>Ga0272442_10002138_pt1 | contig 29028 bp, 26 predicted proteins | sample SSMForm2O_FD_200262 | JGI IMG/M metagenome (GOLD analysis project Ga0272442, IMG submission 200262) | Marine sediment archaeal communities from Little Sippewissett salt marsh, Falmouth, MA, United States - SSM-Form-2O | ecosystem: Environmental > Aquatic > Marine > Wetlands > Sediment ...
GATTTTTTTCTTCATGTAATCCATCACGCCGGACGAGAGGCAGGAGGAAATGCAGGTGGAGCAGCCGTTGCCGTTTTCCATCCAGAAGTCGTAGCATTTCTCGTGGTTGACGGCCCAGCGTCTGTAGCCGGGGTTGTTCGAGACTGTCTCGATTTCGAACGAGGGCTCGGTATCGGTTTTTATCGCGTTCACCTCGCATGCTTGGGCGCACTTCATGCAGGTTTTGCAGAACTCCATTAATTGTAAGGTTTGTGGTTTGTCCGGCGCAAGCGGCAGGTCGGTGAATACCGCGCCAAGGCGCACGCAGGGGCCATATTCGGGGGTGACGAGCAGCCCGTTCCTGCCGAGTTCGCCGAGGCCTGCGTCGATTGCGAGCGGGACGCAGAGTGCAAGGTTGTTACCCGTCGGGACGGCATTGTAGCCGAGGAATCGGATGAACTGTGACATGCAGGCTATGGCCATCGCGACGCGGGAGTAGCCGATGCCACCCTCGGTTGCAGCGGCCCACCGAGGCGAGGATTCGATATTCTTCCGGTCCATTTCGATAGCCATCACGATTGCATTGGAGCAGTTTTCGGGCACTTCGACTGGAGTTCCCCACATGTCGTTGGTATAGAGCCATCGCCTGTCGAGAAGGCAGACGCCTGCCTTTACTGCGCCGAGGCGGCGCGCGGTCTCTTTCACTTCCCCGGTCATTTCGGAGGTGTCTTTGACTTCGAGTTTACCGACTTTCGGTTCGGCAAGGTCGGAGAACGGAGTTGTCAGTTTTTCCGGTGAGAATGCTCCTTTGAAGTGGTCGTATACCGTCCAACCGGCCATGGTGCGGGCTATTTCGATATGCGAGCAGCCTTCGCGATTCCGGGCGATAATTTCCGGTGCGTTCATGTAAAGGCTCTTGTAGTGGTGCTTGAAATCGCGGTCGTGTACCACGCGGCCGAAGATGTTTTTCCTCGCGTCGAAGCGGTTGAGCTTGCCGGGGTCGATTTCGTAGGGAGCGCGGATGTTCGCATTGGACATTTGTTTCTCCTTTCGTAAGTATTTGTTTGTATAGGGAGAGGCTCCGATTTTCAACGTTTTTAGCCCGCGATTGCGAGGGAAACGCAAACTAATCTTACGATTCGCATTTTCTGCACGTATAAGGGAATGAAAACTGCAAAGGAGATTAGACCATGAAGAAAATTATTACGCTTATCCTCGTCTTGCTGCTTGTGGCTTGTACGGCGGCGCTTGCAGATACCATCGTGCTCAAGACTGGCGAGCGGGTTTCAGGCAGCATAACTAAAGAGACGAAGGACTCCGTAACGCTTGAAACCGGGTTCGGCGAACTGACGATACCGCGGGCAGGCATACTGCGAATCGAGAAGGATGCGGCGTCCGGCGGCGAATATGAAAAGAAATGCAGCCGCCTTGCGCGCAAGCACAGGGAGCTTGCGAAGTGGTGCGAGGACAAGGGACTTGCCGAGGAATCCGAGAGGCACGCATCCGCGGCGAACGAGCTTGACGCGGGTGCGTCGGAGGCGGTCGAGAGCCATGCGAGCAACGAGGAAGTGCTCGAAGCGGTCTGGAAGACGGTGCGGGAAAAGTTCTACGACAGAAAGACCTACAACGGCTGCGACTGGGGCTCGATGAAGGACAAGTACCTGTCACGGGCGAAATCGGCGAAGTCGAAGCGGGAGCTTTACGACGTCTGCAACGAGATGCTTTCCGAGCTGAAGGCGTCACACTGTTACCTCTGGTCGCCTTACGTCTGGAAATATCACGTGGAGAACGAGTTCAAGGGCGAGAAGTCGGTGCAGCTCGGGATTGAGATACTGAAGGAAGATGGCGCATATTTCGTAAGGACGGTTTACGACGGCGGCCCGTCGGCCGATGCGGGAGTCGAGGTCGGCGAGGAGCTTGTCACTCTGAACGGGACACCTGCAGGCGAGAGCGAGCTTCTGGTGGTAAAGGACGGGATATCCACGGCGAAGCGTCTGCTTTATACCATCAGGGCGGGCGAAGGAGAAAGCGTCAGTCTGGGTCTACGCAGACGCAGGGATGGGATTGCGGTTGATGTCAAGGTCGCGGCAGGCGAGACTTCCATGCTTGAGGCGGCGAAGAATTCCATACGGGTCGACAGGCGCGGCGGCAGGAACCTCGGGTATATTCACTTGTGGCATTTCATGAATCGCGGGATGGTCGATGTAATGCGCGAAGCCATTTCGGGGCCTATCAAGGATTGCGACGGGCTGGTACTGGATATCAGGGGCAGGGGAGGTTCCCCCTACGTGATACGCGAAGTGCTTCGAATGTTCACGGGCGGCATCTGGGCGAAGCCCACAGTCCTGGTCGTAGATGAAGACACATCGAGCGCGAAAGAGCTTTTCGCGCACTACTGGAAATCGAACAAGCTGGGCCCGGTTGTAGGGAGGACGACGGCGGGCCACGTTCTCGGTTCGGGGATGACGACCATGCCGGACGGGTCGGTTCTGCTTCTGGCCATGACGGATGTAAGAAGGATGACGCGCGGCGTCAGTCTCGAAGGAAAGGGAGTCGAGCCGGACGTGAAAGTGGAGAAGGACTTCAAATACTGCGCGGGTAGCAACCCTGTCGTCGAGAAGGCGTTCGAGGTCCTTAAGAAAAAACTCGAAGGCGGAAGCGAAGCGCCTATGATAAAAAGGAACGGCGAAAAGAAAAAGGCTGCATAAGGTTTGAAAAAAAAAGAAACCGGGCGGGAATACTGCCCGGTTTTTCTTGTAGAGGTTACGATTTACGAGATGTGCTTGCTGATAAGCTTGGTCATCTCGAACATGCTGACTTGCTTCTTGCCGTTGAAGACTTTGAGAAGCTTGTCATCGGCGTTGATGTTTCTGCGGTTTTTCTCGTCCTGCAGATTGTTCTTCTTAATATATTCCCAGATTTTCTTCGTGATTTCGGTCCTGGGAATAGCCTTGGTTCCGACAACCGCGCCGAGCGCGTCATCGGGCTGCATCGGCTTCATGAAAGCCGGGTTCGGTTTCCGCTTTGCCTTCGCTGGTTTCTTCGCCATTACAATCCTCCCAAAAAGTCCTGCAAGGGGACAGAAAAAACACTATCTACTGCGCGAAAATTAGCAGGTAAGGATGCCCGCGTCAAGAGCGAGATGAGGATAAAATAAAAAAATCTTTTTCCTCACACAATTTTGAAAACGGGGAGATTTCAATAGAAGAGGCTTTCAAAAAATTTGACGGGCGCTAATTTTCAGTATATAATCGGGAAAATAAGGGGCGAAGACGGTTTTTTTTTACGTCTCGCGTTGGTTATTAAATCCTGATTGCAGGCTGATTTGCGGCTAACAGACCGGCTTTTTAAAGGTTCAATTATCAGGTTGTTTCAATCAGCCTTGGCATTCTATTCGTAACAATATACGGAAGGAACCATGACGATTGCGCAGAATAAAGCCCCTGATATTATAGAAGGGGCGCGAGGGGGTAAGAAAATGAGAACAAGAATAGCAGCGAAATCAGCGGCGGCGCTGGTCCTGTTTGCCGGACTATTGTTGCTCGCCTCGGCGTGGGCTGACACTATTCATTTCGAGGACGGCAGAAAGCTCGAAGGGACGATAATCAAAGAGACTCCCGATACCGTCACGATAAAGACGAAATACGGAACCCAGATTGTAGATAAGATGGAAATCCTGAACATTGAAAAGGGACAGTCGGAGCGCCAGGAGTATGAAACGCGCAAGGAAGAGATTGAGGATGAAGACAATGCCGAAGCTCGCTATCAGCTCGGCCTATGGTGCAAGAAAAACGGGCTCGAAAAGGAAGCGGATGAAGAATTCGAGAAAGCTATCCAGCTTGATTCCGAACATAAAGGCGCCCGCAGCGAGCTCGGATACCAGAAGCACGAGGGACAGTGGCTTACTGAGGATGAGGTAAAGGAGAATCAGGGTTTCCGGAAATGGCAGGGGCAGTGGGTATCGGCCGAGGATTATGACAAGCGGGTGAAGGACAAGCTGCAGCGCCAGAAGGAGAAAGAGAGCAAAGAAGCGGCCAAGATGGCCGAAGAGGTGCGGAAAGCCACCGAGGCTGCGGCAAAAGAGTACGAAGGAGTGCCCTGGGACAACAGGCACCGGATAGCGACGAAACACTTCAGCATCGAGTGCAACTCTACGAAGAAGATTGCCGATAAGTATGCATGGCTGATGGAAAGGCTTTACGAAAAGTATTCGAAGGTGTTCGCCGCTTTTCAGCCCGCGGACAGGAAATGCAATATATTTATTCACAGAAGCCACCAGGAGTTCATGCAGATACGCCGGAAACCGGCGGGCGTCGGCGGGTTTTACATGCCGGGGCAGTACCAGCTCGTAGGGTTCCACGGCGCTTTCGGCGCCACGAGCAATACCGCAACGGTTCTCGCGCACGAGGGCACTCACCTTTTCCAGGACCTGATAGGGATGTTCGGACGGCCGGTGAGGTCGCCGATATGGCTTATCGAGGGGCTTGCAGTCCTCATGGAAGCGGCCGAAGTAAATTGGAAAAGCGGAAAAATCAGCATCAAGGGCGTCAGCCGCGACAGGCTTGTTCAGCTCCAAGCGGAACTCTCCGGCAAGAGAGGAACGGCCATGACGCTCCAGCAGGTTATGAGCACGGCGCAACGTGCGTTTACTGGCAGGCATTACGCGTATGCGGGCATGTTTACCTACTGGATGCTTCAAGGCTCCAAGAACAAGAAGCTCGCACTTCTTTACAACGATTACGTGAAGATAGGGACGGGGCCGCAGGGCGGCGGCAGGGGCGGCAAGCAGATACAGCCGAACGATTTCCAGAACCTTCTCGACAAGCACATGAAATGCTCTTTGAGCGACCTTGAAGAGAAATGGAAAAAATGGGTCTTGAAACAAAAACCCGACAGGCTTGTCTATAAAAGAGGCAGGAAATACTCCTGCAAGCAGCTTGGATTTTCGGTGGAAGGCCCGTCAGGGTGGAAGGGCACTTGCGATGATGTTCTGCCAGGCGAGATGGTGGTTTTTACAAACGACAAGCTTGATGCGAGGATTTCCGTCAGGGCTTCGGGAAACTTCATGAACTACACCCTCGAGTCGCTTGTCTCTGCGATAAAAAAATCGCTGAGCGACAGCGCTTCCAAAGGCACCCTGACGGACTACAAAATGGTTTCGGAGAGGTTCGATACTCTCAAGGGTCACAAGGCATACGACTACGTGATACTTGCCAAAAGCCCGAAAAGTACAATTACCAAGGAGCTAATGAAACGCCGGACTATATATTTTGTTACGCCGGACAATCTTTATTCCGTCAATCTAATGGCGCCTCCGGGGAAATACGACGAATGTCTGGAGGCATGCCTGTCTATTCTCGAGAGTTTCGAGATAGAGCTTTGAGAGCTTAAAACGTTAGAACAAGGACTCGGCCTATGCCGGTTCTGGTCCGATACTGCAACAAGTGCGGCATCCGAATTCCTCCGCTCGACCTTGAAATTGGCAGGGCTGTGGAGCACCATGGAGTTTACTATTGCGCCAAGTGTGCCGATGACCTTATGGTCGTTGCGGAAGTAGTCGATGAGGACGAGCCGCCGGTCGAGAAGAAATACCAGGCTCCTTTGCGCAAGCAGGCGGGGCATACGGATAAGGACAAAACCCACCAGCGCCGTGCCGAAGAAGGGCGCCAGGATTATCGCCGCCCTTCGAGCAACCTCTTGCCGCTTTATCTTCTTATTATAGCCGTCTTTGTGACGCTTGTCGTTATTGTCATACTGGTTAATCGCCCGAATGAAGAAGGAGACGCTTCGCGGCTTCCTCCGCCCCCGCCTTCGGATGGGGGGGCCTTTCTCCCTCCTGAAACCGGAAGAAGAACGAGCGGCGGATTGGATGCCGAAGAAGAGCAAAAACTGCGTAAGGAACTTGACGACATCGTCAAATACGCCGAAAGCGGGAACGAGCATCTAAAGATGGTCATTGCAAGGCTTGAAGAGTTTATGAAAAAGCCCAAACTTCCGATGTCGGTCGCATCGGATGCGCAGATTAAGCTGAAAAACTATGTTGAGACGCATGACCGGATAGGCAGAGAGGTGCTTGAAAAGGCGTTCAAAAATTCGGATTCGCTCGTGAAGGAACTGAAATTTGAAGAAGCCATAAAAGTCCTCGATAGTTTTCCGGATGAATACAAGAACGAGGATATACTAAGAGATTTGGAAAAGGAAAAGCAGAGAATCGTCTTGGAGAAAAAGGCGGATGCAAATTACCGGAATATAGAAATTTCCGTGAAGCAGGATTTGAAAGAAAACAACCTGGAAGAAGCTAGAACCGTGCTTCAGAAATGGCTCGGAGATTTCGCAGGTACTGTCCATACGGAGCAGGTCAAAGAGCGACTGACTTTCGTTGAAAAGCAGATAACGCAGAAGAAAACGGCAAGAAGAGACAAGATACAACGGGCATACAAGGAAGCAGTGAATGCGGCAAAAGGACTTGCCGAGAATAAGAAGTATTCTGAAGCTGCAAGCGTTCTCAGGGATTTTGCCGCCAAGCATCCCGGCGAAAAGACCCTCTCAGCCGAAGCGAGACAGTCTGCGTTGGCATATGAAAAACTCGCACAACAGGTGGCGGATGTCGAAGAGCCGAAAGACGTGGAGCCCCATTTCGTCGTTGATTTCACGAGTGAAAAAGTGGCATCCAACCTGAAATACACAACCGAAGCATCCGCGGTAAGGTCGTCCGAAGATGGTAATAATTGTCTTTCGATGCCAGCACCGGAAGCGTCTTTTTTAAGTATGGAGTTCGATGTCCAGAAAATACCCGAGCGGCTTGTGCTTGTTATAGAGCATGCCGCAGCAGGGCGACAGCGAAGTAAAAATACCGCGCTTATTGATATAATACTTAACGACAAGAAATTTGTAAAATCCTATAAGGTCGGCGACACATTCAAAATAGACCCCTTCGATATTACAAGACTTATAAAAAAAGGCATTAATGTGCTGAAAATCAGCCCGGCAAGGAAATCTGATAGTCCCTACTTGCTAAGAAGACTTGGAATTGCCGAAAGCGTTGAAGAAGCCTTCAAAATGCAGAAGCCGTTCGGGGAAGCCGGTGAACCGACCGGAAATGCGCCGGGGGAAACTAAAGAGCCTTTGTTCGACGGGAAATCCTTGAAAGGCTGGGATATTCACGGCCCGGCGAAATGGAAGGTCGAAGACGGAATTATAATAGGAACTTATGATGGTAACGGGACGGACACGGGTTTCGTATTGCCTGCCGGCAGGGGAAGCGACAAGTGGCTGGACTACAAGCTGAGCTTCGAAGTATTGAGCAACGTCGCTGGGGGCTGGCAAGTCGGGCTGAGGACAAGAAAGAGTACAGGCGGGCTTGTCAGCGGCAACCTTTTGAACGCGGCGGAAGCGTTCGAAGGCAATAAATGGTGGAAAATCGAGCTGCGAATTGTCGGAGAAAAAGTATATGCCTCGGTAAACGGAAGCGACGAGTTCGAGCAGGGTGAGGACGAGTACCTGCTGCCGGGAACATTTTCCCTCGGCGTTAAGCCGGGAGCGGTGGCCAAGTTCAAGAACGTTAAATTCGAGCTTCTCAAAAGCAAGTAAATCTACTGCATTCTCCACTACGCTGGAATATATCCCATGACCGGGTGTTAGTAACCCGGCCGTTTGATTGAAAGGAGAATTGAATGAAACGCAAGCGTATATTAAGTTTGCTAATCATCATTTTTATCACCCTTGTTTTTACGGGAGATGCCGTTGCGGACAAGCTGAGCAAAGCCACGTTCAATACCTGGACGAGGAAAGTCAAGGACGCCCTCAAGGATGGCAATACGAAAGAAGCTATCGAGACTATTGGAAAGCTTGCGGAAGACGATTCGGAAAGACTGGTGAAATTCTTCTTTTCCCTTTCTTCGCGATACTATAGCGATGAGATTATCGACTCGATAAAACAGGCGCTCGGCAAGATAAGCGACCACGACGGCGTTCGCTATATAGTAACGAATGCGGTCAAGGCGAAAGCAGGCCTTAGGGTTGTTCTTGCGGATGTGCTGGCCTCGATTCCCAACGACGACGCGTTTAAATCGTTGTTAAAACTTCTGGACTTGAGAGATGCGGACACCGTTAAGTCTGCCGCAAAAGCTGTCGCCAGGAAGCGTGACAAGCGCGCGGTGGACAACCTGATTAATGCGCTCGAGTACTGGCAGGACAGGGACCAGGCAGTCGTTGCCGAGATACGTTACGGACTTATTTACTCGACGGGCGCGGACGGCAGCGGGCTCGACAAGGCGGACGACTGGCGCAGCTACTGGCGCAAGCACGGCGATGACGGCGCGGGCTCCGACGACAGTTCCGGTTCCAGTCCGGTGACGGCGAACCCGAAACCGGATTTTTTCGGGACTTCGCTTTCTTCAATGCGGTTCGTATTTATAATAGACATATCGGGTTCGATGAACGTAATCGATCCCGGAGAGGGCGGTTCTTCTGCCGATTCGTCCGGCAGAACGGCGCCGGCGGAGGATATCGAACGCGAACGCGCCGAGGCGCAAACCAGAATAGGACGCACAAAGGCGGAACTGGTAAAGGCTATTAAGTCTCTTTCTAAAGACGTAAAGTTCAATATTATTATTTACAACCATGATGTCAATACTTGGAAGCCGGATCTTCAGCAGGCGACGGAGGGTAACAAAAACCTGGCCGTGGATTTTGTTAAGGCGCTTACGGCGAACGGGCTGACCCATACGGACGATGCGCTAAGAAATGCTTTTAAAAACAAGGATGCCGACCATTTTATCCTTCTTTCCGACGGGGCGCCGACTCATATGGGAGGAGATGCCACGGAAGAGTGGGGCGGCCACGAGGATTCCAGGGAGCTTATAAAGAAAATTTACGATGAAGTTGCAGAGCTTAACCGTATGCGCAACGTGAGAATTGACACAATCGGTTTTTCAACGGCCAATTTCGATTTCATGCGCAAGTTGGCGGCGGACAACGGCGGCAGTTGCGTGGAACTGAAATGAAAGGCGAACCAGTGGCTAACAAAAAAACGGATGGCTTTAGCTGCCCCTCATGTGACGGCAGCCTCGTATCAAAGGAAGTGCACGAGCATGTCGTATTGAGATGCCTTGATTGCGGCGGAATCTGGTTGAGCAGAGAAACGATTGACAAAATCAAGGAGGGCAGGGACGAGTCAATCGAATGGCCGGACAACCTTTCCGAATATGCCGGAGAACTCGAGGTCGAGCCGGAAAGAAAGATGGAATGCCCCGGCGACGGCGCGGCGCTGGTCTCGGTGAAGTACGGTTCTTCCTCGGTTATCGTGGATGTATGCCCAGTTTGCGGTGGGGTATGGTTCGACCACGGCGAGTTCGGCAAAGTCGCGGAGGACATCTCCGACGCAGAGGTTGAGAAAACCTCTCTCGATTATCTGAAGAATTTCATGCGCGACCTGGCCGAAGTGGTGACTGGCGACAAGACCGCATCGGAAGAGCTCGGCGATGCCGGGAAGACCTGGCACCTCTTCATTAACCGGCTCGCAATCGACCACCCGCTGCTTCACAGTTTCGTGGTAGGCGCGGGCGAAAGTTTTGCTTGAAAATTATGTTTCTGATCCGGTCTCCCATTCCCGGATATTTCTTGAACTTTAATACATGCTGATGCATCATCTTTTCCTCGGGGATTTTTGAGGAGAGAAGCACGATGCTCGACAAATTTTTCCGGCTCAAAGAAAAAAACACCACCATTTCCCGCGAGCTTATCGCCGGTATTACCACCTTCGTGACAATGTGCTACATCATTTTCGTCCAGCCCATAATACTCAAGGACTCGCTTCATGGAGCAAATCCCGAGGAAGTCCAGGCATTCATGCAGGGAGTTTTTGCAGCTACGTGCATTGCCAGCGCGATTGCGACTGTCCTCATGGGTATTCTCGCCAACTACCCGATAGCGCTCGCACCTGCTATGGGGCATAACGTGTTTTTCGCTATAACCGTCTGCGGCATAGGCGCCGGCGGTTTCAAGTTCGGATGGAACGCCGCACTCGGAGCAGTATTCATATCGGGCTGCATATTCCTCGTTCTTTCATTTTTCGGATTCAGGGAAAAGCTTGTAAACTCTATCCCGCGCTCGATAAAAAATGCCATCGCCGTTGGGATTGGCTTGCTTATCGCACTCGTCGGACTCGAGTTTGCAGGGCTTGTCGTCCCCTGCCCGGGAACTTATATCGGACTGAACCCGATGATTTCTTCCGGAGTCGTGCTGGCGCTTGTCGGACTGGCGATTATGAGCGTGCTAATTGCTCTGAAAGTGCATGGAGCTATTCTTATAGGAACTCTCGCGACTGCTGTCCTCGGGGCGATTCCATTCTTCGGCGTGGTCAAATATGCCGGGTTCGCCGGCATGCCGGATATCAGCTATACGTTCTTCAAGCTCGATATCGCGGGGGTCTTTTCGTCTTCGAGCGGAATTTCCGGCGCGATTATAGTAATTTTCATATTCTTCTTCCTCGACCTTTTCGATACGGTCGGAACGCTCGTCGGCGTGGGCGAGCGGGCAGGATTTATAAGGGAGGACGGCATCCTTCCGGGCGCAAAACGAGCTCTCTTCAGCGATGCGGCGGGAACGGTTGTGGGCGCAACCCTCGGAACTTCGACCGTGACGAGTTATATCGAAAGTGCCGCCGGAGTCGCTTCGGGCGGCAGGACGGGTCTTGCTAATATGGCGACAGCACTGCTTTTCTTGCTTTCGCTATTCTTCTATCCGATTGTTCAGATGGTCGGCGTTTCCGTTCAGGTCGCGCCGGGCGTTTTCGCATACCCGGTCATTGCGCCCGCGCTAATAATAGTCGGTTCCATGATGGCGAAAAGCGTCTTGAAAATTGACTGGGACGACCCCACGGAGTACATACCGGCATTTATTACAATTATCATAATGCCAGTGACTTTCAATATCGCGCTCGGAATCGGGTTCGGGTTTATCGCGTTTGCCCTGCTCAAGCTCGTTACCGGCAGGCTCAAGGAAAGCAGCCCCATAATTTACGTATTTGCTGCGCTTTTTCTCGTTTTCTTCATAGTAAGATACGTTGCTTGACAGCTTGCCGCTGCCCGGCTCACGGCCGCGATTCTTGCGGCTATCAGCATCCGCCCGATGGCTTTTTTGTGGCGAATACTGTTATGGAGCTTATTTTCCCTTCCATCCGTCCGGTCAACTCTGAAGCAAGTCGGGCTTCCTTATTGTCGGTGCCATCTGCGCAGCATCCGGAAAGAATGCGCCGAATTTCATCCGTGGAGTAGGTTTTTTTCTCGATTATCTGAATATCTCGCAGCCCCGAATCATAAATGGTTTTCAGGTAATCGAACTCCTTCATCGCACCTGCAATGCAGGAGCACCAGGCCGACTTGTTCCCGAGAATTTCATCCGGCAGCTCTTCGGCTACTATGTCACTTATGAATATCCGTCCCCCGGGCTGTAGAACTCTCATGCATTCGGAAAAAACGCGTGCTTTGTCGGGAGAAAGGTTGATTACGCAATTCGAGATAATGACATCGATGCTCTCGTCCTCTACGGGCATATTTTCCGCATCACCAAGTCGGAACTCGATGTTGATTATCCCGGCTTTTGTTACGTTCTCGTTGGCCTTGTCAATCATTTCGCTCGTCATATCGAGCCCGATTACCTGGCCGGAAGGTCCGACTTTCCTGGCCGCGAGGATTACATCGAGCCCCGCGCCCGAGCCTATGTCGAGTACGGTTTCTCCTTCCATCAGAAAAGCCATTGAGACTGGATTGCCGCATCCGAACGTCGTTGCTGAAAGTTCTTCGGGCAGATTGGCCAGGTCGGATTCTTTGTAACCTGCCATTTCCGCGAGACCGGAGCCTTGGGAGCAGCACGTTCCCTCCGAGGATATGGCGGCTGCGTAACTTTCACGCACGGTCTTTTTAATATCTCCCGCGCAATCGGAACCGTTCGAGTTGCAGCAGGGGCAGTCGTTACTGGTCATATCTGACTCCTTTGGTTAGGTTTCTTTGATAATTAGACAGCCGATTAGCAGGTTCGCGCAAGTTTTTTCAGGATTTTTTCAGGATTTTCTTCGTTTCCGAGGTTTCTGAAGATGTCTGCCGCTTCGCGAAGTGTTCCTGCTTTTCTGACGACTTTTGCGACCAGGGGGTAATAGTGGGTATAGCTGTAATAACGCAGGAAAAACGCATTGTTTAAATGAGCCAGGAGTTCTTTTTTCTCCCAGTAGGTTTTCATTGAATCGCTCAGGCGCAAAGCTTCCGAGGAAGCTTTTTCCAGTAGAGAAATTTTATCCCTACTCGGATTCTTTTTGGTTGAGTAGAGTTCTGATAATTTTTTATGCCATTTGTTGACGAATCTGGCGAACGCAGCCCAGTCTTTTTCCTGGTTTGCGGCTTGTTCCAGAAGTTTTTTCCGCTTATGTTTTTTTGCGAATTCGATAATACCGAAGCATCCGATAGCGCGCCCGGTCGCCTCTTCGAGTTCATAAGGCATATGGATTTTCTTCGTCCTGAGAGTGGAATGCCATCCTTCGTGAATAACGACGTAACCTGCGCGCGCAGGAGTCGAGGAGAGAAGGGCGGGAGTCACAGGGCAATTGCCGCCTCCGTGGCCTTCCGCGCTGAAAAGGTATGTGTCGAAACCTTTTCCCCTATGGGCTGCGCCGGAGCGTTCGAGGTGTTTTCTATCCCAGGAAAACTTGAAAGGAAGCTTCCCGCTGCGCAGCGTTACTGCTGATTCAATCTTGAAAGGCCGGGAAACGTAAAGCCAGTTCGCCGTCTCGTTGTTTTTGTCGTATTTGATGAAACTGCCCGCGAAATTCAGCTTGAGGTCTGCTCTGCCGTATGCGAGAAGGTCGCGGACAAGGTTCATGCTGGCCGTGCCGTGCGGTTCTTTTTTGCGGCAGTTCTTTGCCGCCATCAGTCGGCAAGCCGTTTCGAGATTGCTTCTGCGCATTTCTTGCCCGAGAGCAGCATGCCGCCGAAAATCGGGCCCATCCTCGGTGCGCCGTAAATTGCGTTTGCAGCCATGCCCGCAGCCCAGACTCCCGGGTAAATCTCGCGCGTGTTTTCAACTACCGTTTCTTCGCCCCTCTCGGCCCACATCGCGCCTTCGCCCAGAACCATGCCGTTTTCCGTATTTAGTTTCAGGCCGTGCCTGTCGCATAACATCCTGGCTATGCAGCATTCATGTCCCGTCGCTTCCACGATAAAGCGCGTCCTGATTGTAAGCGGGTCGACGTGAAGGCCTGCCACTTCAACGGTTGAATTGTTTATCACGAGCCCGCTTATTCTCTCACCTTGAACGGCTATGTCTTCGACAAATATGACGTTGAAGATTGTCGAGTTGCCGGCGGCGGCCTTGATAAGTGCGCCCGTCGCTTCTACGGAATCCGCCGTAAAGCCTATTTCGCATTCCCTGCTTTTTATGCCGAACTCGTCGAGTATTTCTTTGGCATCCGGCCCGACGACTATCTCGTTGAACGTCATGCCTCCGCCCCACATCCCGCCGCCGGGAGACAACTTCTTTTCGAAGATTGCCACTTTGGCTCCGGAAAGCGAAAGGTTGTAGGCGCACACCATGCCCGCCGGCCCTGCACCGACGACCGCCACGTCCAGTTCGAGCGCGTTAAGCAGCTTGTTTTTGTAGTTTTCGATTATCGCCCGCGAAACAGCCACATCGTCAATTTTCATCTCTGTTCTCCTGCATCCTGAGTAGTTCTTTTGCGTACTGGAAGTACCTGTCCTCGATTTCGGATATCTCCTCCTGCGGCTTGTTGTCCAACTGGGCGTGCACGAAATCGCGCTCTATGTCGCGTGCCCGGGCATCGTTCGAATCTATGCATAAATGAAGATAGTACTGCCTTGCATATTGCGAAAGCTCTTCTCTCGAGATGGCGTCGAGAATTTCTTTTTCAAGCTCTTTCACTTCGGACGGCAAAAGCTCGCGGAGCCATGCGTGCCAGTCGATATTCCCCGTCCCGTCATCGCTATATGCATATTTCTTGATTTTTTCAATGTCAGGTTTGTACATTTGATTATTCGGTGCTCCGGTCTGCGGTCAACAGCTTTCTTCCAGTTCCCGCACCCTGTTTACCGCCTTGTCAAGCGCGGTGGCGAGGTTTATTACCTCCTGCCTGAGCGCCTGGACTTCCTCCTGCAGCGTAAGCATACGGCCTGGTTCCTTGACTGGTTCAGGAGCTTTTTTCTTGCTATTTTCAAGCTCCTTGATTCTGTCTACTGCCGTATTAAGGGCTGAAGCGAGGTTCTTGACTTCGTCGCGCAGTGCCTGGACTTCACCGCGCGTCGTTTTTTTCGCTTTCGCCATTAGTTTGCCTCCGTATTATATCCCGTCCCGATTGCCATATTTTAACATCTGCAAAGCGGCCAGTCCAGTTATGTAGATGATATTTATATCCTTAATTTGTCGATAATATCGTTGCTCACCGCATCGCAATTTTTTTCCGAGGTTTCACCGGAAGTTCGAATTTCCACCACGGTTTTTTCGCCGGGCTTGGCATCTCCGTACCTGGCAACTATACCAGTTGCCGTTTCCAGTTTGTCTTCGGCGCAGCTTCCGCAAACGATTGCGATTGGGCCCATATGCGATATTGGCATGAGCAGGGCATCTGCGTTTTCAGCGTGACTTTCTATCGCCTGATTTTCCTCGTGATTTCTGCCAACAATGAGCCGGCAGGTTTCGGAAAGCCTGAAATGTCTACCGGTTAAAAGAAGCGGCAATACGCGCGTGTCGTTTCCGTAGATATGCATGTCCTTGAGCCTTCGCGCAAAAGTATCGTCGGTGAGAAGACAGCCGCCCGCTGGCGAAGGGTAGTTCTCGATGCCCATATCCCTGGCGAGTTGCATCTGGCTCTTGCGGCTTCTTCCTGATATGTCCAGAAGCCGCGACCTGTCCACGAGCCCAGAATTTTCTGCTTCCGTGGGTTTGAGAAGCCTTGCCGAAAGCGGCCGAAGCACGTAACCGCGCAATCCCGCTTCTTTTTCAAGCCTGTTTAGCTCCGACTTGTGCTGCGTCATAGGCCGCTGCCCGACGACCTCGCCCGTGGCTATGAAGCGAGCTTTTTTTTCTTTCATAAGTTCCGCTGCCTGCATATACATGAACAACTTGCAGTCGAGGCAGGGGTTCATCCACCTGCCATAGCCGAACCTCGGTTTTCGTACAATCTTTTCGTATTGTCTCGTAACATCCCGTATTTGTATATCTACGTCGAACCTGTCTTTCTGGTCTTGCGCATATTCTTCCGGGCTGGTCTTCAAAGGGAAAAAGATGCTGTAATTCTTAAGCGCGACAACCCGAAGCCCCTGCATATCGAGAAGTTTGTATGCGAGAATGGAGTCGAGCCCGCCTGAATAAAGCACTATGCCGTCAATCTTTTCTTTCATCTTTTCCATAATCACCGCTTATGCCTAAGCAATATGGTCGGGTATGTCAAGCATTATCCAAAACGGTAGAAATATATCATTCCTGCAGCGGACATTCAATGCAAAGAGGCGCGCGTGCCCGGCAGAATTCTTTGCCAAGCCTTACTATAAGAGCGTGGTACTCGTTGTACAATCGGGCATCCGGTTTAAGGTGAGACTCGAAAATTAATTTCAATTCGGAGTAGCGCGCTTTTCGGTCGCACATGCCGTGTCGCGAAAAAATCCTGCGAGTATAAGCATCTATAACGAATGTCGGTTTTCCTGCGGCATAGAGGATTATCGAGTCGGCAGTTTCCTCCCCGATTCCGTTTACTCCGAGGAGTTCTTCCCGAAGCGCATCGAATTCAAGTTTGAAAAGTCGCCGAAGTGAGCCGTGATATTTTTCGCAGAGAAGCGCCAGGAATGCGCGCAGCCTTTTTGCCTTGACGTTGAAATATCCGCTCGGACGTATCAGGGCGGCGAGCTTCTTTTCGGGCACGGCGTAAAGCTTGCGAGGCGACATAACCTTTGCGGACTTCAGGTTCGCAATGGCTTTTTCAACGTTCGACCAATTTGTGTTCTGCGTCAGAATGGCGCCTACGGATATCTCGAAAGGCGTTTCCCCCGGCCACCAATGTTGCGGGCCGAAGTGTTTGCGTAGCTTCCCGTAAGCAATAGAGAGGTCGAATTTGCTTTTATTCTCATTCATGGGCATTTGCGAATCGTAAACCGTATGTTCGAGGAATTCCAATATAAATCCCGCGATGATTCGAGTATATTCCCTGAGAAAGCAGATATCGCCAACGGTTAGGAAAAGTATTGCACAGGTGCAACGCCAAAGCTATAATTGTCCCTCACGAAAATGGAAGAAGACAAACTGAAAAAAATTCTTGAGGCTGTTATCATGGCCTCGTCCGAGCCTGTAAAATTCAACAGGCTCTGTGCTGTCTTGGACGGTGAAGCCGACCGCGCTGCGGTGCGCAGAGCTTTGAAGGCTCTTGAAAAGGAGCTGGTAGAGCAGGGAAGGCCCGGCCGCCTCAAGGAGATTGCGGGCGGGTATCAACTGCTTACTGCGCCTGAATACGGAAAATACGTAAAAAAACTCAGGGATGACGGCTCGAAACGCAAGGACCAGGGCCTGTCGAAGGCCGCGCTTGAAACGCTCGCGGTCATAGCATACAAGCAGCCCGTAAAACGGATGGATGTTGAAGCCATAAGGGGCGTAAGCGTAGGAGATATAATCAGGGCCCTTATCGAGCGCGACCTTGTGAAAGTGGTGGGCAGGGAAGATTCTATCGGAAAGCCTTTGCTTTACGGGACTACGGGAAGGTTTCTCAAGCAGTTCGGCCTGAAGTCGCTAAAAAGCCTGCCCGACCCCGCAGAGTTGAGTCTGGATTAAAACTTTTACTTGCTGGAGTTGTAGAGATGAAAGAGGACCTACTTGTCAAGTGGTGCAATATCCAGTTCGAGACGCTTTCCTATATCGAAAAGCGAATGAGGTCCGCCAACAGGTTCATTGATGCTGGAGATTTACAGAAAGCCCTGAAAATCACCCGTAGTGCCGCTGACAGCCGCCTTAAACGGTACACCTCGAAGGGTTGGTTGAAGGAACAGAAGGTCGAGGGGCAGCGCAAGTACGTGCTTAAAATTGATGGCATGCAGAGGCTGCAGTGGCTCGAACACATGCAGACCCAGCCCTCTCGCTCACAGTTTAAAAAAATGCTTGAGAAGGAAGGGGTCGAACTTCCCGGCTGGATAGCGGATATGTAGCGGGCAGGAGTCGGGCCGGAATGTCGCATGAAATATATCCATCTCGAAAAAATAAACAACCCTTCTGATATCAAGCTTCTCCCTCGCCGGGAATTGCCCCGGCTTGCGGAAGAAATCAGGCATTACATTTCGTCCGTCGTCCACGATACGGGCGGCCACCTCGCCTCGAATCTCGGCGTCGTCGAGCTTACAATCGCCCTGCATTACGTCTTCGACTTGCTCGATGACAGGCTTATCTGGGACGTGAGCCACCAGATTTATACCCACAAGATTTTGTCTGGCAGGCGCGAGGCGTTCCGCACGCTGCGGACGAGGGGCGGAATATCCGGTTTTTCCAATCCCGAGGAAAGCGACTGCGACCCCTTCGTGGCAGGTCATGCGGGCGCGTCGATTTCGACGGCGCTCGGTATCGCAGCCGGCGATGCGATTGCAGGGCGCGACAGAAAGGTTATCGCCGTAATCGGCGACGGCTCGCTCGGCTCAGGCATGGCGTTCGAGGCCCTCAACAACGCCTCTAACGTAGCGAAAAATCTTATAGTCATTTTGAACGACAACGAGATGTCCATTTCTCCCACCGTCGGCGCGCTGAGTGCTTATTTCAACAGGCTGCGCTTCTCCTCGATTTATACCGATTTGAAAAAAGACGTCCGCGGCCTCGTCCGCAGCCTGCCTCTGGTCGGTTCGCAGGTGGACAACGCTCTCGAAAGGGCGCTCGAGGCGCTTCGCTCGTCGGTCCTTCCCGGCCACCTTTTCGAAGAGCTTGGTTTCGATTACTACGGACCGTTCAACGGGCACGACCTCGACCTTCTCGTTCAAGTGCTCGGCAAGGCGAAAAAAGCCACCGGGCTCGAGATAATCCACCTGATAACCAAAAAGGGCAAGGGTTTCGAAGAAGCCGAGCAGAACCCGACCGAGTTTCATAGCGCATCCAATTTTTTGCCCTCGAGCACTAACAAGTTCGTGCCGCCTGAGAGCCGCCACAAGAAACCCTCTTATACCGCCGGGTTCGGCGGCGCAATCGTCAGGCTCGCGAAGGAATATCCGAAAGTCGTCGCCATAACGGCGGCAATGCCCGACGGGACGGGACTCGTGGATTTCCAGGAGCGTTTCCCCGCAAGGTACTTCGACGTCGGCATCTGTGAGCAGCACGCCCTCGGCCTGGCCGCAGGGCTTTTCAAAAGCGGATATTTCCCGGTCTTCGCCGTATATTCGACTTTCCTCCAGCGCGGCTACGACCAGCTCTTCCACGAAATAGCCCTCAACAAAATCCCCTGCCTCATCTGCATTGACCGCGGAGGCCTCGTTGGCGAAGACGGCCCGACCCACCACGGCGTCTTCGACATAGCCTATATGCGTACTCTGCCGGGTTTTGCGCTCGCCGCGCCCGCTAATTGCTCGCATATCTTCCCGCTTATGAAAATGGCCGTTGACCGTGGCCTTTCTCTCGCCATACGCTATCCGCGCGCCGCCTGCCCCGATGAAGGAAGTGGCGAAAACGCCGAGTTCGCCCTGGGAAAAGGCGAAGTGCTCGTGAAAGGCGCAGATGCCGCCGTGCTCGCATACGGCGCAGAAGTCTCTGCTGCGCTCGAAGCCGCGAAATTGCTCGAAAAAAAGGGAAAGAAAATCACCGTGGCTGACGCCCGCTTCGCCAAGCCGCTCGATACGGAGATGATTCTCAAGCTCTACAAGTCGCACAAGCACCTTGTCACGGTCGAGGAACACGCGCTTGCCGGCGGGTTCGGCAGCGCCGTTATCGAGATGCTAAGTGACAGGGGGCTCGACACCCGGAAGGTTCATCGCATCGGAATACCCGACGAGTTTGTCGAGCACGCACCCCGCTCCGCGCTCCTCGCCATGCTTTCGCTCGACGCCGAAGGCATCGCGGGATTTATTAAATCCCTTCACTAAAACGATAAAAACAAATTTGCAGTCGCCGTTGATTTTCTGCTTGCGTTCGAGTTATAATATGGAAACGTTGGCGGAGGAGCGAATCTCATGTATCAGAAAAAGATAGTTCGAGTCATTTTCTTGATAGTGATTATTGCGGCCGTTTCGTCGACTGTCGGCTGCAGGGACCGCAGGGACAAGCCTCCCGCTCCGGTCGCGGATTTTCTCGCCGTCCCGACGAGTGGCATGGCCCCTCTTATAGTTTTTTTTACCGACAAGTCCGAGAATTTTCCGACTGCCTGGGCGTGGGACTTCGACGAAGACGGCATAACCGACTCCCGCGAACAGAATCCGAGCTTTACTTACACGCAGCAGGGAAATTACGACGTTACCCTGACCGTCGCAAACAAGGGGGGCTTCTCGAAAAAGACTGTCGCGAACTGCGTCATGACTTTTTCCTCTCTTACGATTGTTTCCGATATCGGCGATGTGGAACCGCCGCCCGGCGATTACTGCCTGCCTCTCGGCACCGAAATGACAGCATGCGCCTCGCCTCTCGTTTATCCCGACATAGGTCAGAGATACGTCTGCGAGGGCTACGTCGGGACGGGCGACGTCGGATTCGGAACGGAATGCTCCGTACACTTCACCCTCACCCGGCGCACGACGATTACCTGGGTCTGGAAACTCCAGTACGAGCTTGTCTGCGCGTGGAACGCAGGCGGGACCGTCACTCCCGGCTTGAGCACGTGGCACGACGAAGGAACGCAGGTCGAGGTGGATGCCCTCCCGGATTCGGACGCGCATTTCGTCGGATGGTCCGGCGACCTCTCCGGCGATACGACCCCGCAGACAGTCACGATGAATGCGATGCGTTCCGTCACGGCGATGTTTTATGTTAATAAAGCGCCATCCGTTTCGACCAAAATCGAGCATCCCGAAAAGAAGCAAGCCGGACTCGTGATTCTACAGTACAATCTTTCCGACCCGGACGACGATCCGGTTTCCCTTTCGGTCGAATATTCCGAGGACGGCGGTTCGAGCTACTACCCGGCTGCGCAGGCCGGCGGAGATTCGCTTTCCGGCATGTCGGCGCCCGTCGGCGGCGCGGACTACGAATTTATATGGGATGCATACGGCGACATAGGCAACTGCTACCAGAACGACGTTCTGCTCAGGGTCACGCCCGCCGATAACTACCACATAGGGAGTCCCGGAAATTCGAGCCAGTTCACGCTCAGGCAGGTCGTTGACCCGCCTGCAAACGGCGCGCTCGTCCAGTACCCCTACGACGGGGCTGTCCTGTCCAACTGTTCTCCGGTCATCTCGATTGCATACGCGACTTCAGCCGGGACGATTATCCCCGACTCACTTGAACTGCGAATTAACGGCCTCGTAGAGCCCGTTGCATTCCATTCGACCGGCGTCGGGGCGGTTTCCTTCGACTTGATTTCAGCTCCTCTCGACGAGGGCTTCAACACGATATCGGTCAGCGTCTTTACCTCCGGCGGGAGCGAACTTACCGCAAGCGCCGACTTCTTCTGCCGTGCTACCCCGGTCCCGTGGCCTTTCGCGCCCATGAACCAGCCCCACAAGCTCGGGCATCTTAACTCGCAGTATCAACTCTACGGAGGGTCTCCTTACTTCCACCACGGAATCGACATAATGGAGCCCGGCGGAACCGCGCTCTATGCTCTCGTGAGCGGCACGGTAACTCACCGTCACTACGACTTTCCGTCTACTTATTATTACGAAGTTGCCATCACCGACGAATTCGGCTTTGTCTGGCAATACCACCACGTTGACGAGACGACCGTCCCGCAGGCGATTCTCGACGCCATCTCGAACGGCACGACGATAGCACAGGGGACCTGGCTCGGCAATATCGTCACGTGGCCTTGGTATGACTTTCATCATACGCACCTTAACTGCCTTGACCCCGGCGGCAACCTCGTCAACCCGCTGAACCTCATGATAACTTCGGAGGACACGACAAAACCCACGATTCGCGGCCTTTATATTACGGACAACCAGGGCGACACCTCGTACAATACGCCGTCGAACCCGGAGCCGACCGTTTCCGGGCAGGTGGACCTCGTTTTCGATGCATACGACAGGGACGACTATCTCCAGTATATGCTGACGATAAGGGAAGTCCGCTATAGGGTTATCCAGATGGATGGCGGGCAGGATAATCACGTTCCACCGACTTTGCTCTGGAACTTCGACAGGCTGCCCGGCGGGGGCGACAGGTACGCCAACGTATGGGACGTTTTCAGGCAGATTCTCTACGTCGGAACTGCGACATATCATACCGAAGGTAACTATACTCAGCATCGTTTTCTATATGTTCCGACAAACGCGACCAGCGGGATTCCGAACGACGCTTCGGGGATGTGGGATACTACGCAGTTTCCGAACGGGAGCTACCGGATATACGCGACCGCCTCTGACGAAAACGGCAATGACTCGACAACGACACTCGATGTGATTGTCGATAATCCGTGATTCAAGGGTTTGCTGGATTTATCAGGAGCTAATCAGTCGGTTCCCAGATATATTTACCCGACTTGTCGATATAACCGATTTTGCCGCCTTCCGGCTTGCCAAATTTCCACTTGCATCCGACAATTACTTTTGCGAGACCGCCATAAAAAGGTTCTACGTAATCGAATTGCGGCTTGATATCTTCTTCACCTTTGGTATTTATAAAGCCCCATTTACCGTTAGTGATACCTCGCCATTCCCACTTGCCGCCAAGGTTGACTGCGGCCAATCCACCAGAATACGATTTTGCTCCATCATACTTAAATGCAATAACTGTTTTGCCTTCTTTGTTTAAAATGCCGTATTTTTTGTTTTTTTCCACAATGCATAAACCTTCGGAAAAATCTCCACATGAATCGTATTCGGGTTTTATTACTACTTCGCCTTTTTTATCTATAAAACCATATTTGTTATTAATCATAACTCGCGCAAGCCCGTTTTTGAAACTGTATGCAAAAACATATTGCGGCTTTATTACAACGTTACCCTTCTTGTCAATATATCCCATTTGATTGTCGGCGCTCTTTATTTGACAAGCAGCAAGGCCTTCGCTGAATGCCCTGCAAAGACTGAACTGTGGTTTAATCACATATTCGCCCTTTTTATCAATGTACCCCATCTTTCCTTCAACTGTGACGCATGCCATGCTTTCCGAGAAACTACGGGCTTCATCAAATGTTGTTTTTATAATTATTTTGCCTTCTTTATTAATATATCCCCATTTGTTATCTATCTTTATCGAGGCAAATCCTTCAGAGAAATTCTCGACAAACTGACAAGTCAAGTCTTTGATTTTGAATTTGCCTTCCGCGTTTATAAAACCGTACTTGTTTGCTATTCTTACCTTTCCAAGTTCCTCGGAGAATGGCCAAGCGTAATCATAAGTTGGCTTTATGACAACGTTACCGCCTTTGTCAATAAAACCCCATTTGTCATCCTTCTCGACTGGGAACAACGCTTTCGTTTCATCTGCCGAGACTTGGTAAAAAGAATTGAATAAGCAGAAGATAAGACATGCAATTGTAAGAAAAAGTCCTTTGAAAAAGATTTTGCCATCAAGCATCCTTATTTCTCCTTTGAGTTAATTCATTATCCTTTTTCTTATAAAGGATTCTATATAACCGTAACCAGATTAAGGTAAGAATCAAAGTTGGAATAAATACGAGAATCCAGATGTAGATCTTCCAGTATTCCCAGTCAAAATTCCATTCGCGAATATTTTGTGCGTAATTATTGTCAATATTCCAAATGTATATTTTCTCAACGCTTGCGTCTTCCTTGAAATATACAAGACCTCGGTAATCCCCCACTCTGTAAACAAATACCTCGTTTTCGGGAAAAGGGGCGTTGCCAAAATACCAGTCTTTCTCATTCATATTCCGACTATGTATTTGTCTCGGATTGCCGAGAAAATCGATGACATTTTCTTTGGTCATGCCTTCTACTACATTGTTGTTGAAATGGATTACTGAAATCGGACGTGTTACGACAACCATCGCAGTTGAAAGAAGAAATATACCTGTAAATAGAGCAAGTACTATGCTTGTGATAATAAAACCTGTTTTTTTCATTTTCATTCTTATCTTAATTTAACAATAACGTTTCAGTAGTAATTCTCCGGGGTGGTTTCGCGGGTTCTGGCCCAGTAGCCGAGGGCGCCGCCGGTGCCGGCGAACGCGCCCCAGCCGGAAAGCATGAAAAGGAACGTCCAGAACTGCGCAACTATTATCCAACCGAATCCGACCGCCGCGCAGGAGATTATTATGGGAGGCGCGACGAAGCTGGTAACGCTCGCCAGATGCCCCCATTGCCTGTCGGCAATCAAATAACCCATGCCCGCCTGCGTGAAAATGAAGACTATGAAAACGAGATAAAAGCTGGTCATTAGAGGCCCGATTATCAGGCCGGAGAGCGCACCGACGATGATGCCGATAATGCTTCGCTTCTTCGACATGCGATAATATTCTTCATCCCTCGCTTCCATTTGTGCTTTTTTATGGAGGAATTCGCGCTTCACCTCCGGCGGGAGGCCGTCGAAAACGGGATTGCTTTTTTCCGAATCGTTCATTTTTTCAATCAAATGCCTTGAATTATTTTACTCGTTCCCCCTGGCGCCGAACGAGGCGCGGTAGAATTTCCAGTTCTCTTTGCCCAGCAAGGTCAGCACCCTGAAAGGCTTGTGGCCCACGCCGGGCAGCTTGGTATAGGTATGCTCGATTCCGAGCTCTTCCATCCGGGCGTGGAACTTCTGGTTGTTCCCGAGCGTCTCGTCGAGGCTGCCTATCGCCATGCGTATGATGCTCGATTTGTTGAGGGCATCCACGTTCTCCCCGGCAATTACCCACGGGCTTTGCGCAATAAAGTATTTCTGGTCGTTCCCGTAGACTTCCCGGAGAATCTTCGCGCGGTCCACCGGGCTGACGCGGGGAGTGGCTTTCAATTCCTGCTGCAGCGGGCCCGCCCCGAGAATCGAGACTCCGCGGAAAAGCTCGTGGTATTTGAAGCCGATACGGGCGGCGCCGTAGCCGCCCATGCTGAAGCCCTCGATAATACGGCCCTCGCGCGAGGCGATGGTTCGAAAGCTCCCGTCTATATGCGGAATCAGCTCCCGGATAACGACGCTTTCCACCTGCGTCTTTCTATCCTTCGAATCGCACCACATCCCGTTAGGCAGCCCGTTGGGGAAAACAACTATCATCGGGGGAGTCCTGCCGGAACTTATGGCGGCGTTGAAATATTTTGCCAGTTGAGCTATGCCGTCGAGCCCGCCTCCGGAACCGTGCAGCCAGTAAAGGACGGGGAATCGGCGCTCTTTCTGCCTGTCGTAACATTCCGGGGTGTATACGTGGTAGCTGACTTTTCCGCCGGCATACTTGCTCTCGAAAATCCTTTGCTCCACGCGCGGCGCTTTCATTGCCTTCGTCACCCAGTCGGAAACATACTCTTTTTCTTCGTCCGTTTCACGAATCGCTTCTTTCGGGGGAGGCTCTTCTTCAGGGGTTTTTGCCGGCGTTATCGTTTCGGGGCTCGCGGGAGAGTCGTTTTCGGACATTTCCGGTTTGGGGGACTCTTTTATGTCATGGTTATTGGAATGTGTTGTCAGATAAAATACGACGCAGAAAAAGCAGGCAAGCAGAACCGCCGCAATTAAGGTTTTCCTTTTGTCCTGCAATATCATTTATTGCGTCCTTGTTCCACCGTTTTAAAACGGCTTCATATCTTTATCGTCTCTCTGCGGGCCGAGGTCGGGGACCTTTTTCTTGTCTTTTTCATGCTCTTTGCGGTCGAAAGGCATTTCCGTTCCAAGCATGTCCCGCGCCTTGACGCCAAGCATCCCGCCGGTGGTTATGCTCAATCCCATGCAGAGAAGGAAATAGAAGAAGTTGAGGCCGATAATACCCACAATCGCGCAGAAGAAGGTCACGAAAATCATCGTCCCGAAGTAGATGCCTATCGAGCGGAAATGCCCGGTCTTGAGCCTGAATATGGCGTAACCGGCCGCACCTGTAAGGGGAGGGAGGATGAAAAGAAAGGGGATAAGCGGCTTGCCCATAAGCAGGCTCATGAGCAGCCCGACGGCGAAGCCCCACGCCGCGCCGTTGCGATTTTTGTTTGCAAGGCTCGTTACGTATCTGGCATCTCTCGCTTCCAGGTCGAGCTTGTTCTGCTCGAACTCCTGCTTGACCTCCGGCGGGAGGCCTTCGGAGATTGGATTGTCTTTTTCCGTATTTTCCATCTTTTATCTCATGCAGTCGTTTGCATCATTATACCGGCCGCTCCTAATCCTCGCCAGACCATTTATTGCTGGAATACGGCGCGTCGCCGGGTGTTGAAATAGGGAACGGTCGGAATGCTCGACATTGGGTCCGTTTTGATGTATAATACCTGAAGAAAACGATTTCGGAGGTTGTTCAATGAATTCGAAAATCATCGCCGGTGCGGCGTTCCTCTGCGCTTTTTTCATCTTCTGCTCGACGCTGGAAGCGCAGCAGTCGGTCTCAGACCTTATCAAGAGATACGAGACGCAGCCCGATTTTGCCAACCAGACAAGCGCGGTTGTCGGTCTGGCGCACCATAGCGACCCGAGAGGGCCGCTCTACCTCGGCAGGGCGTTCGGCAGCCAGAAAGACCCGGTTGTCAAGGTCTATATGATTGAACAGCTCGCAGATGCGGGCACTCCGGCGGCGGGCGAGGCGCTTCTCGAATGCGGGAACGACGCGAACGAGCAGGTGGTTGCGGCGTACCGCAAGGCGCTTATTGACTTTACGAAGAAGCCGGGCTTCAACCATATGGTCGAAGTGGGGCTTTTGAAGAAGAAGGGAGCCCAATATACTGCCGCGCGGAAGCTGCTGGCCGAGATACTCGGAAATATCGAGCACAAGAGCGCGATAAAGGTGCTCAAGAAGGCGCTAAAGGACAAGGACTGGGAGGTGCGCCTGATGGCGGCCGAGTCGCTTTGCGAAATCGGTTCGGACGCCGCCGTGCGCGAGGCCTGCAGGGCAATCGAGGACAAGAAAAAGGAAGTTGCGCTCGCAGTGCTTGACCTAGTCGATGGCTTCGAGGTGGCCAAGTATATAAGCTATATAATGAAAGGGCTATACTCGGGCGACGCTCTGGTGCGGGCCAAGACGCTCGAAGTGCTGGCCGGCCAGACGGACCAGAAGCTCATGCGCAAGGTCGTCGAGATGGTCGCCGACCCGGACGAGCGGGTGCGGCTTGCGGCAATCGAGGCGCTGAAGTGGGCGCAGAGCAAGACGGCGATAGAAGACCTGATAAAGGACATGAAGACGGCAGGCGAGGTGAAGAAGGGCTATATCGCCGCGGCGCTCAAGAAGCTGACGATGAAGGATTTCGGGGTCGACCATGCGAAATGGGACGAGTGGTGGGGCGGGAACTCTTCGTCCGCGCCGCTTGCGCAGCCGCCGCGACCCGCGACGAGCATTGGGAAAGCGACGTATTTCGGCACGACGATAGAGTCGAAGAACGTAATATTCATAATCGACGTTTCCGGCAGCATGAGCGAGGCTTACGTCAAGAAGAAAGACGGCAAAACCGGCTTCGGCGGGACGACAATCGACCCGGACAAGGGCGGCGATTCGCGCAAGGTGACCAAAATCGAAGTGGCGAAGAAAGAGCTGATTCGCTGCATCAAGAAACTCGAACGCGAAGTCAAGTTCAACATAATCTTCTACAACCAGGCGTTTTCCGCGTGGCAACGGGCCGACGACGGCTCGGGCTCGAAGATAATCCCCGCGACGCCCCGCAACAAGCGCGAGGCGGTCAAATTTGTCATGGCGTTTTCGCCGTCGGGTCGCACCAACATTTTCGACAGCCTCGAATTTGCCATGAAGGACAAGGCCGCCGATACGATTTACCTTCTGAGCGACGGCATGCCCAACGAAGGCCGAATCAGGGGAACCGAGGGCATTATCGTCGAAATCACCGACATGAACAAGACCCGTAAGCCCAAAGCCTCAATCAACACAATCGGCTTCGGACTTCGCGCCGAAGGCAAATCGTTCCTCAAGCGTCTCGCGGAACAGAACGGCGGAACTTTCCTCGACATGTAAAAATCTCGTTCCGGCCGGATTTTTCCTCAAGCCGCGCTCTCCTCGTGCCGAAATAAGGGTGGATACCTGTTCTTTTATCTTTTACCCGGAGCAAAGCTCGAATGGATTTCCACCTTTTCGAGGTCCCACTCAGAGAGCCCGAAAACGGGCGGGGCGAACCGCGACTCTCGCTATTCCTCGTCGGCCGCGGAAAGCACAATTCCTATCTCCCCGTGCCCGAATTCTGCCGACAGCTCAACGAGACGCTCGACACCCTCGGCCTCGGCCACGTCAATATTTCCTCGTCGGACATTATCTTCGCACTCCGCTCGAAGAACAAGCGCTCGCTCGAACGCAAACAAAAGCCCAATTCCTGATTTTCAAAGAGCCCTTACTTATTCTGCCACGGTATCAAATCGCCAAGCCCGATTTCAGGCGCCGGAAAGTCCGGAGGCCGATAAACCAGCTCGTGTATCGAGTAAATCATCATGAACTGCCCGACCCCTGCCCAGTCGTCCTTCGTGCCAATATACAGCACGTCGTACTTCACCCCGTAAGTCAGCTCCTCCGACGCCTCCAGCATGAGCGCCAGCACGCTTTTCAGCTTGATTTCGCGCAGCCGCAGGTTGACCATTATGTTCTCGGAGTCGATTATGTCCCGCGCACGGGCCGAAATGACAATATTCAGCCCCGTTATGTCGCGAAGAAATTCCAGGCAATCGTAGAACGACGTCTCCTGGAAGTGGACCGTCACTTTCTGAAGCTCGAGCTTGCGCAGTATGAAGTCCACTATCTGCGGGTTGCTCTCGTTGTCGATGTTCGGCCCCTCCGACTTGTACTCCTCGATAATCTGCTCGATAAGCTCGTAGATGAACTCGCGGAACTCCTCGTCCGTCATCCCGTCTTCCTCGTCATCGCCGAAATCGATTCCCTGCGCAAACAATGCAGGCTCCATCGGCACCGTAACGAACATGAAAATCGCTATGAGTGCAAGTAAATACTTCATATCAAGGCCTCCTGCATAATAAAGAGGTACGACTTGTCCCTCTATTATACGACACTCCGACTGAATCGTCACCGCGATTCGGAAACTTTCTTGATAAAGTTTCCGATGCCGAGGCTTTGCTTGAGTATTTGATTTGCCACAAGCAAGCCAAGCAGTCAAAGCGAAAGGCCAAATTATACCCCTTCGTCAAATTTCTAATAATTTGACGAAATGCCCGTGACGATTTCCTGAAATCGCCACATCCGTGAAGCTCGCTTTTCGCGAAGCGAAAACGTGCGGCGGAGATGTATCTTTCCATCCCTATTCCATTCTTGACGAAAGGCAAATAAATCCAATTCATACCAATCCGGGTGCTAACACGCATCTGTAAAACTAAACCCTTGCTGCATAACGACTTACGACGAGTTTTTACAGATTCGTAAAGGGTTGAGCTTAAATTTTGCGGGGTATTATGTCCGATTTGTACTGAATGTCTTTTTAACTCTTGTCTCATTTCAATTCACACTTGCTTTCACCTGTGCATTGGGGCGATTAAGCACCTCACGATATTAAACGTATTATACTCTATTATACGTACATGTCAAGAAAAATATCATAAAATACCTGAAATTTATTAAAATAAAATCCATCCTCGCCGTAACCTCTTTGATGATAAAGAGTTGCATGTATATGAGTATTTTCGGCAGGAGGGAAGATGTGCTCTTAAAAACGTCAAAGGTATCATTTTTCCTCTGAATTTGCTTCTCTCTCCAAATTATGAAAAATGAAAAAATATTCCACGTGCCTGCAACTGTGCTGCAAACTCGCACAAACTTGTCATACCTGAAATTGCCGGGGGGGGGGGGGGGGGACAGGTAGCCTGTGGTGT
>Ga0272442_10002139_pt1 | contig 29027 bp, 32 predicted proteins | sample SSMForm2O_FD_200262 | JGI IMG/M metagenome (GOLD analysis project Ga0272442, IMG submission 200262) | Marine sediment archaeal communities from Little Sippewissett salt marsh, Falmouth, MA, United States - SSM-Form-2O | ecosystem: Environmental > Aquatic > Marine > Wetlands > Sediment ...
AGTCTCCGCCGCCACGGCGGCAACTGCCTCGCCCATCCGCCGCACCTTGTCCGCGAGAACGTAGTGGTCCTTGTGCAACACCGGCGGGATCGTGATGATGCGCTCGTTGTAGCGGATCTTGGGGATGTCATCGAATGTAATGACCGTTACACCCATCGCTTCGGCCGCGGCGGTGTCAATCGACGTGACAATCGCGTGCGCATATGGGCTGGACAGAATCCGTCCGTGCAGCATCCGCGGCAGCGACACGTCGCACGTATACACCTCTTGCCCCGTAACCCGTGCAACCCCGTCCTTGCGGGGGTACGAGCGGCCGACGATCGCGTGTTCTCTACTCGCCATGGGCATCCTCCTCGTGCCGGTTGAAGTGTGCGTGCATTCGTTCCGATGCGGATTGGCCGTCGCCCGCGACGATCGCATCAAGGATCGCGCGATGCTCGTCGGCCGACACCTGCAGGTAGTCGCGGCGATTCGGCAGCAGCGCCTGCCGCTCCATGTCCCGCCACCCCTCGTGATCCATGAATTCCAGGAAACTCTCTTCCGTGTGAACGAGAATCGGATTCGTCGTCGCCTGGGCCAGTCCGAGGTGGAAGTCACGATGGAGCCGAACGTACTCTTCATACCGTTCATCGCGGGCGCACGCGTCCATCTCGTCGAGCACCGCGTCGAACCGCTGTCGCTGGTCCGCGGTGAGTCGTCCGGCGGCGAGCCGCACCAATCCGCACTCGAACACCGCACGCGCTTCCTGGAGCTGGACCGCTTCCTGGGACTTCTCGATGGCTTCGGCGATCCCGTTGGTCACAAGGGCCGAGCTGCCCGATTCACAGATGTAACTGCCATCGCCGACGCGGGTTTCGACGACGCCCATCAGCCGCAGCGCCGCCAGCGCCTCGCGAACCGACGTACGGCCCACGCCCGTCAGCTCCGCCAGCTTCGCCTCCGACGGCAATCGCTCCCCCGGCAGAAGCGACCCATCGCGAATCGAAGAAAGAACTTCGTCTGCTACGTGTCTAGGCCGGTTCACCTCCGTCAGCTTCTGAAACGGCACGAGACACACACCTCCTGGAGAACTGCGCCCTCGCAGTTCTCCCCAGCCGCCTCCCCGCTGGAAGGCGGCCAAATGACAGGGCGAGGTCGATTCACTTCCTCAAGACGAGTGAACGACATCGCCACCACCTCCCCGGAGAACTGCACTCGCCCCGTTCCAGTTCTCCCAAGCCGCCTCCCTACTGGAAGGCGGCCAGGCATTGTAGCGCATTTGTCAGCTGTCTGACAGATTACGTTAACCATCAGCCTTCGGAGTGTCTCCATAGCGCAAATCAGGATGGGCTCGCAGCGCAATGCCCTCTGCGACGCTAGAGGGAAGCAGTGGCCATTGGCAGACCACGGCTGCCGATTGACCTCCCCGTATTGCTCGCGTGATCTACTTGCTGTGAAAGCCTTTTCGAGACTCCTAGGAGCGGTCAGGGTAAGAGCCTCCAGATGGCGGCGAGGCGTCACGATCAATCACAAGCTCATGCTGTTCCTCCTGCTAGCATGTGGCATCTCCTTCTCATACTTCGGCTGGATCATAGAGCATCCCGAGAACCACCCGTGGATGAGCTCCTTCGTTGGCGTCTCTGAACGGCAGATGCTGTTAACCTATGATGCACTAACGAGCGGCTCAACAATCACAGAACGAAATCCCGGGTTTCTGACAATCGCGGAGACACTGCTCAAGAGGTACTCAGTCCAGCTGGTAACCCCCAACTTGTTTCTGCCTGGCGAAGCAATCGAACTTGATGCTCTTGAGGAGATGCAGAGCGGAAATCTTGAGCTACAGGCCATTTCCTCAGACGGACTGCTATCAAGAGTCTCATTCACATCTGGCGGAACGGTTGACACAACCCCAGCTCTAGCAAACGTAACCCTCGAATACACCTACCGGGGAAACAGGCACTTTTCTGAGCCCTATGCTTTGGGTGACATTCGCCAAGTGCTTGTATCGAACTATTACGAGCCAGTTCTGTACTCATGGGCGTACGTCCTGTTCGTCATTGGAATGGTCTGCTTGGCTGCTGGCAGCCTGATTGGATGTCACCCCGTGAATCCCGCACTTCCTCCGCTGCCCTCCACGGCCGACCCAATCGCGAAACACCGATCTCACGTCATCTGTGCGTGGGCGCTGATCATCACTAGCACCGCTCTTGGAGTCACTCTATTTCGACTTGCTTGCCGTACGGTCTGGGGACGGCCGCTAGCGGTATCAAGTATCGCGTTCGCTGCCGCCCACCTGGCGTGGCTGCTGTTTGTCCACAGGCTAGTCAAGATCTACACAAAAAGCGCTCCAGGAAGTGGAAGCACCCAGCATGCGTACTTCGCTGTGTTGCGGACACTGGAAGCAGCCAGGGGAAGACGCTATCACAACAACGCCATCTATCGTGACTTCAGATTCTTCTTTACCGTGAGTCTGGGCATCATTGGAGGCCTCCTCGTAGCGTTTGCGATCAAGGCTCCAGAGAGGATGCCCAGAGATGTATTGCATCTCGTCTTCTACTCCGGCGTATCGTTGCAGGCGATATGTGGTGTTTTCTCAGTGTTCTTCATCTATTTCCACCAGCGATCCAAGGCCCGGTCGTGGAGGACACTGGACTAGAGTCCGCTGACCGCCCAGACCAAACCCGGAGACAGCACCTTCTGGGCGTTCCTCAGCTGGCAGGAAACCTGGCTCTTCGTGATGATACTCACCGTAACCTTTGGGCTTGCCCTCGGCGTTGCTCCGCAATTGAGTCAGGTGCTGACGCTGTAGAACCAGGCCTCAAGCGAGGCTCGATGTATCCGGTCAGTAGCCAGGATGCTTGCCGTTGCTGGAGTTCCTTGCTTCTTCGTTCTGGTTTAGACGCACCGAAGTCAGCCTGGCTAGTGCTGAGAAAGACCGGGGCAAACTTCAACTACTACTCCGTAGGCCGCGCGGCGTCGTGGCATGGCACTCGCGGCAGTTGCTGAGCAGAACCCTGATGTGTAGACTCACCCCATCTTCGTCCGTTGGGGGGCAATGCTCCGGCGAGAACCCGCGAAGAGCCGGCGCCTTGACACGGTCGCCGGGAAGGAGAAGAACGAACGTGAGCCTGGCTGCGAAGTAGCACGGACCGAAAGGCCGTACCCCAGGCGCGTTGGGTTCTTCTTTCCGAACCCTCGATTTCCTACCCTAGATTGCGTTTGCTGTCGCGTCATGGCGACTGCCTTTCGGTGTTGCGTCGACACGGCGGTCACCGACCGTACCCCGTGCGCCGCGCGCTGCGGCTGCACAAAGGCAGAAAGGAATTCGAATGAAGCTTGCACAACGACCGTATCAATCCGAGACAGACTACTGGGCAATCCGCACGTTCCTGCGCGACGTGTACGTACGGAATGGGCGGCGGGAATACTCGTGGCCGGCCGCACGCCTGGACTACTGGCGCTGGCACGTGGCCGCAAACACAAACGAGGAACCGATCGACCAGGGAATCTTCCTGTGGGAGACGCAGGACGGGCGAATCGTCGCCGTGCTCAACCGCGAGGATCCCGGACAGGCGTACTTCCAGGTCGACCCCGACTTCCGCACCCCGGAACTGGAAGAGGAGATGCTCCAGCTGGCTGAGCAGCGTATCAAGACGATCGGCCCATCGTCGGGCCGGCCGGTCCTTGCAGTCTCGGTTCGCGACGGGGACACGCTTCGCGAGGAGCTTCTCACAAAGCACAACTACGAACGCAAGCCAGAGTGGCAGAGCTACGATCGGTATCGTGACTTGGCTCTCCCGATCCCCGAGGCGCCCGCGCCGGACGGCTACACGATTCGCCCGATGCGGATCGACGAGATTCCGTCGCGGAGCTGGGCCAGTTGGCGCGCGTTCCACCCGGACGAGCCCGACGAGAAGTACCAAGGCTCCGACTGGTACGAGAGCATTATGCGTGCACCGATGTACCGCCGTGACCTCGACCTTGTCGCCATCGCCGGCAACGGATCGGTCGCCGCGTTCTGCACCGTGTGGTACGACGATGTCACCCTTTCCGGGTACTTCGAACCGGTCGGCACGGTGCCCGAACACCAACGGCGCGGGATTTGCTACGCGCTCCTCCACGAGGGGATGCGGCGACTCAAGGATCGGGGCGCGACACAGGCGTGCCTCGGTGGAGGCGGTCTTTCGAATCCGCCCGCCGACGGCGTATACAACCGCGCTCTGGGAATGGATCGTGACAGCTACATCGCGTGGATCAAGTACTTCGACGGCAAGCCGGTGTAGCCCGGCTCCGAACCATCGATTGACGGAAAGCGGCCGCCTGATGTCAGGACAATCAGGCGGCCGCCCGCTATGCTTGCGTGGAGAAGCCAACATACTGGAGGAATCATGAAGATCGGCATCCTATCGGACACACACGACCGGCTCCCCACGATCGATCGCGCCGTCGAACGGTTCAACGCCGAGGCTGTTGACCTGGTTCTCCACGCCGGCGACTTCGTGTCGCCGTTTACCGCGATTCCACTGGCGAAACTCAAAGCCGAGCTTCACGGTGTGTTCGGAAACAACGACGGCGACCGACTGTACCTCACGGAGCGCTTTCGCTCGATCGGGACGATTCACGCCGGATACTACACGTTTGAGGTCGAAGGGGTCCGCGGCGTGCTGATGCACGAGCCGAAGTCGATCGACGCGCTCGCCGCGAGCGGGCAGTACGACCTGATCGTGTACGGGCATCTGCACGAGATCGACCTGCGCAGCGAACCGTGCGCAATCGTGAATCCGGGAGAAGCGTGCGGCTACCTGACCGACCGCGCCACAATCGCGATCTTCGATACCAAAACGCGTGAGACTACGTTGATCGACCTTCCGATTCCAGAGCAGGGGGGGGCAAGCGACTAGAGCAAGAGTGTCTCACGCATCTCGGACGTCAGCTGCCTCTGCATAGCTCGTAATCCGCTCGTAGCACGTCTGCGCGCCGTGCTCGTACCACGGGAGCAGCCGCTGATGAAGCTCGCGTGGAAACGGGTAGTCCAGAGCGCTTTCGAGGTCGGTCTCCAGAACTCGCCCCATGCCATACTCGGCAAGTTGCGCACCGTTCCACCGCTGCTCGTACTGCCCTTCAATCGGCTGGAGCAGGATCCGCTTTCCGAGGTAGAACGCTTCGCAGATGGCCTGGAACCCCGCCGTGCCGACGTAGGCGGAACATGACGCCAGATCCTCGGCGAACCGACTCACGTCCGTCTCAAATCGCATGTTACGCGGCATCCCGACGGGTTGCGCGCTGTACCCGTAGACCATGATCCGTCGCTCGGAATGCTCCCCGGCATACCGAGCAATCGGCTCCAGTCTTCCGGGAAACGAGTGATACACGACGATGTGCCCGTCGTCCGTCGGCGACGTACTCAGAATCTCGGACCGAAGGATCGGCGGCAGGCACTGCTCGTCAATCGGATAGAAGTGTGAGCCGAGCAGTGTGTCCAGCCCGCCGGTGCACAGCTTCATCGCCAGACCGATGTTGAACCGATCCATCCGATGGCCGGAGAGGTGTGTCACGCCGGGATGGTGAAGCATCGCTTGATTGCCAATCCCCACCTTGTACACGTGCGGCGCGACGAACGGCGACGCCGTCAGTACGTCGAAATCGCTCACGATCAGATCCGGATCGAAGTCGCTGATCAGGCGGTGTGCGTGGCGCAGACTGACAAACAGGTCCGGAAGACCGGTCGCGAACGACTGCACCGTCTTGCGTTTGGAGATCCCGCCAACGCCGTCCTCGACCATCGTGATCCCGGCGAGCTGTTCGTAGCGAGAGCCGCCGATTGCTTCGCGGACCGGCGGCGGCGGATCGTGCTGTCCGGAGAGAATCACAAGCATCTCGTGCCCGTCTCGGTCGAACAGCGGCTTGAGTGCCAGGAACCGAGTGAGATGTCCGCGCCCAACGCTCTGCACTCCGTAGACGACCCGCACGCGTGCCCTCTCTCTTTCCATCGAGTCTTTTCCGTCAGTGTTCGTAATCGACCCAACCAAGTCAATAGCACAGCACTTGATGCCCATTTCCGGCAACGCTTCATCATATCGGCTCTCCGCTCTCATCTGTCGCTGCACACGTTGCGGCAATCCACAACTACCGATCCGCAAGAGCACTCGTGGAGTGCGTAGTCGGTGTACGCTATCCTTTCACGGGGGAAGGAGTCGCCGCGCGTGTCACGGAACCGCAGCAATCTTGTATGGATCGATCTGGAAACGACCGGACTCAGCGTGCGCCGACATGCCATCCTGGAAATCGCCAGCCTGGTGACCGACAAGGATCTGAATCTACTGGGGGAAGGGCCTGTCCTGGTGGTTCATCAGCCGGATGAGGTGCTGGATCGTGTCGACGCGTGGTGCGAGCAGCAACATGGGTTCTCGGGCCTTCTCGAAGCGTCGCGCGCGTCGAACGTGTCGCTGACGGAGGCGGAGCAACAGACGCTGGTTTTCGTGCGCCGGCACACACATCGCCGGGCATCCCCGCTGTGCGGCAACTCGATCTTCCTCGATCGCCGGTTCCTCATGCGGTTCATGCCGGAGCTAAACGCCCATCTGAGTCACCGCAACGTAGATGTGAGCTCGATTCAGGAGTTGGCGGCGCGATGGTATCCCGGCGTGCTGGCCAAGCTGGACAAACGGTATCGGCATCGGGCAGCGGCGGACATCTACTCCTCGATCGAGGAGCTACGTCTGTACCGTCAACTCGTGTTCCGCGACGGTCGGTAGCGCTACGTACTACGACGTCCGCTCGTCCGACGAGCGAATCGCAACCACAACACCGTCTCGAATGACAACCGAGCGGTCGGGTTGCTTGTACATCCATACCTCGACACCCGCCAGCGCGGACGACGTGAAACCCAGGTCACTCGAATGCACGATCTTCTGCGGCGAACCCCACGCGGACAGCAGTTCCTCCGCTGGTCGATCGATCAACTCGGCATCGGTCGGACCGGAGTACGTCAATCCGCCATTGATGCTCACGAACAGCAGGAAGATCAGTGTGACCATCTGCAGTGTGCAGTACGAAATCTTCATACCTCCCCCTCGTACCTTCACCCAGGGCAGGGCTCCCCCGCCCCTCAAAGAGGCTAGAAAAGTAGGCTTCAAACGCCGCGGAAATCGGACCATCGGCGTCGTGCATTCGGTGTTCACCCAAACGGACTGATGACCGAACGTGATGTAGGACACACAGCACCTCATCGGCCCGACGATCCGCAGGAAGATGTTTCCGATTTGACGGGAGACGCGCATCCGCCTATAAGAGGAGGTTCGCGGGTCCGCTCGGGAAGGAGACGGCATGTCCGTATCGATTCGGGAGATTCGACAGGAGGTCTGGGACCATCTGCAACCGGCACAGTGCGTATACCTCGCCACGGCGGAGGCCGATCAGCCCCGTGTGCGACCGGTAACGCTACTCAACATCGACGAGAAGTTCTGGATCGCGACAAGCCCGCAGAGCGCTAAGTCCCGCCAGATCCGCCGGAACCCGAACGTGGAGTTCTGCCTGCCGCTTACCGCGGACTGTGGAACCGGCTACATCCGTGTATCTGGCGTAGCCAGCACGGTAACGGATCCCGGTGTCCGGTCCACAATCGGGAGCCAGGTTCCGTTTCTCACCGAACACTGGTCGGGAGTTGACGATCCGAACTTCGCCCTGATTCGCATCACCCGCGTAGAGGTGGAGTACTTGCGACCGGGAGACATGGCGGCGTTCACGTTTATTGTGTAGACATAGCATACGAGGTAGTAGCAGCGCATCATACGGCGCACAGTCGTGCGATGCCGCAACCGGAAGCACGTGAAGGAGGGGCATGGCATCCGAAGGACGAAAGATGCACGACGTACGAGCATACAACCTGAAGTGTGCCAACTGCGGCAAACCGATCGAAGAACTTCCGTTTCTGCCGTTGTCATCCAACCGACCGATCTACTGTCAGGAGTGCAACCAGAAGCGCCCGCCAACCAAGAAGAAGGACTTCAAGCGTAGACCGCGAGGTCGGCGGCGGTAGCTGCGCTGGACCCACACGAGAGGATTTCCTATAGGTTCGCCACATCCACGGACCAAGATCCTCACGTTCTCTCCACATTCGCCGTCTACGATCGCCCAGACGCTGCAGTTGGGATGTCCGGTACTCGGCCGGGTAAGCGAACGCGCCATTGCAGCTTTGGGAGGAGATCCGTGTTGAAGATCCGCCAAGCTCTTGTTGCTGCGGCCGTGCTGATCGGCGCACTGAGTGCGACGGCCGCCGCGTGCAGCTACTCGTTCTCGTATAACTCCATCTCCGCACCGGTCGGAACGTATGGGGAGATCGCCATCCGCGTGCAAAAGACGCATGCCCGTTGCGTGCTGTCGAGCATGGACGAGTACACCGTCGCCGGTACCGGTATCCAGATCCTCGGCCGGACGGCGTGGGAGGAAGTGGGGAACAATCTGTACGAGACGTGGATTGAGGTCTCGCTATCCTCCGTGGGCGACGGGTCCCTATCGATATCCAAGTTTTGCAGCAAAGAGGGATATGAAGAGGGCATTCTGCCCGTCTTCGTGGAGGATGCCACCGAGAACGGCGTCTGGGCCACCGCCTGGGCCGGCGAGTATCCGTATGACGCGGACGCCGAGATTGGCACCGTAGTCGGTCTGGCTACCATTGTGCAATCGGGCTCGGCAGGCGCGTGGATCGAGGTCGACGGAGTACGGGCGGACGTTCTTGATGCGTCTCTTCTTCCTAATATGCTCCCACAGACAGTTCGCCTTTTCTACAAGCAGTCGGCGGATGGCCCCATTGCACTTCTGATTGTCGGATCCGACGTCTTCATCCGCTTCGACCATCTCGCGTTGTAGGGGGGTGAGTCCTCGATGAGCCGACAGACGCTATCTGCAGTGACTGTGGTGATTCTCGTTGTTGCCGTTTCCGCTCTGCCCGCTGTCGCGCAAGGGTACGGCGAGCAGGGAGCATTCGGAGAGTCCTCATCCATCCACAACTACCAAGCAGCCCAGCCAACGTCTGCGAATGCATCGGCATACTTCCTACACGATCAGCTGGCGAAGCTGCTGCTGGTGCTCGGCTTCACCGCCGTAGGACTGGTCATCTTGTACACACGACGATTCCGGCTTCGCAAACTGCTTCTCGTCGCGTCCGTCGCGGTACTGGGCTTCGCAATCGGCGGTGTGCTGTGCCCAATCTCCGCCGTTCAGAACGTAATTCTCAGAGCGTCCACCGGCTATCTTCTCTTGCTCCTGGTTCCAACACTGACGGCACTTCTCTTCGGACGTTTGTTCTGCGGATACGTTTGTCCGTTCGGCGCGTTACAGGAGCTGCTTCACATCCGCAGGTTGAGCCTTCGCATTCCTGAGCGATGGTTCCGCCGGCTGCGTATTGTTCCGTTCGTGCTTCTTGCCTATCTCGTGGTCCGTGTCCTCGCCACGAACGTACTCACCCTTGACGGTCTAACTCCGTTCAAGGCGTTCTTCACGTTCGGTGGAACACCGATGGCGTTGGCCGTCAGCGCAGCGTTCGTTGTAGCATCTGTGTTTCTCTTCCGGCCGTTCTGCACGCTGTTTTGTCCACTTGGGGCGTGGCTGTCCCTGGTATCGCAGATCAGCCCGTTCCGGATGCGGCGGATGGAGACATGCATTGACTGTGCGCAGTGCGATGCCGCGTGCAACGCGCAGGCCATCCACTCGGGAACGGTCGACGAAAGCCAGTGTCTGTTGTGCGGCGATTGCATCCGAGCTTGCCCGGTCGACGCGCTGTGTGTCACCCGCACACGTGCAGGTCGCGCCGATGCGGGGAGCACGTCAACACCCAAGGACGCCGGCTAGTTCCGGCTACTCCGCGTCGGACATCGCCAGTTTCGATTCCGTTCCGCGCCCCGCCTTGCCGGTCACCCGGAGCAGGAGAACGCCCCCCACGACGAGAAATGCGATAATCGTGAACAACGCGAATCGATGCGCGGCCATCACGGCGTCACTTTCCAGCTGACCTGACCGCTTCAGGGCGTTCGTCGCGAAGAGAACGATCGAGCCGAAGATCGCAGGTCCGACAGCGGATGATGTCCGACCCGCCAACGCGAAAAACCCGTAGAACTCAGCACTGCGGCCGGCCGGCGCCAACATGCCGACGGTCCCGCGGCTCACCGACTGGACGCCCGTTAGACAGAAGCCCGCAATCGCGCCGATTACATAGAACGCGATGACACTCTCTGCAAAGAACAGCCACACAACTCCGGCCAGTAGCCCGGTTAGCGAGATCAGTAACGTGTTCCGTACGCCGATTCGTCCGATCACCAGCCCGGGAACGAACGCGCCCGGAATACTGGCCAGCTGAACGACGATCATGAACACGATGATTCCCTCTGTTTGAAGCCCGAACAGCGTTTTCCCGAGGATCGCGCCGTAGCTGAGCGTGATCAAGATTCCTTCGTTGTAGAGCAGGAACGCCAACAGGAACTTCCCGAACTCACGGTACTGGCGCGCTGCGCGAAACGTTTGCGCCAGACGCTGAAACGGAAGCTTCACCAGGCCCATTCCCGTGGGCAGCGGCTTTCGCTCTCCCTTCTCTTGCACGTGGCGGAATAGCGGAATCGTGAAGAGGGCGAAATACACGGCGGTGAACACCATGGCAAGACGTGTGACAAGCGCCCCTCCGATCGCCATCACCGCAGCGAGAACGATCAGGAGGCAGACAACGCCTCCGGCGGAACCGATTGCCCACCCGTTCCCGGAAACGCGCCCCATCTCCTGCTCGGAGGCAATGTCCGGCAGCAGCGAGTTGTAAAACACCTGCGACCCGCGGTATCCGACCTCCGCCAAGATCAAGAGCGTCATACCAAGTGCCACGGCCCCCGGTGTGACGAAGAACAACGATGCAGTAAACAGGCAGCTCATTGCAGTCAAGCGGAAAAGGAAGAGCTTCTTCCGCCCGGAGACGTCCGCAATGGTTCCCAGGATCGGCGACAGGACGGCCACGATCGCCGTCGCCGTGGTGATCGCAATTCCCCACAAGAACGATCCCATGGAGAGGTCGTTGACCACAACGTTCTCCTGAAAGTACGTAGCATAGATAGCGAGGAGAACGACCGCTGCGTACGCGGAGTTCCCGGCATCGTACAGGTACCACGCGCGGCGCGCCCGCTTGGATGATACGTCATTCATTATTCTCGAACCCCCTTGCTTTCGCCCACGGATACGCGGCCGCCTGCTGCGCCGCCGCCCGCACGTCTGCGTCTTCGGAGAATACACCGCGACGGTGTGGTGGAATCAACTCCGCGATTCTTTCCATCATCGTCCGGCCGATGCTGTCGATCTTCTCACGCCCGGCCCGGCCGCGTTCCACTTCCGGGAACGGTCCCATCGGTTGACCAATCCGTACGATGATGTGGGCGCGACGGGCGCGGCGCCAAGCTGTAAACAACTCGGTGACTCCGTCGAGTCCCACCGGCACAACCAACGCTCCGGTGTGTGTCGCAAGGTACGCCGCCCCCGGACGCGGAGGACGTAGGACGGACGCCCAACTCCCTCCTTCGGGAAAGATCCCGAGGAACCCGCCGGATGACAAGACGGCTTCGCCGCTCTCCAGCGCAGCCCGTGAGGAGCCGCCGCGGCGCACCCGGAAGGTTCCCCACAACGCCGCCAGCCACTTCACCCCGTTCGGCGCGTTTGGCATCCGCTTCCCGCCGATGAAGTCAAGCGGCCACGGCATCGCACGGATAATCACCACGGGATCGGCGAAGTGAAAGTGGTTCGCAACGATCAGTGCCGGCCCTTCGTCGGGCAGGTGTTCGCGGCCCTCGACCGTGACTCTAGCAAACACGGTCATCACCGTACGAATGAAGAAGCGGAGAACCGCGCGGACCGGACGATGCCGAGGCTTCCAGCGTGTGGAGATCGTCTGGGTGCTCATGAATACATGATACTCCGAATCCGCCGCAGTTTCGGCCTCCAGAGCGTTTGTGCAAGCCTCTGCAGTCATGCTATGCTGGCTGTTTCCGGTGATTTGCGATCCGGTATACGGAAGGGATGTGGCATCCGGCATGATCCGGGCGTTGGTGTTTGACTTCGATGGACTGATCCTCGACACGGAGACCCCTCTCCTGGTGTCGTGGAGGGAGGTGTACGACGAAGCAGGGTTAGCGCTCGATGAGCGATGGTGGGCGACGGTTCTCGGAGCCTCAGCCGACCCACCGGAAGCATACGAGACGCTCGAAGCACAGCTCGGGCATCCGATCGACCGCGCCCGTCTCTGGGAACGACATAACGCGAGGGGAAGAGAGATCCTTGCAACACAGGACGCGCTTCCCGGCGTTCGCGAAACCCTTGCAACCGCAGAAGCGTTGGGGCTGAAGTTGGCCGTTGCCTCAAGCTCGGAACGCGCGTGGGTCGAGAGCCTGCTTGCGGAGAAGCAGCTCCTCCGCCTGTTCAATGCCATCGTATGCATGGAGGATGTCCGGGAGACCAAACCTGCCCCCGACCTGTACCTCGAGGCGGTCCGCCGGATGGAAGTACGTCCATCCGATGCGGTGGCGTTCGAAGACTCCGTGAACGGCGTTGCCGCGGCCGTGACCGCCGGGCTGTTCTGCGTCGCCGTGCCGAATGACGTAACAAGACATCTCGATTTCTCCCACGCCCACCTCGTGCTTGAGCGAGTCGACAAGCTCCCGTTACAGGCGATCCTCGATCGCGCGGAGGTGAGCGCTTCCTGAAATCTCCTCCGTTCCCGCGCAAACGCGATCCGGGTCGTCGACCTCGCTATAATGGGCGCAAGTAACGGGCAAGGGGAGGGCAGACGGATGAAACGAACGATTCGGATTCTGTTGGTGGGAGCGCTGGTTGGTGCGGGAATTGTGCTTGGGGGATGCGCGCTATTTGATCCGGCCCCAGTTGCAGCTTTCAGCTGGACACCACTAGAGCCCCTTGCGCGAATCGACATCCAGTTCACGGATCAATCCACCGACTCCGGCTTCCTCGGCGCCGGGGGGATCGTTTCTTGGAGTTGGGACTTTGATGACTCCAACACATCAAGTGCGCAGAACCCGAAACATCGGTACGAGAAGAGCGGGACGTACGACGTTCGACTAACCGTTACCGACAAGTCCGGAAACACGGCCGTGGTTCAGCGGACGATCAACGTCAGTGCCAGCCTCGACGGACGCTGGGCAGGGAACATCACCGACGGAAACTACCAGCAATGGACGCTCGGGCTCGACATCAATCATTCGTCAACCGGAGGGATCTCTGGCACCGCGACGATCGGCTCGTCAGTTCAGGTAATCACCTCGGCCAGCCTTGACCCGGACACTGGAGAAGTCCAGATCCATTGCTCGGCGTTCGGCCTTATCCTGCGCGGCGATCTGAATGCGACGGAGACCCGAATGTCGGGATACTGGTACGATGACTGGACCGGTGAGCGCTGGGAGGACTGGTCGGTTACGCTGCAGTAGCAGGTTCAAGCCCCACACAGCAAAGAGCAACTGCAGAACGGGAGGAAGCGGGTGGGCGGAGTCGAGCGCGTGGAGATCTCTCCCGGCTACTCGATCTCTCGCGTAATAAAAGGATCGTGGCAGCTCGCCGGCGGACACGGTCCCGTGTCGACCGACCGAGCAATCGCCGACATGAGGCGGTTTGTCGAGTCTGGCGTGACCACGTTCGACTGCGCTGACATCTACACCGGTGTTGAATCACTGATCGGAGCGTTCCGCGAGACGCATCGCGGCGCCTTCCACGACGGCTTGTTGCCGCCGGTTCAAGTGCACACGAAATACGTGCCGGATCTCGCGACTCTTTCCACACTCCATCGCAGTGATACCGTCACGATTGTCGAGCGTTCGCTACGCCGACTGCGACAGGATCGTCTCGACCTGGTCCAGTTCCATTGGTGGGACTTCGACGTTCCGGGGTACGTCGATGCCGCGTTGTGGCTGACCGAGCTTCAACAAGAAGGGAAGATCCGACACATCGGCGTGACCAACTTCGACGCGATCCATCTGCAAGAGCTTCTGGATGCCGGAGTGCCCGTGATCTCCAACCAGGTGCAGTACTCCGTGCTCGACCGTCGGCCCGAGACGGCGCTCTCGCAGCTTTGCACGCAGCGGGGAGTCGCGCTTCTGTGTTACGGAACCGTGGCCGGCGGCTTCCTCTCTGATCGCTACCTCGGCACCACGGATCCTACCGCTCCACTTGAGAACCGGTCATTGACCAAGTACCGCCTGATCATCGAGGAATGCGGAGGCTGGGAACCGTTCCAGGCGGCCCTCCAGTCCCTGCAGAGCATCGCACGCAAGCACGGGACGAGCATCGCAATGGTTGCAGCGCGTTATGTTCTGCAAAAGCCGAACGTCGCCGCCGCAATCCTCGGCATGCGAAGTACGGCCCACCTATCGGACACCTCTCGCCTGCTAGACTTCACGCTTGACGTAGAGGATATCACGCAGATCGACACCGCGTTGGCGGATGGGCCGGCCGGCGCAGTCTACGCCCTGGAACGCAATCGCGACGGGCCGCACGGCTCGGTCATGAAGTACAACCTTGGTCGGAACAGCGGCGGCAGCAACTGAGCGGCAGAGAGACGCCGTGTGCCGCGAAACGGAAACCGGACAAACGTCTTTGCACCCTTCTGTGGACTGGGATACACTCCCGTTGTTGTTGGTAGTTGCGCAGCCGCCTTACAGGAAATCCAGCAAACCATCGATATCCCAGAAGGCCTGTTCTCTAAGACTCCCAGCATAGAGGAGGAATGTACGACATGGCAGAACGTGAGACCGGTACCGTGAAGTGGTTCAACGACGACAAGGGCTTCGGCTTCATCGAACGTGAAGGCGGAGAGGACGTCTTCGTCCACTTCAGTTCCATCCGAGGTGAAGGATACAAGTCGCTAGACGAGGGTCAGAAGGTCGAGTTTACCCTGGGTCAGGGTCAGAAGGGCCCCCAGGCTCTCGATGTGACCGTGATCTAGCTTTCGGAAGTCTATACTGAATGAAACGCGGGCGGCGCTTCTTGTGAGTGTCGCCCGTTTCTCTTTTCGATCATCGCCAGCTAGCTGACAATTGATATGAGGAGGACTCCTCCAAACACGAGTACAACACCAATCAACGCGAGGTGCGATGGGCGCTCCTTGAGGAAGAGAATCGAATACACAAAGGCGAACATCAGCGTAGACCCCCGAATCGGAGACAGCAGGCTGGCGTCGGCAAACCGAAGGCTGTTCATCCACAACAGCCATCCGACGAACGCTCCACAGACAGCCGATGCAATGAGGAACCCATACCCGCCACGTTCCACGCGCCTCGGGAACCAGCGTCGAAGAAGCGGCGTGAGGAGCACGATCCCGACGGGGCGACCCCGCCGAACACGGCCAGAATCGTCTCCGGTGTCGCGCCGAGCTGCAACGCCTTCTTCATCGGCACGGTTTCAGCAACGCCCCATAGAACGCCGGTGAGCCTTGCGAACAGCGCTCCTACGCGATGGTTGTGCGACGTGGAGGCGTTCCGCCCGCCGACCAGAAAGAACGCGCCGGCCACGACAAGAGCGGCTGCGACGAATGCGGACCAACGAAACGGCTCGTTCAAGAAGAGAATCGACGCCAGCACCCCCCATAGCGGTACCGTGCTGGCCAAAGTCGTCACCTCGTGCGCAGGTGCACGTTGCATCGCCATCATGTACAACACCCAGCCGGCAAGTGCACCCAACACGGCCGCCAGCACGATCCACGCGACGGCGGTTCCGGTTGGCAAGACGAGGGAACCCGTGCAGATTCCGTAGACCCCTACGAACGCGACCGCAAGAACCCATCGGCCGCGAATGACACGGGATCCATGCGTTGCGCGCCCGGCTTTGCCACCGTAATCGCGATACCCCACACCGCTGCCGCTCCAACTGCCAATGCCACGCCAATCAACATCGATTCCTCCCGAACGTCCGGTTGCAGGTCCCGCCCGAATCAATCATCGGCGGTCCACGCAACGCAGTACGCGTGTCAAGAGGGCTTCGCCTGCCCCACTCGATCGGCGATGCACATAGGGGGCGTCCCGCCGGAACCGGCGCCAGCTTCCGACCAGACATATGGTCGATGACGCGTTATCCCATGTCACCAGCGTCACACACGGTGAGCGATAGCATGAACGTCGTAGGCTGCTCACGCAATGAACGTTGGCTCTATCGAAGAAAGGTGAAGAACTTTGAGAATACCGATCCTTGCCTTTTCCGTTCTCTTCGTGCTCTTCTCCACGTATGCCCCGGCGAATGGCGGTATGACGTCCTGCTATCCACTGTTCACACTGGATCCCAGCGGAGCCGTCGCAGCAACTCAGCCGTTCATCAACGCCATCAATCCGTGCACGAACGACACGTCTGCCGTCTATGCCCCGGCGACAAAGCAATTCGGAACGGTCGTCGATTTCGCCGTTTCGTCCGACCAGCAGACGTGTGCAATCCTCCATCTTCCGAGTAGTGCGGAGTGGGAGTTGGCTGTCGTTCGCCTGTCCACAGGTGAAATGCTCCTCCGGACCGGTGGATCGACGAGCGCGTGGGCCTGGGGCTCTCGCGTCACCTATCACCCAAGTGACAATCTGGTGGCCGTAGGAATCCATTCGACCGCACTAAGCGGCAGCGACGCCGCTGTGTGGTTCGTCGACCTTGCTGCCGGGGGTGGCGGAGCACTTGAAGCGGATGTCCCCCTCGAATGCGCTTGGTCCCCGTCGTGGTCTCCCACTGGCGAACGGATCGCAGTGGCGCACGTTGGGCAATCGAGCTTGTGCGTTCTCGACGCAGAGACGCTCTCCGTGATTTACTCCTTTCACCCGTACGGTCTTTGCGCATCGAGGTTCGGTTGCTGTTCGCAGGTGGAGTGGTCCCCCGACGGAAACTCGTTGGCGTTCTCCGACACAAGCTATGCATCGGAAGGAATCCCGCTCGGGATCCAAGCCGCCGACGGGCAAAGCCTGCAGGCCTATCGATACGACGACTGGTCTCTGCCGGATGCCTTGTGCGGGTCGTATCGTGTTCGCGATTTCGCATGGTCTCCGGACAGCGATTGGATCGCCGTTCTGGTGACGTGCTTTGAATCCGGGGATCAGTATGTCCTGGCACTCTCCGTGAACTCTGATACCGTCGAGATCCTTTGCACCCCGAGTGAGGCACACTGGCTCACCCGGATCGACTGGTAGACGACATTCGATACGCCGCGCCGCTCTCTGGACAATGCAGCGGCCGTTCGCGTTCTCCGACAGCCGGCAAGTCCGTGATCCGGGAAGATGCATAGTTCTCGAGGAGCAACCGACGCTCGTCGACAGTCCAGACACGCGGACCGACGTGCAGTGAACAGATGAACTCAATCGGCATGCAGCCGAACGAATGGCCGCGGTCTCCAAAGGATTCAACGAGCTGTCAAGCTGCTTTCTCGCGAAGTACTACACCGCCGTCTTCGGCGCATTGGACATCGAACGCCCGCCGATCGTCCTTCCATGAACAGCAATCACAGTCTACAGATCGGGATCTCGCTGCCGTGAGAACGGCGACGTCTTCACCCGTCGCACATGCTTGATGTCTGCTCGATCCACGGGGAGTAAACTTGGGTACTCCTGCATCAACGCCTTGATCAGACGCGGCCCGCCCCACACGACAAGCACAAGCAATGCCGCCACACCGATCCACTGCGCCGTCGGACCGGCCAACGGTTGAGCGAACTGCAGGATTCCCAGCACGGTAGCCACAAGCGACGCGGCCAGAGGCAGCCCCAGCGCTCGGATGCAATGCGCGAACAGCCGCGCCCGATGCCCGTGTACCATGCGCCAGCTTCTGCCAAGCGAGCCGATGACTCCAGCGGCATCACGCACCGCAAGAATCGGAACGTACACCCATCCCAGGCAGAGAAGAAACATCAGTACGGCCATCAGTAATCGGACGGTCAGCAAGTCGAACCACCCGCCAACGAGAATGTCCGTACCCAGCGTGACGAACAAGTACGTCAACGACCCGGATAGTGGAAACGCAAGCGTGAGGTAGTACACACCGGCAAGGAACAAGAAGATGATGCAAGGAAACACAGCACCGGCGACGAGCCAGCTTCGTAGTGAGCCACAGAAGAGATCGCGCCAACCAACTCGACGCCCTGCCGCGCTGACGAGCACCACGTTCTGCATCCCGGCGAACAACGGCGCCACCAGCAGACCACCAAGCATAAGGCCCCATGGAAGAAACGGAATCGGAGCGAAATGCTCGATCAGCAGTAAGATTCCCACGACACCCGCCCAGCCGAATCGCAGCAATACGGTGCCGGCAACATCACGATGTACGCAGGACACAGAGGTGTTCACCTTCTTCGATTTCCTTTCCTCATATCCCGCACCCACCACGGAGTAGTATGCCATACTGTACGCCGCGCGTCCCGCCAGCGCCTTGCGACAAGGCGTTCAAGCTCGGCCGTCTGGTCTTCACATCGCCGACACACCCCGGACCTCCGCTCTCCATAGGAATCCACGATTCTTGCATACGTGAGATAGGTGATCAAATGAGAGTGATACGAACTCTAGCAGTAACGCTCCTCCTTGCGGGCGCCATGATGAGCACTTCTCCGGCTCAAACCGACGCTGAAACTGGCGACAACAGCATCACCTCCTCGGCGCAGGACGATACGTCTTCGGACACGTCGTAGAGCGCCGAGACTGTCGCCGACGAAGAATCAATCGAACTGCCGGATACCTTCGTGCTGTCGACTTCCACTCCGACGACTCTTTGTTCCCGTAGTTTTCGACGCGTCTGCCGCAGCGAGAACCGCGGGATCGATCTCCCTTCACGAATGGAACTTTGACGGGAAGCGGGAGTACGAGGTATCCACGGCCAATCCGATTGTTAACCATGTATTCGACAAGCCGGGTATGTATCCCGTGACGCTTCGCGTCACGGATGAAGCCGGCAAACAGATCATCTTCGATCCCTTTCCCGTTTCGGCTGGTGACCGCGCTCCAATCGCCAACTTCACCGTATCTGATAAGATGGTGAGTGACAATGAGGCCGTCTCGTTGACCGGCCATGTATTCGACCCCGATGGAGACGTTGCCGAGTGGATCTGGGACTTCGGAAACGGAAGCACGTCCGACGATCCCAACCCGACTCACGCGTACGATCATGCAGGAACATACGTCGTTATGCTCACCGTGATGGACGAATGCAACGGCAGTTCTCGTGTGGTCTTGAGGACGGTCGTTGTAGAGAACAGCCTCCCGGTTGCTGCATTCTCGGCAGAACATCTTGTGCTTGCGTCCGGCAAGAACGCTCGCTTCTACGACGAGTCGTATGACGTTAGCTCTTCCGGCCGAATCGTCCACATCGCGTGGGACTTCAGTGATGCATCGTACGCTGCAGGAAACCCGAATGACGACGGCGTGTACACGCACACCTACAGCGAACCTGGTCTCTACACCGTTGTCCTGTACGTGATTGACGACGAAGGGGGCATGTCTGCAGTGCAGATATCTCTGATTGTTGAAGCCGGATTCTGATACCCCGCAGAGATGGGCCGTCGCCCCTCCTGTCGGGGGCTGCGCGGCGGCCCTCACTTCTTCAGCATACCCTGCCACTGACGGTTCTCCATCTGCGGCAGGTCGTGGTCGAAGGAGAAGCGTAACTGTGTTACAATGCGCTTGCTCCAGCGCAGCAGTAGCATTGGAATCAATTTCTCCAAGGACCGACATATGCGACAACTGTTTCGTCCGCCGGGACGCGAAGATGTTCTGCAAGGACCGATTCTCCGAACGATGGCGAGAATCGGCGTTCCGGCCGTGTTGTCATCGGTTCTGTTCACCCTATACAACCTGACGGATGCCTTCTGGATCGGCCGATTGCCGGGAGATCAACCGGAAGCCGTCATGGCGGGAATCCAGATTTCGTGGCCATTCGTATGGCTCCTGATCTCATTCATCGCCGGGTTCGCCGGCGCGGCCGTCACGGCCTTGGTCGCGCAGAACATCGGAGCCGACCGTCCGAAGGAAGCCAACACGGCAATGAACCAGCTCGTGTCGCTTTCACTGATCGCCAGCGTTGTGATCGGCGTCGCCGGCTTCTTCTCCATGGACTGGATCCTGAGCCTTCTGGTAACAGACACCGACGTTGCATACCAAGCGGAACTGTACATGCGGATTCTGTTCCTCGGGATGCCGACGATGATGCTACCGCAGCTCTTCTACATGGCGCTGTCGGCAACCGGGGACACCATCACCCCACTCATCGTCAGCATAATCGGTGTGACAATCAACATTCCGCTCGATGCACTACTGATCCTCGGTCCGGGCTCTATTCCGCAGATGGGCATACGCGGCGTGGGGATCGCCACTGTTATTTCGCAGGGAATCGCAACCTTGATCTTCATCTTCGTGTTCCTTCGAAGACGCGGGGTCCTTCATCTGGACCGAAAGGCCCTGGTCCTCCGGTGGAAGTGGATGTGGAAGGCTCTACGAATCGGAACCTGGGCCGCAATAGGGCAGGCAAGCGTCGCGCTCGGATTCACGGTGATGATCGCCGTGATCGGGCGACTCGAGAATGCGTCCGCCGCACTCGCCGGATACGGCGTGGCCGACCGCGTCTTCGGCTTGCTGTTCATCGCCACCGACGGACTCGGCATCGGCCTGACGACAATGGTGGGACAGGCTCTCGGTGCCGGTTCGATGGATCGGGCACTGCACGTCGTGAAGAAAGGGGTCCGAGCTCTGTTCATCATCGTCGTCATCGAAGCGGTGTTCCTGTACATCGCTCGATACCCGATGATCCGCATCTTCCTTCCCGGCGACCTTGAATCCGTGCACGTCGGAGCACGCTTCATTCAGCTGTTTGCCGCCGGCATGCCGTTTCTCGCCGCGTTCTTTGCCGCACACGCCATTTACCGCGGCGCGGGGCACAACTTCCCGACAATGGTCCTCGGCGTCCTTCGGGTCTGGGTGCTTCGTATCCCGCTGTCGTACGCGCTGGCGTTCCTTCTGGGTATGGGAGCGGACGGCGTGTGGATTGGAATGTCCCTATCTAACGTAGTTTCCGGGCTTGTTGCAGTAGCCTTCCTCCTGTCGAAGAGCTGGCAGCGTTCGGTGATCGATCCGGAAGGTCCGCAGACAGCGGACCTCACAGACTGACGGGACAAGCTGGACTTCTAGCGTAACTGTGTTACAATTGTCGGCGCTCTGGTGCCACGGCCCAATTCCTTCACCCTATCAAGCATGAGAGCAATAAACCGAGCAGTTCGACGGCTGTTACGGCCTCCCGAGAGAGAGCAGATCCTGCATGGTCCGCTGCTTCGCACGATGGTGCGAATCGGGATCCCTGCAGTGTTCTCGTCCCTCATCGCCACGCTGTACAACCTGGCCGACGCTGCGTGGATCGGGCGATTGCCGGAAGGTGCGGAAGCCGTTCTCGCGGGGATTCAGGTGTCGTGGCCGTTCATCTGGTTCATTGTGTCGTTTGTGGCGGCCTTTGCCGGCGCCGCCGTCACCGCGCTCGTTGCGCAGTACATCGGCGCGGGCCGCCCGAAACAGGCAAACTACGCAATGAATCAGCTGTTCACCGTGTCGGTGATCTCCGGATTCGTCCTCGGTGCGCTCGGTTTCTTCCTCGTCGAGCCGATCGTCTCGCTGTTGGTCAGTGATCTGGCTATTGCGGTTCAGGCAAGCGCCTATCTGCGTGTGATCTTCCTGGGACTGCCGACGATGATGCTTCCCGGTGTGTTCTACTCCGCCTACTCGGCGACAGGAAACACGCTGACGCCGCTTCTCGTCAACCTCATCGGAACCGGACTGAACGCCGTTATCGACCCATTCTTCATCCTCGGATGGGGACCGTTCCCGCAGATGGGAATCTTGGGGGCGGCGTACGCGACGGTCATCGGGCAAGGCATTGCCACGATCATCTTTCTCTTTCTATTCAGCCGCCGAAAGCAGATGCTTCACTTCGATCGCTCCGCCCTGCGGGTCAAGTGGCAGTGGATGACGAAGGCAGTCCGGATCGGATTCCCCGCTGCCATCGGCTCGTCGACCGTGGCTCTGGGGTTCGTGGTCCTAATGGGCATCATCGGTCGGTTGGACAACGGGGCCGCCGCCTTGGCCGGCTACGGAGCGGCGGATCGCATCTTCGGCTTCCTGTTTATCGCCACCAACGGACTCGGGCTCGGTCTCACGACGGTCATCGGTCAGGCAATTGGCGCACAGACGATGGACCGCGCACGGCTTGCCATGAAGAAGGGCGTCAGTACCCTGTTCGTAATCCTCATTGTAGAGACGCTTCTTGTCTGGCTCGCGCGGCGTCCGCTCCTTGCAATCTTCTTGCCGAACAGCCCAGACGCGTTCCAAGCGGGGAGCCGGTTCATCGAGCTATTTGCCATCGGAATGCCGTTCCTCGGCGCGTTCTTCTCCGCCGAGGCGATCTACCGCGGGTCGGGGCACAACAAGCCGGTTATGTGGCTTGGACTCCTTCGTCTGTGGGGACTCCGCCTGCCGCTCAGTTGGCTGTTCGGTGTGTTCTTCGCGATGGGCTCGGACGGCGTGTGGATCGGGATGTCGCTGTCGAACGTAATCAGCGGTATCGTCGCCGTGTTCTTCCTGATCAGTAAGGGCTGGCAACGATCGGTGATCGAACCGGAGAACGAAGAACCGGACGAAGTACTGCCGGAAGCCTAGACTACGGGCACACCGCCACGCACTCGATTTCCACGCCGGCGTCTTTCGGTAGTCGGGCGACTTCCACGCATGCGCGCGCAGGCGGATCGATTGGAAAATACGTCGCATACACCTCGTTGACTGCAGCGAAATCCGCCATGTCGCTGAGGAAAATCGTGACCTTGGCGACGTGCTGCGGCCGAGCCCCTCCGGCCGCCAGAACCGCAAGCAGATTGCCCATCGCACGTTTTGTCTGCTCTCGAATGTCGCCGGTTTCCTGTTGTCCCGTTTCCGGATCGATCGGGATCTGCCCCGACACGAACAAGAGCTTGCCCGCTTTCACCGCCTGAGAGTAGGCCCCCACGGCCGCCGGTGCGTTCGTCGTCGCGACAATCTGATTCATGGGTTCTCCTTTCGCTGTGCCGAATCCTCGCACGCGCATTCTGCCCGGTTCCGCGCCGGTGCGCGAGGGACCACGGCGCGCGCGACTCCCGGACTGGAGATGATATCGAATTCCATACCGTAGGCAGCGGCTAGGCTCTCCTCGCAGATCATCCGGTTCGGCGAACCGAAGTAGTCCGCCCGCCCGTCGATCAGAAACGCGACGACATCCGCGTAGGACAACGCGTTATTCGGATGATGCGACGTCACGACAAACGCGTACTCATCCGCGGCAAGTCCGTCAATCGTGGACAGAATGCGGTGCTGATACCTCGGATCCAGATGCGCCGCGGGTTCGTCCATCAGCAGGCAGCGAGCCCCTTGAGCCAGTCCGCGGGCGATCAACGTCAACTGGCGCTCGCCGCCGCTGGTCTGCGTGTACGGTCGATCGATCAGCGGGAGCAGACCGACGCGATCAAGTGCTACCCGGACCGCGTCCCAGTCGCGACGCCCGGGCCGGCTCAGCATCGTCAGCTGCGGCGCACGCCCCATCAGCGCCACCTCGCCGACGGTGTACTCGAACACCGGCTCGTGAATCTGCGGCACGATTCCAACCGCTTGCGCGCGGTCGCACAGCGGAAGCCGAAGGATCGGTCGACCGTCCAGCCGCACGTCTCCTTGGTGCGGAACGCGAAGTCCGGCGAGGCACTCGACCAGCGTCGTCTTTCCCGAACCGTTTGCTCCGAGAACGAACATCATCTCCCCACTGTTGATCGCGATCGACACGTTCGACAGCACGCTGCGACGCGCCGAGTATCCGAATGTGAGATCGCGTGCTTCGAGTCTCATCGGACCTCCTCCCTCGTTCGCAGGAATCGCCAGAAAAAGAGAAGAAAGGCCGGAACCCCGATCAGCCCGGTGAGGATTCCAAGAGGAATCTCGCTCGTCATCGCCGTCCGCGACACCGTATCGAGCACGAGCAGCGTGGACGCGCCGAGGAGAACCGAGGCCGGAATCAGGCGAACGTGATCCGGTCCGCTCCACGCTCGCGCCAGATGGGGCACGACCAGACCGATCCACCCGATCATCCCCGACGACGCAACCGACACCGCAACGAGAACGGTACCGACAAGAAGCACGGCCCACCGGAACGGCCGAATCGGCACGCCAAGGGACGTTGCCTCCGCCTCGCTCAACGTTAGCAGGTTCAATCGCCAACGAACGAGCAGGAGAAACGAAAGACCGGGGATCGTCAACGCAAGGAGCGGCCACAGGGAACCCCAGTCCGTTCCCGACAGACTCCCCAGCAGCCAGTACGTGATCGCCGGAAGCGTACTCAACGGATCGGCGACGTACTTCACCAGGCCAAGGAGCGAGTTGAACAGCGCCGACACGAGCACTCCGCCGATGATGAGCACGAGAGGCGACGATCCGAAGCGCCAGCCGATCAGTCCCACGAGTCCGACCGCGGCAAGAGCGAACACGAAAGCACCGGTCTGGACACCGGCGGCCGTCGGGAGAACAAGCAGCGAGACTGCCGCACCGAACGCCGCACCGGAGCTGACGCCCAAGATGCCCGAATCGACCAGCGGATTGCGGAACATCCCCTGAAACACGGCGCCGACCGCCGCCAAGTTCGCTCCAACACACAACGCCGCGATGACGCGCGGCAAACGCACCTGCAGCACGAGCGCCCGAACTACGTCCCGCGCCCCTTGCAGTCCGAACATAGAACGCACCATGTCGGTCAGCGACACCGGATACCGACCGATCGCCAGGGCGACCAGGGCCAGTCCCGCGGTCATCGGGACAAGAAACCAGTAAGAGCGCGAGCGACGTCGGTTCACTCGCCGCGCAGCACCGCCCAGTCGTCGTCGGTCAGCTCAAACCCGTAGTAGTCGGTGTAGAAGTGCAGTACTTCGGCGTCGAAGTCGATCGACGACACGCCCGGGTAGAACTGCTCGGCCATCCAGGCAACACCGAGAATCGATTCCGGAACGGGGGTATCCCACGGCGCAAACAGCCGCGGCATCTTGTACACCCTGCCCGACTGAACAGCGCCGATCGCTTGCCAGTTCGAGTCATCGAGGACGTCGGCGGCCTGTACGACACCGTACGGCGCAATCACGATCACGTCGGGGTTCCACACCAGGATCTGTTCGAGGCCGACGGTGTTCCACGACCCAATGAGGTCGCTGGACACACAGACCCCGCCGGCCGCCTCGATCAGATGCCGTTGGTACATGTCCCCACTTGCCACGCGATCGGTTCCGGTTCCGATGTACAGAACGCGCACTCGCTCGTCTTCAGGGAGTGCCGCAACCGATGCGGTCACGGCACGGAATACGCGATCGTAGTCAGCGGTAAACGCATCAGCCGTTGCGACGGCCTCCTCGCTGAACACGTCTGCAGTGATTCCGATGAGTTCCTTGATCGCAACGGGAGTTTCGGCCTCATACTGAATCACCGGGATACCTATCAGCATGGCCTGCTCGGCGAATGCCGCGTTCTCCGTCCAATCGCACAGTATCAGATCGGGATCGAGGAGGCAGATCTCCTCGATGTTCGGATCTCCGGACAAGAGGATTTCAGGCAGTCGAGGCTCGAGCCGCAACATGGCATCGGTTGCCTTCTCTACCGTCTTGATCCCCACGTACCACCCTGCGACGATTCGATCGCCCTGTCCCAGCGCATACACGTAGAACGTGCCGATCCCGTATACGCTGGCCAGCCGGGAGATCGACTCGGGAACCTCCACCGCGTTTCCCAGTTGATCGACGACCGTCTTTGCAGCGCCGCCAATCGTGAGACCGGCCGCCAGAGCAAGCACGATGCAAACGAAAACACCCATCCGCCTTGTCACGTTATGTCCTCCTGCGAGACCAGTTCTTCCCGATGTCGATCGAGCCAATCCAACGTTCCGGCGACCTGTGTCCTTCGAAAGTCCAGCGTCAGTGCCGAAAGCCGGTCGTCGTCCGTCGCCACACCATCACGCGTCTCTAATCCGTCCTGCATTGTCTGAAGCATCTCCCTCTGGCCTGAGACGAGTCTCGCGACCCCCTTGGGCGCGACGCGCCGAAGAAAGTACAGCTTGGCGAAGAACTCGACCCGCAGATCTCGCACGTGTTCGACCGGCGCCGACGCCCACGCGAGGAACACCGCCTCACCCTCGCTCGTAACTCGGTATACGGTGCGTGCCGGACGGCCAGCCTGCTGTTCGCGCGATCCATGAATGAGTCCGTCCGACTCCAGCCGCTGCAGCACGCGATACAGCTGACTCATTGCGATGTACCACACATCGCCCAGCCCGGACTGAATCCGCTCGCGGATCTCGTATCCGTGTCCCGGCCGGTCGGATAGAAAGCCGAGAACGGCGTACTGCGTAGGAAACGCGTGCGTTGGAGACTGATATTCCATAGTGGAGTATTCTACCGTGGAATAATCTTGAATAGCAACGCGGCCGATCGAACCCGTGTGATTACTCGACGAGTACGATTCTCTCGACGTTCTTGACCCAGTAGCTTCCTGCGGACTCGGCGGCGTACTCCTCGTTGCTCACCGAGCCGTCTTCCGGTAGGACCACAATCCTTGGACCGTCTTCCCAATCGGGAATCTCCACCCCGTCCATCGCGTATGCAAGAACCACGGGGTATTCCGAATCGAGGATTCGCCATTCCTCCAAGACGACGCGATACCCGTCCGTAGCCACGACTTCTACATCGCGCACGGTCTCGCCGAGAGTCTCGAACAGCGCCGTAAGCAAGACGCCAGTGTACGTCCCCGCCTCGCGCCAGTTGCCAAATTGGTTCTGCGCGTCCCCGGCCCGCGACAGCGAGGCCATCTCCTTGAGGTCGTCAAGCGTGACCCAGTGCTCCGTATTCAGACCGGCAACAACGACGGCGGGCGAGTCCGGCTCCCGCATTGCGAGGCGAATCGCCGTCGGCAGCGCCACGGCGACGATCAGCAGCACCCACGCGATGACGTATCCCTTGCGGATCGTCGGCCCTACAACCATGCATGCCTCCTTGAGAACACCGACGCAGCAATCCAACACACAGCGAAAACGAAAGCCCACGCGTCTGCCGTTCCAAGACGGACTGCATCGGCCTGCGTTCGCTTTGCATGCAGGCCGAAGCACCGTCCCTTCATCGATATCGCGATCGAGTCAACACGCATCAGACCGGACACCAAAACGGGGATGAACGTATAGCGAACGGCGCGCCCCACGTCGGCCGGTCGTCGGATCTTCGTACGGATACCGCGCATCTGCTGCGCCTCCCGAACGGTCCGAAGCTCGTCGCGAAAGAACGGAACGAAACGAAGCGCCAGAATGAGCACGAACCCATACCGGTATGGAATGCCGATTCGAATGATCGCATGGGCCAACCGGTCGGGATCGGTGCTCAGCACAAACAGAAAGCTGGATGCCACGATGAGGAAGAAGCGCAGCGCCATCTGTGCCCCCGCAAGAAGACCGGCGTCGGTTACTGAAACGCCGAGGCGAAACAGCGTGCGACCCTCACGAATCGATAGGGCTTGCGCGACGAACAGCACAATCGCGAACGTCAACACGAACCGCAGACTACGGACGAACGCCCCCAATCGTTCATTGGAAACCAGCGCTAAGCAGAACACGCACACCAGCGCAGCCGCCTTCACCGCCAGGCCGTTCGCTGCAAGCGCGACAACGAGGAATCCGCAAAGCACGGCAAGCCCGCCCAGCGGGCCGGCCCGGTGCATCCCACGCGTTCCCGCCCGATACTCCGCAAACGCCATCACGCGTCTCCCTCATCCCAGAACGACGGCGTAAATGCGGCAAGACCTCGTTCGCGGAGCTGCCGGAACACGGCTTCGGGATCCCCTTCGATCACGGTATCCCGGTTTAGATACACGAGGCGATCGCACAACGACCCGACCAGGGGAATGTCGTGGGACACGAGGATCACAGAGCCACCCTGTTTCCGATGGGCGAAGAGCCGCCCGACCATCCACGCAACGTTGCGCCGGTCCTGCCCGATGAACGGTTCGTCCAACAGCAGCACCGAAGGGTTCGTCCGTAAGGCACACGCCACAGTGAGGCGCCGCTGTTCGCCGAGGCTGAGCGACAGCGGAGCGACGTCGTCCAGTCCGCCGAGGCGCGCGTCGCGAAGAACGAACGATCGCTGCTCCGAAGACAGGGCCTCCTCGATGTCCAGCTCTCGGCGTACGGTGCGTTCGAAGATCTGCTGATGCGGGTGCTGAAATACCATCCCGATTCGTGTATCCGGTGTGCGTACGACGTCGCCGGATCCGGGCGCCTCCAGTCCGGCAATGAGACGGAGCAACGTGGACTTGCCGCCGCCATTCGGGCCGATCACTCCCACGATCTCCCCCGGATGGATGTGCATCGACAGCCGATCGATCACCGGTTCGCTTGTATACGCAAAGGAGATGTCCCGGATCACAATGCGATCCCGTGTCGACGGAGGAACGCCGGGGTGCGCTGCATCGATCTTCCCCGTACGCAAACCGAGGGCCAGAAGGTCATGCCGCTCTCTCGACGATCGGCGCTCGACGATACGCCCCTGATCCATCACCAACAGCCTGGGACGGTAAGCGACGAGCGGCGCCAATCGGTGTTCCACGACGATCAGTGTCCGGTTCTCCTCGCGATGAAGCGTCCCGAGAAGCTCGAACACCTGTTGTGCGGCCATTGGATCGAGGTTCGCGGTCGGCTCGTCGAGCAGGATCGCCGACGGCTGCATCGCGAGGATCGATGCAATTGCTAGCCGCTGCTTCTCGCCTCCGGACAAGGTGGTCGTGGTTCGCTCTGCGAGATCCGATAGCCCGACGACCGCAAGTGCCTCATCAACGAGATACCGCACCTCAGTCGCCGGAAGACACAAATTCTCCGGCCCGAAGGCCACCTCGCTTCGCACACGAAGCGTGCACACCTGTGCGTCCGGATCCTGTTGCACCAGTCCCAGCCGCGACGCCACACGTGCTGGATCGAGATCGAATACCGATACGCCG
>Ga0272442_10002140_pt1 | contig 29024 bp, 19 predicted proteins | sample SSMForm2O_FD_200262 | JGI IMG/M metagenome (GOLD analysis project Ga0272442, IMG submission 200262) | Marine sediment archaeal communities from Little Sippewissett salt marsh, Falmouth, MA, United States - SSM-Form-2O | ecosystem: Environmental > Aquatic > Marine > Wetlands > Sediment ...
TAGCTTACGGATCCTAACCGGTGAGATATTACATATTGCAGCTATTTCATCCATCAAAGATTCTTGGGCAAAAATGATCTGAGGTGAGCCAAATCCTCTAAAAGCAGCGGTATAGCAGTTGTTAGTATATAACGCCTTTATATTTGTCTCGACATGGTCGATCTCGTATGGTCCGGTTGCCTGCACTACCGATCTCCAGGTAACAAAAAAGCTCTGTGAAGAGTATGCCCCGCTATCGGCGAGAATAGAGATATCCATAGCGGTCAATTTGCCGGTGTTTTTGAACCCGACCTTGTATTTCATTAAATAAGGATGTCTTTTGTAACTCTCTCTGATCGAATTTTCCCTCGAGTTTGTGAGCTTGACTGGTTTCCCCGTTTTTATAGCTAATATCGCTGCTCGGCAAGCCATCACATTTATTATATCGTCTTTTCCACCGAATGAACCTCCTAAAGTGGAGGCACAAACATTTATTCTGTTTAAATCATATTTTAGACACTGAGACATGATCCTGCGAGTTGTGAATGGATTTTGAATTGAACCATAGAGTTTGATACCGGAAGTTGAACTGTCAGGAATAGCAATTACAGTTTCCGGTTCGATGTAAGCATGTTCAACGAAACCGGTTCGATAAGTCCTTGTTATAATCTTTTCTGCTTCTTTGAACCCCTGTTTAATATTTCCTTTTCTCAGAGGATAATGAATTACAACGTTGCTTTTATATTCGGGATGGACAAGCTTAGAATCCGTATTCTCAGCTTTCTCAAGCTCATAAATACCCTCTTCGGGTTTATAAGATATCCTGATGGCTTCGCAGGCTTGATAAGCAGCAGAAAGTGTTTCTGCAGCTACCAGAGCAACCACATCTCCCTGGAAGTAAACCCTATCTGTGATCAATACATTCTGATCCTGACGGATAGGACCAATCTTGAGATTATAGGATAGATCTTTTGCTAAAAGGATTTCACAAACACCTTCGATCTTCTTGGCTTTATCAAGCTCAATGTTAGTGATAGTTCCGCAGGAAATGTCTACATATCGACAGGCTGCATAGAGCAAACCCGGAAATTTTAGATCTTCACCATAGAGAGCTTTCCCGGTGACTTTTTCCCAACCGTCTAGACGGATTACATCCTTGCCAATTAAATTAAGCATTTTTCCTAAATCTCTTAAATACTTTTTTTTCTAATAAATCGTCAATCTATATTTATAAATTCTGCAAAATATTGACACTCTAATCTCAAATGAATAATTGGTTCAAAAATATTTTCCCTGGAGTCTTTATGAACAAGTATTTTATCTTAATGATCTTAACTGCAGTTTCTTTGATAAATCTTCATGGTTATTATACAATAGAAGAACAATCTCCAGAAGCTATGATTGTAACTTTCCATCTAGATAACTACAGCATCGAATCTGATGATGAATTTACGAACATAGCTATTGACTACACCAGGTATGATCAACCAGGATTTCCGGATCTACCTTATAAAGTATTTAACCTTGTTGTTCCACCGGGAGGGGATCTGGAATTCAGGATCCTTGCTGTTAAATCCCAGGACAGACGACTAGTAAAACCGATCAGACCAGTGGCAGAGATCCGTGAAACTGGAAAAACCAATGAATTTATATTTAATTTAGATCCTTTTTCCTACCGCGAAGCTAGTAAGGATTTTTTTATCAAGAGGAAAAAATTTTACTTCCGTTTTTATGAATTAATCCCCCTTGAATTTCACCCATTTGTTTACGATCACACCGGGATGGATCTACAGATCTGCACAGAGATCAAACTAGAGATCAAGATCAAGGGAAATCATAATTACCGGAAGAATATACCTGAAGTGTATCAGGATACAATGAAGGATTTTATCCTGAATTATGAACAAGGCAAGGATTGGAAAAGGGTGAAAGAAAAAGATTATATCAAAATACCTTTTTCAAAATCGGAATTCTGGTATGAGATTGTAATTGATAAAGGCGGGGTATATGAAATTGGTCCTGAGTTTCTTCAAGAACTGCCTGATTACTTTGATCCTGCATCGCTTAGATTGATGCACATGCTAAAAAAGGAACCTGATCTAGTAGATTATCAACTTGTTGAAATCCCTCTTTACATTTTAACTGAATCTAACTCTGAGACTGATCGAGGTTACAGGATTTTTTTTAAAATAGATCCTGAATATAAGATCGATCCGCATTTCAATCATAAGTTATGGTTAACTTTTGGGGGAAGATTTTATGATATGCCTGTTCGCTTGAGTGAAAAACCAGAGGGTGATCTGCAGGAAATAATTGAATTTACCCGAAAAGATATTTCGGGGTCGTCAATAAGAGAGGATATTAACATTCTGATGATCCATCCCGCAGAATTTCTTGAACAAACCCAGGAGCTTGCCAGCTTGCATTTCGAACATTTTGGATTGTCTTCACATCTGGCAGATCAGCAGGAGATATTCAATGTTTTCAGTGGTGGATTTCCCGATGCTGAAGCTATCAAAGATTCTATCGAATCCTGTTTCATATTACATCCCGAACTGGAATATGTCGTTCTGGTCGGTTCAGGTACTTCAGACTGGAACAATCCTTCCGAAAAGAACAGGATAATGGTCCTGAACACAAATAATGATTATCTGGGCGATGATAATTTTGTAATCTTCAATTCAAATAATAGACCTGAAATGAGTATTTCCCGTCTTCCAGCCCAAAATCAATCAGATCTGGACTTTTTACTCGACCGAATAAGAAAATATATCGAAGAACCAGATTTAGGGTGGTGGAGAAACAAAATCCTGATTATCCCCGATGATGAGAATAAGGGAGGAGGTTTTGAGGGTACTTCTATAACCAGCGGATTGAATCACACAAAACAGGCTGAAGATACAGCGAAATTGATCAACAAGGGAACCTACGTAGATAAATTGTATACGATCGAGTATGATCTTGACCCCTATCAGAATAAACCTGATGTAACCGAAGATCTGATCGAGAGAATCAATGCGGGAAGACTTATCTGGTATTATCTTGGACATGGAGATCCGGATGTACTTGGTGATGAGGAATATTTTAAAACCAGTCAGGACCTTGGTTTTCTCACTAATAAAGATAGACCCACTTTGTTTTTGGCTGCTTCCTGCAGTGTTGGAAGATTCGATGAGGCAGCTTACGACTGTACAGCCGAGCAATTACTGCTTCATAGAGAGGGTGGTTCGATTGGATCAATCGCTGCCACCAGAAGTTGTGGTCCCGATAACAATGTCCTGCTTATGAACGGGATCCTGAATGAAATGGTCAATGTCAGGAATAATGTCGGTAAAAGTTTGTTCAATGCGATCTTGAATTCAGGGGCTTCAGCATATACTTCGATCCTCTATAATCTTTTAGGTCATCCCCTATTGCAGATAAATCCGCCTGATCATAATCTGATGATCACCGAAATAGCTGATAGCCTGCAGGCACGTCAAACAGTAGAGATGGAAGGATATTTCTCAGAATCGGATTTGAATGCGGAAAATGCTAGATTAAAAGTTTTTGATGCCGATCAATACAGCTATTATTTCAATCAGATTGATAATGAAATCTACGAGATCGGATATAAAAAAGCAGGACAAACTTTTTTTGACGGTCTTACGCAGGTTGAAAATGGTTATTACTCAGGCACTTATGTAGTTCCAGACGATATTAATGATCTTGTTGAAGTAGAGCCGTTACTGGATTTTTACTACAGTGGTATCAACGAAAGGGGCTTTATAGTAGAAGGTGATATTACTAACAGGGTAAATATCAATTATGATATTAGAATTATTTCACCTGCTGGTGAACAGTTCACCTGGGTTTATTCAGTAGATTTCGATGGTGAAAATACTACAATTGTTCTTGATGATAGCATTCAGGACGCTGAATACGGACTGGAAAATTTACGGGCTTTTGTTGATATCTCCGGCAGGATCATCTGTTATTTGGAAAATAATGGAAAAGAATATGTAAGTTATTATTCCCCTCTGATTTTCGATTCCACTCCGGTGAATGCAGAGAATAATGATGCTCCCCAGATAGATCTAATGCTGGACTCCAGAACTTACAAAGATGGAGATTATGTTACAACTACTCCCATTTTGATAGCTGATATCGAGGATGAAAATGGAATCAATATTCTGGGTACTCCCGGGCATAAAATCTTGGCGATTATCGATGACGATGAAATAAGGATTGATGTAACAGAGGGTTTTGTCTATGACCTGAACTCTCACACAAAAGGGGTTCTTACATGGCAACTTCCAAGTGTGGAAGAGGGAGCGCACATTCTTCAGCTCCTTGTCTTTGATAATTTCAACACACCGGCTTTTGAATCAACAGAATTCATTGCCAGAAAAGCCGGTAAAGTGTCGATCGAAAAAATGCTGCCTTATCCTAATCCAATGCAGGATGAAGGATACTTTACCTTCATCATTACCGAATCTGCTGATATTACTTTGACTCTATATACATTAACAGGAAGAAAGATCAGGACAATAAAGAAACCTTTATCAGAAGCAGGTTATAATCAGATTTACTGGGATGGTAAAGATCAGGATGGAGATGAATTGGCAAACAATACCTATTTCTGGAAAATTAAAGCTAAACAGATCAGTAATGGAAAAATATCTGAGGAAATCGGAACATTTATAATTTTTAAGTAGGATATTGACAAGAATTTAGACGGATTTTTTTTTGACTGTCTTATTATAATATATCAGGAATAGAAAAATAATTGCGAGGAAGAATATGAAGAATATCAGAAATATTGCACTTGTTGGTTCGAGTGGAGCCGGGAAGACCAGTCTTGTAGAACAGATGCTTTACAATGCCAAAGCAACCTCGAGAGTCGGAAAAATAGAAGAGGGAAATACGGTGATGGATTATACACCGGAAGAGATAGAAAAGGGAATGTCGATGGCTTTGAGCTTGGCAAATTTCAAATGGAAAAGCACAAAAATAAATCTACTCGATGCTCCAGGTTCAGCAGATTTTGCCTCCGAACAGATTTCTGCTACGGTAGCCTCAGAAATGCTTATGTTCGTTGCTAACGCAGCAGCAGGTTTTGAAGTAACCCTGGAAAGATCTTTGGAATTACTTCAGGATAACATCGATTCCAAGGGATTTATAATTAACAGAATGGACAGCGAAGGAGCAGATTTCAATAAGGTTCTTGAAGCGATCAGGGAGAATACGAACCTAATGCCGGTTCCAATTTTTATTCCTATCGGTTCGGAACATCGCTTTGAAGGAGTAATAGATATTATTAAAGGAAAGGCCTTTATCAATGGCAAGACGGCTGATATCCCCGTTAATATGACCGAACTTGTGCAAGAGAGTAAACTGAGCCTCATGGAATCAGTTGCAGAAAGTGATGATGAGTTACTTGAGAAATATTTTGAAGCTGGTGAACTTTCTGATAAAGAACTTGCTGACGGAATAAAGAGTGCCATTGTTAAAGGAACTTTGATTCCTGTTTTTGCCTGTTCAGGAACTAAGGATATAGCTGTAAACGAATTAATGGATGCATTTGTGGAATATTTACCTTCCCCTGAAGATAAAAATGAAGTGTCGATCGTTAAAAATGATAAGATCGAGATATTAAAGGTTGATCAAACAGGAGAACCTGCAGCCTATATTTTTAAGTCTTACTCTGATCCAAATGTTGGTGATATTGCTTATGTCAGGGTTTTTTCCGGAACTCTAAAAAGTGGCATTGATGTAGTTGTCCCTGAGAAACAGGAAAAAGATAAGATTGGTTCAATGTATTATGTTGTGGGTAAAAACCGTAAGGAAACTGATGAGATCAAAGCCGGTGATATCGGGGCGTTAGTTAAATTGAAGAATGGAAGGTCTTTCGATTCTTTAATAAGCCCTAGTTTCTCATTTAGGTTCAAACATATTGAACTGCCGACTACGGTTTACTGGCAAACGATTAAGGCTGTGAATCAAAGTGATGAAGATAAGATTGGAGCAGCTCTCAATAAATTGCTTGATGAGGATCCGACTTTAAATCTGGAACTGAACACTGAAACTAATGAAAACGTTTTAGCTGGAATTGGAGAACAGCAGATCCAGTTTTTACAGAAAAAATTGAAATCCCGTTACAAGATAGATGCCGTGTTAAAACTACCTGCTATTCCTTATAAGGAAACGATCAAAGGTAAAGCAGATGTTAGTTATAAACACAAGAAACAATCAGGTGGCAGAGGGCAGTACGCCGAAGTCTATTTCAAGGTCAATCCCAAAGAAAGGGGAGAAGGTTTTGAATTCATAAACTCTATCGTCGGTGGAGTTATCCCTTCGAAATTCATTCCAGCCATAGAAAAAGGTCTGAAGGAAATCATGGCAAAGGGGATCATATCGGGTCACCAAATAGTTGATCTCAGTGTTGAGTGTTATTATGGAAGCTATCATGATGTGGATTCTTCTGAGATGGCATTCAAAATAGCTTCATCTCAAGCTTTGAAAAAAGCATTCGATGCAGCTAACCCAATCCTTCTGGAACCAATCCATGAAATTCAGATCATTATTCCAAACGAATATATGGGCGATGTAATGGGAGACATATCTACCAGAAGAGGAAAGATCCTGGGTATGGAACAGAAAGGGAAAAAACAGATTCTTAAAGCTCAAATGCCATTAGCAGAATTATTCAATTATTATCCTGCTTTGAAGTCACTTACTCAGGGGAGAGGCAGGTTTATACAGAAATTCTCACACTATGAAAAAGTTCCTGATGATATTGCAGCTAAAGTTATAGCTGCCGTTAACAAAGAAGAATAATTTGATTCTTTTGGAGAGATCAGATGTCGGGACATAGTAAGTGGAGCACCATTAAACGCAAGAAGGGAGCTGCAGACGCCAAAAAAGGTAAACTGTTCACCCGTTTGGTAAAGGAAATCATTGTGTCTGCTCGTGATAGTGGTGGTGATATGGATTCTAATCCCAGACTCAGGTTGGCAGTTGAAAATGCTAAGAGAGCTAATATGCCTAATAGCAATATCGAAAGAGCCATCAAGAGAGGAACAGGTGAGATCGATGGAGCAAACTATGAAAGTCTGGTCTATGAAGGTTATGGACAGAACGGTGTGGCTATTTTAGTAGAGACCCTTACGGATAATAAGTTAAGGACCGTTTCTGAACTCAGACATGTTTTCAGTAAATATGGTGGTAATATGGCTGAGAATGGAGCTGTGAGTTGGATGTTCGAGCAAAAAGGTTTGATCGAGATACCAAGAAAAGATCTTGATGAAGATGAGATAATGCTGGCAGCTCTGGAGGCAGGAGCAGAAGACGTGATCTCCTCTGATGACATGTATGAGATCTATACGTCGTATTCAGATTTACATACTGTTATCCAGCAATTGATCGATGCAGATTATGAAATAGAAAAAGCAGAATTAACAAGGATTCCCCAAAACACTGTCGATGCTAATGCTGTGGCTGAGTCACTTCTGAGATTGATCGAACAACTCGAAGATATTGATGATGTTCAAAAAGTTTACTCCAATTTAGAAATCTCAGATGATGTTTTAGAGGAGCTAACAAAAGATTGATCATCCTAGGAATTGATCCGGGTAGTAGAAATTGTGGTTACGGATTGCTTGAACTGGAGCGTAGGACTATAACAAAAGCAGGATGTGGAGTAATCGACACGGGGAAAAACCAGCTTCTATCAAACAGAATCAAACAGATTTATCAACAGATCAGTAAAATAATTGTGGAATACAAACCGGATCGAGCAGCGGTTGAGACAATTTTTTATGGTAAGAACATTAAGAGTGCTTTCACTCTTGGACATGTAAGAGGCGCAATTCTGTTGGCTCTGTCTCAAAATAATGTCCCTATTGAAGAATATTCTCCTCGCGAGATAAAAAAATCTGTGGTAGGAAATGGTAATGCTTCAAAGCAGCAGGTTCAATATATGATTGAAAAAATCCTTAACATTAAGATCGGTAAAATGTCAAGTGATGCTTCCGACGCAATTGCGGCTGCCCTATGCTTATATAACAAAATCAAATATACTCTTTAGATGATGGAAATAATATGATCGCATTCTTGAAAGGAATCTTGATTCACAAAACTCCCCTTAACGTTCAGATAGAATGTCATGGGGTTGGTTATGAACTTTTTATTCCTCTCAGCACTCTGGATATGTTGCCCCAAACAGGAGAACAGGTAAGATTGCATGTCTATTATAGTTTCAATGAATCTGACGGAGCCAGATTGTTTGGCTTTTATACTCCAGAAGAAAAAGAGCTTTTCCGGGAGCTAATTTCAATTTCCAAGATAGGTCCTAAAATAGCACTCTCTATTTTGTCCGCTCTCTCGGTAAAAGATTTTGTTAAAGCAGTTCAATCTGCCAATATTCATCTGATATCAACCGTACCAGGAATTGGGAAAAAATCTGCAGAAAGATTGATTATAGAACTGAAAGACAGAATTAGTAAGATTCTCAGCAGTGGGGAGGAATTGATCAGTTTGAAAAGATCCGAGCAATGGGTCGAAGAAGCAGAAAGTGCCTTACTTACTCTCGGCTATAAAGCACATGAGGTTAGAAAAGCTTTGGCCACCCTGATCAAAGAACAAAAATTCACCAGCCCTGAAGAGTTGATCAAGGCTGCAATAAAATACCTTTATAAAAAATAGATTTGATGAGCAATCCTCGTCTGGAAACGTATAAGATCCTTTCCAAAGTTCAGTTGAAAGGTATATTCTCTGATAAACTCATAGACCAGCTAAGGAAAAAAAAGGATCTCGAAAAGAAAGATTTTAATCTTGTATTTATGCTTTTAAAAGGTATTCTAAAAATGAGATCGAATCTGGATTATATTGCATCTCAATATGTTCAGGGACAGAATTTTGAAAGAACCGATACCAAAATCAAATTGCTTTTAAATCTAGGATTTTATCAACTGCTCTATTGCGATCAAATACCTGATCATGCTGCTATTAATGAAACGGTAGAACTAGCAAAGCAAATATTTAATAGAAAAGTAGCTGCTTTTATCAACGCAGTGCTTCGTTCATACCAGAAAAATCCACGGATTTCTTATCCTCAAGAGAAGGATAAGTATCTTGCTTATAAATATTCCTTTCCAGTAGATCTCATTCGAAGATGGATAACTTTGTGGGATGCAGACTCTACCGAATCCCTGTGTGAATTTTTTAATCAAGTTCCACATCTCAGTATCAGGATAAATACTTTTGCTACCGAAAGGTTAAAGTTGAAGGATTACTTTGCCAGGCGGGGAATTAAAACCTGGGAATCTGAAGCATCCCCCAACATTCTACTGTCTGATCAATCAGAAAATGTCCTGCAGGATATTGCCTTTGAAGAAGGTTATTATTCAATTCAAGATGAATCTGCAGCTATGGTCGTTGAATTACTGAAACCCGAACCTAATGAATCCGTCCTTGATCTTTTTGGGGGTCCGGGTGGAAAAGCAGCTTATATTTCAGAATTAATGCATAATTCAGGTGAACTGATTGTAATTGACAAATTTCCAGCAAAGATTAAGAAAATAAAACAGAATGTAGAAAGGCTTCAGATAACTAATATGAAGGTCATTAATGAGGATGCTTTCAAATACGGTCCGGTGGCTCCTTCCTTCGAAAAGGTTTTACTGGACGTACCCTGTTCAGGATGGGGTGTTTTACAAAAAAAAGCTGAGCTACGCTGGCAGACCCATCAGAATATGAATGAACTTCTAAAATTGCAAGCCAATGCCTTGAAAACCGGAGCCAGATTTGTAAAACCGGGAGGTGTTCTATTGTACAGCACCTGCACCATGAATAACAAAGAGAACGAACAACAGATAGAACGTTTCCTGGATCAGCATAAAGAATTTCAGCTAATGGATGCAATTAATTGTTTGCCTCAGAGATATACTTCAAACAACTTTCTAAAGACGATCCCCTTCCTGCATCAAATGGATGGAGCATTTGCAGCTAAAATGAAAAAGAATAACAGGAGTTCCCGATGACGAAATATAAACCTTTGTTAAATGCACTCGGATTACTTGTATTGATATTCTTACTTGGTTTTGTTAGTATTAATCTGATCATGAAAATAATTGTCGGTCATCGGAATGAAGTAATGGTGCCTGATCTAATTGGCCTTGATTTCGAAGTGGCAGTTAAGAAATGCCGGGATCTCAAACTCTATATTGAAGAAACCGAATATATCAATAACGATGATATCGAAAAAGGAAAGATCATATCCCAAGAACCACATCCCGATATAATGACCAAGAAGTTCAGGACAATCAAAGTTGTTGTTAGCGAAGGACCTGAGATGATCAGAATACCATTTCTGGAGAATCTTAGTATAACGGAAGCTAAATTGAAACTGGAAAACGTGGGTTTAAATTTGGGGGAAAAGCAATATCGTTATTCTGACGATGTTGTAAAAAATCGGATTATTTATTCTCAACCTCCCGCTGATGCTCTGATCGCTAGAAAAAGTGAAATTCAGGTGGTAGTAAGTCTTGGAAAACTGGAGAATTCTTCCGAACGATCTGAGCACTGGAAAAACCTGTTGGATAAAGATAATTAGTCAAAGTCTTCTTCTTTTTTGAAAAATTTATAAACCACGATTTAAAGAGAGCAAATTTTTAAATTTCACCGTCAATATTTACCCGCCGATAATAAAAATAGATAACTTATTGAATTATATAGAGATAACAGGCATTAGAAAATTATCGCGTTTTGACTTATAAATTGGTTAACATTATGTAAATAAAATAGTTGACACTCATCTGCTATATGGTGTTATAGTCCTGTGTTTGGGATTGAGTTTAACTCATTGGAATAAATAATTTTAACAAGGAATTGCAAGATGGATGGATCGAGTTATACAGCAAAGAATATTAAAGTTTTAAAGGGACTGGAAGCCGTTAGGAAAAGACCAGCTATGTACATCGGGGGAACTTCTGAACGGGGTTTGCATCATCTGGTTTATGAAGTAGTTGATAACAGCATTGATGAAGCTCTCGCTGGTAGATGTGATCTGATCTCCATATCTTTGAATGAAGATGGAAGTTGCACGGTTGTTGACAATGGCAGTGGAATCCCGGTTGACATTCACCCCGTAGAAAAAGTATCAGCTCTGCAGGTTGTGATGACATTGCTCCATGCCGGTGGTAAATTCGATAACAAATCCTATAAGGTATCAGGAGGATTACACGGGGTAGGAGTATCTGTGGTAAATGCCTTATCGTCTTGGTGTGAAGTAGAAGTTCATAAAAATGGTTGGATCTATCATCAGCGTTATGAAAGAGGTTTACCTGTAACCGAAGTTAAGAAGATTGGTAAAACTGAAAAGCGTGGAACTATAACAACCTTTCATCCTGATCCAAAGATCTTCGAAATTCTGGAATTCAGTTTTGATTACTTGTCTACGCGTCTCAGGGAACTGGCATTCCTTAATAAGGGTGTGAGGATCGTTCTGCAAGACAAAAAGACTAATAAGAGTCACGAGTTTAAATACGATGGTGGAATTATCTCCTTTGTTAAATTCATCAACGAGAATAAAAAAGTTCTATTTCAGAATCCTATATTTATCTCAGGAAAAAGGAATGGGGTGGAGTTCGAGGTTTCGATCCAATATAATGAAGGATTTCAGGAAGTTATCTACAGCTTTGCTAACAACATAAACACGATTGAAGGAGGGACTCATTTAAGTGGATTTAAATCATCCTTAACTAGGGCTGTTAATGCTTATATCAAGAATACTAATCTGGCAAAAAATGAGAAAGCCTCACCTCAGGGTGGAGATATCAGGGAGGGCATTTCTGCTGTAATTAGTGTGAAATTAAGTAATCCCCAGTTCGAGGGGCAAACTAAAACTAAATTGCAAAACTCTGAAATTGAAGGTATTATCAATTCAATTGTCTACGAAAAATTAATGGAATTTTTTGAAGAGAATCCCTCAGAAGCAAAAAACATTGCAATGAAGGCAATTCTGGGTGCAAGATCACGAGAGGCTGCTCGAAAGGCAAGAGAACTTACCCGAAGAAAATCGGTGCTGGAAAGTGGTAATCTGCCAGGTAAATTGGCTGATTGTTCAATCCAGGATCCAACTCAGACCGAGATCTTCCTGGTGGAAGGAGACTCTGCCGGAGGATCAGCAAAAATGGGAAGAGATAGAACGTTTCAAGCTATTCTACCTCTCTGGGGTAAAATGCTCAATACCGAAAAAGCTAGAATTGATAAGGTTTTGAATAATGATAAGATCCAACCAATAATCTTGGCACTGGGAGCAGGAATCGGAGAAGAATTCGATATAAGTAAATTACGCTACAGTAAAATCATCATTATGGCAGATGCAGATGTAGACGGTCAGCACATTGCAACCTTATTGTTGACTTTTTTCTTCCGTTATATGCGACCCTTGGTCGAAAACGGTCATGTCTATATTGCTAAACCACCTCTTTTTATGGTGAAGAGAGGTAAGAAAAAAAGATACGTTTATTCGGAACAGGAAAGAGACAAGGTTTTGGAAGAATGGGGAACGAGCAGTATTTCTATCCAGCGTTACAAAGGTTTGGGAGAAATGAATGCTGATCAGCTTTGGGAAACAACCCTGGATCCCGAAAAGAGAATTCTCACTGCGGTAAAAATCGATGATGCTATAGAAGCAGACCGAATGTTCACGATCCTTATGGGAGATGAAGTTGAGCCTAGAAGGATGTTCATCGAAGAGAACGCTAAATATGTAGAAGTAGTTGTCTAATGGAGGATAGATGATTCACGATAGATCAAGAATAGAATATCTTGAGATCGAAGATGTCCTGAAGAAATCCTATCTGGAATATTCAATGAGCGTTATTGTTTCCAGGGCATTACCAGATGCTAGAGACGGATTGAAACCTTCTCAACGAAGAATTTTGTATGCTATGAATGAATTGAATCTACAACCGGGTAAGGGATTCAGAAAATGTGCTAAAATTGCTGGAGATACTTCCGGAAATTATCATCCTCATGGTGAACAGGTTGTCTATCCCACTCTGGTCAGGATGGCTCAGTCGTGGAGTATGCGTTATATGCTGGTTGATGGCCAAGGTAACTTCGGTTCGCAGGATGGAGATCCACCCGCTGCCATGCGTTATACCGAAGCGAGACTACAGAAAAGTGCTGTAGATCTAATGGATGATCTTGATAAAGATACAGTTGATTATATCTCGAATTATGACGATACCCGGAAAGAGCCGATGGTTTTTCCATCTAAATTTCCTAACTTGCTGGTTAACGGATCTTCTGGTATTGCTGTTGGAATGGCTACCAATATGCCTCCTCATAACATTGTGGAAATCTGTGATGCTATAATCGCTCTGGTTGATGAACCGGATATTGAACCCTTGGAACTCATGAAATATGTGAAAGGTCCCGATTTTCCAACTGGTGGTTATATCATTGGTAAACAGGGAATAATAGACTATTTTAATGCAGGTTCAGGTAGGGTTGTGGTTCGGGGAAAAGCAGCCATTGAAACAAAAAACAACGGAACGGAATTAATTGTTATTACTGAGATTCCCTATCAGCTAAACAAGACGCTATTGATTGATAAAATTGTGAGCTTGGTCAAGGATAAGAGAATAGATGGTATTAGTGATATCAGGGATGAATCCGGTCGTCAGGGTATGCGCCTTGTAATAACGGTTAAAAGAAATGCCGAAGCATCTGCTGTTTTGAATAAGCTGTATAAATATTCTCAACTCCAATCCAGTTTCAGTGTTAATAATCGAGCTTTAGTAAATGGTATTCCCAGAGTATTGAACCTCAAGGAATTGATCAAACATTTCATTGATTTTCGGCATGAAGTAGTGGTTCGCCGGACGAAATACCTTCTGAAAAACGCAGAACATAGGCTTCATATACTAGAAGGCTACCGCATTGCCCTTGACAATATTGACGAAGTGATTGCAACGATTAAAAAGTCTAAGACGGTTCAGGAAGCAAACACGAATCTGCAGAGTAAATTCAAACTTTCTGAGATCCAGGCAAAAGCGATTTTGGATATGCGTTTGCAAAAACTTACCGGTCTGGAAAGGGAAAAGATAGAAGAAGAATACACCAAATTGCTCAAGACTATAAAGAAATTAAAATCTATTCTGGCTAAAAGAGAATTACGTTTGAATATCATCAAAAAAGAAACAGAAGAGATAAGGGAAAAGTATTTCGATGATAGAAGATCAACCATTTTAGACGGCTCAGCAGAGATCGATACTGAAGATATGATCGCGGATGAGGAAATGGTGGTTACTATTTCCCACGATGGATATATTAAAAGGTTGCCGATTGATACTTATAAGAAACAGGGAAGAGGCGGTAAGGGGCTTTCCGGATCCAATCTGAAAGAGGAAGATTTCATCGAGAGTATTTTTGTTGCCTCTACTCATTCTTTCATTCTTTTCTTCACCGATCTAGGTAAATGTCACTGGTTGAAGGTACATAGGATCCCCAAAGTAGGAAGGTTAGCTCGAGGTAAGGCGATAGTGAATCTACTCCAGCTCGAGAAAGAAGAAAAGATCGAAGCCTATGTTACAGTACGGGATTTTGAATTACCTCATTTTGTGATAATGGCAACTAAAAACGGGACTGTAAAGAAAACTGAGCTGAAAGCTTTTTCCCATCCCCGGGTAAATGGTATAATTGCAATTAAACTTGTAGATGGTGATCAGTTAATCGATGCTAAGATAACCGAGGGAAATAATCATATAATCCTGGCAACCAGGAATGGATTCGCCAATCGGTTTGATGAAAATGATGTCAGGCCTATGGGGCGTAATTCGCAAGGAGTTAGAGGTATCAGATTGCGTGAAGATGATCTGGTTGTGGCAATGGTCGTTGTAAAACGGGAAGGTACTCTGTTAGCAATAAGTGAGAACGGCTTTGGCAAAAGAACAGAGATCAGCAATTATAAGGTTACAAAAAGAGGATCCAAAGGAGTTATCACCCTTAAAACTTCCCAACGCAACGGTCACCTTATCTCCTTGATGGAAGTTGTCGATAATGATGATCTCATGATAGTTACCAAGGGTGGAATGATCATTCGTCAAGCTGTTGAGAAGATCAGTAAAATCGGTAGGAATACTCAGGGTGTTAAGTTAATAGAACTCAACAGTGATGACAGGGTATTCGATATAACAAGAATTGCTGCTGAAGAAAACGAACTGTCAGATGAAATTGATACTGAAAACAATAAGATACAGGAAGGAATAGAAACAGCAGAAAATAATTCAGAAATGGGAGATGAAACAAAACAGAAAGAATAAAAAAGTTGACAGAACCTACCAGTTAGTAATAGCAAAAAGCAGAGATGTTAGAAATCTCTGCTTTTTGCATTGCAGGTAATAAAATGAAAAAAATAATATTATTGTTTACTGTGGTTTTAATAATTTCCTGCTCGATTAAATACGTGCCTGTTAAAACAGCTTCGGTTATAATTGCAGAGGATATTGCCATAGTTGAGAATCCGGAATTTACTTTTGCTATCGAGAACAGATACTGGATCAAAGAACCCGATAACCTCTCGGATTATTTTACTACTTTCTTTGTTACAATTAAGAATAAGACCAGTCAAAAATTGGAGTTAGATCCTTCAGACATCAGTCTTCTGGACCAATTAGGCAATCAGTTTGATGTTGTTTCTATTGATTATCTCGAGAATATGTTACTACCTGACGATTTTGAATTGAATATTAAGAAAAGAATTGATAATACAAATCCCGATTATGTTGAAGAATGGCGCGATGCCAAACAGAATCTTATAACGTATTCGCTTCATTTTGGGGCTATCCTTCCAGGAGCTCGAAAATCTGGTTATATATTCTATCCCAAATTAAATGCAAAGAATTTTGAGTGTAGAATAATATTCAAGGATAATGTAATCCAGTTCGTCAGGAGCGATAAAAAAACAGCTTAAACTTTGGAAAGGATTTTTATTCTAATATATATTATCTTTTCCAGTTGTTAAAATACAAGAGCTATTCTTCACGAGCATTGACAATTTTTTCTGGTAAATAATTCTCGAACCTTAAAATATCAAAAGGATAGATTATGATGGATTTCATGGGCAATGTAAAAAGAACGAACTATGCGGGTCGATTGAGTCGTGATCATCTCGATGAAAATGTTACTGTTATGGGCTGGGTTCATCGAAGAAGGGATCTGGGTGGACTTATTTTTATTGATCTTAGAGATGTTACCGGGGTTATCCAAGTCGTTTTCAAACCTGAACGGTCCGAATTGCATAAAAAAGCTGGTAAATTGAGGAACGAATATGTAATTTCAGTTTCCGGTAAAGTCGTTGCTAGGGATCATAAAAACATCAATCCCGAGATGCAGACCGGTGAGATCGAAATCGAGGCTCATAATCTTCTGCTGCTGAATGATTCTGAACCTTTACCAGTTCAAATAAATGAAAATATCCTGGCAGAAGAGGATCTTAGGTTACAGTATCGATATCTGGACCTGCGAAGAGAAAGGTTGAAGAATATAATCATAAAGCGTCACGAAATAGTTAATTCTATCAGGGAATTCCTCATCAGGGAAGATTTTTACGAAATTGAAACCCCTATGCTGATGAAAAGTACACCTGAGGGAGCCCGGGATTATTTGGTTCCCAGTCGTATCCATAAAGGAAAATTCTTTGCCTTACCCCAATCTCCCCAGATTTATAAACAGCTTCTCATGATCTCCGGTTTCGATCGCTATTTCCAGATAGCACGATGCTTCAGGGATGAGGACCTCAGAGCTGATCGACAACCTGAGTTCACCCAACTTGATCTGGAAATGAGTTTTGCTAGTCCTGAAGATATTTTTGAGATAATGGAAAGAATGTTTCATTTCGTTTTTCAAAGAGTATTGAAAAGAGAACTTGAAATCCCATTCATCAGAATGAAATACAAAGAAGCCATGGAGCGATTTGGGATCGATAAACCTGATTTGAGATTTGGGATGGAACTTACTGATCTTACTTCAATCCTTAAGGACACAAAATTTAAGGTTTTTTCAAGTGTGATCGAACAGGGGGGATCGGTGCGCTGTATTGTTGCACCGGATTGTGCCGGATGGTCACGTAAACAAATCGATGAATTGACAGATCTAGCCAAACACTTGGGTGGTAAAGGATTAGCTTTCTGCAAGGTGGAAGAACAAAAATTGAATTCTGGGATCGCAAAATTTCTTGATTCGCAGGAACAACAGGAAATAATCAAACTTACAGGAGCAAAAAACGGAGATCTAATCCTGTTAGCAGCTGATAAGGATAAACTTGTTTTCAAGATACTTGCTGAATTACGAAATCATCTGGGTAATCAATTAGGTTTATATGATAAAACAGCTTTCAATTTTGTCTGGATCACAGATTTTCCTTTATTTGAATACAATGATGAAGAACAGTGCTGGGAAACTGCTCATCATATGTTCACCTTACCTAAAGAAGAACATCTTAAGTATTTTGAACGGGAAGAAGATTATGCCAAGATAGAAGGTTTGCTTTATGATCTGGTATGTAATGGTGTTGAATTATCCTCAGGCAGCATCAGGTGCCACCGTCTTGATATTCAGAAAAAGATTTTCGCTGTTCTGGGTTTTTCGACAGCAGAATTGGAGGAAAAATTTGGCTTTTTCCTGAACGCTTTACGTTATGGAACTCCACCCCATGGAGGAATCGCACCCGGAATAGATAGAATCGCAATGCTGTTGACCGGAGCGGAATCCATAAGAGATGTTATCGCTTTTCCAAAAACCCTTCAAGCAACGGATCTCATGAGCCAATCTCCCTCTTCGGTTCAGGAAGAGCAATTGAAAGATCTTGGGATAAAGCTTACCCAGAAACATAAGGATGAAGAATGAGAAAATTCTCTTTTTTGATCTTTTTTTCAGTTCTGATAATCTCCTGTTCAATTTTCCGGGATACTAAAATTGTCGGAAGGATAACCGGTTTTGATCAAACAGAACTTATTCAGGCTCATGTCCATTTATCCCCTCTTTCTTCTATCTCGATCGATGAAACTTTTCTCACTCAGGAAGTGGATGACATTGGAAATTTCGTGTTGGAAAAGATTAAGCCCGGAGCTTACAAACTCTGGTTCACGGCTGTAGATCATCAATCCTTTTCACTACCGCTTATCTTTTCAAGAGGTGGGAAGTTAAAAATTGAGCTTAATCTGGCAGGATATGATTATAAAAAGGAGTTTGACCAGGTTAAGATCATCGGTGATTGGAATGATTTTTCCTTTTCTCAGGCAGATACAATGCAGCAAGTAAGTGACGGAAGTTATACCTATTCAATTCATTCAGATCAAGATACTCTGTTTTATCAGTTGCTTGGGATCGAATCGTCTGGTCGTAGCCTGAATGGTACAATGTCGGATTTGTTCAAATATGATCAAGGCGGAGATTATATGTCTGGCGTAGTTACCGATAGTGCTATGGTAGAGATCTGTTTTGATCCTCAGAAATTAGACTATGACGATCTTCAGCAGGTAGAATTTAAATTGGATAAATCTCATAATTACATTCGCAAAATGTATGAATTGGATCAGATGTACAAAGATTTCCTTGTAAATCTTAAGGATGGAAATTATAATTTTAATACATTTGCTGAAAAGATCAAGTTCCTGTACAGTAACACCAATTCTAAAATCCTAAAGAATGTGATCCTGATAAGACTGTATTATTATGAAATGCATAGAGCCTATTTGGATGAAAAATTTCATATGAGTGATTCTTTAGTTGCGATGATCTACGACAGATTTGATCCGAAATCTATGTATTGGTCTTTAGAACCAGGACTATGTAGATTAATTTCAACAAATCTTTCTACAAGAAAAGCTGACAAATTGTTACAGGATATTTGTGAAAAGAATTCCGATGGAAATGTAAAAGCTCATGCCAAGTTGCAATCTTTATTAATAGCATATTATAATAACCAGGAGTATCGGGAAGATTATAAAGCATTTATAGATGAGTTCGGACGTAGAAAAGATTTCAGTTATTATCTTGATCAGATAGATCCTGACAAGATGATCAAAGCTGGTAATTCTCTTCCAAAGTTTCAAATTCAGCTATTAAATGGTATGTCAATTACGGAGAAAAATCTACTAGGAAGATTCTGGTTGATAGATTTCTGGGCAACCTGGTGTTTACCATGTGTAAAAGAAATGCCTTATTTACACGAAGCTTATGAAAAATATAACACGAAAGGATTGAATATTCTCAGTATTTCACTCGATAGATCAATGGCGGACATCGACAATTTTAGAAAAAAAGAGTGGCCAATGCCCTGGTATCATTCACACTTGGAAACAGGTTTTAACAGTGAAATCTGCCGGATTTTTGAAGTAATGAGTATTCCTTCCCCAATCCTTGTATCTCCACAAGGAAAGATTCTATCTATCCAGGGATTGAGAGGTGAAGAACTCGCTAACACCTTGGAATTGATTATATTAGAATAGATTATTAGAAGATAATGTCATTAAATATAGCAGCACTTACCTTTGGCTGTAAAGTGAATCAATATGAAACTGCTTGTATCCTAACTGATTTCACAAAAAAAGGTTACAGCATAGGCAAATTTAATGAATCTGCCGCTATCTACCTGATCAATACCTGTACCGTAACGAATCGTACCGATTATAAAAGTAGAAACGCGATAAGAAAAGCTCTTGCTTTCAAGAAATTGGATCCAAATAAAATCATTATCGTTACTGGATGTTATGCCCAACGAGATCCCGAAAGGATAAAAGAGTTGGGGGATATAGATTTCATAATCGATAATGGGAAGAAAAACCGTATCATGGAAATCCTGAGTAATGGCAGCAATAAGTTTGAAGATATTTTTAATTATAATAGCTATGGCGAGCACTCGATGGAAAAATTTCCTGATCGAACCCGGGCATTTGTAAAGATTCAAGATGGATGCGATTTCTTTTGTTCTTACTGTGCAATTCCTCTGGGAAGAGGTAAAAGTCGCAGTAGAAGTAAAGAAGCCATATTAAACCAGATCGAACTTCTTATTCGAAATGGATATCATGAAATTGTTCTTGGGGGTATTAATCTGGGGTTGTACGGCTATGATCGCGGAGAGAAAAATGCGTTGCCAGAATTGCTGAGATCTCTGGAAAAAATCGATTCCCTGAAGATAATAAGGTTGAGTTCTCTGGAACCTCAACTCTTCAGTGATCAATTACTGGAAACAATTATCCGCAGCAATAAAATCGCTCCTCATTTTCATCTTGCCCTGCAACATGGTTCTGATGAAATACTACAAAAGATGTCTCGTAACTATACGATTCATGAATTTAAAAGACTTCTGGAAAAAATGTGGAAGAATCTTCCTTATGTTGCTTTGGGGTTTGACCTTATTTCCGGATTGCCCGGAGAAACCGATCAGTATTTCAATGATTCCTTCCGATTTCTAAATGAAACGGAGTTTGCTTATCTCCATGTTTTTCCTTATTCCAAAAGGCCAGGAACCGCTGCTGCCAAAATGCCGAATCAGATACCGAAGGATGTGGTCAGGAAAAGAGTAAAAAGATTACTACACCTTTCCCAGCAGAAAAAGCAAGAATATTCGCTTAGGATTATTAGGAACAAAGTGAAACTTGCGGGAGTGATAGAGAAAAAAATAGATAATCACTGGACAGCTTTATCAGATCGTTATTTAAGGTTATATACTAAAAGCGATAAGAATGGTTTAAAAGGAGAGTATAGAAAATTTATTCCTCAAAAGATCTTACAGGATGGTTTGCTAGGAAGAATTGATGATTGAAGTAAAAGATCTAACGATTAAATTGGCTAATAAAACAGTTTTAGAAAATATAAATCTCTCTATTCCCAGAAATGTGGATACTATTATAGTCGGTCGCAGTGGTTGTGGAAAAAGTGTGCTGGTTAAAACGATCGAGGGTTTGATCAAGCCATTATCAGGAAAAGTGATAATAGATGGTAAAGAGATTTTCTCCCTCTCCAGAAAAGAACTCAATAAAATCAGAAAAAAAATAGCCATGCTTTTCCAGGGTTCTGCTCTTCTGGATTCACTTAATGTATTTCAAAATGTGGCTTTACCCTTATTTGAGCATAGAGATCTGGATGAGAGTGAAATTCAAAGAGAAGTTATTGAAAAACTCAATCTGGTAGGTCTTTTTAATGTTGAGACTAAAATGCCCTCCGAACTCAGCGGAGGTATGAAAAAAAGAGTTGCCCTAGCCAGAGCCATAATTTTGAAACCGGATTATATTATTTATGATGAACCTACGACAGGTCTTGATCCTGTTATTGCGACAGAAATAACTTCTCTGATCCTTAAATTGCAAAGTCAGTATAGTCTTACTTCCATAGTGATTTCCCATGATTTCGATTTTATCAGTAAATTAGATGCCAGGATAATTATGATCGAGGAAAAAAAAATAATATTCGACGGAAAATGGAAAGAATTCAAAAAAGCAACGAATCAGAAAATCGTCAGCTTTATCAGTTCGATTTGAGGTGCTTATGAAGTTTTACCAGGATGAGAAAAAACTTGCCTATACTGTGGGTTTGTTCACATTGTTTGCATTGTTGATACTCTTCTTTGGTTACAGCTGGTTGAGTGAATATTTTGAAAGCAGGAAATATACAGAGATCAGAGTAAGTTTTCCTAATGCAGCTAATATAGAAATAGGTAGTCCAGTTACGATTCTGGGAGTGCAAAAGGGGAGAGTAGGCTCTATTGAAGTTAAAGAAACGAAAGTGGATTTGATTTTGGAGGTTAAACTGGATTTTCCCCTTAAACAGGGAACCAGATTCCTGATCAGGGAAACAAATCTTATGGGTGATGTTCAGATCGAGATCATCCCGGGAGAAAAAGAAGAATTGCTGATACTTTCCCAGATTCAGCAGGGAAATGAAAGTTATAATCTCTCCAGCTTGATCACGGAATTATCGAAATTAGTCAATGATTTCAATATAACCCTGAAACAAATTCAGGGAGATGAAGGTCTAACAGAAAGGATAAATGAGATATTTATAAAATCTGAGCAAGTGGTTACCAAGTTGAATAAATCTTTGGATGATAATATTGAAGATCTTGATAATTTTTTGGATAGTGTGTCAGAATTAACGATGAAAATGAATTCTCTCCTTGATCTGAATTCGGAAAGCATAACTTCTTCAATTGCAACGACGGAGAAAATAATTACAAAGATGGACAGCACAACCCAGAAAATTGATCTGGTGGCTGCTGATCTTCATCAGATTACTCAAAAGATGCTGATTGATGAGAATAATACGATAAATCGATTAATCTCAGACAGGGAACTTTATGATAATCTTGTTACTGTAACAGTGAGACTGGATTCTTTATTGATAGATATCAAGGAGAATCCCAAAAAGTATTTCAAGATAAAGATATTCTGATATTTATTTAATTAAATAGAATATTAGCTTGTTAAAACAAAGGTAATATATGAGAAAAAATTTTATCCTATTAATCCTGTTTCTGGTCATGCTGTCCTCTCTTTATGGTTATAGTTTTGGTCAGAACAAAATCCAGAGATCAAATCTTAAGTGGGCTATGATCGAGACACTCCATTTCGATATATATTTCAATGAAGGTGATGAGGAATTTGGAAAGATTGTTGCTTTAATGGCAGAAGAAGCATATTATTATTTAAAAGATAATTTTAAAACTCCTGTTTTTCGTCGCATCCCGATTATATTTTATAAATCTCATCAGGATTTTGAAACAACAAATGTTATTTTTCCCCTTCTTAATGAAGCAGTTGGTGGTTTTACTGAGTCGGGTAAAAATAGAGTAGCACTTCCTTTCCATGGCAGTTTTAAGGATCTGGAAGAAACATTTATACATGAGCTTACACATGCTTACGTGAACGATCTTAACAGGAGCAGGAATCGTTTTCTTAATATCACAGGACTGCCCTTCTGGTTCACAGAAGGGTTACCGGAATTTCTTTCTATTGGAGGTAAAAGTCCATATAACAATATGTTCATAATCGATCTACTGATAAACGATGGAATGCCTAATATAAACGATGTGGGAGGTTATTATGCTTATCGTTTGGGTGAGTCGTTACTAACTTATATAGGAGAAAAATATGGGCGTGATCTGGTTATGGAATATTTTTATGCTCTGAGAATATCTGCTTCCTTGGAAACAGCTACCCAGAAAATATTTGGTCTGGGATTCGAAGAATTACAACTCCACTGGAAAAATTATCTTAAAAGAAGATATTTTAAATATATGGATGATTATAATGTGCCTTACGAGGTATTTGAGAGAGTTACAGATCATCACAAAGATGGTTCTTCATATAATTTTGCTCCCAGGTTTACTCCAGATGGAAATCACTTCTTATACTTCTCTAATAAAAATATAAAGTCCGATATCTGGTACGGTCAAACCTTGGGATTGGTTCCAAACCGTAAGTTGATCAATGGAGAATCGACAGGTAAGTTTGAAGAGTTTCATTTTCAGAGGAATAACTTCAGTTGGATGCCTGATGGAAAAAGTTTTCTATTTGTGTCTAAAACCGCCAAGGGAGATAAGATATATCTGGCGGATTTTGAAAGTGGAAATATCCTGGATAGCTACGAGATGTTTCAATTTGATGCCATATTCGAAATTGATGTTTCTAATGATGGAACGAAAATAGTTTTTTCCGGTCAGAAAAATCTCAAGAACGATCTCTATATCATGGATCTGAATACTCAAAAAATCACTCAAATTACCAACGATTATTATAATGATCATCAACCCCGCTGGTCCCCAGATACTAGAAAGATCCTCTTTACTTCAGAAAGGATCATAGATGAAAATTATGAGAATAAGCACCTTTTCTACGAATTGAATAAGGATATTTATTATTATGACCTGGAAGATTCTCTTTTTTATCAGGTCACATTTGATGATTATAATAATGAGTTTCCGATTTGGGATAGTTCTGGAACGAAAGTTCTTTTTGTTAGTGAGGGTGAGTTCGCTTCCAGTTTTCAAATCATAGACTTGGTCAACGGTCAGAAAGCCAGGGTTACCAATTCCTTGGGGGGAGTTTTTACCGGTGACCTGAGTTCCGATGATAAAAACCTTATCTTTTCCTGTTTTTATAATGGGGGTTGGGATATATATATCAAATCAGATCCTTTGTTAGACCTCAATTATTCACAATATAATGAACCTCGGGTTTTTGAGTTCAAAGCTGATTTTTTTGAGAGATTCAAGATTGAGAATTATAAGTTTTTCGGCAGAAGGGATCTGGATTTCAAAAAATCACGAACGGAGAATTACAACAAGAACTATACCAAACTAGATCTGCGTGGGGAACCATCAGTCGATAGCCTTAACAACATATATAACAGGAGAATAGATCAAAAGCCAACCAATATTAAGGTGCCTCAGATAAAACCTTATCGAGTAAGATTCTCTTTAGATCGTCTCTGGGGTGGAATGGCTTATTCTCCTTCTGGAGGCACATATGCCCAGATTCAATTAGGCCTCAGCGACCTTATGGGAAATCATGCAATCGGTATCAATGTTGGTATTTCGGGAGAATTGGATAATTCCAATTTTGTTTTTAATTATCTATATCTGGCTCACAGGATCGATTATGGTATAGGTGGATTTTATCTGAATGATGAAATTGTATATCTCATTCAATATTATAATGATGATGATTACGATTATATGCGCCAGAGAGAAAGAGAATACGGATTGTATGGTATTTTAAGATATCCTTTCAATAAATTCTGGCGGGTTGATCTGGAAAATGTTGTTTTTAAGAATGAACTCAGGAGAGACTGGTTGGAAGATCCTAGCGGTAATTGGCAAGAGAATTATAATGAACTCGGATTACCGGATTATGAATATGAAATTGTTTACACACCCCAATTGTCATTTGTGCATGACAACACAATTTATGGTAGTGTGGGACCGATCTCGGGCTGGCGGGGCGCAATAATAATGAATCGAAATTTTTCTAATCAAGACAGTTATTCCATATTTTTCGCTGATTTAAGGAAATACTTTTTCTTTGAAAAAAGATATGCCTTTGCCATGAGAGGATTGGGGGGAGCAATCCTGGGAACATCCAATCAGTATTTTAATTTCACCTATTTTAATGGGGTAAGGGGATTTGATGATGAAGATTTGGAAGGAGAAAAGAAATTCCTTACCAGTATGGAATTGAGATTTCCTTTTTTAGATAACATCAAGATAGCTTTTCCGTTACCCCTATTCCTTTATAATATCAGAGGTAGTATTTTTGCTGATGCGGGTGCAATTTGGGATGAAAACAAAACTCTGCGATTAATCAAGGATGGTAGATTAAAAGATCTTAAAGCGGGATTTGGATTTGGCCCCCGTATGAACCTTGGTTATTTCGTTCTCAAATTCGATATAGCTTGGAATACAGATCTGGAAAGGTTCAGTAAACCAATCTATTATGTTACTCTCTCACCAGATTTCTAAAAAAAGGAGCGCTTAAAAAAGCGCTCCAGGAAAATTCTTATTTAAGACTTAACGTCAAGAACCTGTAAACCCCATTTGATGATTTGATATATAACAATAGAAGATCTTCTTCCAGATTATTTATTATCTCATTATAATCTTCCAGATCTTCTATTTCCTGTTGATTTATTTCCAGGATAATATCGCCTGCACTTAATCCTGATTCAGCTGCTGGCGAATCAGGTTCTATCTTTGTGATTATAACTCCGCTATCTTCTTCAATGCCCTTTTCACGGGCATAGTTGCCACTAACATCTTCGACTTTCATTCCAAGATGGGAACTCGAATCTTCCTCTTGTTTCTGGTCAACCTGAACCTGATCGTCCGGTCTTTGGATGAGGACTACTTCCAGTTTTTTCTCCTTACTGTTACGGATTATTTTTAGAGGAAGTTTTTCTCCAATGGGGCTATCAGCGACTTCTAACCTGAACTTAGCTACGTTGGGAACCTCTTTATTGTTAAAAGTGATTATGACATCTCCTTTCTTCAACCCGGCTTCTTCTGCGGGAGTATCCTGCTCCACTTTTGCAACTAACACTCCTTTAACTTCATCAAGTTTCAGGCTTTTTTGAAGTTCGTAATCAATTTCTTGGGGTAATATTCCGATATAAGCCCTGATAACAACTCCTTCTTGGATCAAGTCTTGAGAAACTTTTTTGGCAATATTTATGGGGATAGCGAATCCGATTCCAAGATTGCCACCGGTAGTACTGGTAATAGCAGCATTGACTCCGATTACTTCACCTTTTATATTTAAGAGTGGACCACCACTATTACCGGGATTGATTGCTGCATCGGTTTGGATATAATCCTGATAGAGTGGGGAATCCACACCAAATTGTAAGTTGGCTCGACCTGTTGCTGAAATAACACCGACTGTTACTGTACGTTCCAAACCTAATTGACCAAATGGATTTCCAATTGCAACAGCCCAATCACCAATCTCGATAGCATCGGAGTTTCCCATAGGAACAACTGTTATGTCTTCATATTCTTCTACTTCTATCTTGATTACCGCCAAATCTGTTTGAGAGTCCAGACCGATAACCTGAGCTGTATATTTAGCTTTATCTGCCAGAGTTACTGTAACTTCACCCTTATCTGCATTCTGTACAACATGGTTATTGGTTATTATATAAACATCATTATCCTCTTGTTTAAAAATAAATCCACTTCCCATTGCTAGGGATTTCCGGGTTCTTGGCTCTTCCGACCTGGGTAAATCAGGAAAGAAAAATCTGAAAAATTCTTCATCAAAAGGGAATATGTTGCCACTACCATATTCTACTTCATACTCTACCCTTATATTGACTACTGATTCTCTAATCCTCTTTACAACATCTACAAACGGACTTTTTCCGTCTTCTGTTAATGGAATAGCTGCTGTTAAACTTATAATATTTACTAAGATGAGCAGCGTTACTATCGCTAATACCTTTTTCATCTATCCTCCTAAATACCAGCATAATATATACAAAATAAATTTTTTAGCAATCCCATGGGGAGAATGCTAAAATGTTGATCGGGAATAGGGTGTCAATCTAAAATTAAGATAAAAATAGAGCCGGGGATTGATTCCGCGGCTCTATTTAATTCTGAAATTATCCAATCTTGATTTCTTTTGCAGGTTTAGGTTCAATCTTGGGTATGTTGATTATCAGAACACCATCTTCGAATCTAGCTTCGATATTGTCTTTGTCTGCTTCCTCATTTAAGCTTAGTATCCTGCGATAATCTCCTTTATACCTTTCACATCTGCAATATGAACCTTCTTTTACTTCTTTTTTCTCTTCTCTTTTGGCCTCGATGATAAGTTGATTATCGTTTATCGACATATTAATGTCATTTTTCTTGAAACCTGGTAAATTAGCCTTGATCTCCATTCTGTCATCGTAGTCAATGACATCTATAGCCATCATCCTATCAGAAATATCAGAATCATCTTCAAAAAACCTGTTCATAAAATTTTCAAACAGATCAACTGATGGCCAAATCCTTTGTGTGTTACTAAATGGTACTAATTTCATCTTAACACCTCCTCTAAGTCTAATTACGTTAAACAAATTAAACCAATATTCGAAATTGGCAAATAAAAAATTAGCAGACTTGATTGAAGAGTGCTAATTTTTTGATTGACAGCAGCTAAGTTAAGATTATATTGTAGTTTGATTCATTTTTAAGATGAATAATAAGGTATGTTTAAAACTAGATAGGAGGTACGATGTTAATTGATGCTATTAAAAATAGGTTCAGTGTTAGAAAGTTTAAGGAGAAAAAAATTGAAACGGGAAAAATAAACGAATTACTAATTGCAGCACAATTAGCTCCATCTGCAAGGAATAAACAGAATTGGCATTTTGTTGTGATCACTGATGATAACAAAAGAGGTAGATTAGTTGAGATCTGCAATGGACAGAGATTTGTAGGGGAAGCACCACTTGTGATTGCAGTGTGTGCCTCAGATATTGAATATAAAATGAGTTGTGGAGAAAATGCTTACACTGTGGATGCAGCCATAGCAGCAGAACACATAGTTTTACAGGCAGTGGAACTAGGCCTTGGTTCCTGTTGGGTCGGAGCTTTTGATCAGGATAAAATAGCGAAATTAATAGAATTACCATCAGAGTACAGAGTTGTTACTTTGCTTCCAATCGGTTATCCGGACATCGAAAAACAGGACAGGAATTTAAAAGGTTTATCCGAGATGGTCTCCTACAATAAGTTTTAATTACATGGAGGTAATGTGAATATAAACAGATTAACGATCAAATCACAAGAGGCACTTGATAAAGCACGTCAGATTGCAGATTCTAGCGGTCATCAGGAGATATTGCCACTTCACCTTTTACAGGGATTATTGATTGAGCAGGATGGATTTGCCTCAACTATATTAAAAAAAACAGGTCTGAATCCCCAGCAGGTAAAAGAAGAAATAGAGAGAAAACTGAAGGAAATACCTCGTCTCAGTGGTGTTTATCAGCTATCTATCTCAAAAGCATTGAGTGAGTTACTGACCAATGCTGAAAGATTAGCTGGAAAGTTACAGGATGAATACGTTAGTATTGAACATCTGCTGGTAGCTATAAGCGAATTAACTGAATTTAAAAATTTTGGTCTTGATAAAAACAGCTTATTGAAAGCGGTAAAAGAATTGAGGGGAAATCAGCGAGTTACTGATCAGGATCCGGAATCAAAATATCAAGCTTTGGAGAAATATGCTCGAAATCTGACCAAACTTGCCAGACTTGGTAAACTGGATCCGGTAATCGGACGTGATGATGAGATTAGGAGAACTGTGCAGACGCTTTCCCGACGACGGAAGAACAATCCTGTACTGATAGGTGAGCCTGGAGTTGGTAAAACAGCAATTGTAGAAGGTTTGGCTCGCAGGGTTGTAGATCAGGATGTTCCAGAAAACTTGAAGCAGAAAGATATTCTGGAATTAGATATGGGGGCTCTTCTGGCTGGGGCAAAATTCAGGGGAGAATTTGAGGAA
>Ga0272442_10002141_pt1 | contig 29022 bp, 16 predicted proteins | sample SSMForm2O_FD_200262 | JGI IMG/M metagenome (GOLD analysis project Ga0272442, IMG submission 200262) | Marine sediment archaeal communities from Little Sippewissett salt marsh, Falmouth, MA, United States - SSM-Form-2O | ecosystem: Environmental > Aquatic > Marine > Wetlands > Sediment ...
CTAAAAATACCGTTCTGAATATATTATAAGAACTTTTATTAATTACATTAATAAGATTTTTTAAATCTAGACCGTATGGATCGAAAAGGAACTCATCTATATCCAATATAAAATAAATTGTTTCCTCATTATATTCTTGAAATTCTTTTAGAATCTCACTATATATTATAGAATTATAATGTCGTTCCTCCTGTTCATTAGAGAACTTTAAATCCAGATTGTATATTTTTATATGACTATTTTTATAATTGTCAACTATTAATATTGTATTATCATTGGAGGAATTATCAAATATCATTATTTTATCTATATTGTTTTTGAAATAATAATCTAAAAAATCTTCAACCATATCCTCCTCATTATATGTTCTTGTAACAACAACAGTCCTCATTCTGTTAAAGTAATGTTCTATGTCAGATAAATAAACAACTAAGATAAAAGATAATTCTAAATAATTCATAGGTGCATGTATCTTCGATAGTTACCTACCGTTGGGACCCCGCAATGTCGTCCCAATCCGGTTCAAACCGGATGGTGATCGGTAACTATCGTTCGGAGGGAGACATTGCTCAATGACGGCTTTGGTAAGAAAGGTCCTCAGGCTTCAGGACTTGATCCGATTTTTTCTCTTGGTATAGGGATAATAAGTTCATTGTCAAGTTCTGGACGGACCGATAATACACTAAAAAACAAGGGATTTCCCTCCAAAAATAAAAGAAAGGAGGTAAGAAATATGGCTAAAAAAGGTATGTCTCAAAAGGCTGCTTCTCGAATACAGTCCCATGCTGATAGGTCCGGTTCCAATCAGGGCTTCAAAGCAAGGGCTCAGAGGGCTGCTTCGAAGAGCAAAAAGTAATTGAACAAGGGCTTTGGGATTCTTTCCCAAAGCCCACACTTGAATTCATCCGAAGGATCGATAACAATGATGGAAGGGTCAGGAGTTAAAACTGGAAACATTGTAGAAAGGATCATTATCAGGTCAACAACAGCCTTAAGATCGTATCCTTGGGACTACATGGTCCTGATATTCCTAGCCTGGGCGATACCGGCCTTTTACGGACTCACAAATAGATATTTCATCGGTTTTATGAACTACGAAAGCATCGTAGTTGACCAGTCATACGAAGCGATGGAGGTCTCTTTCGAGGTCCTGCTGGAAATGTTCCCGGTCGCGATGCTTGCCCTCGTTGCGAGATATTTTACTTCAAAGAAGAAGGTTTCTGAGATCCTTTTCACGGCGGTTATCATGCAGGTCGTGATCACTGTCCTCTTTGTTGTGCTTGTGATCATCTTTGCCGACAACTTCATCGATTGGATCAATACTCCTCAAGAAGCTCAGAACCTTGCCATGAGATATTTCAGGGTGAGGACAATTGCTTTGCCATTTCAGACGCTCAGTCTGCTTTTCATAATAACAATAAAGGCGATGAGGAGAGGCAAACTTGCCGTGTTCCTTGCTTTTATCGGAGTGCTAGTGAATTTTCTACTTGATGCCATTTTCATTTCGGATTATTCCTTTTCCTTTAAACTCGGATTGATGGGATCTGCCTATGATAACATAGCAGCCAATGTTTTTCTCTGTATTGTGTCAGGAGCGGTCGTCTTGTGGATTCTCAGGAAGGAAATTGTCTTCAAATTGAGTCGAAAATATTTCCTTGAGATCTTCAGGATCGGAAAATGGACCGGTCTAGAATCCTTTATAAGAAATCTTGGTTACATCGTTGGAGTCATCGCTGTTGTGAACTATATCGGAAATTATGAAGAGGAGGCGATCGGTGGATACAATACCGCTATCTGGGTGATGTGGGCGATAGTTCTTATCCCTGTTCTTGCCTGGACAGAAGCGACCCAGATAGCGATCGGAAATGCCTACGGAAAGAAAAAGATCGATCTGATGAAGGATATCCAGATCGTTTCGACCATTCTGATGGGATTGTACATGGTCGCATGGGTATTCATCGGGATATTTTCATGGGGGTCGATATCTGAATGGTTGAATCAGGGGATAGAGGAGGATATTGTACGTTATTCCGTGATGACTTTTGGTTTTCTGATATTTCCGTATATCTTGTTTGCAATTGGTTCCGGGTTGAAGACTGTTTTCATAGGAACCGGAAGACCGATGGTGATCTTTATAAGTTCAGCGGTTGTGAATCTTTTCATTTATGTACCTCTTGGATTGATTGTGAAGTATGATATTCTTGATGTTAGTTACAGAGATTTTCTGATTATTACGAATGTTGTTTTTGTTCTTGATTTCATTTTGATCTGTCTCTTCTTATGGAAATATGGATATAAGAAATTATAACGTTGAGTATAATAAACTTTGATAATATTTATTCCCAAGCTCTAAGATATCTTCCTTCCTTGCCAATGCATCGATCCATGATCTTGGTATACCATGATATTGATAATATATGCCAGCTAATCCTCCAGCTATCGCACTTATTGTATCGGTATCCTCACCAAGATTCACTGCTGAAAGAACAGTTTTTTTATAAGTGTTATTATTCAGTAAACACCATAATCCAGCTTCTAGAGAATCAATTACATAACCCGAAGATTTTATATATTCTATTGGAATATTGGATATATCATTTTTGATTATTCTATTAAAATGCTTTAATTCATCAATATATGGTAATTCACCATATTTCATTAATACAACATCCTTCATTTTTTCGTAAGCTTTTTGTGGATCCATTTCTTTAATCAAATTGACAGCAATTTGTATGTAAATTCCGCAAGCCATTTGAGAACGCAAATGTCCGTAGGTCAAACAGGAAACCTCATGTGAACATTTGAATTGAGTATCAATTTCTTTATCTTCGAGATAGAATGCAAGTGGTAGTATTCTCATCAATGAACCATTTCCATTACTGCATTCATCATCCATTCCTGCTTCAATTGGATTTACACCACTTTTAATGTTGTTGATTGCTTTCATGGTGGTGGCACCTATATCAAAAACCTTTCCATGAGCAGACCAATAACCTTTGCAATACCAGTCCACAAATCGTTTTCCAAGATCATTTAAATTATAACCATTAGAAAGTGATTCGCATAAACAAAAGGATAGGGAGCTATCATCCGACCAACTTCCTGGAGGTTGGTTGTATGTCCCGTACCCCCTCATATCGACAACAGGATCCCTTCTCCTTTCTTCCCTTGATTTAAATTCGACAGGGACGCCAAGAGAGTCTCCTATTGATAGACCGAATAATCCTCAGAGGACATGTTCCATTTTCATTTTTCACCTTTTATTAAAGGTTTTAGCCCTTAATTAATCTAAATTCAACTTCATATGACATATAGTTCACATTATTCACTTCAGATAAGGCATAATTCAATTTTTCATCACAAGAAAGGGCTATGATCAATCCTTCAACAGATTCATTACTCTGTGCTAAATGTTTTCTCACCCAGCCCATGTATCTTAATACTTGTCCAATCGTTTGATCAGAAGACTGGTCCCTTTTTAATTCGATAACCATCCATTTATTTTCATTCCTTCCTTTTACGAGAAGATCTATTTTTCCAACATCACAGGGGTATTCATATCCAGCCTCGTCATCTCCCGGTTCACTGTAAATCTTCCATTCTCTTGATAATTCAGTATGGTTCCAGTTATCCCGTAAAAAGTCATGTAGATGCCTCTCCAATCCAAACTTATGTTCACCTGTAATAGTATCCAATGGTGTTTCATAAGAATCATCTGAATCTTCTTCTGAAGGTATTTGCCACCATAATGCATCTAATGTCCACAGATCAACATTGAGTGAATTACTAAGTGATTTTAGAACTTCATTCACCTTCAAATATCTACTACCAAATGATTCTCCCCTGTCAAAACCTGGCCATAGATCCAATTTTTTCAAACCTTGTTCAGAAGTCCCATTCCAGACACCATACTTATCTGGTTGAACAATCAGCAATATCGCCGTTGTCACTGCTTTCCCTAAGCCATTTACCATTTCAATTGATCTATCTAATCTTTCATTTACAGGTTTTTCTTCATCAATAAGAATTTTCAAGGATCTTTTCAATAGATCCATATCCGAACATAATCTTGGAGCGTGTCTATGCAATCCTGACCAATGTTGATTATTCTCTAAAAGAAGAAATGATTTGAATTCCTCTTCAGTTATATTTTCTACATAATCGTTTTTAAATATCTCTTGGAATCTAGGGATTACTATGTCTTTTGCATCAATAAATTGTTGATGTTCTGGGGTATTTTCAACTTTATTAATAACACCATTCAATATTGTGGTAGCATATTTTATTTTTTGGTTTTCCATATTATCACCATTTTCCTTAACCATTCTTATTCAATAATAAATTCTATTTAAATACATTTGATATCGAATGATAATACATATTCATAAGTGCTGGATCATCAAGATCCGTTGCAGCGATCTCTACCACATCATATCCATTTGCCCTCAAATAAGTTCTGATATAGTGATCCTTCTTCTTCGTTTCAAGATTGCCATGAATACCTTTTGAGAGCCCATCCAGGTATATCGCTATCTTGATATCCTTTCTCTCGTCCTCATAGTAGAAATCCGGCTTAGTCCTCTGATATGAGCCCTCTATCGGTATGACCTTCTGTCTGTCGAATGGAGGGAAACCATGCTCTTCAAGCAGTTTGGCCAACTTCATCTCCTTTGGGTTAGTGGACTTCCCTTCCGGTTTTTTTCCAACTATGTTGGGAGGAATGGTCGAGATCAACTTAGGTTCGGTCTTCCTCTCCTGGAGCAGTTCCACCGCCCTGTGCCTATCCAAATGCTCATGATAGAACATGTTACGGTAGGTCCTCAGGCAATCATAACAGCTCTTCTCGCAGTTGCTTGAACAATTGGATAACGCTTCGATACCGGAATCAAGCAGTGAAACCCACTGCTCTATCATCTGGTCCAGCAGACCTGAACCCCCCGGCATGGGATCGTAGATCACTATATCGTACTCTTCCTCTCCCATCCTGAAAAGATGAAGTTGGAGATCGTCGGGGTCCATCTCAAGATGTATGTTCGCAGATGTTCGTATGCCCTCTGCAAGATTTACCGCGTCACCCATGGATTGGAATCCCTTGAACATCAGCGCATCGACCTGGCTGTCTGCCGTGAACGCATATTTCTCTGGGACCTCTCCGCATGATCCATTGTGCCTTTCCTTGAAATGCTCCAGTTCAGTGTCGGATGCATAGGGGGACCTGGTGGCACCGCAGACCCTGCAGAACGGGTATCCTATTTCCCCCTGGCTAACCTTGTCTGATGGACCTATGTTACCAAGTCTGATCTTCTGTCCATGAAGATGGAAGAACTCCTTGTCGCCACCGACACCGTAGATATCTATTCCTCTATGCTCTCCCATGAGATGTCCTGCCATCTGTACCGGCATCCTGAAGCGGTTCTCCTCGTCATCGGAGACATGCGACATGAATGCAAGATCGGTATCGCAGATCTTCGTTCCTTTGATCTCCATGTAACTGTCATCGGCATATCCATCCAGAGGCTTCGAAGCTTCCTGGAAATGCTGGATCTTGGGATTGACATAGTACCTTTCTGGTTCCAGTGTTCCTTTATCGACCGGGATGTGATACCAGGACACCTTGTACTTGCCGCCATTTGCATATATCAGGTTCCCCGGAACGAACTCCCTTATGGCTATGGTATCCGCCCTGGTCAGCTCGAAAGTCATCCTTTCCCAGCCTTTCCTGTACCCGGATTGCGATACAGCAGTTATGTTCCCCTGGTGCGTTGCATATCCTGGCAGAAATCCACCCCTTGCTAGAACATTAAGGGTGTAATTCTCGAGATGATTCTTCCTCAACTCCTCGATATACTTTATACAGCGGAACCTCAGTCTCCTCTCCACCTCGTCCAGCTGGGCCAGTTTTGTCTCTCTTTGATTGATCAGGTTCCTTGTGTGGATGGCCCACATCAATCTATCATGGATTATCTTGATGTGCTTTTCCAGGTTCTCTGCCATATCATCCACATAGGAGTCCAGCAGATCTTCTGAGATCTCGGTCCTTCCTTCTTCGGGCCAGTGCTCCTTGAAAACATGATGTACCTTTTCTATAATATTCGGTCTGTACCTATGGATCAGATCGATCAACGGTGATACATCCGTAGGCTCCTCTCTGTATCTGTTCTCCTCGAACAGGTAGTCCGAGATGAAACCGGGAAAACATAATTTTATCACCTGGACCAGTTCCAACTTATCTTCATCAGTGAGAGATGATATTTTTTCCGACTGCCCATATTTCACAAGCTCGGAAAGAACAGATGCGTGAACATGTTTCTGGATCATGACGGGATTCCTTAGATTGAACCTCGGTGGATGGATCCTGCCGGAGAGTATCCTCATCGGTTCTTCGTAGAAGTACTCATCATGCACGCTCTTTCTGCAGTAAGTATAGATAACGGCCATCCTGTGCCTTCTTCCGGCCCTGCCTGACCTCTGCCAGTAATTTGAGGGCAATGGAGGGACATTTCTGAGAAGTACCATGTCCAGATCTCCGATATCCACTCCGAGCTCCAGTGTCGGGGTGGCAACGATGCAGTTCACGGAACCTTCCGGTTTCTTGAACTGGTTCTCTATGTAGCTTCTCTCCTTCATCGGAACCTGGGCCGTATGCTCTCTAACCATCAGCATCGAGAAATCCTTCTTCAGAAGGCTGACATTGTAATTTTCATCGGGAGCTGATTCTCTGATCAACCTGCCAGGGCACCCTTTTTTTGTGCATACGGAACCTGGCGTATCGATCGAATGATACCTGTTGCAGATGGAACATCTGTATCTCTCGTACTGATCCACCAACCCGACCTTTGATGAGTCTATCTGATAGACGCCTGTCGCACCTGTCAGAGGCTTTTTACCGGAACTCAACAACTCGACCGGGGTCAATATCTTGAGGTCCTTGACCAGAAGGTTCCAGATGTCCTCGATCAGATCGTTGACGTATTCTTTTTCGACCCCCCATCTGCTCGTGAAATCCTTTGTAAATGTAATCCCCCGATGAGAATTGAAACTGACCACCAGAGCGGATTTATCCCCGGGATCTTTGAAATGTTTCAATCCCTTTGGAGGGAAATCGAACAGAGGAATGAAACCCCTCTGAACGTCATCACAACCGGAGTGCCAGTATTGGGTGAATATCGGGGTTTCCTTATCATAGAACCTTCTTCCCCTTCTATGGACGTCCAGAATGGTCTCTATTCCTTTTACCATGTCTTCGGTGAACATGTTGTATTTCGCCGCAAGCCCCTGGACATATTCGTTCTCCTCATCCAGACCAAAATATCTTATATTGATCAGTCCAAGTGTTTCAAGGCTGTCCTTCAACGAGAAACCAGTTACAAGTTCTCTGACGATGAACATTCTGAGGAACCTCTTCATGTCCTTTTCTATTTCGGTGCTGTACTTTTCCTCTATCTGATTTGCATATACTTCGGGGGCTAGGGTTCGGGATAGTTCCTTGTTCTCTTTGAGGAAATCATTGAGTTTCTTTCTGAGGTCTCCCACCGAGATGATGGAATCAGAATTCGAGATGAGATCATACATCAGATGTCTCAGCCTGTATCTTCTTGCATGATCCGCCATCCAGGCAGCCTGGAAAGCGGAATCCTGCCTGTTGTCGGCGAATATTATCAGTTTTCTGTTTTCGGCCTTCTGAGAGTTGATCATGTCCTGGGCCAGGATGTGGATATCTGCAACGGTGACTGCTCTGAGCGGTCTCAGTGGTGAATAGTACTTCCCTCCGGACTTTCCACCTTTATGCCCGCAGCTCGGGCAGCTTTTGACATCACCATGTTCCTGAATAAGGTGAACCCTGACCAGTGAATTCTTTCTCTTGCAATCGTCCCTGCTGCAGGAATCTCCGGCTCTGTGATGTATAGACCCGCAGTATCTGCAGACCCAGGCCGGGTTCCTCTTTGATTCGAGTCTCTCGCTGTATTTGGAATCTTCATCTTCATCCTCTTCGGCAAAGAAGCGGTTGGTGAACACTACCTTCTTTCCCTCTTCCTCGCTGGTTATTGGCCAATACACGTTCTCTTCATCCGTGAGTCCACCGGTGAACCCCGAATCACTGTCCATGTGTCCCACGAAAGCCTCGAAGAAATGCTGTCCGCAATTGGTACAGGTAACAACAGGGAATATACCGGTTGGTAGAATGTCGGGATTGTTTTCTCCCGCCTTCTTGCTCGAGAAGTAGAGCTTGACGTTCGAGGAATCATCGACAGGTTCCTCGAAAACGATGGCTGCGCCCCCCATACCGCGAACGAAGTAATGCAGCTGCGGTCTGAGTATTGGTGAGCCCTCTTTTTCTGCCGAAGCCCCCAGGGCGAGGTATATCAGAAGCTCGTTCTCGCTTCCAGGTACCGGTTCTCCTCTTCCCATCTTGTTCCAAACCGCCCTCGTGGCATCGATGATATGCAACGGGTCTCCCAGCGTGTCGTAGATTACCTTCACCATCTCGTTGTTCTTGAGGGCATGGTACAATCCTTCTCTCCAGGGGATGTCCTTATCGATCTCCTGGGTGGTTATCCTCGATATGATCCGGTAGATGATATCCGGTTGGCCTTCCCTGTCTATTGCGGATAATGTCTCGTTGAAAAGAGTGACCAGGTCGCCCTTCAATGGAAGCGGTTTCACCCTGCTCGGAGGCCATTCCTCCTTCTGGTAGATCTCCTCCACGAGAACAACGTTGTCCTGGTCCACTCCGAAGAACCGATAGGCAAACCTTCTTGCAGCTTCGTCACTGTCTTTTGGGTCCGTTATCGTTGCAGATGTTCCTATGCAGATCACATCGTCGGAGCTCTTGTTGCAGAATGTCCTGATCCTCCGGATCAGAAGGGATACCTCGGCTCCTTTCGAACCGGTGTAGGTATGAGCCTCGTCGAAGACGAGGTATTTCAGAGGAGCGTCCTCGAACATACCGAGGTCCTTTCCCCTTGTCATCAGATATTCCAGCTGGTTGACGTTTGTTAAAAGTATTCTTGGAGGAGACTCTGCCATCTCCTTTTCCGTAAGTCTCTCCTCGAAGGGAGCTATCGTGATGTTCGGATGGTCCTCGTACTGTCTCTGATAGTACGGGATACGGTCCTTTCCTTCCCCTTCTTTCATCTTGACATAATCGCTTCCAAGATCATTCTCATCGGAAGGAGTGGAGCCGACATACATCCCGAATGATATCCCGGTCCCTGCAAGCATCCTTCTCAGTCTGATCAACTGGTCGGAGGCGAGAGCGTTCATGGGATAGACTATGATGGCGACTATTCCAGGAGGGGCATTATTGTCTCTGAGTTCTAGACAGTGATCTATGATGGGGTAGAGGAAGGCTTCGGTCTTCCCGGAACCCGTTCCGGTCGAAACGAGGACATGATGTCCTTCTTTCACTGCATTCAGGACCTCTTGCTGATGAGCGAACATCCTCGGATATTCAGCGATCCCCTGTATTGCAGGGTGAAGAAGACCATTTCTTATCAATACCTCGATGTATTCGCCTTCGGCGAATGATCTCGAGAGAGATATGTAGGGTCCCTTGACTATATGTGAATCAATGTCCGGACCTTCCAGCATTTCTTTTGCCTGTCTTGCCATCTCCGGGTCCGAAAGAGGAAATGCCGTGAGCTGATATCTCAGGAACTGCTGATTGACCTCTTCTGCGAATGCTATCGGGTTTATGGTCATCGCGATCCCCTTTGTCCCAGTGTTTGATATAACTCCATCTTTCGTTATAAACCATTTGCAGTTTATTACAGGTTTTTCACTTTCACACAGAACCCTGAAAGTTCATTTAATAGTCAAAAATGGAATGGCTATGAAAACATATCATGGTTGGGATTTCCATGAGTCTGATGAGCGAGTACATCAACAGGAAAATTAGATGAGCGGAGCTCTCCAGAAATGCTTTATATTAATGGATTCCTTCAAATTAATTGGATGTGATCGATATGTCTCATGACGAAAAAGAAAACGTTCTACTTGAATTCCTTAGACGGACGAAAGATGGGGAATACGCTCCCATCGATCCATCCTCTTTGGTTTACATCCGGATGAAGGAACTAGCGAATAGTGAAGAGCAGGTCTATTACTACGGTCTGAGTTGAAATAAAGGCAGAAAATCATTTCATAATCTTTTGTGTGTATTATTCACTTTCACATACCACTCTTATCATCAATTTTTAAACCATATCAGAACATTTAAACATAAAGAGCGAGGTAAGGACATGTCGATAGATGGGTTGAAAATGATCCCTATTTCGGATACCGATTCGATCCTTTCAGAATTGTCCAGAAGTGCTATCGGAGAGACCTTAAGGTTTAGGATCAGGGATTATCCACTGTCAATGGAATACCAAAGGACTTTGAATCTCGAGGGCTTGCCGCGCAATAGCTTTTCAAATATCGGTGATGGTTCCATAATAACGCTTTTCGATAAGACGCCGTTCCCTAAAGGGAGGGACGATGTCGTCTGTCCCCATTTCGTCGAGCTTAAATGGGCGAACGGATGCAATTTTGATTGCGCCTGGTGCTATCTAAACGGTACTTTCCGGTTCAGACCATGCGGAAAGAAACCACATCTCAAGGAAAAGGACAAGATCATAAGTCATATCCAACAGTACCTGAAACAGGTGAACACTCCATCTCTCTTGAATTCCGGAGAGCTGTCCGATTCATTGGCGTTCGAAGGTAGGGAAAATTCATTGAGCAACATGATCATTCCTCTGTTCAAGGAACAGAAAAACCATAAACTTCTGATATTGACAAAATCCGCGAACATCAAGGGAATACTGGGATCACATTCTCAGGATTCCATCATTGCCTCATTCTCGATCAATTCACAGAAAGTCTCATCAAGATGGGAGAACAAGGCACCATCACCGTTGATGAGGTTGAAAGCGGCAAGTGAGCTTTTCAATGATGGATATACGGTCAGGTTGAGACTGGACCCCATGGTCCCGATCTCCGGTTGGAAGAATTCCTACAGAGCGATGATCGACAGGATCTTCGATGATCTGGTCCCGGAGAGAATAACATTGGGATCTCTCAGGGGACTCCAGAGTACGATAAACTATTCGAAAGATAAGAGCTGGGTCGAATACCTTGATGACAGATCGAACTGGGGAAAGAAGATCAGTTTCCCAAAGAGAGCGAAGATGTATGATTACATCATCTCATATCTTGAATCCAGGTACAACTATCAAGATGTCGGCCTTTGCAAGGAAACCATAGGCATGTGGGAGGAGATCGGTAAAGAATACAGGAACATCAAATGCAATTGCATTTTATGATTAAAGGAGGAGAGGGTCTTATGACTAAAAAGAAGAGCGATTACGATTTCATCAAAGAGTCAATCGAAAAATCAATTGAAAGGGCGAAAGAACTTCAGAAAATAGATCCAGATGTTTTTGATGAATATGATGATCATTCTCTGCTCAAATTGATTTGCATTCAATATTGGATAGGATTTTTCACTCCAATCGTTGCGAAACATTTTCAGAGCAGGGGAAAACCAATGATCTTTGTCGATTCAATGGCAGGCAGTGGCATAACCAAAACAAAAAAAGGTATTTCATTATGCGGAAGCTCACCGGGAGCTCTGATATCTGCTAATGATAAAAAGCATCCTTTTGATTATTTGGTTTCTGTAGAAATTGATGATAATAAAGCATCAACACTTGAAAAAAGACTCGATAAAATAAAAAATAACACGAAAGTCTATGTCATTCACAATGATATAAAAAATGTATCTCAAGATTTGAAAGATAAATTGAAAAAATCAATTGCTTTTACATTGATCGATCCTCAGGCATTCAAAGGGATTTCCTGGGATTCAATAAGTCCATTATTGTGCACTAGAGGAGACATAATGGTTAGCTGGTTCGAATGGGAATTGTGGAGAATGAGATGTTCCGCATTATCTGACACCAATCCTTCTTCAGCAAATGCTACTATGGGCCGGATCACAAATCTCTTAGGAAATGAGGACTGGAAGAATGAAGACGACCCAGAAGAGTTAACCAACATATTCATAAAAAGAGTATTAAATGAATGTCAGAAGGAGCATGCTGAGGTTTTTAAAATCAAGAGAGTCAGTGGAGGAAATTATTTCAAGATGATTCTTTTCACAAACAATAAAGCCAAAAAAGCAGCTATGAAATGGAAAGCAAATATGGAACGTAGATTATCGCATATGAATTATGATGCATTGTCAACGTTATTGGATGTTGGAGAGGGAAAAATGATTTCATTAGACCAGTACACTGACGAATCTACAATTCCTCAATGAAATAATCCGAATCAATCCTTTTTGTATGATAGGTGTTCACAGTGGATACCCCTACATTGTATTCTATCATTAATTCTGCAAGTTTCTTTCAATCGATCAAGATGATTTTGCTATCAATGTTCTTAGCATATTCATATGCTGGCCTTGCAAAATCGGCTGTATCCTTTATCCGGGTAAAGCATATCGCTTTTCACGAACTAAGAATGCCTCTATACCACCTTCAAGTAAAAGACAAACTGCTTCTTTTATACCGAGGGTACCTGATTGATACGAATGTTCCAGAGAACCGGATGTATAGCTGAGAGTTGGGTACTGTTTACCATTAGTGCGATATGCTTGAGAAACAATGACCTGCTCTGCGTCGGTAGTGACAACAAGATTTGGATTATGTGTTATTAGAATGATTTGGCGACGTCTCTTCGCTTTACGGATATATGGAACAAGTTGATGGAATACTGAGGAATTATCCAAATTACCTTCAGGTTGATCAATAATTAGTGGTCTTGTATCATCCTCATCCATTAATAGATAAAGAACTAACAATGCAATACCTCTCGTTCCAGGAGATAAGTGTTCTAGTTCAATGCCTCCATACTTTATCTTGTATGTCAGTGAAATATGGTCCATTGAATACATCCAATCATATAACTCAACGAGAGTCAACTTCGAAGTTCCATATGAAGAAGGGAAATTTTCTGGTTCCAACTCTATTATGAACTTTTTAAAGGAATCTTTAATGCTATAGATATCTCCACTCTTCCAAGCTGGTACAAGTTGAGTTTCAACGATTCGTTCTATTTGTAATCGCTTTGCTTCAGCTCTTGCGCGGCGCCCGTCGAAGAACCCTATTGATCTTTCTAACCATTGCTTGTGTTCTATTTGATATCCTACAGTAACACTAAAATTCATTTCTGAGTCGAATTGTTCTATCGCTTCTTGAAGAGGAGAGTATAGTTCTCCAAGTGTTGATTCATCACACTTAAGAAAATTAAAATAATTCATATATAGATCCAATTGGCGATTTTTCTTTTCATCAAGATCGCGAATGACGCTATTGTCAAGATTTTCTATTTCTTTATCTAATTTTTCAACAGTCGAAAACTTTTCTGATATCTGCTTCTGTAAATCTAACACTCTTCGTCTTATTACTTCATCTTTTGCGATGATATGTCGTAATCGTTCCAATTCACTCTCGATCACTACTAGATTTTGTTCATATTTATCATCGGTGACATCACTACCGGTTGATAGTTTTACAATGTAAGTATTTAATTCTATAGAAACTCGCTCAATTTCAGTCTCTGCTGCTTCATTCCATTGTGGAACAAGGAGTTCAACTAGCTCAGAGTTTTCAGTTGCAATAAGTTTTTTTCCAATTTGGTTCAATGATTCGACTACCTGTTTCTTTAGGTCCCTATATTCACTCAATACTGTTTCAATAACACGTTTACGGCGTGTGACAGATGCAATCTCATCTTGGATTTTCTTTTGTTGTTTCTCCTTATCCTCTAGATCTTTAAGTACTATTTTATCAACGGTTTTAATAGCTTCAGGTATTTGTTTTTGAAGCTCAGCTAACTGAGCTTCTGCCTCGTCCTTTGCGCTAACTTTTTTTGGACGTTCCGCTAATCGAAGTTGCAGTCGTTCAACTTCCTTGTGAAGTGTTGCCAGTTCTCCTCGAAGTGATTCACGACGGGAGTCTGAACTTGATTCGCGCGCCTTTCTTAGCTCACTAAACGATGAATAACCTTCTCGCTGCACTTCGCTGAGACGAGAAAAGATGACTTCTTCTATCGCTTTCTGAAGTTCTATTCCACCAATATCTGCAGAGCACAGTCTCTCAACGAAATCTTGTGAAAGATACCTGACTCTTGGGCGACTGGTCGGATATGGTTCATCACGCAAGACACCCTCAGTGGTTTCACCGCTTCCCCATTCTAGTTTCACTTGGGCTCCATCAAGATTCAAACCTGCCTTCGTGATGAAAGACGATTGCGATGCCGGATCGTAGCTCATTCCAGCAGCAAATGAAATCATATCCGCAAAAGCTGTTTTCCCTGAACCTTTTTCACCAATTACAACGACCAAACCACTGTTGAGATTAATACTATCCTGCGAAAACCACGAATCAGAGTTATTAAAAGATACACAACGGATTACTTGACTTTGATCTGATATGTACGGTGGTTCTGTACCAATATGTATACGTTCAGCTGGTTCCCATAAAATTTGACGTAGTCCATTAAATGTTGGATCTGCCTTTATCCAACAATATCTATCTTCTGAAGGTTTAAAAAGATCATCCAATTTATGTGCGTCACAACCATTTACACAAGGTTTAAGAGTTTTATACTGTCGAATGATTTCATCTTTGGGTATAGACGGTTTTTGACCCAAGTAATGAATTCTGTCACTAGGATTGCCTGAAAAAACAAAATGGCAAGATGATAATAATTCATCTCTAATCGCACCAAAGCCATCAAGGGGAAGGCCGGATATACCGTCATTTCCGTTAGCTATTCCTAACAAAGAGTTTTCTTTTAACCACGCTTCATTCAATAGCCATTTCATAATAACAACACGATCAGGTTTGAATTGACTAATTCCGTATCTATATGCAGAATTATCATCTATTAAAGCTGGATCTTGAGCTCTACCGAACTCTATTAACTCTGAACGACAACATCCATATTGCTCACCCTTATAAGTGAATTTCAGGTTTTTAAGCGAACGTTTAATTTTATCAATATGGTCGGATGCTGAAGAATCCACTAGAAGATGTAGATTAATAGCTTTTCCATCATCTGTTGGTGGCATTATGCGGAATTCAATATTTGGAATGAGTAAATTCACTTTACTTAATTTTCCATTTTCCATTTTTTCTTTTAGTAGCATCTCATATCCATCAATTGACATGTAATCAGTCACACCAATAACAGCAATGTTGTTAATCTCTGATTTTGATTCTAATTCCTCTACATATTCACTCCATTGAATACCAGAAAAACAAAAGCCGAGAGCGCTCGCTGGTGTGTGAATATGAAGATCCCATCTTCTCCATTCTGATCCTTTCGGCCATAATGAATTCTCTAATTTAAATGAAGTAGATATGTTCATTGGCGATTTTTGTTGATTCCTTTCCTTTGTCATTATATTCCTCCGAAAAAAGAGTTGAATTTTTCAATCATTTTCATTCACTGTTAAGGGAATCTATAATTGCCAATATTCTATGTTATATTGCTTTTTCTCTATTAGTTGTCTGTCATTTTTTACTATCGTTTCATCATTAATCATTTTTTCGAACACTTCATCCCCAAGGATCGCCCTTGCATGCATCTCGCATTCCTTCCAGCTTTCTTCCGGAGTTCCTTCTAATTGCCAATCATAGAATCTCGGTCCAAGCTTCGATCGAACTTCATACTCAACACTATCTGGAGTATCAAAGTCCAATGTCCCATCTTCTCTTTGAATAAATCGTATCTTCTCAGGGATCATCCATCCTTCTCCATCATTCTGTTCACAGAATGCCTCTATCCCTTTCTCGACATCTCCTCCATTTTGTTCGATCATCTTTTCGAGGTCCCTGAATGCAACAAGGGTGAGAGTTGTATATCTTAATTCTTGTGGTTTATCCTTATCGACTCTCCAGAATCCTTTTGGATCTGAAGTATCATTTCTCAGAATCCATTTAAAGTCTAAATAGTTTAATCCATATAATTTTGATATTATTGAGTCAATTGAAATATACAATCTTTTCCTTTCAAATTCTGTAGTTGCCCAACAGGATTTCCATGGTTTAATATTAAAAATATTCTTTTTTACTAACCATATTGGCGAAAACATTATTATTGGAGTGTTAATCTGAATTACAAATTTTTCAATTACTTTCGGAATATTTTTTGTATATAACACGGCTCTTTGTCCAATTTTATTTGGATCCATTGCACCAGCACCATTACCACTAAACCCTGTTCTTATTTGCCAATCAAAAACAAATGAATTTAATATAGAAATTAATTTGAATGGTTCATTTAAATTTAGTACACCTATTGTATGGCCACATGGCCATTTAAAACCTATTGATGATATCATCGTTCTAGTGTTAGTATCGCTACCAATATATCGATATAGAATACGAATATCACTCATAATTCTATTAATAGCAATTTTACTCGACATAATATATTGTGGCATTACTATTTTACTATCCCAAGATTGATGTACCCAATTAATTGAATGTCCACTTCCTCCTCCATAATATGCTGACAAAGGATCGAATAAATTTATCATACCACCTTGGTACAAAGGTAATCCAATATCGCCTGGAGGTCCGATCTCTTTCCCTTTGTAGATCAATTCGGGTTTCTCTCCCTCCGGAGGGAGCCACCTTCCGTATTGATCGGGTCTGTATCCCTTCTCCTCCCACCAGGTCCTCGGAGGGAAGAGATGGGAGTCGCTTGTCATATTGAAATCGCCCTGGGCGTATTTTATCTGCCAGCCATCAGGGGACTGGTCGCCGAGGAGGACGGAGTTGGAGTATATCTTTTCAAGGATCTCGAGGTCTCTCATCGTTCTGATCTCCAGGATCGCCTTGCTCTTAGGAGAGAACTTCAGTACCTGATTCTTTGTGTAGCGGATTATATGACCGTAGGGTTTCTCCCAGTCGGAGAGGTCATGCCTCATGAACGCAGCCTTGATAGCTTCTGTGTTCGAGCCCTTTTCTACGACGATCGGACAGAATTTGTATGACCTGTGGATATCGAATATTCCCCTTTTGTTCTCGAAACCGAATATCCATTCCCATCTGCTCCTGTCGATGAAGAGCTCCCTGAGCGTTGTTGTTCCTTTGTCAGTGTAGACCCCCGAAGGAACGATAAAACCCATCCGTCCTTTATTCTTGAGTAACGAATGTCCCATCTCAAGGAACAACTTGTAGGTATAGGCCTTACCTTCTCCTTGGTATCTGAAAGTATGATGAGGATCGGAATATCCTATTCTCTTTGATCTGATAGATCTCCATCTATTATTGATAAGTTCTCCAGCTTTTCCTCTCTCAAATGATATCTTCTTACCGCATTTACTCTCATCTGCTGTATCACCCCAGGGATAAGCGAAGTATTGCATTATATTGCCCATCGACTTGAAATCGGAATTATATAGCAACCATTCTCTCTCGATTTCTTTGCTTTTAGTGAAAATATCTTTTTGAACATCGATTGCATCCTGCTTTCCTCTTGTTCTGAAAATTGGATCATATTTTGTGAAGAATTCCTTTGAGACAGGTTGAAGTGTCTCCCAGGGAGGATTCCCGACAACAGCATCAAATCCGCCCTTCCCTTTTACAAAGACCTCGGGGAATTCCAGCTCCCAGTGGAAGAACCTCTGCTCGTTGGCGATCTCCTTCACCCTCTGTTTTATCCTCTCCGAAGGTCTGTAGAAGTTCTCGGGTGTAGGGCTGTCATCATCAAGCCAGTCCCCGGGCCAGAACCAGATGGAGCACCAAAGATCGAAAGCGTTCCTCAACTCGTTCAGTTCATTATCCGACCTAATCCTTTCCTGGAAGAACTGCTCCCTCTGCTCGAAGCCGTCCCCCCACAGGGGCAGGTTATGGAATTCCTCGGATAGGGAAATGGCTTTGTTGTGGACCTTCACGACCTTCTCCTGGTCTGCAAATAGATAATCGTCCAATCTTGTCATTCCGTTGATTATCCTCACGAGCTCCGGTTTCACCCTGGAATTGAGTACATCCTTGATCCGGTTCGTCCAGGCTCCTTTTTCGAAATGCACTGGATCATGTGTTTTATCCCCACCCTCCCTCATCCATGCCATAATGGGATAGTCCTGGAAGCGGTCCAGCCAGCATCCGACAAGAGAATTCCCGACCTTAAGTTTGTGATCTAAGAACTCAAAGGGTAAATCTTTGTCCATTGTTTCAACCCATAAGGACAATTTTGCTAACTCTACAGCTAGAGGATTTATATCAACTCCAAAAATACATTTTTCAACTATTAATCTTCTAAGAATTATTTTAATTCCAATTTCATAGTTTTCATCATCTATTCTAAACGGGACCAAAATTTCTGGTAGTTGTGCTTTTGAAGTTTCTCCATATGGTAGAGTGATTACTTTATCTCCGTTTCTATCAGAAATACCTTTATGAAATTCAAGACTTTTAAACAATCCTTCCGTCAGATAGTTCAATGCACCGACGAGGAAGCTCCCCGAACCCATGGCGGGATCGCACACCTTCAAAGACAGTATCTCCTCCGGTGTCCTCGGTGTCAGTTTTCTCTCCTCTCCCTCCCCTTCCACAACGTACACCAGTGGCTCGAGAGTTCTGTGAACCGTGGGAACGGCAAGCTGTGGTTTTGTGTAGAACGTCCCCGTACCTTTCCTTGTCCCGCTTGCACGGATGAGATACATCTCTCCTTCGTGTACTATCCTCTTTATCAGGTTCCCAGCAGCCTTCTCTACATCCCGTTCATACTGGGAGATATTGGCGTTCCTTCCCTTCTGCTGCTTCACGTTCCCGGAAAGGATCACAGCTTTTCTGGCCCAGTTCATGATCTCTATCTGCTTCGCATCCGTCGAATTCCGTTTGACATCTTCCTCTTCTGCATACTCGTTTTCTTCTTCCCGGTCTTCTTCTGTAACCTCTTCCGGCTCTTCCTCTCCCTCATCTTCCGTTTCGGGTCCGCTCTTTTCAACTTTTCCGAGCTTGCTTATCAGAGAGGTTAATTCCCTGTCCTCCATCTTCTTCAACAACGAAAAAGGCAACGCCGGCTCCTGGCCTATGTTCAGGAATACTATCGCCTCATCCTCGTGACTGACGGACCTCAGCCTGTAATCCAGCAAACCCTCGTACATCATTCCGATGTATTCCGTCCGAAGTTGAGAGAAATCAACGGGTCCTGAAACCCATTTCGAGCTCCGCCCGAACCTGGTCCTGACCTTTCCTATTTTCAATTTCTTCAGGATGTTGAAAAGCACGTTGTCGCTGATGTCAACGGATTCGTCCTCGAAGATGTGAAGTGTACGCAGTACAGGGTCCGATGACTTCGGATCGCCCTTCTTGAACAGGATCCCGCCGTAATGCTGCACGGAAAGGTCCTTGTGGTCGCTTCCTTCGTAAACGACCCTGAACAATGACAACAACCTTGGCCAGGAATGTTTCCTGTCATCCAGCCCTTCCTCGCCTTCTATCGTATTGGCTCTGCTCAATTGTTCATAGAGCCCGTCTATCCCGTAGGAACCATGGTAGATATCCTGCCCTCTGGGTAGAAGCTCCCTTGACTCCGCAAAGAGCGTCACGACTATCCTCATTATTATCCGGATGGATGACTGATAGAGGGCTTCATGGATCTCATCCTCGGTAAGTTCCCTCCCGCTTGCCGGGTCCTTTCTGAGAATGTTCAGCAGCTGATCGTTAGTTCTTATCGATCTGTCAAGGGAGGAGATCAACTGCTCCACGGCCTCCCTTGTCTGCTCTCCGAGGACCTGTGAAAGTTCTCCCTGCCTCTCCCTGCTTCTCTTGATCAGAGACAGCAGCGGGTACTTCTCATCCTCGCTTTTACTGAGCCCGGTATGTCCCAGAAGCGATAAGAATCCCCTGAGCTGCTGTTTTCCCTCCTCGTCCTCGAACCATCTATCGATCTCCCATTCCACCCAGCAGTCGTGATCGAGTCCGGCAAAGGCAAGTCTTATCTGGGAGCCATTGGTGATTATCCCGACCGAAACGTTGGTCTCCCTCAAAAGGGTCAGGAACTTCGAGTATTCCCTCCTGCCCCTGTTCATACCAACCCTGGTGGACCCATGGTCGAACTTCACAAGCAGTCTGGGCTCGCCCTCCAATCCCACATGCAGAACGACCCTGTCCGGTCTGAGGGATTCACCTGTAATTGTTCTGGTCCTGAACTTCTCCGAGATATCCTGATTTTTCTTCACCCAGTTCGTCGGTATCTTCAGGAACTGCTCGAAAATTGAATCTATAAGGACCGCAAGACCTGTCTTGTCGTCTTCTTTTTTGGTCCCCAACCATGTCTTGTACCTGTTGTGGCCATCTCTCAGCCTGGAATACGCATATTCATCGTATTCGACGGGTCCGTCCTTGAGGAACTCGTTCAGAACGGTAGGAGAAATGATCATCCCGCTCTGTCTCAGCTGCGACCACCAGGGGTTCTTCTCGTCCATTATCGATCCCTCCGATGGACATGCACTTTGACACCTATCACGAGGATGTCAACACCGTCCTTTGCCAGGGAATACCTTTTTGGAATGATCCGCTTCATTATGCGTTCCTCTTCTATCTCCAGTCTCTTTTTTAACTCCTCCAATTTCGTATCGGACCTTCCTTCCTGGATCTCCCTTATCTCATTTTTGAGGTCGTTGTACATCTGCCTGTGCTGGCTGTCGAGTTCGGGTGAAAATGTCAACTGTCTCACCTTTGCCTCGGCTCTCTCCAGCTCCTTCATCAGCTTGTTGATGTACCTGTCCCCCCTGCCCATCTCCTCTTCCAGGGACCTCCTCTGGTGCTCGAACATCTCCGTGTGGATTCCCGTCTGTCTCTCTCTTTCCTTTTCCAGCCTTTTTCTCTCGTATCCGGTCAACTGCTGGATCATCTCCGTCTTGCATCTCTCTATCTCGGAAGCTACCTGGCCCCATTCAGACCGTATCGTGTAGAGCTCTTCTTTTATCTCGTCTTCTTTTAATATTGTCTCTCTTCTGCATTCGAACCTGTCCCGTCTTACAACCATCTCGTTCTTCACGACGAAGGGGATCTCGGTCAGACCCGTCTGGTATCTCTCTCCGAGGTCGTTCCGAAGAGATATCTGGAAGAACACCTCATAGCCTCGGTCCCATTCCATGTTGAAATCAGATCGAATGATTGTCCATCTCTTCAGATTCGATCCTGGCTCCCACAGCTTGCTCCTGAACGATCCTACTGCCCTGTTCATCAGCGGATGTCCTAGAGTGATAAGTTTCAGACCTTTCTTCTGCTTGAAAACGTTCATGCCGTCTATTTCGCTCTCGAGCATCTTCGGGGAGAACACCATTCTCTGCTTGACATCTGATACTCCCATGATCTCGGTCGTCAATGTGTTTTGGACAAGCTTTTCCCATTTCGGAGGAACCCTGATGAACTCGAATATTCCCTGTTGCTGCTCCTGTATCTCTCCCTCATCCAGTTTGCAAGCTTCATCAAGCAGTTGTGCCATTCTGTTCTCATCGATCCCTAGAACCTTTTTTGTCTCCTCGAACCGCTTCAGGGTGTCTTTGTAATCAACCTCATCCCTGGAGCTTTCCATATCCTGCTTCTCATCGGATAAGTTCAGGGCCGTATCCACCCTGAAATCGATCTTGATCTCCTTTCCGGTCGTGAAATATTCCGATACAGCCTCATCTATTACCGTTCCGACACTTCCGAGGTCCTCTCTTACCTGATTTATCTTCTTCGCGATGAAATCCAGGAATTTCAGGTCCTCGACCTCATCGGAGAAAAAGTGATGGACGAACACATCCCTGTACTGCCCGAACCGGTCAACCCTGCCGTTCCTCTGCTCCAGCCTCATGGGATTCCAGGGAAGCTCCTGGTGAATGACGTACCTGCAGGATGTCTGAAGATTGAGACCTTCTGAAGCCACATCGGTTGCGAGAAGGATCCTCAGCTGAGAATTTGGATCGTTGAACTCGTCCTTTACATATTTCCTCTCATTGGCCTGCGACCCGCCGTAAAGGATCTGGAGCTGTGGATAGGAGATCCCGGACTCTTCCAGTCTCTTCTTGAGATAATCCAATGTATCCTTGTATTCCGTGAATATTATCAGTCTCTCATCGTTTTTGAACTTCCTGCCCTCGATCAGTTTCCGGTCTATCCATTCAAGAAGGCTCTCCCACTTCATATCCTTTGGAAGGTCCTTGATCGTGCCCACTCCCTTTGAGATGATCTCCCTGGTCCATCCGAGGCCGTTCAGACAGATGGAAACCTCTCTCATGTATGGTTCCAGGTCCGACCTGTACTCCGATAACCAACCCGAGCTGATCCTTGTAGCATCCTTTTCCCTGAGGTCCTTTTCACTGTCGTCCTCTATCTGGACCTCTGCCGTTTCCCTTGAACGGTCCGCCTCATCGAACTCGTATCTCTCTCCTATGCCCTCAACATGGGTCCACCACGTCCGTGCAAAGGAATAGGAACTCGATAACAGTCTCTTTGTCAGTAAAGAGAAAAGGAAAGCACCCAGGTTCTTCTCTTTCTTTCCCTTTCTGGACAGTATCTCGATACTGTGCTCCCTGTACCTTTTCAATGCCTTGAACAGCGATCCCTCCCTTTCGGATATGCTGAATTTCAAACCTTCGACATATCTATCGGTGAAGAGCTTGCCCATATCGGTGTTCTTCAGATCGCTTTTCATTCTCCGTACCATTATAAGTTTCAGCTGCTCGTAATCCTTCTCGGTCATCCTGAATTTCTGCCTGAACCTGACGGGATCCAGAATTTCCAAGAGACCGGTGAATGATTGTGTATAACCGTTATGCGGTGTGGCAGTAAGGAACAATCTATGCTCGAACAGGCGTGACAATGTCCTGAGCATCTTGCACCTTGCACTCTCGTCGTTCATACGGGAGGGGAAATAATTGTGAGCCTCATCAACGATCAGAAGGTCCCATGGTAATAAGGCGGATTCTTCTGGCTGCATCTTTTTTGATCCTCTCTCGAATCTGTCCAGGATATCAGGTTGTTTGATGTAGTCCATGGATGTTATGATGCGTGGATATATTGTCCAGGGATTGGAATCGAGTCCGAGGTCCCTCTGCGTTTCCAGGACCTGTTCGCTATCCAGTATTGTGAAATCCAGGTTGAACTTCTCCTTCATCTCGTCCTTCCACTGGATCTGAAGGGATGAGGGGCATACTATCATGATCCTCCTGAGCCTTCTCTGCCGGATAAGTTCTTGAGTGATTAGTCCGGCCTCTATCGTTTTCCCCAATCCGACATCGTCGGCCAGAAGGAGATTTACCCTGGGCATGGACAATGATTTCCATACCGGAAAAAGCTGGTATTCCTTGATCTGGATGGAACTGTACCAGGGACTGATTATGGGTGGTTCTAGCAGAATGATTGCATTATCCGTTAAGGAATAGAGTGTGTTCGATGACCATCGCATTGCATTGATGAACGCTTCGAACCTCTCTGGAAGGTCCGGTCTTAGAGAGGAGATATCGGGATAGTCGAGTATCTTCAGTGTCTTTGCTCCGACTTCCCTTTCCCAGATCAACTTGTCTTCGGGAGGATAGCTGTAATCGTCTATGTATTCGACATCGATCATGTGAAGGTCCTGTCCGGATCTGGATTCTTTGAAAGTCTCGACATTTCGGACCAATGCTGGTCTCTTTCTTATGTTGGTGAATTGGCCAATTTCGGGGATTGAGTTCATGGTAAATCACTTTAATAATTATTTTTGGAATTTATTTTTAATGTCAATAATATTCTTATCTTTTAAAACCTTATTATTAAGTATAATTATGTGCCCATGTTGGTGGTCATTGTTCTTTGCATGCTTTACAATTGTATTATGATTCATTTTATATGCTTCTTTCACATTAAATTCATTATCAAAGAATATTGCTATTAAATAATCAAATTTATGTTCATCTAGATTCCAAATAATACCAAGATGTCTTGATTGTCTTTTATCATTCCACCTTCTGCTTTTAATCTGTATCTTTTTACCTTTAGGATCAACTGCATCGTAACCACTTTTCGAGTTTGGTTCTAATTTGCATTTCATTCTTTCTTTTACAAGATATTCTGCGTAATCAGCAACAGGATTATTTCTTGTTCTCAGTACCTTCCTATGGATCAACGTATCTAGTATTTTTGAATATTCCTCTAGTAGTTCTTCATTTGATTTATTTTTCATTCTGGTTTCTCCAATAATATTTTAGGTTGTATCGAATATTTATCGAATATTTCAGAATCCCAATCATATTCTATGCTATTCCAATTTTCTGGATGATAAATTACCAGTGCATACAAAGCGGCTAGTGATTCAATTAAATACAATAAATTTGTATTATTTTCCATTTTTATAAGATCATGCTTTTTTCCTGAATAAATGCTATACCATTCTGGATTTTTATTACTGAAATCAAATGGTGTAAAAGACATTCCGTAATCTCTCATAGTTATCTTAATTTGATTGAATGGAATATATTGTTTTAATAATTTTATATTTTCATTAAATTTTTTCGTTTTGTGAGTAATCTTAATTTGTTCAGAATAATTTTCTAAATATGAGTTCAAGGTTGAATCTAGTCGTGTCCCAATTTTAATGTGAAGATCAACTATAGCAGGAGAGCCGAATTTATAATTTTCCTTATCAAAAGGTTCAATTAATGGAATATAATACAATATTTTGATTAATTCTTTTTCATACTGTTTATAAAGATTATAATACCATCCATAATGTGGAATTTTATAATTTTTATCCTTTAATATTTCATTTATCAAATAGATTGTCATAGGACAATTAGTGTTCCAATACGTGTTAAATTTTAAAGATGATAAATGTTTTCTAATAGTTGGATTAAAAAAGAAATTTAAATTGTTAGTAAATAATTGAAATACTTCATACAGAATATAATTATTTTCATTTTGGTTGGAATTGATGTATTTTTCAATATCTTTTAAAATATAAAATAAATAAATTTCTAAAAAGTTTTTATTTTCTATAGCTATATGAATATACTTTTCAAAATTAATGCTATTATCATTAAATAAAGTTGAATATGATTCAAAAAACAATCTTTGATTTGTTTCATCTTCCCTTTCAAGTAAATTTTTTCTAATAAATTCTATTATTTCTTTATTGCACATATAGTGGCATAAATTATATAATATGTTGGATTTTATCCTATACCCCAAATTATCATTGAATCTTAATAATAAATAATTTCTAATATCATCAATATTATTCTTAAATATTTCGTTTTTATAATTTATTAATATATTTAAAAGGGCGAAACCATAAGGAATAATTGTTTCCTTTTCTGAATCTAATAATTTTTTTAAATATTTAATATATAATTCATAGTTGATTATATTGCGATTTTTTGATAAAAAATCATTTATAGACATTATACTTATTGGTTCTTTTCTATATATAGCATCATTTTTTAATAAAATTTTAAAAATATCATCAATATACTCAGAAGTCACATCATATTTGATCATTGATGACAATATAATTTTTAATTTTTGATTATCGTTATTATTAAATATAATATCAAAATATCTTGAAATATCTTTATATTTTTTATTTAAAAATAATTTTTCTATAGTAGTCTCAAACTTTTCATCTGTCATTTCAAGAGTCATCTATTATTCACCAATTCCTATTAATATTATACAAATTATAAAAAAAATATCTAAATTTTATATGATTTTTATTTAATGATATTAGTTGTAAAAATCCTGATGGAACGGGTATATATTTCGAACTTTTATCATAAGAACATCTCAGAACACTTTTGTTTTTTATTCTCCTCCAGAAAAACATACGAAGATACATGGCCCTAGTTGTATATAAATCATTAAGATAGAGTATACGGTGGGGCCCACGCTGCCGATGATTGCCCGGGGCCCAGATCAAACTTCTTTCGCACGCAGAAACCATTATATTTTCATGACATCCGGATGCCTTTCTTTTCGCAGCTCGCTCATCAATGATAAACAGATGAAATCATTTCACATCGATCAAAGATACATGAAAAAGTAGTTAGATGAAAATATGATTAAGAGGAGACCTCCTCTTCCCGTGGGCGGGAGGGCGGGTGGGATCATCTTCTTCAGGAAGGTCCACCTGAAAAAAATTGAGATATGTTATGGATCCTTTTCCAAGAAGGTCCTATGTGATCAGTTCCATAACGGAGCTCTCCCTTTTCGACCACGGGACAGGAATGATACCATGGTTCTATATCAATTAATTTTCACATGTTTTTGGATCGACGCTTAAAAATATATGCTACATGATTTATTTATATTAAGGAATCCATAATATATCGATGACAGAAGACATATATATCCGTTACACAACTGTATGGACATGAACGATCTTGAGATCCACAGGAAGCTTTCGGATCTCGAAACCCCTGTGTTTTCGGTAAGCCAACTGAAAGCAATGTTCGATCTGGATTACAATGGAACTGTTGTGAAACTGAACCGTTTAGTGAGAAAGGGGGTATTGATAAGGGTAGTGGGAGGAGTTTATTCATTACCGGATACGGACCCCCTATGCATATCCTCCTTCATGGAGCATCCATCATATGTCTCATTATGGGCAGCTCTGAGATATCACGATCTGACAACACAGACTCCCAGGATCATCGATGTTATCAATACCAGGAGATCAAAGGTCATTACATTAAGACATTCTGAAGGCTCATTCGATATCAGATTCATCAAGACAGGGTCTGATCGGATGTTCGGTTATTCCAAGAGGAACATCGGAGGGCATTCCTGTTTCATGGCAGATCCCGAGAGATCGATCGTAGACTGTTTGCTTTACCTTTCATACATCCCTATCGGTGAGGTGATCGAGGCGATCAACGAACGGATGAACATGGAGAAATTGATCGAATATTCCAAAATGATAGGAAAGCAGTCGATGTACAAAAGGATCGGATATATACTTGAAAAAAATGGATCTGATATCGAACCGGGAATATTTGGAGATCTTTCCGATAATTATGTTCGACTTGATCCATCGGGTGAAAGGAAAGGGACCTACAACAGGAAATGGCATATCATTCAAAATGGAGTGATATCATGAACAGAGCGGAACTGTCAAGATTCATCGGGATCACCGGATCCACACTCGGACAGGTCGAGAAGGACTATTTCCAGCACATATTGCTATCTGCAATTTCCAGGTATTTGGCTGGAGAGCTGGTCTTCAAAGGTGGAACCGCTCTGCAGAAGATGGGTTATGTTGACAGGTTCAGCGAGGATCTGGATTTTACAGCAGCTGAACCGATCGATATCGAAAAGATCATCAGGATCTCCCTTGAAGCGATATCAAGATACAATTACTCCGCTACATTAGATAGAAGAAGAAATGGAGATGCTTCATCCGGATTCAGATTGAAGATAGAAGGACCGCTTTATCGAAGAGGAAAGGGGATCTGCACGATAATCATGGATATCAGCAATAGAGAGACGATCGTTCTTTCACCTGAAATAAGAGAGTATTCTCCTGTTTACCCGAACATATCTTCCTATATTCTAAAGAACATTGCTCTAAAAGAGATCCTTGCCGAGAAAATTCGAGCCATAATGACGAGAAGGAGGCCCCGGGACCTTTATGATCTATCGACGTTGATCAAGGTAGGGGTCGAACCTGAGGGATCGATCATCCAGAAGAAACTGGATTACTATAACCTCCGGTTCGATCATGAGAGTTTCATGAAGAGGGTAAAGGACCTTGAAAAGAGCTGGAGGTCCGAGATGGATCAACTCACAGATCCGGCATCGGGATTTCAAGAGTGTTTGGAGATCGTTAAAAATGCATTTGAAGCCTGAATTCCGGGGTGAAAAGATCGAGATCCGGTAAGAGCATGAGCCTCCCGCTTTCAGGATCCTACATCAGTGATGAGATCCGGATGAACCTGCTTCACCTTGGAAAAAGATACATGGAAAAAGTCGTTCGAGATATCATGATAAAGAGGAGACCTCCTCTTCCAAGGGAGGGCGGGTGGGATTCTCTTCTCGGGAAGATCCACCTGAAAAAAATTGAGATATGTTAAGCGATCAAAACCTTCCAGAGAACGTCCTATGTTGTCAGTTCCATAACGGAGCTCTCTCTTTTCGACCACGGGACAGGAATGATACCATAGTTCTCAAGGGCGGATAATACGGTCCCCGGGAAGGGTTCCTGGTCGTTCAGCAGGGCGAAAGCCTTCGATTCAGGGGGTCTGACCTCTCTTGTATCCAACCATGCGAACGCGAACGATTCGACCGTATCACGGCCGGGTCTGTTGATCGTCTTTATGATCCGCTCCGGGCTCCGCTTCGATCTCGGTATGACGAAATCGAACATATGGTCGAACCCGCTCTTCCCGGTGAACTTGACCTCCCTGATGAACCTGATCTCGTTGAGTTCTAGCCAGGAGGTGACATCCTCTATGAATATGCTCGTCACTATCGGTTGGGCCATGTAGAACATATCGTTGATAGCCAGCATCCCCTGGATGAGATTGTGTTTCTTGAGGGGGAAATCATTCCTGTCAGCCTTGACGAACAGAGACCCGTTCATCGTCATGATGCCGAAGCCGTTCAGGGTCATTTTCATGATCTGCTGTCTCTCGGAAGTATCGATCCTGCAACCCGATTGCTCAAGGTCCCGCAGTATGAAACCGTCATCACTGATAAGATAATGATTCCCCTCTTTTCTAACATATATCTGAATTTGGTCGTTATGACGGTCCAGGAAAGGGGTCGTTATCTCCACCCATCCCTCCTCGAACTCCTTGAAGGAGATGGAGTCCTTCAACCAGTCGAGGTAGTTGTTAAGCAGCATCCTCATATCGGCCATCAGGAGAATAACCCCCATTGAATGACAGGGTGTTCGATTATATTACAGTAATCGAAAAAGTCCAATAATGTTCGTTTGAGATCGGAAGTATCTGTTTTATTGAACGAAACGTTTCGGATCAGATAGTAT
>Ga0272442_10002144_pt1 | contig 28988 bp, 24 predicted proteins | sample SSMForm2O_FD_200262 | JGI IMG/M metagenome (GOLD analysis project Ga0272442, IMG submission 200262) | Marine sediment archaeal communities from Little Sippewissett salt marsh, Falmouth, MA, United States - SSM-Form-2O | ecosystem: Environmental > Aquatic > Marine > Wetlands > Sediment ...
CGTGTGGTTGAATTCGATACGAAAACTGAATCCTGTTGAGGGCGATGAAAATTTGCCGGTATTTATGCAAACCACAGCATGGCATCAGGAAAAAATGAATACACAACTGGCGAGCTGGTCACAGTTGAGGCACGACAATTTATTATATGCGAAACAATCTTATACCGGGGGAACCGGTTGTTCCTTCCCTTATTCCTTTATTGAGCCTTATCCTGAGTTTTTCAGGAATATCAGGATTTTTGCTGAAAATGCAGGCAACTTTTTCGGGAGTTTCCCGGTTGGGGGAGAAAGAATGAATCAGGTGACAAGGTTCTTCAGGAATTTTGCTGATGTAAACGGGAAACTTGAAATTCTTGCCGGGAAAGAATTGGCCGGCGAAAGCTTTACACCCGATGAAATTGACTGGCTTCAATCCATGTTATTTATAGGAGGTATGAGTGGAGAACCCCCGTATTCAGGGTGGTATTCAAGCCTTTATTTTGATAAATGGGCTGCATCGGAGGACGATTTTACCGTTGTCGACGTCCATACGCAGCCAACCGACTTTTTTGGGAACGTTGTGGGGAGGGTATTACATACCGGCACCGGCATGGTGAATCTGGGCTTGTTTATTGCCGGTTGCCCGGGCAGTAATAGCCCGATGGCTTTTATCGGCCCTGTGATGTCCTATTACCAGACTATTACAAGAGATTTTGAAAGGATGACCGATCAGGAATGGAAGGAACTGGTTTGGGATGAATTAATGCCCGCACGACCCGACTGGACCAATATTTACTTGGCTGATAAGTTCGGGGAAGAAAAATCAGCCGGTGCCGAACTCCCTTCCAGGTTGTATACAGGGACTTCCGGAGATTTAGTTAAGCCCGGGCAACTAATTGTCAATGTATTCCCGAATCCGTTTGATAACCGGTTTTCAGTACAACTTTATCTGGACGAAAATACAAATGCTTCAATAAGTTTATATAATTCGACAGGTGTTTTGATCCATCAGGTTTCACAAAATGAGTTTGTAAAAGGATTTAGTATCGTGGAAGTTGGTGCCGGGCATTTGCCTCCCGGCCTCTATTTCCTGAAAACAGAAATTGATGGAATTGAAAGCCACACTGTAAAACTGATAAAAAAATAGGTTCCTCCGGTAATGGAGAAACCTTTTCCCGGACAGGTTTTTCTATCCTATTTGTGTACGTGTACATCCATTTGAGGGAACGGGATATTAAGCCCTTCCTTCTCGAATGTTTTATATACTTTTTCTATCAGGTCGAAATGGACGCCCCAGTAATTTGAAGATTCGACCCAAACCCGGACAACCATGTTGACCGAACTGTCGGCAAGTTCCGAAACTGCGATAAAAGGCGCAGGGTCTTTCAGTATCCTGTCATCGGCATTTATCAGGCTTTCCAGTACTGTTTTCGCCTTATCCACATCATCGCCGTACCCGATGCCAAATGTAAAATCGACCCTTCTGCGGGATTCCGTGGAATAATTGACCATCGAACCGGTCGACAGGCCTCCGTTGGGGATAATAATGGTTTTATTATCCGGGGTTTTCAAAATGGTGTTGAAAATCTGGATTTCGCTGACAATTCCTGCATAGCCTTGTGCTTCGACATAGTCGCCTGCCTTGAAAGGTTTAAAGATCAGGATCATTACACCTCCGGCAAAATTTTGCAATGTGCCTGAAAGCGCCATGCCGACAGCCAGGCCGGCAGCACCAAGGATGGCGATAAACGAAGTCATCTGTATCCCAACCATCCCGATCACACTTATCAGTAACAGTATTTTCAGGATAATACTGATAAGGCTGTTCGTGAACCCCCGCAACGAAGGTTCCATTTCCCTTTTTTCGAGTTGCTTCCTGACAGCCCTTTTTATAATACCTATGATCCATAATCCAACAATCAGCGTGATAAGGGCTCCGATCAGCTTTGGCCCGAAGTCGAGGATAATGTCATAAATTTTTTGTAAGACATCATTTACATTTTCCATAGTGATAAGAATTAAAATTATTGATACAAGATATTAAAGTTTTGGCAAAAAAAAGGATCCCGCTATCGGAATCCTTCAAAAAATATTTATGTATTGTTTGCCTATGCAGAGTTTTTTAAAAATACCAGCGTATCATTTATACTGTGCATTTTATTGATATCCTCGTCTTTCAAATCAATTTTAAAAATATTTTCAAGGTGAAGAGTGAACACCGACCAGTCGGTATGATCAAAAGCAAGGTCATCATTAAAAGAAGCGTTTAAGGATATATCCTTTTTTTCTACGCCTGTCTTCCGCAGCACCCTGTATAATTTTCTCCTGATAGTTTTGTTTTCCATTGTTGTTCTTTTGGCTTTTAATTCAAATGACAATTATTAATTAATTCCGTTGCAAAATTAAAAAATTTAATTATTGAACAAATGAATACATTGTTCAAATGTAATTATTTATTAATAATCAAGGTTATATTTAACACTTATTAACGTGGAATTGCCTGTGAATCATGAAAAACAATCGGGCAACAGAAATCTGTAAATCAGATATCCGCGAAGTTTAAGGGGCTTTCAGTAAATCAGCCCATTCTTTTTTTAAGCAACTGTATACTTCGAGGTTAAAGAATTGGTTGAAATGTTTTTCGCCTTCCCTTTCGATTCCTTCAAATTTAAAATTAAGTCGTTTTGGAATGGCTGCGCTTTTTGTATTTCCCACGGCAACTTTTATCTGCACCCGGTTTATCTTCATTTTCCCGAAAGCAAAATTCACCAGCTTCGAAACGGCTTTGGTGGCAATGCCCTTCCCCTGGAATTTTTCAACCATCCAGTAACCCAGTTCTGTCTTACAGTTGACCCGGTCGGTATCCTTAAATCCGATCAGCCCGGCAAACTCGTTTTTAAACCATATACAATAAACGTCTTCGCGTTGATTTTCCGGTTTGTCAAGGACTGATTTTATAAATGTTTGCGTATCTGTAACTTTTTTTGTCTGGTCGGCAAAAGGGAGCCATTTCCCTAAAAATTCCCTGTTTGAATCGATAGCCTCAAAAATAATACCGGCATACGAAAGTTTTATGCGTTCCAGAAACAGGTTGTCGTCAATGTGAAGGTACTCCATAATATTCGGGACAATTTATTGTAAAGCTAATATTTAAAAGACCTTTGTCAAAATAAAAATGGGTAATTTAAGCTTACAGGTTGATAACGCTCTGCACTCATGGTGCATAAGTATGTTAAAAACTTACAGGGTATATGCCCTGTAATGTTTTTCCCTCTGGTTCCCCTCCTTGGGAGGGGTTAGGGGAGGCTTTTACTAAACACAATAACTGTATATGGTAAATCAGGATTAATGGATATATTTGCGGTGGTTAAAAATCTATATCAATGAAATTTAAGTGGGTTATCATAGTTGCCGTTTTTATGTTTAATGTCCTGGCATGCAGCCAGGCTGGCGAAAACAGCAGGAAAAAAGTAGTAATCACAACAGAGTTTGGCAATATAACCATAGAGCTCTATGATGAAACCCCGTTGCACCGTGATAATTTTATTAAACTTGCGAAGGAAGGGTTTTACGATGGTATAATTTTCCATCGGGTAATTGAAAACTTTATGATTCAGGGGGGCAATCCCGCTTACAGGGCAGGAAGTCAAAAAAATACGGCAAGCGGTAATGCAGATTACCAGATCCCGGCTGAGATTAAACCACAGTTCTACCATAAAAAAGGGGCTGTTGCGGCTGCACGCCAGGGCGACCAGGTAAATCCCGAAAGGCAGTCAAGCGGCTCGCAGTTTTATATCGTGCAAGGCACTGTATACAGGACAGGAGAACTCGATACGCTTGAAATCCGTATGAATTATCAGCTTCAACAGAATATATTAAGGAAATATGTAACCGAATCGCAGGACGAATTGAATAAATTCAGGGAGGCAGGCGACCAGGCTGGTTTTAACAAAAAGGTGGCTGAATTACGAGCTGCTGCCGATTCGGCGTTCCATGTTGCTGAAAAAACTACAATTCCTGAAAACAGGAGGAACGATTATACCACGATAGGAGGATACCCATCGCTCGACGGTGCATACACAGTTTTCGGGCAGGTGATAGATGGCCTTGAGGTTGTCGATAAAATTGCTGCAGTCGAGACAAACCAATCCGACCGCCCCCTGAAAGATGTGGTAATGTCGGTGAAAGTGATTGAATAGATCAATAATCCTCAAAAACCTCATTCATTTCCATTCCTTCCTTCAGGTGGAACGTTTTTAATCCTGCTTTTTGGGCTCCTTCAATATTTTCATGTATGTCATCCACAAAAAGGGTTTCTGCCGGATTAACCTTTGCCAGTTCAATAACTTTCAAGAAAGCGCTGGCAGCCGGTTTGGCATCGTGGATTTCATGCGAATAAAAAACAGCATCGAAACAGGAGGCAAGAGGAAATCCGTGTTCTCCCGAGAATTCTTCCTCCAGCCTGTCGATGTGGATTTTGTTGGTATTGCTGAAAAGGAATACTTTATATTTCTTCCGTAACCTGTAAATTGTATCAATCCGTGAAAAAGGGATCCCTTTAAGCATGGCGCACCAGGCATCGTCGATTTCGCTTGCGGTTACTTCCGGGTTATTCAGTATTACCTTTGCTTTCCCCCTGAATTCTTCAGGCGTTACCCGGCCGGTTTGGACATGATAAAAAATTTCATCAGAAAAACCAAGTTTCCCGTCAAACATATCATAATCCAGCCCAATTTCCCGGAATGCCTTAACCGACGCTTTAAAGTTGAGGCCGAGGATTACTCCGCCAAGGTCGAAAATGATATTTTTTATTCCTTTCAGGTCAATCTTCATTTTATTACTTTTAGGCCTTGAAGTTATTGAATTAATCCGGGATGAAAATAGACGGGAAGCAATTTCACACCATCTGGTTAAAAAAAGGTAATCCGGCGGTTGTCCAGGTAATCGACCAGCGTAAGCTTCCTTTTAAAGTTGAAATTTCTGATCTGAAAACTTTAGAAGATACTTTCTTGGCTATTAAAGAAATGAAGGTTCGCGGGGCGCCGCTGATTGGCGTGACAGCGGCATTCGGTATGTACCTGGGATTGCTAAATTTTAAGAAAGGCGATGTTGATGCATTTTTGAAAAAATCGGCAGAATACTTAAAATCTTCGCGCCCGACTGCTGTTAACCTGGCTTTTGCAACAGATGGTATCCGAAGTTCAGCAAAAGAAAAAAATAAGGAAGAAGCTACCCGGATTGCTTTAAATTTCGCACTTAATCTTATGCAAAAAGAAATTGAGTTCGGGAATAAAATTGGTGAAGCCGGGTTAGGTTTAATTCAGGAAATATTCAATAAAACAGGCAGGCCTGTAAATATCCTGACACATTGCAACGCCGGCTGGCTGGCCTGCATCGACTGGGGTACAGCTACTGCGCCGGTTTACAAAGCCCATCGTGCCGGAATACCTGTCCATGTGTGGGTAGATGAAACACGCCCCCGGAACCAGGGGGCTAGGTTAACAGCTTTTGAACTGGCAGAGGAAGGTGTGCCTCATACGGTAATTGCGGATAATACAGGGGGGCATTTAATGCAACACGGCCTTGTTGACCTGGTTATCGTTGGCAGTGACCGTACCACCGTTACAGGCGACATAGCCAATAAAATAGGCACCTATCTGAAAGCCCTCGCAGCTTTCGATAATAACATCCCCTTTTATGCTGCCCTTCCTTCTACGTCCATCGACTGGGATATGGAAGATGGGTTGGCCGAAATTCCCATCGAAAGAAGGAATCCTGACGAAGTGGCGTTTGTGGAAGGATTAGGGGAGGAAGGCATTTCCAGGATAAGAATTATCCCTGAAAAAAGTGATACGGCAAATTATGCATTTGATGTAACACCAGCGAGGCTAATAACCGGGCTTATTACTGAACGTGGCATTTGCCATGCTGATAAAAAAAGTATTTTGAATTTATTTCCTGAAAAAGATGAGTAAAACTAAGATTGCAATAATCGGCGGTTCCGGTCTGGAGGATCCGAATATTTTTAAAGAATCCGGATCGGTCCTGATAGACACCCCTTTTGGGAAACCAACCTCCGATTTTAAAACCGGCAAAATATCAGGTGTAGAGGTAGTCATCCTTTCACGGCACGGCAGGGACCATATTTTCCCGCCAACAAATGTGAACAACCGTGCCAACATCTGGGCAATAAAAAAGCTGGGGTGTACCCACATCATTGCTTCAACAGCTTGCGGGAGCCTGAGGGAGCACATTGCCCGGGGCAACCTTGTTGTGCCCGACCAGTTTATCGATTTTACAAGGCACCGGGATATTACTTTTTTTGAAAGTTTTGAACCCGGCAAAATGAAACATACCCCCATGCCTGACCCGTTTGACAATATGCTTCGGGAGGCACTGATAAACACCGCAGGGAAAACTGAATTGAAAATTCACCCAACCGGTACAGTAATCACCATTGAAGGCCCCCGGTTTTCCACCCGGGCCGAATCGAATATGTTCAGAATGTGGGGCGCTGATATAATAAATATGTCAATTGCGCCTGAGTGCATCCTCGCTAACGAGCTTGCTATCCCATACGCAGCCATTGCGATGTGTACCGATTACGATTGCTGGAGAACCGATGAAGAACCGGTTACATGGGAGGAGGTGCTAAAAGTCTTCAACCATAATGTCAGAAATGTTATTAGCTTACTAAAAGAAACCATTGCTTCCCTTACGTAGTTATTTCGGGATTAGAAGAAAAGGATATCAGCAATCTGCCCATTCCTGATAATTCCATTTTGGCATGGCTTTTGTATTTATTTGACATCTGTTTCAAAGCCATAAAAACAGTTCTTAAAGGTTCAGTTAACACTAAATATTTTCAGCCATCCTGCTTCGTTGGCTTACACATTCAGGCGGTGCCGATAATTCGACACCGTTTCTTTTTTATTTCATTATTATTGATTAAATTATTGGCAGTATTACGACGAAATTATCGTCGAATAAAATTGTATTCTAATAAAATGAATTTACAGGTATTGTTACCCGGCAAAATTTGTTTGCCCGAAGTTGCTTTTTCTGTTGAAACTGTCCAGGCTGGGTTCCCATCACCTGCGGAGGATTACAGCGAAGAGCGGCTCGATCTTCATAAAAAGCTTGTCCCGAACCCGGCAAGCACCTTTTTTGTCCGGGTGAATGGCGAATCGATGAACGGTGACGGCATTTCGCATGGCGACCTCCTGGTGGTCGACAGGTCGCTTATCCCTAAAAATAATTCAATCCTGATTTGTTTCATCGATGGTGAGTTTACCGTGAAGCGTATGAAGCAGGACAAATCGGGTTGTTTCCTTATGCCGTCGAACCCTGACTGCCTGCCCGTTAAGGTTGGCTCTTTAAGCGACATGCGGATATGGGGTGTTGTCACTTATTCGATAAAAAAACATTACTGATTCACTCCGCGATGTTTGCACTGGTCGATTGCAATAATTTTTATGTTTCGTGTGAACGGGTTTTCCGCCCCGGCCTGAATGAGAAACCGGTGGTTGTCCTTTCCAATAACGACGGCTGTATTATTGCCCGGTCGGAAGAGGCCAAAGCCCTTGGGCTGAACATGGCGGAGCCGGTGTTCCGGAAAACAGGGTTTATCCGGGAGAAACGGGTTCATATTTTTTCCTCAAACTATACATTGTATGGCGATATGTCGCAACGGGTGATAGAAACGCTCAGGAGCATTGCACCGATGGTGGAAGTATACAGCATCGACGAGGCATTCCTATACCTTTCGGGATTGAAGGAACCTGCTCAGAAATGGGCGGAATACCTGAAAACAAAAGTGCTGGGGGATACCGGAATCCCCGTTTCAGTCGGGATTGCACAAACAAAAACACTGGCAAAAATTGCCAGCAAGGCAGCCAAAAAAACCGGTGGAATTTTTGTCATACAAAATAACAGCCACCGCGATTGCCTTCTGAGAAACACCGGCATTGGCAAAGTCTGGGGCATCGGAAGGCAATATTCCAGACTACTTTTTAAGAATAATGTATTAACTGCATTCGATTTTTCGGAACTTGATGATACCTGGTTGCGCGCAAAAATGAAGGTGATGGGGCTCCGGATAAAAAAGGAACTTCTTGGCGAATCATGTATTCCCTTGGAAACAATTCTTCCTTCAAAAAAAGCCATTGCAACAACCCGTGCTTTCGGGAAAAAAACAAACGACATCAGGTGGCTCAGGGAGGCTGTTTCAACCTACGCGGTGCGTTGCGCTGAAAAACTCCGAAAACAGGGTTCGGTTGCCAACCTGATGGACGTATTTATTCACACCGACCCATTTAATCCAAATGAACCTCAGTATAATATAAGTAAATCTATAACTTTACCGATTGGCACAAACAGCAGCCGTGAGTTGGCGGGGTTTGCGCTTATATGCCTCGAAAAAATATATCATCCGGGGTATGTATATAAAAAGGCAGGAGTAATTGTCGACGGGTTGGAACCGCAGGTCTCCTGGCAATCAGCCCTGTTTGACCGTGCCGACAGGCAGAGGGAAAAAAAACTGTGCCATGTGATTGATAACATGAACAGGTCGTTTGGCCGCGATACCATAAAAATTGCTGTCCAGGGCAACGGGCAGGAATGGAAACTCAGGCAGGAAAACCTGTCGGGGAAATACACCACAAGGTGGGACGAAATTATTGAAGCAAAAGTATAGGTATGTGTTTTTATTATGCCATTGTTAAGGTTAACGCCAGGAAGTTGATCGAAAACAGGATTATTACTGAAAAACAAATCAGCCTGTTCCCCGACCGGTATTTTGTGAATGGGTTCGAGTTTCCGCTGATGCCTGTTATTTCTGACGAAGACGTGGGAAAAATTCAGATGTGCCACTGGGGGTTGGTGCCATCAGGCATTTCTTCGAAAGAAAATGCTGTTGAATTCCTTAAAAAGTACAACACTCTGAATGCAAAAGCTGAAACGGTTTTTGAGAGCCGGATGTTCAGCCAGCCTGTGATGGAAAGGCGTTGCCTGGTTTTATGCAGTGGCTTTTTCGAATGGCGGCATAAGGAGCCGGGCAAAAAAAATACGCCCAAATATCCGTTCTATGTTACTTTGAAAGATGAAAGCATCTTTGTATTTGCGGGTATCTGGAACCGGTTCACCGACCTTCAGAGTGGGGAAATTATCAGGACCTATTCCATTATTACGACAAAAGCAAACGAATTGATGGAAGTGGTTCATAACTCAAAAAAGCGGATGCCTGTAATCATCAGCCCGGAAAGGGCTTTGGAGTGGCTGTCGCGCGGTTTGAGCCGGGAGCAGATTAACGGGTTCCTGAAACCTTTCGACCCGGGGCAAATGAAAGCCCGCCCTGTTTCACGTATCAATCCCTTCCTTTCCGGTTCAAATGATAATCCCGGGGTGAATGCATACTATGAGTATTCCGAACTGGATGGCCTGTTGAAAGCATATCCTGATTTTTTTGAACAAAGCGCCGACCTGCGATAGCCATTCAGAATTATTATAATTTGTTAAATCCTGGCTGACTCTTTCCCCGAATTTTTCATAATGAACTAAAAAAGGATATTTTTGCCTGTTCATACAGAAGGTATTGTTAATTTAGAAAACACCAAATATGGCAAACATAAAAAAAGTATTACTGATGATCCTTGACGGATGGGGGATTGGCGACGGGTCGGAAAGGGATATTGTAGCAACAGCCCCAACGCCTTTTATGGATTCTTTAAAGGAAGAGTATCCAAACTCTCAATTACTTGCATGCGGCGAAAATGTCGGGCTTCCCGATGGGCAAATGGGAAATTCCGAGGTCGGGCACTTAAACATCGGAGCAGGGAGGATACTGTATCAGGATATGGTAAAAATTTCAAAGTCGATCGAAGATAAATCTCTATGGGAAAATCCTCAGATTAAGAAGGCTTATACCTACGCGAAAGAAAAGAATAAAAAAGTCCACCTTATCGGATTAATCGGGCCTGGCGGTGTGCATGCACTGAGTTCGCACATGGTTGCCTTGTGCCAGATTGCCACCGGTATGGGGCTCGAAAATATTTTTGTCCATGGGCTGACCGACGGGCGGGATACCGACCCACGTTCAGGTTATGGTTTTATCGAAGAAGATATAAAAGCCCTGGAACCAACAAATGCCAGGTTCGTTTCAATCATCGGGCGCTACTATGGCATGGACCGCGATAAAAACTGGAACCGTATGAAACTGGCGTATGACCTTTATACTAAAGGCGAAGGTGAAAAAACCACCGACCTGCTGGCTTCAGTCAAAGCTTCTTATGATAACGGGATTACTGATGAATTTTTAAAACCGATCGTAAAAGTCGACGAGAACGGAAAGCCGGTCGCAGTTTTCGAAGAAGGCGATGTGGTTATCTGTTTCAATTTCAGGACCGACAGGCTGCGCCAGGCAACCATTGCATTCACTCAGGAAGACCTGCCTGATTATGGCATGAAAACCATGGCTCTTCAATGGTACACAATGACAAACTATAAGGCTGAGTTTAAGGGTATCAATGTAATTTTTGATAAAGAAAATGTGGTAAACACGATGGGCGAAGTTGTGGCCAGGGCAGGGTTGAAACAGATCAGGATTGCCGAGACTGAAAAATATGCCCATGTAACCTTCTTCTTCAGCGGGGGGCGTGAGGAAGAATTTAAGGGCGAAAGCCGCATTTTAATTCAGTCGCCGCGGGTTCCAACCTATGACCTGCAACCTGAAATGTCGGCGCCGGAAGTAAAAAATGCCATTGTGCCAAAACTGTTAAACGGCGAAGCTGAATTTGTCTGCCTTAATTTTGCCAATGGCGACATGGTCGGGCATACCGGTGTGTATGAGGCTATTTACAAAGCAGTCATGGCGGTCGACCAGTGCGCCAAAGAAGTTGTTGAAGCAGCCCGGAAAGGAGGTTACGATGTGTTGATTATTGCCGACCACGGGAATGCCGATAATGCCGTAAATCCCGATGGGTCTGAGAATACGGCTCATTCGCTGAATCCTGTCCCATGTATCTATGTCAGTGATAACAGGAATGTGAAGGTCGACAATGGTATCCTTGCCGATGTCGCTCCGACCTTATTATCGGTTATGGGCCTCGGGATCCCGAAAGAAATGACAGGCAAGGTATTAATTCATAACTAACAGGGTAATTATTCAGATAAATGTAAATGCTTGAGATCGGGAAAACCATAGTAAGCCTCGATGTATTGGAGGAGTATTTTTCATGCGACTTATCAAAATGTAAAGGGGCATGCTGTATTGAAGGCGACTCAGGCGCACCCCTTACCAAAAGTGAGGCAAAAAAAATTAAAGAAGTGTACCCGATTGTAAAAGAATACCTTGCCCCCAGAAATAATAAAGCCATCGAAATTCAGGACCTTTATTTTATCGATAAAGAAGGCGACCTAGTTACTTCCCTCGTCGAAAACAGGGAGTGTGTTTTTAGTATACGAGAAAAAAAGGGGGTTTTAAAATGCGCATTTGAAAAGGCTTTCCTTGACGGTAAAACTGATTTTCAAAAACCGTTAAGCTGCCACCTCTTTCCGGTGAGGATTACCGAATACAAGCGGTTTGATGCGGTTAATTATGAAAAACTCGATATTTGTAAGCCCGGAAGATTATGCGGGGCATCGCGGAAGCTTCCGTTGTATAAATTCCTGCAGGAACCATTGACCAGGAAATATGGCGAGGAATGGTTCCGGCAACTGGAATTTGCCTATAACCATTTTCAGGAAGAAAAGAGCAAGAAGATTTAAATTCAAATATATCCTTCGCCTTTTTTCATTTTTACATCGAGGACAAACTGCCTGATCTGTTGCTCATCTTCTTTCCGGCATATCAGGATAGCATTGTCCGACTCGACCACAATATACCCATCGAGCCCCTGCATAACGATAATCTTATCATCGGTGATATTAACGATACAGTTTTTTGTGTCATACGAAAAAAGGTTATCGCCAATTACAACATTGCCGTTTTCGTCTTTCTCTTTATTTTCATATAACGAGCCCCATGTACCGAGGTCGCTCCAGCCGAAGTCGGCAGTTAGTACAAACACATTATGTGCTTTTTCCATAATGCCGTAATCGATTGAAATCCCCTGACATTCGGAGTACGTTTTATTTATAAACGCACTTTCGTCGGGGGTGTTAAAGAGTTTAAATCCTTTGGCGAACAGATTGTTAATATCCTTCAGGTGGGTGTTATAAGCATTGAGGATAGCAGGGAGCGACCACAGGAAAATTCCTGAATTCCAAAAGAATTCGCCGCTTTTAAGGAATATTTCCGCCATTTTCAGGTCCGGTTTCTCGGTAAACGTTTTTACTTTATATAGGTTATCGAGTTTCTGAAATTCTTTTTTCTTTTTAATCTGAATATACCCATAGCCTGTTTCGGGGCGGTCTGGTTTTATCCCAAGTGTGAGAAGGGCTTTGTTTTCGGAAACAAAGTTGAGCCCGTTTTCAATTTGCCTGATAAATTCTTCTTCTTTCAAAATAATATGGTCCGACGGGGCAACCACCATGTTTGCTTCCGGATTAATGGATTTTATTTTATAAGCCGCGTAGGCTGTGCAGGGCGCTGTATTCCTCCTTATGGGCTCGAGAAGGACCTGTTCTTCTTTTAAATCAGGGAGTTGGTCTATCACATGATCTTTATAATCGACACTTGTAACGACTAAAAAATTTTCGGGGGGGATTATTCTGGCAAACCGGTCGTAAGTTTGCTGGATAAACGTCCGTCCTACCCCAAGGATATCTAAAAACTGTTTTGGCATTGAAGTGCGGCTCAAAGGCCAGAACCGGCTGCCAATGCCCCCGGCCATGATCACACAAAAGTTATTGTTCATTTTATTTTTTTATCTCTGTTTACTCAAATATATTCAAAAATGGGCGAAATAACATGATTACTTTCAGCTTTCACCGGAAATCACTAAAAAGAAAAAATGGCAACTGATCAGAATACACAAAAAGATATAACGATTTTGTATATTAATATCGTATAAAGAAACAACGGTTATTGATCGTTTTTAAAGCATGAATATTATGTGTAATTTTACAAAAAAAGAGGTATGAACTTTTTCTCACATGTGGGCCGTTATTTTATAATGCTGAAGAAAGTATTTGCCCGGCCCGAACGGCACAAGCTATATATCAGGCAGTTGTTCCACGAAATCGAAAATTTAGGCGTGAACTCGGTGGGGATAGTCATAATAATCTCATTGTTTATCGGGGGGATTATGACCATCCAGTTTGCCTACAGTATGTCGAACCCGATTTATCCAAGGAACCTGATCGGGTTAGGGACGAGAGATACTTTGTTGCTCGAGTTCTCATCAACTATGTTGGCACTGATAATGGCCGGTAAAATAGGGTCGAACATCACATCTGAAATCGGAAGCATGAAAGTAACTGAGCAAATCGATTCGCTTGAGACCATGGGGATTAACTCGGCAGGGTACCTGATCTTACCCAAAATAGTTGCAGTTGTGTTTATTTTCCCGTTCCTGTATATTATCAGTGTTTTTTTCGGTTTAATCGGGGGCTTATCAGTGGGGCCTTTGGTTGGAGTTATCAGCCTGCATGATTATTTAGCCGGAATAAAATACCTGTTTGAACCTTACTATGCCACGTTTTCAATAATTAAATCCTTGTTCTTCGGATTTCTGGTTGCATCGGTGCCGGCCTATTTCGGATATTATGTCCAGGGCGGGGCTCTCGAAGTTGGTAAAGCAAGTACCAAGGCCGTTGTCAATACCAATATCCTGATTCTTCTGTTTGATTTGATATTAACCCGATTACTCCTGACATGATAGAAGTTAAAAGTATATGTAAGTCGTTTGACAGCAATGTCGTCATTGACAATATTTCAACCCGCTTCGAAAAAGGGAGGACAAACCTTGTTATCGGCCAGAGCGGATCGGGGAAGACGGTCCTGTTAAAATGTATCCTCGGGCTTTACGAGGTTGATTCAGGCGAGATATATTACAACGACCGTGAGTTCACCACAATGAACGATAAAAAACGGAAAGAACTTCGCCAGGAAATTGGCATGGTTTTCCAAGGCGGGGCGCTTTTCGACAGCCTGACAGTGGAACAAAATGTGCAGTTCCCGCTCGATATGTTTACTTATCAGACAACTAAAGAAAAACAGAGCCGTGTTGATTTCTGCCTCGACCATGTCAATATTAAAGGCGCTCATAAATTGTATCCTTCCGAAATCAGCGGAGGGATGAAGAAGCGGGTCGCCATTGCCAGGGCAATTGCGTTAAACCCGAAGTACCTTTTCTGCGATGAGCCCAATTCGGGGCTGGATCCTGAAACTGCCACACGGATCGATAAACTTATTCAGGAAATCACCAGGGAGTTCGATATTACGACCATTATTAATACCCACGATATGAATTCCGTTATTGAGATCGGGGAGATGGTTCTTTTTATCAGCGACGGGAAAAAATGTTGGGAGGGGACAAAGCATGAAATCCTCAATACACCTAATAACGAGTTGAACAAGTTTATTTTTGCCAATAAACTGTATGCCCAGATGAAACAGGGCGGTTAACCTGATTACTGGTCCATAATTTCTGTCTGAATCCTTACCGAATCTTCGTGAATAAACTGGAATAAGCTTTTGGTAAAAATCTCGTTCAGGTTCATTTCAGTACCCAGTTTAACCCTGTTTTCCATGAGTTGGTTCCATCGGGTTATCTGGAGGGCCATCACGTTATTTTCTTTTTTGTACAGGCCGATTTCCTTCACTATTTCCATCCGCGAAGAGAGGACTTCCAGCAATTCCCTGTCGAGAGTATCGATGCGGGAACGAAGCAGTTCAAGTTGATTTTCGAACAAAGGATTATCGGTAAATTCATTCCTGATAGCCAGTTTGTCAAGCAGCAGTTTTAAATTGTCAGGCGTGAGTTGTTGAGCTTTGTCACTCAACGCAGAGGAAGGGTCGATGTGTGATTCTATCATTAACCCGTCCATGCCCATATCAAAGGCTTTTTGTGCAATTTCGTAAAGGTATTCCCGTTTCCCGGCAATATGGCTTGGATCGCATATAACAGGTAACTTTGGCAACAACCTTCTGAGTTCGATATATGTTTTCCAGTTTGGGTAGTTCCGGTACGGGGTTTCAGTGAATGGTGTAAACCCCCGGTGGACGGCAACCATGTTTTTAATGCCGGCCTGGTTTACCCTCTCCAGGGCGCCGATCCATAACTGCACATCCGGGTTGACAGGATTTTTCACCATCACAGTGGCATTAGTCCCTTTAAGCACGTCGGCAATTTCCTGCACGACAAAAGGGCTTGCTGTCGACCGCGCGCCTATCCAGAGCACGTCGATCCCGGCATTCAGGGCTTCCTCCGTGTGCTGGGCATTGGCAACCTCCGTGCTTACCAGCAACCCGGTTTCCTGTTTTACAAGTTTCAGCCATTTTAATCCAACAGATCCGACTCCCTCGAACGATCCGGGTCTTGTCCTTGGCTTCCACACACCGCCACGGTAGATAAAAACCCTGGGGTCGCGGGCTAAAAGTTTTGCTGTCTCCAGTACCTGATTTTCCGACTCAAGGCTGCACGGACCTGCAACCAACAACGGATTGTTTATTTGAGGGAGCCATTCTTTTACCGGATTAATATTTAATTGTGCTACCATTATTTTTTTGTATAAAATTTAACATTTTTTTCTTCGTTTTTTATCAGCGAATGATTTCCACCTTCCAGGACACTCCTGATTCTGTTTGCATGTTTTATCAGGGATAGTAATTCCGAATCTTTTTCAGTTTTTAACTTATCCTTGAAATCGGTCAGGTACCTGATATACACATCGAGGGCTTCGGCTACATAATCCCTGTTTTGCTGAAAAATAGGGTGCCACATGGATGGCGAGCTTTTAGCCAGCCTGACAGTTGACCTGAATCCCCCGCTTGCAAGGTCAAAAATTATTTTACGGTCTTCCTCGGCAAGGACAGCATTTGCCAGGGCGTAGGCTGCTGCATGCGGCAGGTGTGAAACAAAGGCAGTGCTGTGGTCCTGTTCATCCGGTGTCATGTACGCAATACCCATCCCGATAGAATGGATCATTTTTTCGATTAATGCAAGATGTTGCGGCCCGCTTTTTTCATGGTCGCATATAATGCAGATTTTCCCTTTAAACAGCCCTTCCAGCGCAGCATGGGGCCCTGAATCTTCAGTCCCCGACATCGGATGGGCAGCTACATAGTTTTTACGTTGCGGATGGGAATTGATTTTTTCAGTAATTTCCCTTTTGGTCGAGCCCATATCGGTGACGGTGGCATGGTTCGGTATACGGCTCAGGACTTCTGGCAATACTGCCATTATTTTATCGACAGGGATGGCAAGTATCACAAGGTCGGCTTCCCTGATAGCTTCTCCGAGGGGCGCGATTTTGTCAGCCAGCCCCAGTTTTAATGCTTCGTTTGCATTTTCCCTATTGATATCGACGCCAATAATCTCGGTGGCAAACTTCCTTTTTTTGAGGTCGATGGCCAATGAGCCGCCAATTAGACCTAATCCGACAATGGTTACCTTCATTTTTATGACCTGTTAATCGGTTTATATTTTCTATTAAGTTTTATCAAAAAAAAAGGCCCCTGAAAAATCGGGACCCCGGTAATTATCTTTTAACAACAATAACAGTATTACCCGATCCCTTTTAGAGAACCGAAATAGAAATACCTGAAATAATAATTGTTGTTGATTTTTTTCATTAGTTGTATTTATGGCGTCAAATTTAAAGATATATTTTTAATAACAAACTAATTCAGGCTTAAATTGGCAATATGTTATTTATTTTGATCCCTGACCAGCCTATTTTTTTATTAGTTTTCTTGAAAAAATAACCTGGCTGCCTGATGTGCCTCGGATGAAATATAACCCGGGGTTATAATTTTCAAAATTTATTTCAGTTTTAAATCCCTGAAAGATTTGCTTTACCGGGCTAAAATATACCTGCCTTCCAAAGCTATCGTAAATTTCAAGATTAATCGTTTCAATCTGCCTGGAAGAATTATATTCAAATGTGAATTTATCGTTAAACGGGTTTGGGTATACCCTGAAATCGCCGGGAGAAAAAACCTGAAGGCCTTCTGCTGATACGATGGCCTGGATACGGAGGTTGTCGATAACCCAGCCCCAGCCGTGCGCATAGGGGTCGGAAAAAAGCCTGAACCGGATAAAAATTGTATCGCCGGGCAAAAAGTTGCCATTTTCAAGCAAATCAATATTCCGGCGTATGTACATCTCTTTTTTACCCAAGGTTTCAGAGTTATTCCCTTCATTAAGGCCATTTTTATACTCAACATTCCATGTTGTTGCCGCACGCGAGTCATACCCGTTTATAAGGGGAAGCCATGTATCGCCATAGTCTTTGCTTCCCTCAACGATGACATAATCCCAGAATTCATCATCGCCGTAAATTGTCCCCGATTCCCCGGGTTCAACCAAAACAATTTCATCGTAGTTCATTTGCCCGTCTTCCAGGAGGACAATCGGGTATTTAAGGAGAGTTGCAAAATTAAAAAACATGTCATTTTCTTCGGGGCTTGCATAAGGGTGGGGGCTATGAAGCGCCCCGTCGATAAAACCGGTTTCAGTTATTATTTCAAAATCGCCCCCGATAAAATCATTAATTCCTTCATTAAATGTATTGGAATATTTAAAAACCGGGTCGAAGGTTTCTTCAACCTCAACCGAAAAATTCCTATCTGCAGGCAATACTGAAAGGTTCGCATTTGTAGAGATATCTTTTGCTACAATCCTGTAACTGATACTATCACCATCCTTAAGTTGCCATGGCACGAGGTTCACAGGGCAGGTATAAACAGATGCCAAATCATGCATCATCCCTTTTTTCAGGATTTCCTGCTCGTTATAAGAGTATTCGACCCAAGCCGTATCGATACCGATGTTATCATCAATAAAAGCTGTAATTTCAAGCACCGGCGATTTGCTTAAAATGTATTCTTTAGGTTGATGCACTATTTCAGGTGAAATATTATCGGGCCCGATCCTGAGTTTATATGAATCTTCAGGCGCACCGGCCGGGGCTGAAAAAGTACGCTGTTTCTCATCGGTGGCCGAAATATAATAATCAATAACACCCTGTGTGATGTTTACCGGCAGCTCTGCCCTGAATATTGTTTCTTTTTCTCCGGGAATCAGAAGAACCGAATCTGAAGAATTAAACGAAACATCGGAATAATGCACATATAATGAAGATGAATCGAGGTTATAATCGCTTGTGATCGACGCTTCGACAAAAACCGGTTCAACAACAGTTTCTAAGTCTTTCAGTTCATCATGTTTTATTTTCAGGGCTTTCCATCCCATGTCAGCCATGATTCCCATGGTGATAGGGCCCGGGTCATGGACTGCTTCTCCTTTACCTGCGGCATGGGTCATTAATGAATTTTCCGAGCCCGCCGAATAGGTGGCATCGTTTAAATGGTACACGCTTGAACCATCCGACCAGGTTGAAGGGGCGTAAAGCCGGGGCGCAATCCCGTTGCCGTCGAATAATGTAGCCGGGCTCCTGAAATAAAGTGCATTGGATGTTAATGCCTTATACATATTATTGGAAGGATTTTCAAAGTGTTGAACGTCGGTCAGATTGTGTTTCGCGCCGTTTGCAACATACTGGTCAAAGATGGCAGGAGGCTCACTATAGCCGCCGGAACTGTTGTTGACGTAAAAAAATCCTGTAAAACCAAGGCCATGTGTAATTTCATGAAGCGCGGTGGAAACAAAATCGTATTTTGTCGAAGGGCAGTTGCCGTCCGTGCCAAAATACCACTCGATGGTTTTATTAAAAGTGGCTGTCATATCTGGCGAGTTGTTTCCGTTCAATTCCTCATCCGCCAGTTTTTCTGCGATTGCAACCGGGTAAAAACGGTCTGAATAATACATGTCCTCAAGATTTTGGTAATATGCCGAAGGGCCACAACTGGCAAGAGTAGTGTTATCCATCACCCGCCACCGGGCTGTGATATTTATCGGGACTTCCGAGTCAATCAGGTATTCCCAGATGCTGACAGCGTATTCAAATGCACTTTTTACCGAATCGGGGAACGCGCTGTATGTTACAATAATCTCGCACCTTTTTTCTTTTGCTGATTTCAACTGGTTTATAACCTCAATGGGTGGGGGGATAAATCCTTTTTCGACTTTCCCTGATGCCTCACAAACAACGGGTGCAGGGACTGACGGAAGTTTCTTCCATTTTCCGTGGGCACCGGCAATACCTATAAGAAATATACTAACTAATATGCTCGTTATTAATCTTTTCATTATTACCTTTCTATAACATTGTAAAATTGTAAACGCAAATATGATTGAAAAGATTAAAACAATGGTTTATTTTTATGTTTTTTTAAGTATAAGTTGAGGAGCCTTTTTTGCATTTTGTGTTAAAGTATTCCTGAATTAAGCCGTATTGTTTAATCTTTAAAGCTCATAAGTTTAATAAAAAGGGATTATTCAATGTATTAAGAGTAGCCGGAATTTTGTAGTTTAGGGCAATTTTTAAAATAATGAGGAATGAAAAAAAGATTAGTTTATTTTCTTTTGCTTATATCGCCGTTATTATTCCTTTCAGGCAAACCTGAAAAAGAATACTACAACGAACTTTACAGGCCACAATTTCATTTTACTGCAGAAAAAAACTGGATAAACGATCCTAACGGCCTGGTGTATTTCGATGGTGAGTACCATCTTTTTTATCAGTATAATCCAAAAGGGATTGAGTGGGGCTACATGCATTGGGGGCATGCAGTTTCGACTGACCTTGTGCATTGGGAGCACCTCCCGATAGCTATTTATCCTGATGAAGGTTCCGAAGATGAAACGTTTTGCACGGCATTTTCCGGAAGCGCAATTGTCGACCACAATAATTTACTTGGTAAACAGGATGGCAGCATAAAAACCCTGATTGCCTTTTATACCAGCTATAAATGTGGGCAGAGGATTGCATACAGTACCGATAAAGGCAGGACATGGGAAAAGCATGAAGGGAATCCGGTAATCCCGTTTAACGAAACTGACGATGCACGCGACCCAAAGGTTTTCTGGCATGAACCTTCCGGGAAGTGGGTCATGGTTTTATGGCGCAAGCCCGACGGCACTGAAAAAAACCAGGGTATTTCGATTTATAATTCTGAAAACCTTACCGACTGGGAACATAAAAGCCACATCCCCGGGTTTTATGAATGCCCCGACCTTGTCGAGCTAAATGTGAATAACCGGCCTGATGATACACGGTGGGTGATTTTCGACGGCGACGGGTCGTACTTAATTGGCATCTTTAATGGTGAAAGTTTTATCCCGCAAACCGGCAAGATGCTAAGCGATTATGGGAAAAACTATTATGCTACCCAAACATGGAGCAATATTCCGGCAGAAGACGGGCGTACTATTCAGATTGCCTGGATGAAGGGCGGCGAATACCCCGAAATGCCTTTTAACGGCCAAATGGGATTCCCCTGTAAACTTTCCTTGAGGGAAACTGGGAATATTATCAGGCTGGCACGTCAACCGGTTGAAGAAATAGATTTTTTGCACGGGAAAGATTATCACTGGGAGGGCAGGAATATTATTCCCGGGATAAATGACAACATCGTCAAAAAACTTAAAAGCGATTGCTATCACATTGTTGGTACTTTCGGCCTGAAAACATCCGATAGCTTTGGCTTTATGCTCAGGCACGGGAAAAAAACTCCGGGGATAGAACTTTTATACAATGCAAAACGAAAGACGATTTCCTGCCTTGGCAAAGTTGCACCGTTAATGCCGGTTGACGGAAAAATTCACCTGGAGATTCTCCTCGACAGGTCGTCTCTTGAGATTTTTGCCAATAACGGCCAGATGGTTATGTCTTCCTGTATCACACCTCCGGAAGATAATAACTTAATGGAATTGTATACGCATGGCGGTGAATTGCTGGTTGAGAAACTGGATATCTATGAAATAAACTCAGCCTGGAGGGAAAAGTAGTTTTTGTTTTTTCGAAGCAACGGTTTTAAATAATTGCCGCCATGACCTGCACAACGATGATCAGCAAGACCATTGCCACCGGATAAACCGTAGCGTAGGCGATAGCCGGGGCATTTGATTCACTCATCGAATCGGCAGAAGCAAGGCCAGGGGTACTGGTCATCCCTCCGGGAATGGCTCCCATCAGATGCAGGATATTCATGTTATAAACCCATTTGCCTGCTAATGCTACCACCAGCATTGGTATAACGGTAATACAACCTCCTATAATAAACAGGTTAACGCCGTATTCCCTGAAAGTATTTACAATATGAGCCCCGGCACTTGTCCCTACGGCAGCCAGGAAGAACAGTAATCCAAGCTGCCTTAACAAATGGTTGGCAGCGCCGGTCATGGTCCAGATGATGGGTCCGGTTTTCCCGATCCTGCTGAATATTAAGGCAACCAACAGGACTCCGCCGGTCAACCCGAGGCTGAAATTAAATGATGCAAAGTTGATACTTATCCTGCCAACCAGTACGCCAAGGATGACTCCCAATGCAATGGGAAGCACATCGGTATCGGATAACCGTTTGTCATCGTTCCCGAAAATTTTCGATACCATTTCCATGTGTGCTTTGCTGCACGCAATAACCAGTTTGTCGCCAAAACGGAGTTTGAGTGTCGGGGTTGGGGAAATGTTGATCCCCGAACGCCTGATCCGTGTGATAGTTGCACCATAAGTATGCAGAAGGTTTATTTGTGCAATGGACATGTTGACCACCTCCTTGTTGGTTACTAAAACAGAACTTACATCGTATTCGGGGTCGAGCCCTACTTCCTGTTCAGTTTCGCTGCCTATAAGCAATTTTATACTATCCAGTGCCTCTTTTGTCCCGACAGCTTTAATCAGGTTTCCTTTTTCGAGGATTGTTTCAGGAGTGGGCGTAAAAGCATGGCTTTCCTTTTCAACCCGTGAAATAACCGCCTTTGTGATATACCGGATCCTCAGCTCGCCAATCGATTTCCCTGCGATGTTATCATTTTCGACAATAAAATTCTTTTTTTCGATTTCAGGGAAAGCATTTTTCTCTTTTTCGAAAAGCTCATCTTCCGCAGATTTTAAGTTTGACCTTAACAATCCGGGCATAAACCGCATAAACAGAATTACAGCAATAACGCCAAACGGGTAGGCTACGCCGTAGCCTATCGAAGCCAAGGGCGATCCCGTATAATCGATGGCTGCGGCAAGGCCGGGCGTGCTGGTTAACGAACCGGTAAGCAACCCGATCGCGATATTTTTATCGATACCAAAAGCCAGGACAGAAATTACGGCAAGCAACGCGGCAGACATTACAAGGATGGTAGCAAGCCACGATAACAGGCGCCCCTCGCGTTTAAACGAGTCGAAAAATCCGGGCCCTGCCTGGATACCTATTGTAAATATAAAAAGGATTAAGCCAAGGTATTGAAAATCGGCAGGGACAATAACACCATAATGCCCGAAAATGAGAGCCACAAAAATGACTGCCGATGCGTCGAGGGAGAGGCCTTTGATTTTTATGCGGCCAAGCGCGAAACCAAGTGCAATTATCAGGAATAGTGCAAAATAACTGTTCGACAGCAAATTCATGGATTGGTAATTTATTGCAAAAATAAGTATTTTATTCCGACTGAAGTAGGCCGGTAGTATCAGTTGAAAAGTTGCATCGTTTTATTTATTTCGGGAGGCCACGATTCAGGTTTGCTGTCAGTACCACAGGTTTAACAGAAAGCTAAAATCATCGGTGGCTGATAACTCTTTTGGGGGCTGCCCTTTTTTAAATACCCTGCATTTCCTGTTGCCAATCAGCTTCAGGTTTTTCTTTTCGAGTTTGAGCATGGTCCCTTCACGTAATCCAACAACATAAACATCAGGATTTATTTCAATAAACTCCTCGATCCGTTGTTCCCTGGTTTCGCCGCCATGCCCTTCGGGGTTGGCGTCGAGGTAATGCGGGTTTATCTGGAAAGGGATAAGGTTGGCACAGTTAAACCCTTTGGGATTGACAATCGGCATATCGTTGGTGGTGTACAGGGTCGGGCAGGCGACGTTTGAGCCGGCGCTCCAACCGATGTACGGCACGCTGGATAAAGCCATTTCGCGGATAGCCGGAAATAACTTATGGTCGTTCATTTTCCTGACAAGCTGCCAGGTATTCCCCCCCCCGACAACAATCGCTTCGGCATGCTCTAACGCTTTTGCCGGATTATTGAACGTGTGGATGCCGACAACCTTATGGCCGATTTCCGAGAACCTTTCATTGACCTTTTCCACATAATCGTCATACGAAAATGTAACAGCGGCATAAGGAATAAAAAGTGCGGTAACCGGCTTTTCCCCAAGGAATTTTTTTATTTCGTTTTTTGGATGGTCGAGGTATGGCTCCCCGGGCATTGTCGAATTGCTGATCAGTAATAATCTCATGGTTTGTATTTATAAGATATTCTCCAAATAACCGGATTCAATCTGAAAAAATCAATGATAACTTTCAGCGTTTGGGAAAAACCGTTTCTATATATTTTGCCGGAACATGATTGATGCTTACAGGTTGATAATGTCCTGCACTCTTGGTGCCTAAGAATTTTTAAAACTCACAGGGAATACGCCCTGTAATGTATTTTCTTCTGGTTCCCCTCCTTGGAAGGTGTTTGAAGTAATAATTTGTAAGTATAATTTTTGAATGCGATACTTTTTAGCCTCGGGTTAGAAGAAGTCATCGAAAACATTGATTGTATCGTCAGGTTCATCTTCGTCACAATCGAGGTTAATGTTAAAATTCAAAGGTTTTTCGAATTCCACGTCTTCGGTAATCCCGAGCGTTTCGTCGGCAAGAACTTTTTTCATAAAATACCCCCAGACCGGGAGGGCCATGTTAGCGCCCTGCCCCAACGATAAATCCCTGAAATGGACGCTCCGCAGGTCGGCGCCGGTCCAGACGCCGGCAGTCAGGAAAGGGGTGACCCCCATAAACCATCCGTCCGAGTGGTTTTGCGTGGTGCCTGTTTTCCCGGCTATTGGCATAGTAAACTGGCCATATTCGTCCCGGTATCTTAAGCGGATTCCTGTCCCTTCGTCAATGACTTTTTGCATCAGGTTCAACATCAGGTATGCTGTGTTTTCATCGATTGCTTCATGTTTCTCTGGCTGAAATGTTGCCAGCACATTGCCGTATTTGTCTTCAATCCGGGTAACCAAATAGGGGCGGATGAATACTCCTTTGTTTCCGTAAGTATTAAAAGCTCCAACCATTTCATAAAGCGTGATATCGGATACACCGAGGAACATTGAAAAAACCGGGTCGATAGGGCTGTAAATACCGAGTTTCTTCATCACATCAGCCATCGCCTGTGGATTGAACTGTTTCATCACCCATGCTGAAATCATATTTTTTGAATTGGCCAGCCCCCATTTGAGAGGGACCATTTTCCCATATTTCTCCTCGTCGATATCTGAATCTTTTGGCTCGTAAACATCGCCGTTGGGGAGTGTTATCTGTTGTTGCACATAGGGGACTTTTGTACATGGTGTTAACCCGTTTTGCATGGCCAGGGTATAGAGGAAGGGCTTTACAGTTGACCCAACCTGCCGCTTCCCGCCTTTAACCATATCGTACATGAAGTATTTGTAATCGGGGCCGCCCACGTAGGCTTTCACTTTCCCGGTGTGTGTTTCCATAGCCATAAACGACGAGCGGAAATACCGAAGGTACCATTTTATGGAATCGAGCGGGGCCATTGTTGTATCGATTTCTCCCTTCCATGAAAAAATAGTCATATCGACCGGTTTCTCAAAATTCCTTCTTATTTCCAACGAGTCTAATCCTTTTTCACGAAGCACCCGGTAGCGTTCGGTTTGTGTAATCGACCTGTATAGCAAATCTTCCACTTCTTCAGCTTCCATGTTGTCTGCGAATGGTGGATTTTCAAGGTTTTCAAGGTTGCTGTCAAAAACCGGCTGGAGGTTTTCTTTCAGATTTTTAATAACCGATTCCTCGGCATAGCGCTGCATCCTCGAATCGATGGTGGTATAAATTTTCAGCCCGTCCTTGTAAATATTATAAGGTTCGCCATCGGGTTTGAAGTTTTTATTGCACCAGCCGTAAAGCGGGTTGTTTTCCCACTCAATGGAATCTTCTATAAACTTCTGGTTTAACCAGGAGGCATTGTAATTTCTTCTGTCTGGTTTTCCGGAAGACATGGTTATCCTGAGGTATTCCCGGAAGTAGGGTGCAGGACCGCGCTTAAAATCCACCTTCTGATAGTTGAGCCCAAGTGGCAGTGTTTTCAGCGAATCATATTCCTCCGCAGTAATATAGTTGTATTTTTTCATTTGCGAAAAAACAACATTCCTTCGTTTAAGCACCAGTTCCTCCCTTCGAAGCGGATTGTACAACGAAGAATTTTTTGCCATGCCTACAAGCATTGCTGCTTGTTGGAGGTTCAGGGAATCAGGCTCGGTATTAAAATATACGTTTGCTGCTGTTTTGATGCCCACCGCATTGTTCAGGAAATCATATTTATTAAGGTACATGGTAATGATTTCCTCTTTGGTATAGCTTTTTTCAAGTTTGACTGCAATTACCCATTCTTTAAATTTACGGATGGCAAATTTAAAGTAATTGGAGAAGCTTTGCCGGGGGAATAAATTCTTTGCCAGTTGTTGGGTAATGGTACTGCCTCCCCCCAGGTTTGTATTTCCGGTAATAATTCCTTTAATCATCCGGGCAACTCCTCGTAAGTCGATACCCGAATGCCTGTAAAAACGCACGTCTTCGGTCGCTATCAGGGCATCGATCAAGTGTGGCGGTAATTGATTGTAGCTAACCTGCATCCGGTTTTCGAGGTACCAGTTGCCGATTATTTTATCATCAGCCGAGTAAATTTCGGAGGCAAGCAGGCTTTTGGGATTTTCGAGTTCTTCGAATGTTGGCATAAATCCAAGCCACCCCTGTGCAATTATAAAGAACAACAGCACACCGATAAAAACCAGCGAACCGAATACGATCCAGAAACCGTTAATATATTTTTTAAATGAATTATTTTCAGCCATGAAAAAGCGTTTAAACATCTGATGGCAAATATAATGAATATACCTTCCGGGTTGCCTTTATAAATAACTTTAAGGGCCATAAAATATTGCCTGAGAAAATAAAAACATCATTTTCAAATAAATAGAAAATCGAAAATTTATCTTTAGAAATTTTGAAGTTAGGATTTCATTTCATTTATTTTGCAGAATTTTTAAAGAGATTTAAATTATTATGCAGGAAAATCTGGTCATTGTTGAGTCACCGGCAAAGGCAAAAACCATCGAAAAATTTTTAGGGAAAGATTTTTTGGTAAAATCAAGCATGGGGCATGTAAGGGATCTGGGGAAAAAGGATTTTAGCATCGATATAAAAAACAACTTTAAACCCAAATATGTTGTTTCTCCCGATAAAAAGAAAGTAGTTGCCGAACTGAAAAAATTAGCCGGCGAGGCAGAAACTGTGTGGCTGGCATCTGATGAAGACCGCGAGGGTGAAGCTATTGCATGGCATTTAATGGAGGTCTTAAAAATAAATCCTGAGAAAACGAAGCGGATTGTATTTCATGAAATAACAAAAGATGCCATTGTTAATGCAGTGGAAAATCCAAGGAACATCGATTATAACCTTGTAAATGCCCAGCAGGCCAGGCGGGTGCTCGACCGGATTGTCGGTTTTGAAGTAAGCCCTGTGCTTTGGAAAAAAGTTAAACCGGCCCTGTCGGCAGGAAGGGTGCAATCGGTGGCAGTCAGGCTCATCGTCGAACGCGAAAGGGAAATAATCAATTTTAAAAGCGTTTCTTCATTTAAGGTCAGCGCCATCTTTTTTGTTGAAGATGGTGCAGGCAATGTTTTTGAATTAAAAGCTGACTTGTCGGCCCGGTTCAATACCCAAAAAGAAGCAAACGCCTTCCTTGAAAAATGCAAAAACGCTGCCTTTACGGTTTCCGGCGTCGTAAAAAAACCGGGAAAACGTTCGCCCGCCCCGCCTTTTACAACCTCAACCCTCCAGCAGGAAGCCAGCCGGAAACTAAACTTTTCGGTTTCACAAACCATGGCTGTGGCCCAGTGCCTTTACGAAGCCGGGAAAATCACCTACATGCGTACCGATTCGGTAAATTTATCAGCGCTTGCTTTAAATACTGCAAAAAAGAAAATTACCGAAATGCATGGGGCTGATTATGTAAAAGCCAGGAAATACAAAACAAAATCGAAGAGCGCCCAGGAGGCACATGAAGCTATCCGCCCGACTTTTATTGAAAATGAAATGGTCGAAGGGACTGTGCAGGAGAAAAAATTGTATAACCTGATCTGGAAACGTACCATTGCTTCACAAATGCAGGATGCAATTACCGAGAAAACAACTGTTACGATTGATGTATCGACCGTCTCCGAAAAATTTATTGCTACCGGTGAGGTGCTGAAATTCGATGGATTCCTGAAGGTATATTTCGAAGGGGCAGACGATGAAAATGGCAGTAACAACGGCAAAGGGCAGGGATTGTTGCCTCCGATTAAATCGGGAGATTCCTTAATAGTAAAAGAAATTGCAGCTACTGAACGGTTTACCCAAAGGCTGCCACGATATACCGAGGCCACATTGGTTAAAAAACTGGAAGAACTTGGTATTGGCAGGCCTTCGACTTATGCACCAACTATTACGACCATTCAGAACAGAGGTTATGTTGTAAAGGAAGACCGGCCAGGCACAATGCGGAAATTTATAACTCTTACACTTTCAGAAGGCACGGTTAAAGAAAAAGTTAAATCAGAAATTACCGGTGTCGAGAAAGCCAAATTGTTCCCGACTGACGTTGGCATGGTTGTCAACGATTTTCTGATCAGGAATTTCAACCAGATAATGGATTACAATTTTACGGCTTTGGTTGAAAAAGAGTTTGACGATATCGCAATAGGAAAAATGGAATGGGACAATATGATTGATAATTTTTATCACCCCTTCCACGAAAATGTTAAATCGGCACTTGAAAACAGTGAACGTTCGAAAGGTGAACGAATTCTTGGGGTTGACCCGGAAACGGGGAAACAGGTTTCTGTAAAAATCGGAAAGTTCGGCCCTATTGCCCAAATTGGCGAAACCACTAATGGTGAAGGGGAAAAGCCAAAGTTTGCCAGCCTGCGCAAAGGGCAACACCTTGAAACTATAATCCTTAAAGAAGCCCTTGAACTATTCAGGTTGCCACGAGAATTGGGCAGTTTTGAAAATAAGGATGTAACTGTTGGCATTGGCAGGTTTGGCCCTTACATAAGGCACGATAATAAATTCGTTTCCTTAGCAAAAGACGATGATCCGTATTCTGTAACACTTGCCCGTGCTATTGAGTTAATCAAAGGTAAGCGGGAGAAAGAGAAGAAGGCAATAATCAAGCAATTTGAGCAGGATCAGGGGCTAAAGGTCCTACAGGGGAGGTGGGGGCCATATATTTCCTATAAGAAAAAAAACTACAAAATTCCGAAAGGGAAGGTTGCCAGTGAGTTAAGCCTTGAAGAGTGTATGGAAATTATCAGGAAGGCGTCAAAAACTAAAAAAACAGGAAAGAAATAATGCATTAAAGGCAAGTGTCAATCAACATTTGCCTTTATTTTTGTAAATTTCGCCAATGGATGTCCATTATTACTTTAACGCCGTCAGTTTCTCTGGAATTCAGGATAGGAACTACCTGAAGGATAAATATTCTTTAGGCTACCTGATCGAAAAAAACACTTCGGAATTTTCATCAGCTAATAATGTGCCTGTCCAGATAGTATTGATCGGAGTTCCATTCGATGAAAAAACTCCAAATAAAGGGTCGTCACAGGCACCTGACCAGATCAGGCAGTTCTTATACCCCCTTTCAGCCTTTAATGCCAAACTCAGAATAATCGACCTTGGAAATATTAAAAAAGGGAAGTCAGGAAGCGATATTTATTTTGCTGTCCGTGATGTT
>Ga0272442_10002145_pt1 | contig 28985 bp, 29 predicted proteins | sample SSMForm2O_FD_200262 | JGI IMG/M metagenome (GOLD analysis project Ga0272442, IMG submission 200262) | Marine sediment archaeal communities from Little Sippewissett salt marsh, Falmouth, MA, United States - SSM-Form-2O | ecosystem: Environmental > Aquatic > Marine > Wetlands > Sediment ...
TTCGTTTCCCCATACTAGAATTATTTCGTCAGTTGATTTCACTGAAAATAGTTCTTCTATTTTTTCAATTTCATTTTGTTTTAAGCCAAAATCTTTGAAATTAGTTCTGTAAGTAATATTTGGCATTATATCTTGACATGCAATTACTCTAATCCTTCCTGCTATTTCATCGGCAAATTTTTTCCCAGGTTGGGTTGGTTTATCAAGTATTCCTGCAAAAAGCCTTAGCACTATTCCATAGATTTTTCCTTTGTTTTTTATTGTTTCTTTGAACCTTTTGCATTTTGATTTTTTAAGAATTGAGCTAACATCTTTGTAATCTGATTTTATATTTTTTTGGTTAATTCCACGGGCCTTTAGTCCATCTCGAATTTTCAGTAAGGCTTTCTGTCTTTCAGCTTCATGACCTACTGCTTTTGGAATATATTGGAGTTTAGGAACTCCTTTTAGTTCAACTCGAGTTCCTCCTTTGATGCTCACATTTACATCTTGGCGTGTACTCCCCATGCCTCTTTTGACTTTACCAGTGGTTCTAAGTATTCTTCCAATTAATTCAGCTACTTCGCCGGCTTCTTCAGGTGTTTTTATATCTGGATATGTTACAACTTCAACTAAGGGTATGCTTAGCCTATCTGTTTTAAATGTAATTTTGTGACCCACGTCACTTACCTCTCTGCATGCATCTTCTTCTAGGCCAAGCTGTATAATTCTTATTTTTTTGTTCTTGTATGGAATCTGTCCTTCTATACCTATGATTCCTGTTCTTTGAAAACCTGTAGGTATGCTTCCATCAAGATATTGCTTTCTGCTGATATGGATTTCGTCGACAATACTGCAGTTAAGTAAAAGAGCAATTTCAAGGGATATGTCTAAAGCTTGTTTATTAAGATGAAAAGGTGGTGTGTCGTCCATTTCATATGTGCAAACTGTGTCGTCATATAATTGATAAATAACATTTTTTTTGGTCTTAAATTCCATTAGAGCAGTTCCGTCATATTCACCAAGTTCCGATAAGGTGGGTCTCATGTGTCTTAGAATCTCGGCACTTGGTTTGTCTTTATGTAATACTGCTTTACATCTACAAAATAATTTTTTTTCTGTTTTTAACTGTTGATGTATTTCAAGTCCGCACTTTAAACCAATTTTTTTATAGTAATCATTTTCGTTCAAATTCTTTGACATTTCTCGGGCTGAATACTACATCTAATATCTAAAGATTGCGTCTGTAACTACCCATTTATATATTATAGTACTTTTACTATTCCGCATTCATTAAACTACTATGCATTATATATGGTGATTTGATTGTCTGAAGATGATAATTTCAAAGGTTATCGTGGTCCTGCAAAAAAGAAGCTGAAAGAATTAGGCATTAAAGTTTGGAGTGATGTTATCATAAAATCAACTCGAGGGACTTTTAATGGTATTATACTGCCACGGGCTGAAACTGAGGATGATAAACATATCGTTCTAAAACTTCACACAGGTTATAATGTTGGTATTAAAGTTGATTCAATTAAAACTGCAAAAGAAGTAGGATACAAAAAAGGAAATTATAAGATCCCAGAGTCTGAATTTCCAATTGATCCAGACAAACCAAATGTTACTCTTTTTGGAACGGGTGGCACTATTGCATCCCGGCTTGATTATAGAACTGGTGCGGTTATACCTGCTTTTTCACCTGGTGAACTTTATGGTGCCGTTCCTGAACTTGCAGATATTTGTAATCTTAAAACAGAAAAATTGTATGGGATTTTCAGCGAAAATATGGGTCCAAAACAATATATTACAACAGCAAAAGCAATAGGCAAAGAAATCGAAAATGGAGTTGATGGAATTATGATTGGTCATGGTACTGATACCATGCATCATACAGGAGCAATTTTGTCATTTATGGTCCAAAACTCACCTGTTCCAATAGTGTTGGTAGGTTCACAGAGATCTTCAGATAGGCCATCAAGTGATGCTGCATTAAATTTAATTAATGCAACTAAAACAGCAGCATATTGTGACATTGCTGAAGTAATGGTTTGCATGTTTGGTCCAACAAGCGATCAATATAATCTTTTACATCGCGGGACAAGAGTTAGAAAAATGCATAGTAGCTACAGGAGTACATTTAGAACAATAGGCGATATTCCATTAGGCATTGTTGACTCTAATGGATTTAGGTATATAAGAAAAGATTATAACAAAAGGAGAAAAGACAAGGACGTTAAAATTGACACAGCATTTGAAGAAAAAGTAGCAATTGTATATTATTATCCTAATATGTTGCCAGATATGATAGAATCACTTATTGATAATAAATATAAAGGGATTGTAATAGCAGGTACTGGGCTTGGCCATGTAAATAAGCCTTTATACAAACCATTAAAACGTGCAATTGAAGAAGGAATAGCAGTCTATATGACAGTCCAAACACTGTGGGGTTACGTACAAATGTATGTTTATGATACGGGTAGAGACTTGTTAAAACTAGGAGTAGTGCCTGCAGCAAACATGTTACCTGAAGTTGCATACATGAAATTATGCTGGGCTTTAGGACATACTAGTGATTTGGAGGAAGTAAAAGATATTATGTTAACACCGATAGCTGGAGAGATAACAGAAAGAGAACCTCATAATGGGTACTTGATATTGCAAGGTGGTATACCCGAAGTAGATAAATTTGCCAGTAAATATATGAGATAAAAATAAATTATTAGTTACTTGTGCTCAACATAAACGTAGGCGGTGTGCCAACGGTTGCATATTTTGCTTTTTTATCACTATTATTTGTAGCGCGATGTTTTACACCTGATTTATGCCAAAGCAAATCTCCTTTTTTTAGTTTATAAGATTTCTCTCCAACTTCGTATTCAATTTCTCCATCTAGAATATAATGAAGTTCTTCTCCACCGTGTTTATACCATTTTGTTTTTGTATGGGGCTCAATTTCAGCGATTATTGCCTCTAAATGATCTGACTTAATCATCAATCTATATAATTTTCCAGGAGTTTGAGTTGATTTTATTTGGTCTCCACTTTTTAATAATTTAGGTTCATCATCCATTTTATCCAAATTCAGGGAAAAAGCGATGATTTAATAAAGATTTCTAAATAGATAAAACTGTCTATTGTCTTATTTTTTTTCAATTCATTTAAATAATATATTTTTATTACAACCCCTATCTGGTATATGGGGGTATTTTATGCTAACAGAGAAATCGTTGGTATCTTTGAAAAATATTCTTAGTAAATCTGATTATCAGAAAATTCAAAAAATCAATAATCCCTCATTAAATGCTTTTATTGAAAAATATATTAATCTTTGCAATCCAAAAAAAATAACAGTGTATACTGATTCAGCGGAAGATCAGAAAAAAACACGGGATGCGGCCATTACAAATAAAGAAGAAGCAAAACTATCAACAACTGGTCATACAATTCATTATGATGGATACTATGATCAAGCACGAGATAAAGTTAATACAAAATTTTTATTGTCAAAAGGCCAAGATCTTGGCCCAGAGATTAATGCTATGAGTAAAGACGAAGGATTGAAAGAAATCCATGATATTATGAATAATATTATGGATGGTCATGAGCTTCATATCAAATTTTTATGTCTTGGGCCAACAAACTCAGATTTTTCTATTCCATGTGTCCAACTAACTGATTCTGCATATGTTGCTCATAGCGAAGATCTTCTTTACCGACAAGGTTATCAGGAGTTTATTCGACAAGGGCCTAATGCAAAATTTTTAAAGTTTGTCCATTCGCAAGGCCAGCTTGAAGAAGCAGGATTGGGCTTACAAGTTAGTAAAAAAATTGATAAAAGAAGGATTTACATAGATCTTGAAGATGAGACTATTTATAGTGCAAATACTCAGTATGGTGGTAACACAATTGGTCTAAAAAAACCTGCAATGCGTCTTGCAATAAATCGCGCGTCAAAGGAAGGTTGGCTTACTGAACACATGCTTGTTATGGGCATCCATGGTAATAATAATCGAGTTAGCTATTTTACTGGGGCTTTTCCATCTATGTGTGGTAAGACATCAACTGCTATGATAAATGAAGAAACAATAGTTGGTGATGACATTGCTTATATTAGGAAAATAAATGGAAAAACAAGGGCAGTTAATGTTGAATCAGGTATTTTTGGAATTATCGAAGGCATAAACGACAAGGATGATTTACTTCAATGGAAAGCGTTGAATTCACCTATTGAAATAATATTTACAAATCAACTTGTATACAATGACGATAAAATATATTGGAATGGTAAACCTGGAGAAAAACCTGAGAAGGGAATTAATCATTCGGGTGAATGGTTTAATGGTAAAAAAGACAAAGACGGAAAGGAAATAACGCCTTCTCATAAAAATGCTCGCTTTACTTTTAGAATGAATGTATTAGACAACGTTGACCCAATGCTTCATGATCCTAAGGGTGTTGAAATATCTGGGTTTATATATGGGGGGCGCGACTCTGATACATCTGTTCCTGTTGAACAGTCTTTCAACTGGGAACATGGAATAATTACAAAAGGTGCATGTTTAGAATCAGAAACAACTGCAGCAACCTTAGATAAAGAAGGAGTTCGTGTTTTTAACCCAATGTCTAATATCGATTTCTTATCAATACCAATAGGTCGGTATATACAGGTTAATCTAAACTTTGGAAAAAACCTTTCAAATCCTCCAAAAGTTTTTTCGGTTAACTATTTTTTGAAAAACAAAGATGGAAAATGGCTTAACCATAAAAATGATAAAGCAGTATGGCTAAAATGGATGGAATTAAGAGCAAATAATGAAGTTGATGCAATTAAAACTCCTACAGGTTATATGCCTTATTATAAAGATTTAAAACAACTTTTCAAAAAAGTATTAAATAAGAATTACTCTGAAGAGGACTATAAAGAACAGTTCACAGTTCGAATACCTGAAAATCTTTTAAAAATTGAACGTATGATAAATATTTTCAAAACAAGAGTCCATGATACACCTGATGTTTTATTCAATGTGGTGAAAGAACAAAAAAACAGATTAATTAAAGCTCAAAAAAAACATGGAGATTATATATCGCCGGAATCTCTAATATAATTAATTTTTCACTTTTATCACACCTAATATTTTTATATTGTACTTTGCATTCTCGAGGCAGATGAAAAACTTCCATGTGGGCATTATCGGAGGAGGCGTTGTTGGTTCTGCAATAGCATGGGAGCTATCAAAATATGATATTAGTGTTGCTGTTTTTGAAAAAGGAAGTGATGTTGCATCTGGTACAAGTAAAGCAAATAGCGGTGTTATTCATAGTGGTATAAACTCTGCAACAGGTTCACTGAAAGCTAAATTTTGTGTTGAGGGAAATAAAATGTTTCCTTCAATTGCTAATCAGCTAGGTTTTTCAATAAAATGGGTTGGAAAATATGTTATTGCAAAAAATCAAGGTGAAGTAAAAGAGCTTGAACGTCTTAAAAAAATAGGAGAGGATAATGGTACTCCTAATCTTAATATAGTCGATGGGGCCAAGGTCAACGAGCCAAATGTATCATGTCATTCAGCTCTCTGGGTTCCTACAGCCGCTATTGCTCTACCATATGAGTTTAACATAGCACTTGCTGAAAACGCTGTAATAAATAATGTAAAATTTTTACTTGAAAACAATGTAACAAATTTGAAAAAAACTAATGATGGTTTTTTAATTAAAACAAACAAAGGCGAATACCAATCAAAAATACTTATTAACTCTACAGGTCTGAACTGTCGAAATATTGTTTCGATGCTTGAAGAACCAGATTTCCAGGTTTACCCATGCAGAGGAGAATACTTAGTTTTAGACAAAAAATATGGTTCTCTTGTTAAATCTATGATTTATCCTGTACCTGACAAAGAATTAGGTGTACTTGGAGTACATATCACACCGACGATTGAGGGTAATCTTCTTTTTGGACCTAGTGCAGAATTTATCATTGATGAAAATGATAAAAAAACAACCAAAGAGATGATGAAAACGTTGCTTGTTGAGGCAAAGGATATTGTTGCAAAAATTCCTGAAAATGCAGTTATTAATGCTTACTCGGGAGTTCGTTGTAAGCTTGCATCAGCAGAAGAAGGCGGATGGGCAGATTACAGGATTGAAGAAAGCAAGCAAACGCCTGGTTTGATTAATCTTTTAGGAATTGAATCACCTGGTCTAACTGCTGCACCTGCTATTGCAAAGTATGTTACAAAAATGGTTTCAAAACGCGTTGAATTAGATAAAAAAAATGATTTCAAAACTGTAAAAGTATTTGGTAAACGATTTAATGAAATGACGTCAGCCCAACAGGCTTATTTGATTAAAAAAGACAAACGCTGGGGCAGGATTGTTTGCAGATGTGAACATATCACTGAGGCAGAAATCATAAAAGCACTTTCCAATCCTCTTGGTGCTAAAACTCTTTCGTCTGTCAAATACCGCTGTCGGGCTGGAATGGGTCGCTGCCAGGGTGGTTTTTGCACGCAACATATTATTAGAATAATGGAAAAACAATTCAAACTTGATCCAAAGGATATTAATTTAAAATCACCAGCTTCATATCTTTTCACAAGTCGTACTCGTGAGGTAAAAAAATGACCGAGTATGATATTGATGTAGCAGTAATTGGTGCGGGTCCTGCTGGCCTTGCAGCAGCAGTTTCTGCAAAAGAAAATGGTGCTAAAAAAGTCACAGTTATTGATAGGAATAATTGGCTTGGCGGCATTCTTTCACAGTGCATACATGATGGCTTTGGTGTTGAAGAAACAGGATCTTCTATGACTGGTCCTGAGTATGCCAATATGTATATTGAGATGGCAAAAAAACAAGATGTTTCTTTTTTGGATGAAACTATGGTTCTTGGATTTGATAAAAATCGATTGATTACTGCCGTGAACAAGAATGGTAATCATAAGATAAAAGCTAAATCAATTGTTCTTGCCATGGGCTGCCGTGAAAAAACTCGTTGGAATATTATGATTCCCGGTAATCGGCCTAGTGGTATTTTTACAGCAGGTGTTGCTCAGGCGTTCATTAACCTTTATAATATAATTCCTGGTAAAAATATTGTAATCCTTGGCTCTGGTGATGTAGGTCTCATTATGGCTCGCCGTTTGAAATTTGAAGGAGCCAATGTTCTCGGCGTTGTTGAAATTCTTCCTTATGCTAGTGGTCTACCGCGTAATGTTGTTCAGTGTTTGGATGATTATGACATTCCTTTGTTTTTGAATCATACCGTTACGTTTATTGAGGGTAAGGATCGTCTTGAAAGTGTTACAATAGCTAAGGTTGATAAAAATAGAAATGTAATTAATGGTTCTGAGAAGAAGATTAAGTGCGATACCTTGCTTTTATCTCTTGGTTTGATCCCTGAAAATGAGCTTTCAAATAATGTTGGGATAAAAATTCATGAAGTCACTGGTGGTCCTGTTGTAAATCAATTTTTAGAAACCACTATACCTAGTGTTTTTGCATGTGGCAATTGTCTGCAGGTCTATGATACAGTTGATGTTCTTTCCATAGATGCTAAAATTGCAGGTAAAAATGCTGCAGAAAAAACTATTTCTAAAAAGAAAAAATCGATTAAAACAATTCCTGGAAAGAATGTTAGATATGTTGTCCCACAAATTGTTGATCAACCTGGGAAAACACATATTTCGCTAAGAGTTGAAAAACCTGGTGAGTCAACTAAGTTGCATGTTATTTCAGATGGCAATGAAATATTTTCTAAGAAACTCCCTTGGATTAACCCTGCTAATATGGTAGAATTTAATGTTGATATCCAAGATATTGTTTTGGATAAAGGACATGATTTGGAGGTGTATCTCGATGGCTAAAAAAGAGATTACCTGTATCGTTTGTCCAATTGGTTGTAAAATTCTTGTTAAAACTGATGGATCCAAATTTGAAGCTCTTGATGGCTTCAGATGTAAAAGAGGAGTTGAATATGCAAAAAGTGAGGCTCTTGATCCAAGGCGTATGCTTACAACTTCTGTTCTTGTAATAGATGGTAAATGGCCTTTGGTTAGTGTTAAGAGCTCAAAGCCAGTTCCAAAAGACAAACTATTTTCTGTTCTTTCAGAAATAAAAAAAGCTGATGTTAAAGCCCCGGTTAAGCTTGGACAGGTTGTTATTAAAAATGTTGCAAAAACAGGTATAAATATTATTGCTACAAAAGAAGTAAATAAATAATAATTTTACTGTTTTTCAGTATATTTTATATATAGTGACCATATACAAAATTCTACAAAACTATCAGAAGATTCCAAAAGTTATATAATAATACTAAATTAGAGTGATGTCAAATGGGTATTGTGGATTTGACTTCTATGGGGGAGTCACAGGTTGAAATTAAAAAAGAGATAAATGACCGTCTGAGTAAGTTGCAGGAGGAGGTCTCAGATTATTGTTATCAGTGTGCTAAATGCACTTCAGGTTGTGAGGCACATAAACTTCTTGAACTTGAACCTCATAAAATTGTTGCACTACTCAAACGTGGACTTGTAGATGAGATGGTGAACTCAGAGGTTATTTGGACATGTATGAGTTGTTTTAAATGTCGTGAACGCTGCCCGCAAAAAGTAGCGCCTGTTGATATTCTGTTTGCATTGAAAAACATGGCTGTAGCCTCTGGTAAGCAAATACCTGGTAATTATACGGCTTGGCTTCAATCAGTTTTAGGAACTGGTTTACTTCAAGAAGTTAAAAGTATAAATACTAGAGACAATAAAACAAAAAACCGATCTGATCTTGGACTACCTGAAGTATCAAAACCAACTGATCCAACTAAGTTTCAAATGATGCTTTCAAAACTTGCAGTGGAGAAGGTATAGTGGGGGGAACTCAAATGAAAAAATATGCTTTTTATCCTGGATGTGTAATGCCAACTGAGCAATTTGCTCAGGAAATGTCTATTAGAGAAGTTTTACCAAAGCTTGATGTAGAACTTGTTGACTTAAAGGGTTTTTCATGCTGCGGAGAACCATTGAAAAGTGTTAATCAAATGATGACACTTACACTTTCTGCAAGAAATATTGCTATTGCCGAAAAAGAAGGACTTGATATCTTTACTGCTTGTCCAATGTGTCATTTGGCTCTTAGTGATTGTAAAAATGTTCTTGACAACAATCCTGAGATGCTAGAAAGAGTTAACAAATATCTAGCCGATGAAGACTTGGCTTATTGCGGTGATGCGAAAATTGTTCACACAGTTGATCTTTTGCATGACATTATTGGAATTGAAAAGATTAAAAAACTTGTTAAAAAACCTTTGAAGGATTTGAAAATAGCTACACATTACGGATGCCACTTGTTTCGACCAAGCGAAGTTGGTCGACCTGTTGATTCAGAAAACCCTCAGAAAATTGAAAACATACTAGAAGCAATTGGTGGAAAACCCGCTGATTATCCTGAAAAACTAGATTGTTGTGGAGGACTACTAACTGCAAATCTACCAGAATCTGCTTTAACTAAAACCGGGCAGAAACTACAAAAGGTTCAAGAGGCAGGCTTTGATGTTTTTGTAGATGTATGTCCATGGTGTCACCGACAGTATGATTCCAAACAAACAAAAGCTGGTGAAACAGTTGCTGCAAAACTAGATGTACCTGTTTTATATTTCTCACAGCTTATTGGTATTGCCTTTGGAATTAGTAAAGATAAGCTTGGTTTTGATCTTAATTTAAGCCCAGTTGATAAACTTAAATTTGGAGGTAATTAAAATGGCAAACAAAATTGGAGTATTTGTCTGTCATTGCGGTATTAATATTGCCTCTATGGTTGATGTTAAAAAACTTACCGAGTATGCAAAATCTCTTGATGGAGTTGTTGTTAGTAAAGATTACAAGTATATGTGCTCTGATGTTGGAGCAACATTGATCAAAGATTCAATTAAAAAACATAAACTAGAAAGTGTTGTAATAGCATGTTGCTCTCCTCGAATGCATGAACATACATTCCGTGGTGTTGTTGAAACAGGTGGGGTCAATGCTTTTAATTTAGAGATTGCAAACATCCGAGAACAATGTAGCTGGTCTCATGATGATAAAGTTCGAGCAACAGCAAAAGCAGAGGCTCTTGTTCGGGGTGCTGTAGCAAAGGCTAAACTTTTGGAGCCTTTGAAAACTTCAAAAATTAATGTAACACAAAAAGCACTTGTTATCGGTGGAGGTATAGCAGGTATTCAATCTGCTCTTGACTTGGCTGAAGAGGGTCACAAGGTTTATTTGGTTGAGAAAACACCAAGTATTGGCGGTCGTATGGCTCAGCTTGATAAGACATTTCCAACTCTTGATTGTTCGGGTTGTATTCTGACGCCTAAGATGATGGAGGCTGCAAATCATCCAAATATTGAACTCTTAACATATTCAGAGGTTACTGGTATTGAAGGCAGTATTGGAAATTACACGGTAAAGGTTAACAAGAAAGCTCGATTTGTTGATATGGATAAATGTACTGGCTGCGGTGATTGTGTTGAAGCATGTAGAATGAAAGGCCATGTGGCATCTGAGTTTGACATGGGGGTTGGAAAACGCAGTGCAATCTATATGCCATTTCCACAAGCAGTACCATTAAAGTGCACTATTGATAAAGATAGTTGCTTAATGCTTACTCGTGGTAAATGCGGAGCAGGTCCACTTTGTGTTGAAGCCTGTGAGGCAAAAGCAATTGATTTCAAACAAAAAGATAAAGAAGTTGAAATCAAAGTTGGAGCAATTATTATTGCAACAGGTTATGACGTGATGGATCCATCAAATTTATATGAGTATGGTTACGCTCGTTCAAAGGATGTTATTACTAGTCTTGAAATGGAGCGACTTATTAGTTCATCAGGTCCAACAGCTGGGGAAATTTTGCGACCTAGTAATGGTGAAAAGCCTAAGAGTATAACATATGTATTGTGTGTTGGTTCTCGTGATCAAACACAGTGCAGTTGGTGTTGCCGTATTGGTTGTATGAGTGCACTTAAACATATATATCTTCTTAGAGAAAAACTTGGAAATGATGTTGAAATAAATATTACTTATACTGATATTCGTAGCTATGGTAAAGGCTATGAGGAGTTTTATCGCAACATTCGTGGAATGAACACTAATTTTTTCCGTGGACGTCCAAGTGAGATTAGAAACGCAGGAGATCGTCTAAACATTGATATTTTTGATACGACAACAAACAAACTCTTTGAAATAAGCACTGATCTTGTTGTACTGGTTCCAGAACTTGTTCCACGTGCTGATTCAAATGAACTAGCAAGACTTATGCGTGTTTCCCAAAGTGCTGATGGATTCCTACTTGAGGCTCATCCAAAGCTTAGACCTATGGATACATTCACAGGTGGAATATTTATCGCTGGATGTTGCCAAGGTCCAAAAGATATTCAGGATACTGTAGCTCAAGCTAGTGGTGCAGCAGCTCGTGCTGCAAATATACTCTCTAAAAAAGAACTTGAGTCAGAACCACTTGTTTCAATTGTTGATGAAGATCTTTGCAGTGGTTGCGGAACTTGTGTGAAGGTTTGTGCATACAATGCAATTGAGCTAGTTGAAGATGATGACGGTAAGAAACATGCAAAGGTAAACGAAGCACTTTGTATGGGATGTGGGGCATGCGTTTCTGCATGTCCAAGCGGTGCCATGCAACAGCGAGGCTATAAGGATAAACAACTCTTGCCTATGGTTGATGAAACTGTATGAAAATAGTTTTATAAAAACCTTACAGAATAAAATTGAATAATTAACCTGTTTTTTTTAATCTTCAAAAATAAATAATTCATCGATAGTTGTTTTTAGTACTTTTGCTACATCATGAGCAAGTTTTAAAGATGGATTATATTTGCCTTTTTCCAGGAATACGATTGTTTCTCTCCTTACTCCTATATTTTTAGCTAAATCCTCTTGCGTCATATCATAGCGAGCTCGATATTCTTTGATTCTCGTTTTCATTTATTCTCCTTTCCTAGAAAAATAAATGTATGATATCATGAACACTATTCCAGATACTAATACTACTGCTGCAACTACAAGTCCACCTCTTAGTTCTTGATCAAAAAGTATGATTGATACCATGTTGCTTGATATTGAGCTCCATATTGCAGCTATGAATCCATAGTATCCTGCTTTATATCCTGCAAGTTTAAGCCTTTCATCTTGTGCAGGCAGTCCTACTTTTAGGTTTTTTACTCTGTCCCATATGAGATAAGTTGAGGTTATGACTAGGATTGATACAATTATTATTGACAATATGTCAAATAATTCTATGCTTTCTTTTCCTATTAAGTAAAATATGAATGTAAAAATTACACATGCTACAATTCCAATTCCCAATATTGCTGTTAATTTATCTTTCATTTTTCATACACCTTTTTGTTATTATATTCTAACAAAATGTTAATTATTTCTAACACAATGTTAGATGTATATAACATTTAGTATTTATAGTTTTCTAATTCAAAATTAAAAAATAAAAAAAGAGATTTATGTAAAAAAATTATTATGTTTTTTATCCCAATCTCTTTTACTAATATCTTTTTGGTTTACGCTTCTGATAACATTCCCTACAATAAACTGGACGAGTACCATCTGGTTTAAAAGGAACTTCAGTTTCTTTTCCACATTCTGCACAAGTAACCTTGTGCATTTCTCTTGGTGGACCTCTATCATCTCTATACATATTCTATTTCCTTCTATTGAAAACAATTTTTTTTTATGTTTTCAGCTGAAGTCAATGAGTCTTTGGTATTTAGCTGTATGTATTATTTTATGTAATAACATTTATAAGTAAACTAATAATAAGATAATACAACCTTCAAAGGAATGGATGCTCTACAAAATTTATTGTGTTTCTTTTTTTGTTGGTGGTGAAATATAAAAGGAGATATTATGACTACTACTATTAAACAAGGAGCAAAAGTAAATATCTTATTTGAAGCAAAACTGGAAACTGGAGAGACCGTAATAAAAACAGAAGATGAAGAGCCCCTCGAAATTGTTGTTGGACAAGGGACCATTCCAAAATCAATAGAGCTAATTTTAATGGAAATGAAAGAAGGAGAGACTAAGACAATAACACTTGAGCCTGCTGAAGCCTTTGGGCCTAAGATAGATGATCTTGTAATTGATCTTCCCAAAGAGGGATTTAACTCTGATTGTGAACTTACTGCTGGTTCAAGAGTTTCTATTAATTCACCTGATGGTAGAACATTTATGGGAACTATTTTGGAAATAAAGGATGAAAAAATAAGTGTTGATTTTAATCATCCATTAGCAGGTAAATCTTTAGTATTTACTGTTACTGTTGTTTCTATTGTATAAATTAGAGATAATGATGGATAGAATGGAAAAAAAGCCATATAAGACAAAGGTAGAAAGAGATATCCAGATTTCTGAGGATATTAAAGTATCTGGTATTCAGGGTGGAAAAGTTATTGGAAATAATTTAGCACTATTTTCATTTATTATTGGAATACCACTTTTAATATTGGGCGCGATCTCTCTAATAAATATAATATTTGATTTAGGTTTTCCAAGAAACTCTGCTGTAATAATTCTTGTTTTGTTGGTTACTGCTATAGGTTCTTTATTGACTATCGGCGGATATTTTCTGTCCAAAGTATGATGTATTCTCAGAATATCTAAAAATATATATTTTTATGTATCTCTTATTGATATCAGGCCAAGAAGCATACCTATATATACAGTTCCATCAGGTCCAATGTTTATCGGGCCCCAATTGTTGTTGAAGGTAAAACTTGAACCTACAAGTAGTTTGTATACTGTTTTACCTGTTCTGAAATCAAGCGTGGCCAGATACCATGGGTTTGGCCATAAGGTCGCAGGGGTTTTTGTATATAGATAAATAAGCCCGTTACCTGTTGTTAGCTTTGGTAGTGCTGAGCAGGGATATTCATCGCTCGTCCAGACTTCTTTGCATGTGTATCCTACTTGACTGTCTGGGATTACATCAATTCTGGTTATACCTGGCTCTGTTACTCTTCCTAACGTTAGGTTTAATAAGTTTTTATGGCCGTAGCTGTTGACAACAATAATTGATGTTGTACCATTATCGTGAGATATAGCAATTGGTGAGTTTTCGGTACAGCTTTTATTGTCTTCAAAAAGCGGTATTGAACATGCAAGTAAGCCATTGTTGCGATGGTAGATGTTCATTCTCATTTTTGGATCTGCATTATCACCTATTACTACAAATTTGTCTGTTATTGTAGGTGTTGTTCCTGATCCTTGGCTCAACATGCCTGGTTTTCTTCTCGTTCCTCTGTCATATTCTACTCTCCAGTCCATTGTAATCTCGTCGTTTAGGTTGAACCTGTAAAGAGCATGGTCTGAAACAATATAGACTCCATCTTCTGCTACTGCAAATGAGTTCTGGATTTCTTCTCTAACGCTGTTGTTTGTTAGTTCTATTGTTTTTATTGAATCATCTGTTACGTTTATGACTCCAACTACTCCATAGCGAGATACAAACCAGATATTACCATCCCAATCTGGTAGTGCACATCCTATCTTGTCCCGCTCAGGGAATTCTAAATCTATTACATAGTCGGATAGTTCATATTTTTTGGCTAGTTCGAAATCTTGAGGTAGGACTTGTATTATTTCTATTGCTTGTTCATGGGTTGCAACAACAATCCTATCCTCATTATCTAGGTAGAAGTATGCACCGCCTGAGGTATCTTCAAAAAGCCCTATAGGATCTAAAAATGAGAATATTGGCCGTCGTGGTAAAGTGTATCTGGCTGTTTCTTCAAGTGTGTCAGGATCCATCATTATTAATCTAGGTGTTAATGGGCTAACGCAACATGTAACCATCTGCCCATCGCTGGTGAAACAAATGGTAACACATTCGGCAATACCTCTAAAAGTAGAATTCACAACAGAGTTATTTGCTAATGGACCACTTTTGAAGCAAGCATCGGACATATAAGCATCACAATGCATATTATTCCAGCCGTTAGATGCCATAAAAGGATGCTGGGGAATTGGAGTAATATCTGTTAATGGATTAGAATAATCTGATCCGAAATCTGGATTGACGTATAATTTATCTTCTTCAGGAGTGAGCTTATAGTATAATCCTCTAGGTATTGGTATACTTGTTACTATAATACTTGGAAAAATTAGCAAAACACATAATATGCTGATTAATAGAATAGATTTGACTTTCATAATTTACAAATAATAGGAAATATTATATAAATTTATCTTAACACTATATTTTAAACTAAATAAAACTACTAAACTTAACAGATTTTATTAATATTATATTGTTACAACTTATTGATGAAAAAAGAATTAATTGCTCCCTGTGGAATGAACTGCGGAATTTGCAAATATCATTATAGAAAAAAAAATACATGCCCAGGCTGCAATGGTCCAAATGACAATAAATCGCTATATTGCATAGAATGCAAAGTTGTAATATGTGAAGAACGGAAAAAAAGTAAGTCTGGTTTTTGTTATGAATGTGAAATAATTCCATGTAAAAGAATGAAGAATCTTGATCAGAGATATTCAACAAAATATCATATGAGCATGCTTGAAAACCAAGAATATATAAAAAAACATGGACTTGAAAAGTTTTTAGAAAAAGAAAAGAAAAAATGGACATGTCCTGAATGTGGTGGAATTGTTACATGCCATGGCGGGATGTGCCTGGATTGTGGATTTGTAAAATTTAAAAATTGAGGAGAAAATGTCGTATAATGTCTATGTAATTGAGCTTGACAAAGATGTATTGGTTTCAAAAAAATTCAGAGAAAAAAATCCTAATATGAATACTAGAAAAGCTTGTTTTTATGTGGGTCAAACTATTCATGATCCAATTACCCGATTCAAACAACATAAAAAAGGCTATAAATCAAATAGATTTGCAAAAAAATATGGTCTAAGGCTTGTACCACAGATTTTTACTAAATTTAATCCAATTGCAAAACGTAAAGATGCAGAGTTTATTGAACAATGGATTACTGAAAAGCTAAGAGAAAAAGGCCATGGTGTTTGGTCGAACTAAATAAACATATCTTTTAATATCATTACCCTATAATTGTTATCCATGGAAAAAGCAACATTTGCAGCAGGATGCTTTTGGGGAGTACAAGCAACATTTGATAAATCTGAGGGAGTAGAAAAAACAACAGTTGGCTATACTGGTGGAACAACAAAAAACCCTACATATAAGCAAGTATGCACAGGAAAAACGGGACATGCTGAAGCAATAGAGATTATTTACAATTCCGAAAAAATATCTTATGAGCAACTTCTTGAAACATTCTGGATGATGCATGATCCAACACAAAAAAACAGACAAGGACCAGACATTGGAACACAATACAGATCAGCAATATTTTATCATACACAAGAACAAAAAGAACTTGCTGAAAAATCAAAAGAACAAAAAGAAAAAGATCTTGGAGTAAAAATCCAAACCGAAATAAAACCTGCAACTATTTTTTACCCGGCAGAAGAATACCATCAAAAATATTTAGAAAAACAAGAAACTAAAGGCTCTGGATTCTAAATCTACTTTTCTTTTTCAAATTCTAGACTTAAAGAATTTATACAATAACGCTTACCAGTAGGCTTTGGCCCATCCTCAAAAACATGACCAAGATGACCACCACAACGGCTGCATACGGCTTCAATTCTTTTCATCCCATAACTTTCATCAATTTTCAGATCAACACTATCTTTTGACAATACTTCCCAAAAACTAGGCCAACCACTGCCCGAGTTATATTTTTTATCAGATGAAAATAGTGGATTGCCACATCCGGCACAAACATACATTCCTTTTTCTTTATTATTCAATAGTTTGCCTGAAAAAGCAAGTTCAGTTCCTTTTTTCCTCAAAACTTTGTATTGTTCATCAGTGAGAATTTCCGTCCAGTTTTTTTCAAGATATTTTTTAGACATATTTTTTAGAATAAATTAGTTTTTTATAAGATTGCGCAAAGGCTTAATCTTAGTTTGTTCAATTTTTTCAAGAGGTTCATGCAACAATCCAAGTGATATAATCTTTCCACCTGATTTTGCAAGAACAACATTTTCATGAGTAATCTTGAATTTCCCACCGCGGTAATGAAAGATTCTTTCCAAAGCAGGTGATATCGGATTATCTTTAAAGAATTGTTTTCCCTCTTCATTTTTCTGAAAAATCCGTCCTTGATTGTCAATCGAATATTCATCACCCAGATAGTATTGCTCAATCCAGGGATTTCTTGGTTTAAGAGCATGATATGAAAAATTGCCAACTATCTCATGGTTGTACATATGCCTGAATTGCAACAGTTTTTCGTCTGTAGTACGTCGGGCAAGAATAATGTGAATAGCGGCATCGTCAGGCAGGCGAACTGCTCGGCCAATACTCTGAATGTGATATGCCTCTGTGATAGCTGTTGATACAATGATAAGGCATTGAATGTTTCTCTTGTCGTAACCCTCAGCTAGCATTCCAACAGATAATAATGCTGGGATACGATCATACTGGAAATCATCAAGAGCTTTTTCATCAGCTTGCTCGCTATGATAAACAGGATAGCCAGTTATTTTTGATATAATATTAGCTTGCTCGATACGTTTACAAATTAAAAGAGTAGGTTTATTCTTATATTTTTTCAGCAAATCAACTGCTTTTGGGATACGATCTTCAGCACTATAAACCAAGCTACGTCTTCTAAAAATTAATGCGTCAAGCTGTTTTCTAATGTCATATTTTGAATCATCATTCTGTCTCATACGACCAAGGCATTTCCTAATGCTTTCAGAGTATTCATCATACAATCGTTGTTCGTCAGGTTGCAGATCAACAGAATGGAAGAAAACAGTGAAATCACTAATTTTCGCCTCCTCTAAAGGCACCTCAATTATAATATCGCCGCAATAATCATGACAAAGTCTATTTGGAGTGGCTGAAAGGCCTAGAATATCATTATAATCAATATTTTCATATATCTTAGAAAAAATAGGACTAGTACTTCTATGGCATTCATCAACAACAAAAAGGTCACATTTGATGCCCTTTGATCTTTCTTTTGAAAGGATATGAAAAGTTTCTACAATGGCTTTCTTAACACCATGCTTTTTTAACTCTTCAGTCCACTGATTTTTAAGCTTACGAGTTGGAACTGCAACTAATATTTTCTTATAATTTTTATCTTTCATCAAAAGTATAGCAGCATAGGTTTTACCAGTTCCAGCAAATGCTTTGATAACGCCTTTGCCATTGTATAGTCTAACGAAACGATTCTGCCATTCATAGGGAACTAAGGTCATATAATCAACATTGTAGATACATATTCCCTATACTAAACAAGTAAAAGTTAAAAAAAGTTATTATTTTTTACTGAAAAGTTCTTGAGCAGGACAACCAAGTTCTCTTTGTTTACAATATTTACAAACAAGGCTACCGCGAATAAGAGCATTTCCAACAAAGAAAAAAATCAAAAGTACTATCATTAACACTAAAATTACAAATGAAAAATTAAGAATTAATAGAATAATTGCTGCAAAGATAGGTAATATAAACACAAGAAAATCAGGTATCAAATCAAAAAGAGTTATTTTTCTGTCGACAAATTTTTCAGGCCCGCCTTTTTCACAAAACCAAGGGGCCACCCAGCCTTTGCCCAATCCACATATTTTGCCATAATAATAACAATTTTTACAACTTCTTAATACTACAAAAATTTCAATTGCAAAACAATAAAAAAGATATAAAAATGCAAAAATTAATCCAAATCCTGCAATTATATATGCTCCAACAAGATAAGTAATATAACTTAGGATAATTGTAAATATCGGGATTCCTATTGGATAATCTTTATAGGTTTTTGTTTTCACCATTTTTTCTCACAAATTTCTATTTTTTTATAAAATCTAAATTCATTTTCAACCTATTAATTTTATCTCGTAAAAAAATTGCTTTTTCAAAATTCAAATCATCTGCTGCTTTTCTCATTTCGAGCTCCAGGTCAATAATCATATTTGGAATATCTTTTTTTGGAATATGTTTTATATCTTTAATTTCAACTACTTTTTCTTTTACAGGTTTAATGATTGTGGTTGGTTTAATATTGTATTTCTTATTAAACTCAAGTTGTAGCTTTCTCCTACGATTTGTTTCATCAAGGGCTCGTTGAATAGAATCAGTAATTTTATCTGCATATAAAATTACTTTTGAGTTTACATTTCGTGCGGCTCTTCCAATGATTTGAATAAGGCTTCTATGGTCGCGTAAAAAGCCTTCTTTGTCAGCGTCAAGAATTCCAATAAGACCAACTTCCGGTATGTCAAGGCCTTCTCTTAAAAGATTAATGCCTACTAATACATCGAATTTACCCAGACGGAGCTGACGAATTATCTCTGTTCTCTCCAGCGTGTCAATTTCAGAGTGCAGATAGCGTGTTTTGATTTGTTTTTCAGCAAGATATTCGGATAAATCTTCGGCTAATCTTTTTGTAAGAGTAGTAACTAATACACGATCACCATTTTTTACTGCTTTATTAATTTCAGTAATTAGATTTGGGATTTGACCTTTAATAGGTCTTATTTGACATGGGGGATCAACAAGACCAGTTGGTCTAATTATTTGTTCAACTATCTGATTTGATATTCCAAGTTCATAATCACCGGGTGTTGCAGATACAAAAATTACATTTTTCATGTATTTTTTGAATTCTTCAAATGTCTGAGGTCGATTTTCAAAAGCACTAGGGAGTCTGAATCCATAATCAATAAGGCTTTTTTTACGTGAATAATCGCCATGATGCATTCCATGAACCTGTGGAATTGTTCTGTGTGATTCATCAATAAACATAAGAAAATCATCAGGGAAATAATCAAGAAAGCAAAATGGTTTTTCACCAGTTTTTCTCCCATCAAAGTGCATTGAATAGTTTTCAATTCCTTTGCAAAATCCTGTTTCTTCAATCATTTCAATATCATACATTGTTCGCTGTTTTAGCCTATGTGCCTCTAACATATCAAGTTGAGGAAGTCTTGCGTCAAGCTCTGCTTTTATTGAATCAATTGCTCTTTGTTTTTTATCTTCGGCAATTACAAAGTGTCTTGCGGGATAAACAAAAATGTATTCTAAATTTTCAACTGTTTCCCCGGTTATTTTATCAATTTCAGTAATTTTTTCTATTTCATCTCCAAACATTTCAATGCGTATAATGTTGTCATAGTATCCTGGTATTAGATCGATTGTATCTCCTTTTACTCTGAACCTTCCTGATTTTAAATCCATGTCATTTCGTTCATATTGCATATCAATAAATTTTTCTAGAATTGTGTTTCTTTTAATTTCCTCATTTTTTCTGATTTCAAGACCAAGTTGTATATAATCGCTAGGATCTCCTGCTGTATAAATTACCGATACACTTCCTACTACTATTACATCTTGTCTTGATAGAATTGATGCTGTTGCTGACATTCTCATTTGTTCTAGCTTTGGATTAATATCTGCATCTTTTTCGATGTATTGATCTTTTGAGGGAATATAGCTTTCAGGCTGGTAATAATCATAGTATGATACAAAATATTCAACACGATTTTCTGGAAAGAACTCTTTGAACTCTGAAAATAGCTGAGCAGCAAGGGTTTTGTTATGCGCAAGAACTAGTGTTGGTTTTTGAACCTGCTCGATTACATTTGCCATGGTAAATGTTTTCCCACTACCAGTCACGCCGAGAAGTGTTTGGTATTGTTTTTTATTATTTAGACCATCTACTAACTTTTTTATTGCATCAGGTTGGGAGCCATGAGGTTTCATATCTGTTACTAATTTGAACTCAGTCACTACTTAACAACTCCTTTTTTCTCAGCAGACGATTATATTTAATTGCAAAACGATGAGCTTCATCTCTTATTTCCTGAATAAAATGTAATGCTTTATCCTTTTTATTTAAACGCATAATCTGCATATATCCAGGAATATATATTTCTTCATATCTTTTAGCAATGCTTATTATCGGAATCTTAATACCAAGTTTTTCAAGCTCAGCAATAGCAAAATTAAGCTGAGCACGGCCTCCATCAATAATGATAAGGTTGGGAAAATCAGTATTTTCTTTTTTTAACCTACTATATCTGCGTCTAACAACTTCTGCAATTGCTGCAGTGTCATCTATTCCACTAACATTTCGAATTTTAAATCTTCTGTAATTATTCTTATCGGCTTTTCCATTTCTGAATTGAACCATAGAACCAACAGTTGATGAGCCAGAAATATGTGATATATCAAAACACTCAATTACTACTGGATCTTCCTGCAAATGCAGTCTGTTCCTAAGAGTTTTGACTTTGTCAATATCTGCAAAAAAAGTAATTTCAATGTTTTTATTAACCAGGTCAAGAAGCTGTCTTTTTTCACCCTTCTGAGGCGTAGTAATTTTAATTTTTCCTTGACGTTTTTTTTCTAAAAAATCAATAACAGCATTTGAAAGTTTTTTTGGAACAATTAACTCTTTTGGAATAGTATTTTCAGAGTAATACTGAATGATGAATTCTTCAAAAAAATCTGAATTAAAATCAAAAACATAGTCATTTTTATTATTCAAAGTGCCTTTGTATATGTTGAATAGCATAAGATAGACTTTTTCATCTTTAATTTCATAGTTGATTATGTCTTCATTGTATTTTTTTTGTCGTTCCATGTTCTGTCTTTCTTTCAAATGCTTAATTGCACTTATTTGATTACGTATCAATAAAGCTTTTTCAAAATCTTTTGAATCTCCACTTTTTTTCATATCTTCTTCAAGTTTTTTTAAAAGTTTATCAGTATGGCCGGTTAGAATCATTTTGACATTTGATACCTTCTTTGAATATTGGCTTTTTGAAATGTTTCCTATACATGGTGCATCACACAGGTTAATATGATATCTAAGGCAGGCTTTTTTAGGCATTTTGTTACATGATCTAAGGGTAAAAATTTTTTTCAAAAATTGTAATATATAATCCCGTTCTGTTGCTGATACGAAGGGGCCGAATAGTTTACCTCTACCTTTTCCCCTTCTATCAATAATTAGACGAGGAAATTCTTCATCTGTTAAAAGCAGATATGTATGGCTCTTTGCGTCTTTTAGACGAATATTGTATTTAGGTTGATATTTTTTAATAAGAGTATTTTCCAAAACAAGAGATTCTACTTCATTATCTGTGACAATAAAATCAACATTTTTTGCATGAGAAATCATTGCCTTTGTTTTTTCATCCAAATCATTGGGTTTATTATATTGTTTAATTCTTTTTTTCAGATTTTTTGCCTTTCCAATATATAATATGGTCCCTGATGAATTTTTAAACAAATAGCAACCTGGTTCAGTTGGAAGTATTTTTTCATCAAACATTTTTCTTGCCTTTTGAAATAATTGGTTTTAAAATCTCACCTGTAAAACTTTTTTTATTATCCTTTATTTCTTCAGGTGTTCCTCTTGCAACAATCTGACCTCCCAAGTCTCCGCCTTCTGGACCTAGATCAATGATGTAATCTGCAGATTTGATTACATCAGGATTATGCTCGATAACAATTACTGAGTTGCCTTTTTCAACAAGGCTGCTGAGAACATCAATTAGTTTTTTTACATCATGAAAATGAAGGCCAGTGGTAGGCTCATCAAGTAGATATACAGTTTTTCCAGTACTACGTTTTGACAGCTCCCTAGTAAGCTTTATACGCTGTGCCTCACCACCTGAAAGAGTTGTTGAACTTTGACCAAGTTTGATATAGTCAAGGCCAACCTGGCTAAGTGTCTCAAGTTTTCTTTTAATAATTGGAATGTTTTTGAAAATCTCGAGGGCTTCTTCTACGCTCATGTCTAAAACATCAGCAATTGATTTTCCTTTGTATTTAACTTCAAGGGTTTCACTATTGTATCTTTTTCCTTTGCACTCTTCACACTCAATATATATGTCAGGCAAAAAATTCATCTCGATTTTTATTAGCCCATCGCCTTGACAGGCTTCACAACGTCCACCTCTTACATTAAATGAAAAACGACCTGGTTTGTAACCACGTCTTTTTGCCTCAGGTGTAAGGGCGAATAATTTTCTTATTTCATCAAAGACTTTTGTGTATGTAGCTGGATTACTCCTGGGAGTTTTTCCTATTGGGCTTTGATCAATAACAATTACTTTGTCTATTTTTTCATCAAACTCTATCGAATCATGATCACCAGGATTTTGCTTTGAATCATGAAGCTTTCTCATAAGTCCTCTGTAAAGTATGTCATAGACTAGTGTGGATTTACCAGAGCCAGATACGCCTGTAATAAGTGTTAAAACACCAATTGGGATGTGAACATTTATATCTTTTAAATTATGCTGACGGCATCCAAAGACATGAATATATTTATCAGATATTCTTCTTTTTTCAGGAATTGGAATTTTTAGTTTACCAGTTAGATATTTACCTGTTAGTGATGCTGGATTTTTCTCAATTTTTTTAGGTGTTCCCTCAGCAATTATTTTTCCACCATGAATTCCTGCACCAGGCCCTAGATCAACTACATGATCTGCATGTCGTATAGTTTCTTCATCATGCTCGACAACAATCAAAGTGTTACCAAGATCACGAAGGCTATGAAGAGTGTCAATTAGTTTTTTGTTATCTTTTTGATGAAGGCCAATGGAGGGTTCATCCAGAATATATACGACTCCCATCAAGTTTGATCCGATCTGTGTTGCAAGTCTTATTCTTTGAGCCTCACCGCCAGATAGAGTTCCAGCATTACGAGATAGTGTTAAATAATTTAGACCGACTTTGTCTAGAAAATCAAGTCTTAATTTAATTTCTTTAAGAATCTGCCAAGCAATTTCCTCTTGTTTCTTTGTTAGAATTAATGTTTTGAAAAAAATAATTGCTTTTTTAATTGACAAATCAGTTATATCGACAATTGATTTATCAGCAATTTTAACAGATAAAACCTTTTTTTTCAAACGTTTTCCATCACATTCAAGGCAAGGTGTAATTCTCATGAATCTTTCCAATTCACGTCTTCGATAGTCTGATTGTGTTTGTTTATAAAGCCTTTCAGATTGCGGAATTAGTCCTTCCCAATAACTTCTACCAGTCCATTGCTGATCTTTTCTACTCGAAGTCATATTAAAACTAATTTTTTCATCAGATCCATACATTAAAGCATTGTATTGGTCTTCTGTTAAATCAGCAATTGGTGTGAAAATATCAAATCCATAGTGTTTTGCAAGCGAGCCTAAAAATTTTATTCTCCAACCGTCCATAGCGTTTCTATATAGTTTTATCGCTCCATCAGCAATTGATAATTCTTTATCTGGAATTATTAGATGTGGGTCAAAATCCATTCTAATTCCTAATCCATGGCATTTTTCACATGCACCAAAGGGGCTGTTAAACGAAAACATACGAGGTTGCAGTTCCTCAAAAACCATTCCACAGATAGGACATGCCATTTTTGATGAGTAAATCTTTTCATCATTTTTTTTATCAAGAATAATTAAAAGCCCATCTGATTTTCTTAATGCATTTTCCACTGCTTCAACAAGACGGCTTTTATCATCTGTTTTTAACCGATCTATGATGATTTCTATGTCATGTTTTTTATATCGGTCAAGTTTAATTGTTTCATCAGTTCTATAAATTGCCTTGTCAACTCTTACTCTTGTGTATCCATCTTTATTAAGATCGATAAAGAGTTGTTCATATGTTCCTTTTTTCTGGCGAATAATTGGTGACAAAACTGTAATCATTCCATTAAATTCATCAGCTATTTTTTTAGCAATTTTTTGAGGAGATTGCGACTCAATCTTTTTATTATGATCTGGACAATAAGGAGTTCCAATCCTTGCATATAACAGTCTAAGATAGTCATAGATTTCAGTAATTGTTCCAACTGTACTTCTTGGGTTTTTACTTGTAGTTTTTTGTTCTATTGAAATTGCAGGGGATAGGCCTTCAATGCTATCAACATCAGGCTTACGCATAAGACCTAGAAACTGTCGAGCATATGCAGAAAGTGACTCGACATAACGCCTTTGACCTTCAGCATAAATTGTATCGAATGCAAGTGTAGACTTGCCACTACCTGATAGTCCAGTAATTACTATGAATTTGTCTCTTGGAAGCTTAACATTGATATTTTTAAGATTATGTTCTCTAGCTCCTTTAACTATGATGTCTTTCAACTATGCCCCCCATAAAATATTGAATATTTGCTTTTCCCACATAGAATACTTATATTCAAATCTTTTCCTTATATATTTTATATGGGGTTGTTAAAAGTATTATTTTTCTTCTAAAAACTTTATAAGTTCTTTTCTACAGTTTAGGCATAGATGATAATGACCAGGTTTTCCTCTGCCCGGTTCAGCAAAATCATATGTGACTATGGTATCATATAAGTCATCATACTTTGTTTGACATAAATCACATTCAATTTTCATATTTACCACAATTTATTAAAAAAATAAAAAATGAGAGTAATTTATTTTACTCTCCCTCATTTTTTTTCGACTTTTTTGTTTCTTTTGAATCAATTGGTATTATTCCCGTCATTTTTTCAGCAATAACATTTGTAATTTCTGTGTTTGGATCTATAACATATTTGGTCCCATCTTTTAAAGCGTTTTCAATTGTTTCTAGTTTTTTATAAATTTGTGCTTCTCCTTTGAAATATTGTTGAATTGCAGTGTTAATTCTTTGGATTTTTTCTGCTTCAGCCTTGGCCACTTGAATAATTGCCTGAGCTTGTCCCTCTGCTTCAAGAATTAAGCCTTGCTTTTTACCCTCTGCTTTTTTAATCTCTGATCTTCGCTCACCATCTGCTTTGGTTTCTGTTGCAGTTGCAAAATCAACTGCAGCTTTTTTGTTTCTTTCTGCGATAACTACATTATTCATAGCTGTTTGAACGTCATCAGGTGGTTCAATTCTTTGCAGTTCAACTCTTATAACATCTATCCCCCATGCATCTGTTTGTTTGTCAAGCTCTTGCTCAAGTATTGCATTTAGAGTATCTCTTTTGCTATTTGCCTCTGTAAGAGTCATCTTACCAATAATGTCTCTAAGTGTTGTTCGTGCAAGACTGGTAATTTGTGCTCGATAATTTTGTGCTTTATAGATTGCCTTCATCGGGTCTACTACTCTGAAATATACAACTGCATCAACTGTAGCGTTTAGATCGTCTTTTGTAATAATTCTTTGCGGTTCAACATCCACCATGTTTTCAGTGATATCGACTTTGATCATTCTATCAATTATTGGAATAATCCAATGAAAACCCTGGTCAGCAGTCTTTCTATATTTACCAAGTCTCTCAATAAGCCCCTTTTGCCTGGGTCTTACTATTCTGATACCCATTGATGTAATCCAGACAAATACTGCAATTAGAACAATCAGAATAATCATCCAGGTTGACCCACATATTTCGCCTAATGCGTCTAACATATTATTTCCTCCTCTCTCCAAATCTAAAATATTTTAAGATTTGTATCGACTAATCCCTTAAAAACCTATTTTATTATTCAGGTTTGTTCAACAACTGGTTTATCCTTTTTAGGAAAGATTTTATAACGAACTGTAAGAGCAACTCTAAGAATCCATTCAACCAATATTATCAATAACAAGAATTGGACGATTGAATTTACATTTTCAGGTAGATGGCTAAGTCTCTCCTGAACAGCACCTATGGAAAAATATGTCGAATCAACTAAAAAAACACCGAGTATGGCAAAAGGAAGCATTTTAGCAACATCTTTTGAAAGATCCTCAGTATAATATGCTGTTATCCTAATTGCAACAATTAATGCAAATGAAATTGATAGAACTTCAGCTATAGAATAAGTTTCAACTTTTGTTAAAGATATCAATATTACAGAAAAACCCATGAAGAAAATCATTGCTACAAAAGGATATAGAAAAACATATTTCAAAGCACCTACAGTTTTTGAATATTTAATTTTAGTTGGTTTAAAACAGTCTCTTCTTGCAACAAAACGATAAAAATGATAAATTACTATTGCATAGATTGCAATCATTATTATTAAATAAAAAAGTGCAACAATTCCTTCTAAATTACCTTTTATTAATTCATCTAATGATAAATTATTCATCCAAGGTTTTATAATATCTTCAGTAGCCATATTTTCTCTCCCCAAAAACCTTCTTAATGTAATGGATCTATTTATTTATAAAAATTTACTTTTTATTACGATCTGTAAGGCACTTGACGATAATAATTATGTGAAATCATTGTGAACTATTACTCTTATATCTTTTAAATAGTCTAATAGATAGCCAATTGTTCATATTACAACACATGCATTTACGTCAATTGACTATAGGTTTTAAGGCAAAATTTATATACAGATAATTTGTTGTATTATAGCAGAGCGTAAAAAAGGATATGCAACTTTTTTGATAAAGTCCCCTCACCGGGCTACTCATTAGGGATTGCTATCCCTCTCACTCTGTATTTTTAACTTTTATCATTAATAATTCTTTTATCCATAGTAATTATCCAAGAAGGCAAACCTTCAACAGTTTTTATCACAGCATTTTTAGCAAAAACTTCTCTATAATATAAATTACACTTAACCCGCCCCCGAAGGTTTTTCTCAATTGTATGACACAAATATCCACCTCTCCGATCCCAATCAGTTAAAATAATGATTTCTTTGTATTTCTCGGCGATATGATCACAAAAATCAGTAAGTGACATGCCTTTGTTTAAACTTATAATAACGCCTTTCAAATCCAATTTACGAAGCGCATCAATATCTTTTTCACCTTCAACAATAATTGGAATTTTTTTATTTTCCTCAGAAAGCTCGAGTAATGCTTTTTTTAAATCTTCATAGGATTTTTCATAATCCATCCAAAGATGCCTCGATTTTTTTAACTATGTCACTAATTTTACCATTTTTTATTAGAACTATCTTTTCTTTCTTTTTAGCTCCAGAAACCAATATTACTTTCGAAAATGGCTTTTTAAAAAATTCAGCAATAGTTCGTAAAACTTCCATATTTGCTTTATTTTCATGTGCAGGTGATTTGACCTTCATTTCAACACATTTACGAGATTTGTTAAAACCAGATGGGAAAATTGTTTTTCTAGAACCAGCCTTTACGAAAAGATTAATTGTTACTCCATTCTTGTGTTTTTTCACAATTTCTTCACATTTTCCCATATGTAACTGGAATAATGAAATATTTTTTTTATTTAAAAAGTTATAGGAAAAATATGTGAAAGGAGGGGTCTCCTTTCATTTTTTTATGCATTTACTACTGTTAACGCCTCTATTGCATTGTTGAATGTCTCGCTTGGTCTCATTGCTTTTGACACTAGTTCATAATCTGTTTTATAGTATCCACCAAGATCAACTGGTTTTGCCTGTGCAGCTAGCAATTCTTCATTGATTTTATCTTCGTTCTCGGTGAGATTTTTTGCGAGTTTTGTAAATCTAGCTTTCAGTTCATCATCATCGTTTTGTTCAGCTAGTGCTTCTGCCCAGTACATGGTTAGATAAAAGTGGCTTCCTCTGTTGTCGATTTCATTTACAACACGGGATGGTGACTTGTTCTCAAGTAAAAACTTGGCAGTTGCTTTGTCAAGTGCATCAGCTAATACCTTTGCTTTTGTATTATTTGTTGTCTTACTATAATGCTCAAGTGAAACAGCAAGTGCCAAAAATTCACCTAGTGAATCCCAACGTAAATGGCCTTCTTGAATAAATTGTTGAACATGCTTGGGTGCAGATCCTCCTGCACCTGTTTCGTACAATCCTCCACCATTCATAAGTGGTACTATTGAGTACATTTTTGCACTAGTTCCAACTTCTAGAATTGGAAAAAGATCAGTCAAATAATCACGTAATACATTACCTGTCACTGAGATTGTATCCTGACCTTTAACCATGCGTTCAACTGAAAATCGTGTTGCCTCAACCGGCGGCATAATATGGATTTGTAGACCAGATGTATCATGGTCT
>Ga0272442_10002147_pt1 | contig 28971 bp, 24 predicted proteins | sample SSMForm2O_FD_200262 | JGI IMG/M metagenome (GOLD analysis project Ga0272442, IMG submission 200262) | Marine sediment archaeal communities from Little Sippewissett salt marsh, Falmouth, MA, United States - SSM-Form-2O | ecosystem: Environmental > Aquatic > Marine > Wetlands > Sediment ...
CGATAAGTCCACAATTCGCCTAATATCTTCCTCTGTTTCGCCCGGTAAACCAACCATAAAGTATAATTTGAATCGCTGCCAGCCGGCCCGGTAAGCTGCTTCAACTGCTTCAAACAAATCCTCGTCCTTCAAAGGCTTGTTGATTATCTGCCTTAGTCTTTCACCGGCTGCTTCAACGGCGATTGTAAGACCGGATTTTCTTACGCTCGTTAACAATTTAGGAAGCAGTCTTAACTGCTGGTCAACGCGAAGGCTTGGCAGTGACAGGCCGACATGTTTATCTCGAAAATATTCGTGCAGTTGCAGTACCAGTTCCTCAAGGTTTGGATAATCAGCCGTTGATAAACTCAGCAAACTGACCGTATCGAATCCTGTTGACCGATAGCAGGCCTTTGCTATTTCGGTGATTTTCTTAATACTGCGGCGGCGTACCGGCCTCCTGCAAAAACTCGCCTGACAAAAAAGGCAACTCCTGGGACAGCCTCGCATAATCTCAACGCTCACTCGCTCATGAACGGTCTTTGCGAAAGGAACTATCGGCTTAAGCGGCACCGGGGTGTTCTCAAAATCCTTAACAACGGCGTTTTTCAATCCGCCGGATGAATCAGGTCCATAAAAACAAGGAACATACGCCCAATCGAATTTCTCAGCAGCCTTTTGAAGAATTTCTTTTTTGGCGGTGGCGGCTTTTTTTTCATCTCTCACCAACTGTACCAGTTCCACAACCGCCTCTTCACCGTCACCGAGCACAAAAAGGTCTATGAAGTCAGCGATTGGTTCACAGCAAACCGCCTGGCTGCCGCCGGCAATTATCAGCGGTTCCTCTTCGCCTCGACCATCGCTTCGTATATTAATACCACCGAGGTCAAGGATATTGAGCACGTTCGTATAACAAAGCTCATTGCTTAGACTAAAACCCAAAATATCAAAACTTTTTAACGCCGCTCTGGACTCCAGGCTGAACAGCGGGATTTGCTTTTGCCGCAATATTTCTTCGGCTCCAATCCAGGGTGCAAAGACTCGCTCGGCGGCAACGCCGTCAATCTTGTTCAGGATATCATAGATAATTGCCATGCCGCTATTGCTCATTGCCACTTCGTAAATATCCGGAAAGCACAGTGCAACCGTCAGTTCACAACGGCTCAGGTCCTTTTTAATCTGATTTATCTCGCCGCCGATATATCTGCTCGGCCTGCGGACAAAAGGCAGAAATTCCCTCTCAACACGCTCAGACAATATTGTTACTTCTCTTTTATTCACCACAACATTATAATTTGTTTATTGATTATTTTCTATTGGTTATTGTTCAATCTGCAATTATCAATAGCTTTGAGCCGAGAGGCTTTTTATGGATAAACAAAATCGATGGTTTACACCTGCACTCATAGTCGGGGCTTTCGTGATTGCGGGCGTCTATTTTTTTATCTGGCCTACAAAACAGGTCGAAGCAGACAGCGGCCATCGGGTAGTTATGGGGACATTTGCCCGTATCGTCGCCATTGCAGCCAATTCCAGCGCCGCTAATAAATGCATTCAGGCGGGCTTCGAGCAGTTGGAATCAATTGATAACCAGATGAGCGGTTATAAAACCGATTCTGAACTGACCCGTCTTAATACCGCTGCTTATGAAAGACCAGTTCAAGTAAGTCCGCCGCTCTTCGAGGTTCTCCAAAGTAGTATAGCTTTCAGCCGAAAAACCGAAGGTGCTTTTGATATTACCGTTGGACCATTGGTGGATTTATATCATTCCGCAGCAGACGAAAAAGTCGCTCCGAGCCCCGAACAGATAGAACAGGCCAAAGAGAAAGTCGGTTTTGAAAAGTTGAAACTCGATGAACAGAATAAAACTGTCAAGTTTACCGTAAACGGTATGAAACTCGACCTTGGAGGCATTGCAAAAGGATACGCAATCGACAAGGCGGTTGAGGCGATGCAAAATTGTGGAGCGCTTGGGGGTATAGTTGATGTCGGCGGTGACATTCGGTGCTTCGGAGCGCCGCCGAGAGACAAAAACACATGGCTCGTCGGCCTTCAGGACCCCACGGAAACTGAAGTCGCAATCGGAACAGGTAAACTTTTGTTGACCCTGAAGGTCTCGGATGCTGCGGTTACTACAAGCGGCGACTATCGAAGATTTGTCTTGATTGACGGTAAAAAGTACAGCCACATAATGAACCGCGACACAGGCTCAAGCGCCGACGGTCTTTCAAGCGTAACAATTATTTCCAAAAACGCAACCGAAGCCGATGCCCTGGCGACCGCAGTAAGCGTGATGGGGCAGGAAAAAGGTCTTGCTTTAATTGAAAAAATACCGCAAACTGAGGCAATCTTAATATCTTCGGCGCCGAATTTTGACCGTATACAAACCAGCGGTGCAGAAAAATACATCTATAAAAAGTGAAAGGCAGTTTTATGAATTCCCGTCAGCGGGTGAACAAAGCCGTCAATTTTGAAAAGCCGGACAGGGTTCCCATCGATTTAGGCGCCATTCGCGCCTCCGGAATTAATGCGGTGCTTTATGACAAACTCAAAAAACGTATGGGCATCAATACACCGACCAAAATTCACGACAGTATGCAGATACTTGCCGAGGTCGAACTGGACGTCCTTGATTGCTTGAATGTCGATGTGGTCCCCCTGGAAGGTGCAGATGCAAAATGGGCTGGTATGGACGCGTCTGAGGGTGTCAAACGGAAGCTTTTTTACGGGCTGGATGTTTACTTTCCCCCCCAAACACAAATCCGCGAGGAACCGGACGGCAGTTGGGTATTGCTAAATGCAGCAGGCCTGGCCTATGCACGTATGCCGAAGGACGGTTTTTATTTTGATTTTATTCGGCCGACAATGTCAGCGGCGCGGATTGACCCGAAAAAATTCAAGCCTCGCGATACAGTCAGCGATGAAGAGCTAAATTCAATGGCGAATCGGTCAAGGTTTCTGTACGAAAACACCGACAAGGCAATTCTCGGATGGGGTGTAAGCATCAGCGTTATGGGCCTAAGTGCTTTGTTGTCGGACAACATCACACAGGGTTCGCTCGATGAATGGCTCTGTATGCTGATGCTTGAGAAGGAAACCGCCAACGATATGATGGGACGCTATGTCGATGCGGTCATTAAATGCCTCGAACTTTATCACCAGGCCGCCGGACAATACTGTTTCGGATGGGGAATAGCCAGCGACGATGCCGGAACGCAAAGGGGCGGACTGATAGCTCCGGAGCTTTTTGCAGAAATGATTAAGCCGCACTACAAGCGCCTTTGCGACTGGGTACACACCCACACAAACTGGAAAACTTATCTTCACTCCTGCGGCAGCGTTTATCATTATATCCCTCACTGGATTGAAGCCGGCATTGATATCCTCAATCCTGTTCAAATTTCCGCAGCCAATATGGAACCGGAACGTCTGATGAAGGATTTTGGCGACAAAATTGTCTTTTGGGGCGGCGGCTGCGATACACAACAGGTTCTGCCGTTGGCCACACCGCAGGAAGTTAAGAAACACGTTGAACATAATATCACCGTCTTTACCTCCGGTGCCGGCGGATACGTCTTCAATCAGGTTCATAATATCCAGCAGAATGTCCCTGTTGAAAATCTCGAGGCGATGTTCGAGGCGGCCTATGAAACCGGCAGGAAAGTTTACCAATAGCTCGTTGTTAATTTCAACTTTTTTGTGAGGCAGCGACGGCTTTTTGACCGGCAGGTCTTGGCGGTGGTGCGGTTTTGCCGCGATAAACTATCACACCGGTCGGGCATTTGTTCATGGCTGTTTCTGTTTGCTCAGTCGGCTGGTACTTTTCATAGTCCACCCGGGCAAGATTGTCTCTGATTGAGAAAATATCGGTCTGTTTGGAACAAATCCCGCACCCGATACAGCCGACCTTGCACATCGACCGTGCCGCTTTGCCGCTTTCCTTGCTATTACAGGCAACAACCATCATATTTTCCTGTGAAAACGGCACCATACTAATCAGGTTACGGGGGCAGGCCTTCGAGCATGCTCCGCAGCCGGTACATTTGTCATAATCGACCGTCGCCAGACCATCGACAATACTAAGAGCGTCGAATTTACAGGCGCTGACACAGTCGCCAAAACCAACACAGCCGAACTTGCACGCCTGCACATTAGCCAAAGCATTTGCCGAAGTACAGGTTTGTATCCCCTGATATTCTCCATAGTAGGTCTTGTCCTCGCTGTGGGCGCGGCAATGAACGACCGGTCTTTTGGATGGACCTGATTTGCTTATTTGCAAATTCAATATGTTCGCAATCTTATCCGCTGTTTCCGCCCCCCCCGGTGCGCATTTGCCGATTAGCTCCGGCCGCTCTAAAACCGCCTTTGCATACTGGCCGCAGCCTGCAAAACCGCACGCCCCGCAGTCAAGGTTCGGCAGGACCTCGTGAATCTGCTCTATTTTTGGGTCAACTTCAACCTTGAGTTTTTCACTCGCAATCAGAAGAACCACCGCAAAGCCGACCCCCAGACCCAGCATCGTTACTCCCGCCGGCCAGGCGCTGTTCCAAAGCTGTAAAATATCGGCTAAAATCATTTTATCATCCCCGCAAACCCCATAAACGCCAGCGTAAGCAGCCCGGCCGTAATCAATGTAATTGGGGCGCCTCTGAGAGATTTAGGAACGTCGGCAAGATTCAGATTTTCACGGATGCCGGCCATTATGCAAATAGCCATTGTAAACCCGATACCGGCGCCGAAGCTAAGAACCACCGCCTCAAGCAGATTGCCGACCTCCCAGAGGTTTATGAAAAGACATAATCCAAGTATTGCGCAGTTTGTTGTAATCAGCGGCAAAAATATACCAAAGCTCTCATAAAGGGAGGGGAAAAACTTCCTGAGATACATTTCTACAAGCTGCACCGCCCCCGCAATAACCAGTATGAAGCATACATACCGCGTAACCTCAAGCCCCGGTATCGTCATCAATATCAGATGGTCAATAAGCCAGGTCAGCGTCCCGCTCAGAGTCACCACAAATGTCACTGCCATACCCATACCGAAAGCCATATCTATTCGGCCCGATACCCCAAGATAGGGACAGATACCAAGAAATTTCGTAAAAACAAGGTTGTTAATCAGCACAATGGATATAAAACCCATAAGCAAAGTGTTGAGTGTATCCATAAGTTTTTCCTCTTAAGTCTTTCTCCGGCTGATTATGTTTACCAGCCCAAGCAAAAGTCCCAAAGTTATAAACGCTCCAACCGGCATACTCATCGCAGCCCATGGCACAAACCAACCACCGGTCTCGCCCAAAGGCAATATCTGAATCTCGAATATCGCGCCGGTCGAAAGCAGTTCCCTGATACCCGCCAGAACACACAAAGTCGCGGTAAAGCCGATGCCCATTCCAATCGCGTCAACGATACTTATAAACAGGCCGTTTTTACTGGCGCAGGCCTCGGCGCGACAAATGATGATGCAGTTAACAATAATCAGCGGTACATACGGCCCAAGTGTCTCGCTCATTCTCGGCTGAAACGCCTTCAGGAACAAATCCGCTATAGTTACAAAAGTTGATATCGTCAGCGTAAACATCAGGATTCGAAGGTGCGGCTTGAGAAGATTCCGCATCAAGCTGACCACAATATTACTGCAAAACAGTACAAAAATAACACAAAGCCCCATGGTCAACGCCGGCTTGACCGCCGCCGTAACCGCAAGCGTCGGACACATACCCAATAGCAGACGAAACACCGGGTTCTCGCGCCACAAACCCGCTATAAAAGTCTGACCTATCACAGAACTATTTGACGTCTCATTTGCCATTACCTATCAAACCTTTTTCCTGCAACTGCCTCTTTATCTCGCCGATATATGTATTAAATATTTTAACTACGGCTTCACTGCTCACGGTCGCCCCGCTGATTGCAACGATTTGAGAATCTATCTTTTCCGCATCCCCTGTTTTTATAACCTCAAGAGCCCCTGTCGGAACTCCCCTGAATTGTCCGCCAAATTCGTCTTCTTTTATTCTGCTGCCGAAACCCGGCGTCTCATTACTCGACAGCACCTTAAATCCGAAAAACTTCTCACACTCCCCGTCAACAGCTATTACGAGTTTAATCTTATCGGCAAAGCCGGCGCCGACTGCAGCGAAGGCAAACCCCGCGTTTCTTTCGCCGCTGCCAATCGCCCTGTAAATATCTGTTTGATTTACTTTGCCCTTGCCGCCCGGGATTTGTGCTTCCTTTATAACCGTTTCGAAATCCTTTGCATCGACAATCAGACCTCTCATCAGGTTATACAATTTATCCTCATCGTTTGCGGTGATGCGTCCGGACAGCGCGGCATTTGTTACCGCTATCAGCAGCCCGAAAACAAAGGCCGAAACAACCAAAAGCCAGCTTTGTTCTATAAAATGTTTTATCCTAAACATTCGGTTTGCCTCCCGCCGGAGTAAGTCTGCAGAACCGGTCTATCAGGGGCGTCACTGCATTCATCAAAAGAATTGCATACATCACACCCTCCGGATATTCTCCGACAATTCTTATGAGCATAGTTAATCCACCCACCCCGACTCCGAAAATCCACATCCCTCTTGTAGTCAGGGGAGCGGTAACAGGGTCCGTAGCTATAAAAAACACACACAACAGCATTCCCCCGCTGGTCATGTGGACCAGTGGTGATATATAAGCCTCGGAATTTATCAGGTAGCCAACCGACGCAAAAACAAAGGCGGAAAGCGAAACAGCCAGAGGTATATGAACATTTATTGTTTTTCTTATTAGCAGGTAAAGACCCCCAAGCAAAAGTGCCATAGCGCTGGTCTCCCCCAGGCATCCCCCAACCTCGCCGGTGAACGTATCTTCGAGTTGACGGTTGACTATTCCCGCTGCCGTTTTGGTTTTTATGGCGTTTTTACTCCACGCCAGCGGTGTTGCCTGCGTTCGGACATCGACGGTATTGTCCGCAGCGATTTGAGGCATCTTTGTATCAATTGTGGCCGGCACCGCCCACGTCGTCATCAGTAAACCGAAACAGGCGGACAAAAATGCCCTGCCGGCCATTCCAGGATTGAAAATATTCGAACCGAGACCGCCGAAAACCATTTTGCCTATGGCTATGGCAAAACTGCTCCCGATTATCGCCGCCCAGAAAGGAAGCCCCGGCGGAACAGATAGTGCAAGGATTATGCCGGTAACGACGGCACTAAGGTCACCCAGTGATTCGAACGGCCTGGCTTTTTTGCCGATTACATTACACAGCCATTCGGTCACAACAGCCGAAAAAACACACGTAAAAATAAGAACAAACGCACGAATGCGGAAATAATACCCCGCCATCGCCATAGCCGGAAACAATCCGATTATCACATCGAACATTACGCGCCGCGTCGAAAACGGCCCGCTTATATGCGGTGAACACGATACTTTTATTTCTTTAAGCATTTATCAATATTAAATTATTCGGGCATCTTTTTCTTCTGTCGGGCAAGAAAAATCTTACCTGTTTTGATATATCCCGTTACTTCTATATTAGCCGGACATACATAGCTGCAGCAGCCGCATTCAATACAGCCGTTAATATAATAGCTTTCAGCCACATCCAGAAAACCATACTTAACGGCGTGAGCAATTTTCGTCGGGTTCAGACCCTCTGGACAAACTTCAAGACATCTGCCGCATCGAATGCAGGCCGTTTGACGCCTGGCAAACTTGGCCCTGCCGATATCTTCTTTTGTCAACACTGTTATCGCTCCGCTCGTTTTTGTAATCGGCATCGCTAAATCGGCAACAGCTATTCCCATCATAGGCCCACCGAGCACGACCTTTGCTGACTTTTTAGTTACTCCACCGGAAAATTCTATTAGCTCTTTAATAGAAGTGCCTATCGCCGAGTAATAATTGCCCGGCTTTGCAATCGTGTTGCCTGTTACCGTTACTACTCTATGCGTCAGAGATGAACCATTAACCACCGCCTCAGCAATTGCAGCACACGTCGCCACGTTAAGAACCACCACACCTATCATTGGAGGAATCCCGCCTGTGGGAACATTCTTTTTCAGAATCGCCCTTATCAGTTGTCTTTCACCGCCCTGCGGATACTTTGTTTTAACGGGAACAATTTTGATATTATTTCCGTTTGCCAAATCATTCAAAGCTGCGCTCATAGCTTCCATCGCTTCCGGCTTATTATCTTCAATGCCAATAATGACTCTCGAACACCCGGATGCTTTTTTGGCAAGCTTAATACCTGCAATAATCTTTTTCGGCCACTCGAGCATAATTCGATAATCACAGGTGATACACGGCTCACATTCACAGCCATTGATAATCATCGTCTCTTTAGGAAGTCGTGGATTCGGCTCTATCTTTACTCTTGTTGGAAACCCCGCTCCACCCATACCAACAAGACCCGCTTCACGAACCGCCGTGCATATATCTTCGACGGAATACTTATTGATATCAAAGTCACCCTCTAATTCGCTTTGAGGTGCTCTCGTCGGATTATCAGCCTCTGCCTCTATAACCACCGCCGGGCTTCGCCCTAAAACTGCGTGCGACTGCAGGGATATTTCTTTAACCTTGCCCCTTACAGGCGTGTGCACCGGAGCACAAACAAAAGCATCGGCATCACCTATTTTCTCTCCCGCCTGAACAATATCTCCTTTTTTAACCAGTGGAAGGCATGCTGCTCCGATATGCTGGCTGAGCATTATTGAAACTTGCTTAACAGAAGGACCATCCTGTATTTCGATTTCACGAGCAAGCTTTTTACCTGTCGGAGGGTGTACCCCCCCGGGAAAAGTCAATCTGCCTTTAGTATCAAGTTTCATTTCGTCCGTGATTCTTTTATCCTTGCCTAAACCGCCTTTTTATCACCTTTGTAATTAAGATACAAGCATAAACTGCCGCCAAAGCCGACAGAAAACCGCAGATTGTCCGTAATACTTTTGAGTCTATCACACCAGCCAAAGTCTCTTCAAAAACCGCTAAAACGCTGATAAAAACCACTATCGGCAATAAAAAAGCAACCACTACTCTGCAAAAAACCGACGGCCCTTCCGCATTGCCTAATTGCCGATAAATCTCCCGACATTGGTCTTTTTGATAACAGCCTTGACAGTTTTCCTGCTGTTCCATAATCCTTACTGAGAATAAAATAAACAGATTTTATAATAAATATCAGATAGGTTTTCAAATACAAAATTTGTACCCTTTGTAACTATCCGCAAATGTTATCAAAAAGGCTTTTTCGAACAGGCAAATGATGATTGAAATGAACTGTTCCCTAACAGTAAATGCTTACAGCCTCTTTGAACTGACTTTATATAAAAAAAGCCCGACCTAAATAAAAGTCGGGCTTGTTAAAGCCTACTTGTCCCTGTATTTACGACTGTCCTGAAAAACAGCATCAAAGCCTTATTCGCCTCTTCGCCTTCTTTGCCTTCCCTCTTCTATTGCGCTATAACCGCACTCAGGACATCTGTCTGCAAATTCCTGCGCTCCCATTGTTCCCCATTCGAAAACCAGCCCGCACTTCTCGCACTTGGCCGCCCTGTAAATACTTGGCTCTCCGCACTTGTCGCAAATCAGCGCAGGCACCGACATCGACATAGGTGCCTTTTGTTGTTCCTCCTCAAGCATTTTGAAAAAAGTTTTCATACCCATCTGATATGACGCCCCGCAGTCAGGATTACGGCAAAGGACCCACACCATTTTTTCATCTGAAAGGCCTTCGATTCCCCTCTCGCCGCTTCCTGACTGTTGAGTATAGAATATTATACCCGCCGCCGCCAGACAAACCACTGTAATTATTACCATAATCGCTTTTTTCTTGCCTTCTTCCATATCAAAAACTCCAAAATAGTGAAACAATAATACGGTTCGTGATTTACTATAATAACCTATTATTTAATACAGTACTTGTCAAAGGTTTATTTTTTAATTATTTATGTCCTGCCCAGATATTTAGGTCTTCTCTTTGGGTCATTTGCAGGATTCTGTCGGGTTCTTCCGGCATCGACGTACGGGCTGAAAGATAAGCCGATTCTATAAAAACCATATTTTTCAGATTCTCTCTGCCGCTGCTCATGACCTTGTTTTTATCAGGCGATAATATGCTCAGGGCAAAATTTTCCAAAAGTGCCTTCTCACGGCCAATCAGGTCGTCCTCGTATTCTCTTTCCTCTCTAACTCGTCCGGAATTGTCGCTGACGATAAATTTGTTGTCGCTGACCGTTAAATTTTTCTCTTTTCCGTAAACTTTCAGTACTTTCTCTTCTACATCCAGCGTAGCACAGCGGGATGCTGTTATATTCCCAAAAAAAGTATCGCTGAATTTCATCGTTACAATTGCCGTATCCTCTGTCAGATAAAGTCTCTGTTGTTTATCGCCGGCAACATTGGTATTCAAGGAATATATTTGCTGTGGAATAGGAAAGTTCCACATAATCTGGTCGATTATCTCGTAGCAGTTGTGCAGCAGTACACCCCCGCCGGCCAGCTTCGGGTCACTTTGCCAAACACTTCTACCCTCGCCCCCCCCCGAGCATAAAGCCGTTATCAAAAAAATCTGCTCTAAGTGTTTTTTTTGAAGAAACTCCCGAAGAACGACAAAGCTCTTCGCAAAGCGACACGGATTCGCAATTACGAATTTAATTTTTTCTTCTTCAGCTATGCGAACAAATTCCATCGCCTCTTCGACATTTCGCGCCGGCGGAGCCAGCTTAAGTATGTTGAATTTCTTTTTCATTGCTGTCTTGATATACTCGTCACAACTGTACAGACCCGCAGCAACCAGCAAGCAATCGAATTGATTTTGAATTATCAATTGACGGTAATCGTCATAACCGACACACTTATATTCTGAGGCTGCTTTTTCGACAATCTTAACGTCTTTGTCCGCTACCGCCTGAATTTCGAAACTACCGACCGATGACGCCGCTCGAAGCAGACTGATACCGCCCTTATCAAGACCAAGTATTGCAGTTCTTAATTTATTTTTAGCCATCTTCCAAACTATATCTGTCCTGCTGCCCTCACTTATAACGATGCGCTAAACTCATCTTCTGTTCCGTAAATATTACCGCTTTAACCGTTTTTTTAGCTCATAAACCAAAACGATAGCGCCTCTGTGGCAAATAGTAATTATCGGGAACAATTCTTTGAGCATTTCTTTGTCTGTTATTGAATATGATTATTTTTGTTTGGTATTATAAAGTGTTCCGGCACAGGATATTGTGAGCATAACAGCAAAGCCTCCTTGCCGACCTCTTCGATTACCGTTTCATTGTCAATATTTTCAACAACCTTATTTATAAGACCTGCAACCTGTCTGGCCTGCTCCTCTTTCATTCCACGGGTCGTAATAGCCGGCGTCCCTATCCGCAGTCCGCTCGGGTCCGATGGCGGCGCAGGGTCGCCCGGGATGGTATTGTAATTACACACAATTCGCGCCCTGTCCAGTGCTTTGGCCAGTTTTCTGCCGGGGACATTTTTGTTTCGCAAATCGATTAGAATTAAATGATTATCCGTCCCGCCGGATACGAGGTTGAAACCGTATTCAAGCAGCTTTGCCGCCAGCGCCCTTGAATTTTTAACTATCTGCTTTGCGTACGCTACAAACTCCGGAGTATCTGCTTCGGCCATTGCAACCGCTATTGCCGTCATCGTGTGCATATGCGGCCCACCCTGAAGACCCGGGAAAACCGCCTTGTCAACATCACTTGCGTGTTCGGCCTTACAAAGAAGCATCCCCCCGCGAGGCCCCCGCAGCGTCTTATGCGTTGTGCTTGAAACTATATCGGCATAAGGAACAGGGCTTTTGTGAATGCCGGCTACTACAAGACCCGCAATATGGGCTATATCGCTGACATGATAGACCCCAATCCCTTTTGCTATCTGCCCGAATATCTCAAAGTCTATCTCTCGCGGATAGGCTGTTGCGCCCGAGATAATTAATTTAGGCCGATGTTTCTTTGCAAGCTCCTCTATTTCGTTAAAGTCCAGCCTCCCTGTATCCGGCCTTACACGGTAAGGCACCGATTTATAGAATTTGCTGGTAACAGAAACCTTCCACCCGTGAGTTAGATGGCCGCCATCGATAAGAGACATTCCCATAATAGTATCGCCGGGCTTTATCAACGCCGTGTACGCCGCTAAGTTGGCTACAGAGCCCGAGTAAGGCTGAACATTCGCATGGTCGGCGCCGAACAGCTTTTTCGCTCGCTCCTGGGCCGTCTTTTCGATTAGGTCGGTTACCTGCTGGCCCTCATAATAACGCCTGTTGGGATAGCCCTCCGCATACTTGTTCGTAAGGCAACTTCCGCTGGCTAACATCACTGCCTTGGATACGTAATTTTCAGAGGGAATAAGGCGGATCGAACCGCTCTGGCGGGTCGCCTCCTGCCTTATCAGTTCGTAAATCTGAGGGTCATATTGCTCAAGAGCTGTTACCATGTCAGTTTCTCCTTAAACCGGTCACTTCCGCCTCAATGCCTTGTCGTTTATCAACGAAAAATGAATATAACACACCGCTGCCACTTATACAAGTATTTATTTATTGACAAAATTGAACTAAAGATTATGATAAAAGTAGGTCAAATAATATGTTGGAGAAAGGTACCAGTTGGAATTTATGTCACAGGAAAATAGTTCTCAGGCATTGGATAAGGCAGGCGTTTTTTTTGAAAGAGCCCGAAGATTAGGCTTAGCTACAAACTTCGATAATGCCATCGATACGTACCTTGAGGGCTTAAAACTTGCCCCCGAGGCCCTCGAACAGGGCCATATCGAACTTAGGGAATTAGGTCTGCTTCGAAAGTCAAAGGGCGGCAAAAAACCCTCGGAACAAGAAAAACAGCTAAGGTTACAGCCAAAAGAGCCTCTTGAGCAAATGCTTGACGCTGAGTATCTTCTCGCTAAAGACCCCGGCCATTTGCCTTACGCAGAAGCTATGCTAAAAGCGGCCGTCGCCGCTGGCTACAAAAAAACAGCAAAATGGATTGCCGACCTGATTTTTCTGGCAAATAATGCGGCAAAAAAACCCTCTTTGCCGATATATATTTTATTAAAAGATTCGTACCTGGCGATTAACGAAGTCGATAGGGCCTTCGCTGCAGGGAAAAACGCTCTAAAACTTGACCCCGGCGACGCTAAACTGATTGAACAGCTAAAAGCCCTCTCAGATAAACTCTCCGCTCCGCCTGGCCGAAATCAGCAGGGCCCCGCGCAGGCAGAGGACTACAGCCTGCTGCAAAGCGGGCAAAAAGCAAATGGGGTAATTGATATGTCAGAAAACCAGATTGACCCGGCTGTAACTAAGGCGTGGGTTTTTTTTGAAAAAGCCCGAAAAATTGCAGAAACAGGAAACTTTGATTACGCTATTGAACTCTATCTGGACGGTCTACGCTGCAACCCGGATGCTCTCGAGGACGGACACCTCAAACTTTTTGAAATGGCCTTGAAGCGGCAGAAAAAAGGCGGCAAAAAACCCTCTATGGTTGAAAAAGTCAAACACCTCAGAGGCAAAACTCCAACCGAACAAATGCTCAACGCCGAATACCTCTTTGCAAAAGACCCCGACCACTTGCATTATGCAGAGGCTATGCTAAAAGCCGCCGTCGCTGCAGGTTATAAAAAAACAGCCAAATGGATTGCAGATTTGACTTTTCAGACAAATAACGCCGCACCAAAACCTTCTTTTCAGGTATATGTCTTGTTGAAAGATTCCTATGCGGCTCTCGGCCTCTATGAAAGGGCAATTGCCGCCTGTGGAAAAGCCGCAAAGATAAAACCCGAAGACCCGGAAATTGCCGACCAGTATAAAAGGCTTTCAGCTGAAATGACCGTCGCAAAAGGAGGTTACGACATCAGCGGCGATTTTAAACACTCCATAAAGGACCGCCAGGCACAGGAAAAACTTCAGGCACAACAAAGTGTCGTAAAAACCGAAGACTACAGGATTACCGCCGTCAAAAACGCCAGAAAAGCATTTGCCCAGGAACCAAACCTGCCCAGAAACATATACAATTTGGCCGGTGCCCTCTCAGACCTGGAAAATGAAAAAGCCGAAAATGAGGCAATACAACTGCTTGAAAACGCATATATGACCAAAAAAGACTTCAGTTATAAGCAAAGGGCCGGACTTATAAAGTTAAAACAGCTCAAAAGAAAGGTAAGGCTCGCCAAAAGCACCCTCGAATCAAACCCCGCCGACGCAAAGGCAAGGTCGGCTCTTTCCGCTTTTTCCCAACAGTTAAACTCTGTCGAATTAGAGCATTATCGTCTTTGTATGGAAAATTATCCCACCGACCACCAGGCAAAGTACGAATACGGTGTTCGTTTATTCAGAAATCAACGTTATGACGAGGCTATACCTTTATTTCAGGACGCCCAGAGAGACCCAAGACGCAGGATTGCCGCTATGGACAAAATTGGCATGTGCTTTTATGCAAAAGGCTGGTTTGCAGACGCTATTGATATCTTCACCCAGGCAATTAACGCCTATGAATTAAAAGAGGATGCAACCGCAAAAGAATTAAGGTATAATCTGGCAAGGTCGTACCAGGAAAATGGTGATACGGAAAAAGCACTGGATATTTACAGAAAAATCGCTCAGCTTGATTTTGCATACAAAGACGTTCGACAGCGAGTAGACCAGTTGAGAAAAAAGGCTCAGTAGTCAAACTTTCGGCTTGCCAAAATAAACTATTTTTCATATTGTACAGGAAATTGTTGTTTTTTTAGGAGTTTAAGGTGGCACATTCGTTATCAGCCAAAAAAAGAGTCAGGCAAAACGATAAAAGAAGAGCGATTAATCGCAGACGTAAAAGTCAGGTAAAGACACAAATAAAGCACTTCCAGGAAACTCTCAGCGAAGGTGATGCGGATGCGGCAGCAGAACAATTCCGTCTTGTCGCCGCTAAACTCGATAAAACCGCCGCTACGAGCACTATGCATAAGAAAACCGCAGCAAGAAAAAAATCTCGTCTGGCAAAACAGCTTAACGTCATTAAGGCGAAAAAAGGCTGACTCGTAGAGCGATTCTGCTCTTGCAGCTTCCGCCCCGCGAGAGGTTGGGCATATGCCGGAAGTCTTAAAAAGAAAGATTATTAAGCTACTAAAGCACGCCGATTACAAACCGGTCAAACTTGCTCAATTAGCCAAAGCCCTGGATGTAAACTCCCAGGATTACCCCAAATTTAAATCCGCCTTCGAGCAGTTGCGCGTCGCCGGCAGGGTAACCATAGGCCCTAAAAATCTCGTTACCCTCCCCCCAATGGCAGGGCAAATCATCGGCACCTTCAGGGCAAATCCCAAGGGCTTCGGCTTCGTTACTCCTCTCGAACCGAACTTACACGGTGATTTATTCATACCCCCGCCCGCAACAGCCGGAGCAATGACAGGCGACCTCGTCAGTGCAAAAGTACTAAAAACCGGCAAAAGAGCAGGCCAGACCAGATATAACGGCCGCGTTAATGAAATCTTACAGAGAGCTCAGAACAGATTCGTCGGAACATTAATCAAAACTCAACAGGGCTGGCTCGTTCAGCCCGACGGAAGGGGATTCACAGAACCAATCTGTATAGACGATGTTACCGCAAAAAATGCTCGCCAGAAAGATAAGGTCGTTGTCGAAATACTCACATGGCCGACAGAAAAGCATCTCCCGCGAGGCGTTATTATTGACGTACTCGGAAAAGCCGGCCGATACGAAAGTGAGATAAAGTCGATAATTAACCAATATCATCTGCCCGGAGAATTCGATGACCTGTGCACAAAGCAGGCCTCTCTCGCCGCAAAAAAATTTAAACCCGAAAAGCTCGCCCAAAGAGATGACATTACTAAAAAGGTCATTATTACAATCGACCCTCCCGATGCAAAAGATTTCGATGATGCCATTAGCCTCGAAAAAGACAGCAGTGGAAACTGGGTTTTAGGCATTCACATTGCCGATGTCGGTTCTTTTATACCGCCCGATTCCCCGCTTGACATCGAGGCAAAACAGCGGGGAAACAGCGTTTATCTCCCCGGAAAAACAATTCCAATGCTCCCCGAAATCCTAAGTAACGGCATCTGCAGCCTCCAGCCTAAACAAAAACGTTTCGCCAAAAGCGTCTATATAACTTACGACACCGAGGCCAATATCATCTCACGCAGCTTCGCAAATAGCCTCATCTCTTCGACCCAGCGATTAACTTACATACAGGCCGACAGAATACTAAAAGGCCACACCAAAGACACCGCGCCTGAGGTGATTGAACTCTTAAGGAATATGGAAACCCTCAGCCGGACAATCAACAAACGCCGGGCCAAAAATGGAATGTTGCATCTGGATTTGCCGGAGACAGAACTGATAATGGATAAAGCCGGCCGGGTCGTCGATGCCCGCCCCGCCGATGACTCCTATCCACATACCATAATCGAGATGTTTATGGTCGAAGCAAACGAAGCCGTCGCCGGCATTTTAGACAGAATCAATATCCCCTTTTGCCGACGCATTCATCCCGAACCCGACACACTCAGTATGAAAAATCTCGCCGCCCTTATCCGCACTTTAGGCCTTACACTACCGAGAACACCCGACCGATGGGCAATACAAAATCTCCTCGCTGCCGTAAAAGGCTCCGATAGCTCCCTGGCCGTAAATCTGGCCGTTTTGCGAAGTTTGGAAAAAGCTCAATATGCCCCACTACACATCGGCCATTTCGCCCTTGCCTCATCAAACTATTGCCACTTTACCAGCCCAATTCGTCGATACGCTGACCTCCTCGTTCATCGACTCTTGGATAGTTACTTAATGAAGCAGCAGCCTTCAGAGGATATCGACCTGACACAAATCGGCAAACACATAACCTTTACAGAGCAGCGGGCCGAGGACGCTGAAAGAGAATTGAAAATGGTTCTGATTTTGCAGATGTTAAGTAAAAGAATCGGCGACCAGCTTGATTGCGTCGTTACCGGCCTTGCCTCCTTCGGCGTCTTCGTCCAGTCAAAGAAATTCGGTATCGAAGGACTTATTCAAACCCAGGACCTCGGACCAGATAACTGGAAATACGACCAGAAAGCACAGTGTATCATCGGCCTGCGCTCAGGCCGAACAATCTACTTGGGACGCCCTGTAAAAGTAAAAATCCTGTCGGTCAACATTCCCGCCCGACAGCTAAACCTATCACCCATCGAGCCTTTGAATAAAACCACCACCCAAAAAAAGAGAACTAAACCCCCTAAGAAAAAATCAAAAAAAGAACGAACCCAAAAACGCCAGAAAAGAAAAAAGGGAAAAAACAACCGTTAGAAAGCTGTTTTTAAACCTCCATCTCCTCTGAGACCTCGGACTCTTCCCAAATCGTGGGGCTCTGGGAGATTACTTTAACTCCGAAAAACAAGTATCCCAGCGCAGCCAGCAAATAAAAAAACATCGGCAGATAAATGCCGCCCAGACCAAGAACCGTACTTACTATTATACACGGTGTCACGGCTGTTATCGCCAGACGAAGCAAAGCACTGTAGGAAAGTGTTATTTTGCACAAGGAAGCAAACAGCAGGCCTATCGCAGCATATATGAGTGCCTGTACAATTCTATACACGTAAGAGCCCAGAAGAGCAAAGGGAGAAATTGCGATTACAAAAAATTTCTTGATGGTTTCCAGCCAGCCTGTTATACGCTCGCTATCCAAAACAAAATGCTCCACTTCAGACAAGTCAAACGCTCGGGTCTCAAATTCACCCTCTCGCCATATAAAATTGCTCTTCGTCAATAAGCACATAGTATTTGCATCTTCCAGCGAACCGATTTTCCCCGTGGTGTCGATGATTGCAAGCACATCGTTGCCTTCGGGTGCCGTGATGTAATAAGGTTGAGGCTCTTTTATTGATGCTTCCCCATCAATAATTGTTATTTCCGGTACCTGTTCGACAAAAGCAGGAGCCTTATTATCGATAAAACACGAAACACCCATGTGTGTCTTAATCATTGTGGGTATCCAGCAAAGCGCCAAAAGTAATAGCAGGTACACAAAACACACTCCTTTCCAGTTTAATCCTACGTCTATGTACAAATCCTTCGAAAAAAATGACATAAATGGCACATGGATAATTGAAAACTTTCTCATAATCTTTCTCATACCTCCAACTTGGCTTATCACAACTACTTGTCTCCTCCATAGGTCTAACACTTATTCTATGAAAGAATTTCTAAGATTGTCAATGTAAAATTCATATTTACATTAGAACATTTAAGGAACGTCCAACAATAACTGCACTCTCCTCTTGACAACCAACCGCAATTCTGCAATACTAACCTCGAAAATAGTCGTGAGTAAATATTGAAACAAATCACGAGGTAAGAACAATGCGAGCATCTGAGATGCGAAAAGGACAGACAGTCAAAATCGACGACAAACTTTATTCTATTGTTGACTATCAGCACGTCAAGCTCGGCAAAGGCGGTGCTGTCTATCAGACAAAACTAAAAAGCCTCATCGACGGCTCAATTCAAAACATCCGCCTCCGAGCAGAAGAAATTGTCGAAGAGGCCTTCCTCGATAAACGAAAATATGAATACCTTTATTCTTCAGGCAGCGAACACGTGCTTATGAACACAACCACATATGAGCAAATTAGTCTTGACGATGATGCCTTCGGCGATGGCCCCAAATATCTAAAACCCAACACCCAGCTACAGGTCAGTATATATCAGGGACGTCCCATTATAGTTGAGCTGCCGAACACGGTCGATTTACAGGTTACAGACACACCACCGGAAATCAAGGGCGCAACTGCTACAAACCAAAACAAGCCCGCAACCCTCGAAACAGGTCTGGTTGTTCAGGTGCCCCCGTTTATTAAAGTCGGAGAACTAATCCGCGTCGACACACGTACCGGACAGTACGTAACAAGGGTTAAGCAGTAGCCCTCGGCGATGAATTTTATGAATAATACGCTCTGCGAGGCTGATTATGCCGTCTGATAAAATAGGCAAAACTCTCTTGAAAGTCTTCGGCTCTCGCAACGAGCGCCTGATAAAGGCATATTCGGCCCTCGCACAAAAGGCTCTCCAGTTTGAAGACCAGGTAAAAAGTCTCGACGACCGCAGCCTAAAAGCAAAGACCGCAGAATTCAAAGCCAAAATTAAAGCCGGCTCAAAACCTGAAGACATTCTCCTTGAAGTCTTTGCCGTTGTTCGTGAAGCTGCCAGAAGAAATGTCCAGATGCGGCATTTCGACGTCCAGCTCATCGGCGGCAATGTCCTCTATGAGGGAAAAATCGCCGAAATGGCTACCGGCGAGGGCAAAACCCTCGTAGCCACTTTGGCCGCATACCTTGTTTACCTCACAGGAAGAAAAGTCCACATCGTCACCGTCAACGATTACCTCGCAAAGCGCGACGCCGAATGGATGTCACCCGTATACAACGCTCTCGGAATGACCGTTGGCGCAATTCAGGCCGATATGGACACCGCTGGAGACCAGCGAAAACAGCAATACGCCGCAGACATCACGTATGGAACAAACAACGAGTTCGGCTTTGATTATCTCCGCGACAATATGAAAACCTCACTCGAACAGATGGTTCAGGGACCCTTGCAGTACGCAATTATCGATGAGGTCGATTCCATCTTAATCGACGAGGCAAGAACTCCTCTGATTATTTCCGGCCCTGCCTTCGATGATGTCACAAGGTACAAAAAAGCCGACCAGGTCGCAAGAAAACTCATCACCCTCCAGGGCACCTACGACCGAATCAAAAAACAAATAGACTCTGCCGAGCGTGCCCGCGCCGCCGCACAGGGCGAACTCGCCGATGCAAAAAAGGAAAAAAATAGCGAAAGAACCAAAAAGGCACAGAACGCCATCGAAAAGGCTCAGTCGGACTTTGAAAAATCACAAGCCGCTTTGGAAACGGTAACCCAGTATTACGAAGTCGAATACGATAAAAAAGCGGTGCACTTAACTCACGAAGGCGTCAGTGCCGCACAGGAAATCGCCGGCGTAGGTTCTTTCTTCACCGGCTCAAATATGGAATGGCCCCATCTGCTCGAGCAGAGCCTCCGCGCCCACGTTACCTTCGAAAAAGAAAAAGATTATGTCGTTATGGATGGCAAGGTCATCATCGTCGACGAGTTTACCGGCCGGCTCATGCACGGAAGACAGTGGTCAGACGGACTCCATCAGGCCGTAGAGGCAAAAGAAACCGTCGCCGTAAAAGAGGAAACACAGACTCTCGCCACCATTACCCTTCAGAATTTCTTCAAGCTCTACGACCAGATTGCCGGCATGACCGGAACCGCCGCCACCGAAGCCGAGGAATTTATGAACATCTACGGCCTCGAAGTCGTCATAATCCCGACCAATGAACCCTGTATAAGAGACGACCGCGAAGACGTAATTTACAAATCGATGAAAGAAAAATTCGACGCCATCGCCCAGGAAATAAACGACATCAGCGCCGCCGGCCGCCCAGTTCTCGTCGGGACAATCAGCATCGAAAAAAGCGAGGCCCTCTCCGATGCACTCACAAAAAAATTCGGCCTCGAGCACGAAGTTCTGAACGCAAAGCAACACGCAAGAGAAGCCCTCATCGTCGCAAAGGCCGGACAGCAGCACAAAGACCGACACGGCAATAACCGCGGAAACGTAACTATCGCCACAAATATGGCCGGCCGCGGAACCGACATCAAACTCGGTACCTCCGTACCCGATATCGGCGGCCTACACATACTCGGAACAGAACGACACGAGGCAAGAAGAATAGATAACCAGTTGAGAGGCCGTTCCGGAAGACAGGGCGACGCCGGCTCAAGCCAGTTCTTCCTAAGCTTCGACGACGACCTCATGCGCACTTTCGCCCCCGAATGGACCGTAAAAGCCCTCTCCTGGATAGGCTGGGAGGAAGGTCAGCCAATCTACCACAAAAGAATCAGCAAAGGCATAGAAAAAGCCCAGAAAAAAGTCGAAGAGAGAAACTTCGAAATAAGAAAAAGCCTACTCGAATACGACGATGTAATGGACTACCAGAGAAAAGAATTCTACTCCCGAAGACGCCAGATACTCACCGGAAAAGGCCTCAAAAAAATCATACAGGAAATGATTGACGCCGCCGTCGCAAAATGCTGCGACACAATCCTCAAACCTGACTACCCGCAAAAGTGCATCATCGAATGGGCAAGAACTAATTTCGGCGTTGACCTCAGACCTTCCGACATCAGCGACATCAAAATCGAAGAAATCGAAAACCTAATCAGGCAGCAGAGAAAAGACCAGACCGCAAACGAAATCTCACTCTCGCTGGGTGAATATCTCGAAGACTACTCCGACCCAAGAAGCTGGGACATTCCTAGCCTCTGCAAGTGGGCTATGAGCGCCTTCAGGGTAAGCCTAAGCCCCGCAAAAATTAAAAATCAACAGCCTGAAGAAATCGAAGAACAGCTAATCTCCGCCGCACAAGAGCAGATTGACAAAAAAGAATGTTCCCCACTCGTTGATTTCTTAAAAGATGATTTCTCCGCTCATAGAATCGCCGAATGGGCGCGTGCAAAATTCGACATTAACCTCGACATCGAACAAATAAAAACCTCGAATGCCTCACAGGTCCACCAGCTCATTATCGACCAGGCCACCGAAAAGTACAAAAAAAGAGAAATCGAATACCCCGTCGAATTCGCTATGAATATGGTTTACGGCCCCGAAGGAGCAAACGTCTACGGCTTTGATGCCCTCGCCGAATGGGCAAACAAAAAATACGATGCCGACCTCTCCCCCGATAAAATTCAAAACTTAAAACCTCGGGCACTCCAGAATCAACTACTCGAATTAAGCAAAAGCTATAACAATGGCCGCCTCCACCAGCAGCTCGACGAGAAAATCACCCAGTTGGATACCGACCAGCTAATCAACTGGGCAAACGAAAGATTTGGTGCCTCCTTGACCCCCGAATCTATCGGCGACAAAGACCAATGCAAAGAAAGACTCTCCGAAACCGCCGCCGAATTCCTCCGCTCAGAGCTTAGCAGCCTCGAAAAATACGTCCTCCTACAGGTTTACGACAGCACATGGAAAGACCATCTCTTTACAATGGACCATCTAAAGGGAAGTATATGGATGCGCTCCTTCGCCGAAAAAGACCCCAAGACAGAATACAAGCACGAAGGCTTCAGAATGTTCAACGAGATGCTCGAAACAATCGAGGACAGGGTCACCGACATCATCTTCAAAGTCCGCCTCGACCCCGGCGCAAGAGCAAGAAGCGTCTGGAACGTCAGCCAAACCGCACACGATGAAGTCGGACAGTTCGCAATGGCCGAACGACAGCGGGCCGCCGCCCAAGCACCACAGGCAGAGCAAAAAATAAAGCAGATTAAGCTCGAACAGCCTAAAGTCGGCAGAAACGACCCTTGCCCCTGCGGAAGCGGAAAAAAATTCAAAAAATGCTGCGGTAAAAACGCTTGAAAACGCTAAATTTACCTCAATTGAATATCCCACTCTAATATCTTAAATTGGAGACCAAGCAAATGAAAAGAAGAGACTTTTTAGCTACAGCCTCTATGGCTGCAATAATCCCAATTAGCTCTTTAAGCACTGCCGATACCAACTCCTCTAAATCCCAGCTTCAATACTACGAGTTGAGAAAATACATCCTGAAGTCACCGGAAAAACAAAAACTCATCCTCGATTACCTAACAACCGCCGAAATCCCCGCACTAAACCGCATCGGTATCAAACCCGTCGGCGTCTTCAAAATGTTAGAGCCCGATACTCTCGACCTTTACGTCCTCCTGATTCATAACTCACTAAAATCCGTCATTGCAGTCTCATCTCTTATAGACTCTGACCCGCAGTACCGCAAAGATTACGAAAAACTCCTGAACGCCCCAATATCCGACCCTGCCTACGAACGCATCAATACTTACCTACTGCTCGCCTTCGAACAAATCCCCCGGTTGGAAATCCCCACAAAAGCCGACTCGCGTATCTTCCAGCTGCGCATATACGAAAGCCACGACTCAATCAAAGCCTCAAAAAAAGTCGAGATGTTCAATACCGGCGGTGAAATCGCCCTCTTTCGCAAAACAGGCCTGAACCCCGTCTTCTTCGGCCGCGCAATTATTGGCTCCGACCTCCCAAATCTCACCTATATGCTCGCTTTCGATAATATTGAGCAAAAGGACAAATGTTGGGACAACTTCCGAAACTCCGCCGGATGGGAAAAGCTAAAAGCAGACCCTTATTACGCCGATACAGTATCAAAAGTCACAAACATTTTATTAAGACCGGACTCCTGCTCACAGCTATGAACATAAACCACCGTGCAGTAGCTCTCTCGTAATTATCAGCTCACAGTCCCGAACTGCCGCACAAAAGCGGCGTTCCGCCGGACTTGGTCGCTGTACTTGGGATACATACCGACTATCACCCCGTCGCTCGGCTTGATATGCTCGAACGCAAACTTAAACGCCTTCCCAACCATCTCTTCGTTACGGCACTTACGACCGGCCGCAAGTATCTTGAAACCAAGACAAGGCTGCTCAACCTGCCTCACTACACTGGTCATCTCAAGAGGATCCGCCGCAAAAAACGCCCTGTCAACCTGCGCCGTAACAACTTCAGGCATCGTTTCTCTCTCACTTGAAGGACGCGTTAGGTAGTAAAAGCACGTCATAAAAAAATCAACCTCCCACCCCTCGTCGGCAACACGCTTGATGCAGTCGGGATTATGCGCCGATACCCCCGCCATAATCCCCGCGTCTTTAACGCGTTTGACAAAATCATGGACCTCTCCGCTCTTGCCACTCCGGAACAACCTGTCGGTCACGCCACCGTGATGAACTATCGCTATAGGCCCTATCTCTTCGATAACCTTCTTTATCGACATCCGCTCTGGCCCCGCCGCATGAAGACAGATAAAATTCAGCTTCGACCCTCCACCGCGCAGCCTCTGGCAAATCTCGCCCATCTTTTCCGGCCCGCCTAACTGGTGCGTATTGATGCCCTCTCGCTCGCACCTCCACAGAAAATCCACCGTACGCTCAGTCGTAAAATATTCTTTCATTTCCCGGTCCATCAAAGGACCCATATAAGAATATCCCAGAATCGGATTGCTCCCTGCAATCAGCCGAGTTATCTTGTGCTCACCAAGACGTATCGTCGGCAGCTCCGCCGAAACCTTCTCCGCTGGCCGCCCTTCCTCGCCGCGGCCGATATTACCCAGTGCAAATGCAGAACCCGCCGCCGCTGCCGACAGCCGTGAAAGAAATTCCCTCCGTCCTATTCTTTCTCCTTTTTGCTTCTTCAAACTCATATCTGACCTCCTGACGTCCTGTCCGTTATCCTCCTGATACTTGCTGCCTCGCCCCAGCCTTCGGCGCAAGCGCCTCCCTTTCTGCATATCTTTTAACCTTCAATAACCCCAGTATAAGCTAATCCACCCCCAATAGCAAACACAAAAACAACCAACCATCCCTACTCGTCTTGGTGGATTATTCCGATTTTAATGCCGCCTCTCTGAACTGCTGGTTCTTTACTTACAATTATAATGCCGCCGGTTTGAACCGATGGTTCGTTACTTTTCTAATTTCAATACCACCTGTTTGAACTGGTCGATCGAAGTTACCACAAAGCCCCTTTGCGGTGCCTCGCCAGAAGGCTTCGGGGCAACGATCACCATTGGGCAATTATTTATTCTTGTTTTGGTTTTTTTGGTTTTCGTTTTGCCTTTGGACTAAGCTGCGACTTTTTCTGTTTTTCTCGTTTGCCTTTATCTTTTTTCCCCTTATTGTCCACATCTGTTGCCCCCTGCCTGAAAATCACTTCTTTTCCTTTAGCCTGCTTGTTAGCCTTCTCGAACATTTCCAGATTTTCCCGCACCGTCACGCTCGAAGGATGCTCCGCACCCAAACTATCTTAAAATATCTTCAACGCCCGCCGCATCAAAGGCTCGGCCTCACCAAAACGGTTCGTATCCTGCAGCAATTGCGCCAGATTGTTAAGAAATATAGCCGTATTGGTATGTTCAGGCCCGGCCGTTTTCTAAAATGTCGCAAGTACCCTGCAATATAGTTTTTCAGCAACCTCAAAAGATGCCTTGGATTTGAAATGCAAAGCCAGTTCGTTCATTAGTCGGCCGGTGGGCTCGGCTATCCCGCTTTCATCCCCGTATTCGGCGACTATCGAGACATGCGGAGCCATAACCTCCCACAAAACCCAGCTTCGCACATCATCAGGCGTCGGGTCGTCAGGAATATAGTCATCTACCAGCCGTAACGCAAGTTCAGCCCACTTTTTATAATCCTCCTCTATCCGCAACCGAACCGATTCCTGCACCAGCCGATGCACAATAAATCGTTCGCCCGTCAAATTTATCATAGACCACACGCTCAATTCAATAAGCATACCCCGAACATCAATCTGCTCCTCTATTTCTTCGTCCCCGCCAATCAGCCCAATGGCCTCAGCAATCTTTTCTCCCTGAGATTCAAAAAGTCTGGCTGGTATCGCCTCCGGCGCCAGAAAAGATGCCAATCGCAGGATACCCCGCTCACCAGCATCAAGACAATCCTCTGTCGTCTGCCACACCGAAAGCACTGCCTCTGGATGGTCCTGCAATTTATCTTTATGCCATGAAAGCACCTTCTTACGTCCCTTATCAAATTCCGCAAGATACTCCTTAAAGCCAATATGACGATGATTAATATAAGCCGCCGCCCGCCTCTCCTGCGTCTTTTCCATCAAATAACTAACAGCCTCTTCCTCACTCAATTTATCTATAACCAAAGCCTTAACACCTCCGTTCCACTCTGACATTCGTGACGTAATAATAACCCTACCTCTGCAAAGTCGCGGCACTATCTCACTAATCCTTTTACGCGCTTCCTCATCATCAACATTATCAAAAATCATCAGATAATCATCACGCCCCGCAAGATGTGCAATCACCGCCTCCACAACGACAAGCTGCTCTTTAAGTTTACGCTCATCCAGCTTCAACAGCCCCGGCCCCGCAAGCTTAGCCATATTCAAAGTTAAGTTCACCAGATTATCAGCCACCACAAACAACACCGCCTTAACCTTCACTTCTTCTAACAGTCAACACCCAAATTCAACGACCAGCCGTGTCTTCCCAATCCATGAATCGCATGAGTCTGGGTAATCGCCGTTACCTTCCCCCCGCCTAATTGTTTCACTAACTTCTCCAGGCTCTCACCACGCACCTTAAACAAACCACCAATTGATTCATAAGGAAGATTATTAAAAACCCGCTCATCTTCCTTAATACTGGCATTCAATAACTCGTCAAGTCTTTCAGATAGTTCGTCTATTTTCTCTTTGATTTGTTCAGTACCGACCGCCGCTGATGCGGCATTGATTGTAGACAATTCTGATTGTATCAACAATTCATTAAACTTGTCCTCTGAAAGGGCTTCCAGCGCCTCTTATTTATCTTCAGACATTGAAGCTAATTCTGCGATAAACGTGGTGACAATCTTTCCCAGCGCAGACCTCTCGGCACCTGCAATCAGCCCCTTGAGTACTGCTATTAAAACATCTTTTCGTTTTAACATTAACCTTTACACTTTCCCAAAACTATCAATCCCTGTAATACTGCCTAATAAAAAACATAATCTCCCCGCCGCAGGCGGCTACAAACTACTTGTGCCTCGTCCCTTATCTCGCCCCTAAACAAAGCTTTCGATTTTAGCTTTGCAGTTCCTTTCTGTCACTTCGTGCAGTTTCTTGACGCAGGGGGCTAACTTCTCTAACTGTTTCTTTGTTATCTTGTAGTGCATGTCGTAGCGGGCACCGATGTAAGCAGTCTAACAATTCAAACAGTTTCTTTTCATCGTCGGTCTCTCTTGGCAATATGCCCTTTATTTCCGGGCTGTAGTCGGCGGCTAAGTCGCCTAATATATCCAGATGATGCTCCTGTGGACACTCGCCCCCAAAAATCAAAAGGACAGTCTTATACGAAAATTCGGTGGCCTGGTGAAGATTAAAGGCGGCGATTTTGTATTTACCATCTTTGAAAGGTTGCTCAGAGTAATGATAAAAATCTTTTGCACTTGTGAATGCTTCATCGAAACTGGCCTGTGCGATACGTTTTTCTTCGGCCGGGTCGAGTTCTTTCTTTTTGTTAAGTTTGAACCTGCCGTTGTCATATATGATGATGCCTTGTTCGCAGATTTCGGTGAAGAAGTACTGGCTCTGGCTGAGTTTGTAATTGACGAAATCGATATCGCGGGCGATTATGCGAACGTGGGCGCTTAAATTAAATTGCGACAGTTTTTGTTTGACTTTGTCCCAAAGGCTGATATCGCGGGCGCTATGTTCATATTCGGTCAGGACGAGGATGTCGTAATCGCTTGTTTTATGTATTAACAGGCGGCCTCTGCCCTGAGAGTGGGGGGCCGTCTTTGAAATCTCCACGGGCGTAGCTGCCGAAGAGGATTACCATTTGTACGTCCTGGGCGAGCGAGCGGATTTTTTCGGCGATAAGTTTAACTTCATCGGCCTTAGCCTGCGGCAGATGTGCAAGGGATTTCTTCATAGGCTGATACTATAGCGTTTTAAGACAAAGCTACAAGGCTTTATTTGGATTGGAGAATAAAGGCGGCAACGGATTTTTAGGGTTAAGCAGGCAAAAAAGAAGCGTGGCGGTTTTTTATGCCGCCACGCTTGAGAAACTTTTTTTTTACACCGTTTCAGATGTCACTGTTCCTACTGAGAAGTACCGCTAATCTCGACATCATCGATTGCGCCGTATTCATTACCCTTGTTGGAGTTGGTGCGGAATCTTACCTTAAAGTCGGCATTGTTGTCCGCTCCCGACGGGCAGGTTATATCCTGAGAGGCCCAGGATGTATCCTGTGTGGACTCAAGCGGATTCCAGCCGCCGCCGTCATACCATTCCACATAGAGGTATTCACCGCTATCGAGCCCTTTGGTCTTGCGTACATACTTAACGTGGATAGAGGTGAAACCTGCGGTGCTGAGAGCCTTCTCCATCCAGGAAACTGCTGCGACTTCCGCTCCGTAGGTACCGTTATAAGAAGACCTTTCTGTAACAGTAGCATCACCTGATGTATTCCAGCCGCCGGTTACGAGGTCACCGCTTTCAAAGCCGTCAGTCCACGGTAAGAGACCGGCTGATTCAGTTGTAAAGCTCCAGACGACGCCGGTTGTCGTGCCGAAGGCATTGATTTCATCAATCCGCCAGTAGTAGGTCGTATCGTTGGACATCGTGCCGGGCTCAAAAGTAGTAGCCGTCTGGTTACCCTGGAAGGCACCGGGACTGGTGGTACCGAAGTAAACATCGCTTGAAGTAGAACCGTTTCCGGCTGTCCAGCTTAAATCGGCATCGATACTTACATCAGTTACGCTATCAGCGGGGCTTGGATTGGAAGCCTGGCCGGGGGCTGAAACGATGGTGGTGAAACTCCAGACGACGCCGGTTGTCGTGCTGACGGCATTGATTTCATCAATCCGCCAGTAGTAGGTCGTGTCGTTGGCCATTGTGCCCGGGTCAAAAGTAGTAGCCGTCTGGTTACCCTGGAAGGCGCCGGGACTGGTGGTACCGAAGTAAATATCGCTTGAGGTAGAACCGCTTCCGGCTGTCCAGCTTAAGTCGGCATCGACAGCTACATCGGTTGCACTGTCAGCCGGACTCGGACTGGAAGCCTGGCCGGGCGGCGTCGGGCCGCCGGTATAAATATCATTAACCTCAGTCTGGGTCAGGGCATAATTATAGACGCGAACATCGTCGATGAGGCCGTTCCATTCACGGGCATTGGTGGCCTCATCCAACAAGGTCTTTGAGTTTTCACCGATATAAACAGGCCAGTCGTTGGTTGCCATATTGCCCGAACAGGCAACGGAATTGGAATCGAGGCCGCCATCAATATAAATGTAGGCATTTGAGCCGTCATATACACCTGCGACGTGGTGCCACTGGTTGTCGAAAATGCCGATACCGGCCTTTACTCCATCCCAGGGCATACCTGCTACATCAA
>Ga0272442_10002150_pt1 | contig 28957 bp, 25 predicted proteins | sample SSMForm2O_FD_200262 | JGI IMG/M metagenome (GOLD analysis project Ga0272442, IMG submission 200262) | Marine sediment archaeal communities from Little Sippewissett salt marsh, Falmouth, MA, United States - SSM-Form-2O | ecosystem: Environmental > Aquatic > Marine > Wetlands > Sediment ...
GACCTGCGCCACGCCGTAGCTTGCCCAATTCTTGCCCTGCAAGTCACCGCTCCGGTACATTCAGCACCGGTTGAGCGCGAGTTCGGCCTCCGAATGACGCCAAAAAGGGTTGTGCGTCAGCAATGCCTGTTGACGCCCATACCTTCCTTTGATACGTTCAAAATCAATTGAACGTCTAGGGCGGTGTTTTGTGTGGGTTTCGTCTGCATAAAGCACGGACACGGAGTGTGCCTGTCCCTCGTCCCTCCACCCGTTTTTCCTAGAAAACTCGTGGTCTTCCTCAACAGAATTCTAATGATGGCCGGGTTCGTCTGCCTCTGTATCCCGGTTCTTGCGGGGCCGTGGCTCTTCGGCGCGTGGGAGATGTGGTGGTTCTGGCCGCTGATGATGTGCCTGTTCCTGGCCGCTGCTTTCTTTGCTACCCGCCTGCTCATTCAGGCCAGGATTCAGCCCTATGAGCCGCCGCATCATGACTCCCCCCACGTGGCAGCCTGTTTCCTTATGGCCTGCTTGCCTTTCATGGCCTACGCCCTCGTCCGCGCCCTCATGGCCGAGGTTTGGATGGACGCGGAACGGAGCTTCCTGCTGTTCCTGGGGCCTGCCTTGATCGGGATCCACGTCGCATTCGGCCTGAACAAGGCGCTTCTGAAGATACTCTACGTACTCGTGGTGGTGAACCTGGCACTCCTGGGCCTGTACGGCGTTCTGAACCACCTGGGGAACGGCAGCAAGATGGTCATGTGGCTGCCCGGTTATCCCCAGTACGTCTGCGAGGTCCGCGCCACCGGCAGCTATTTCTGCCCCGACCACTTCGCTGGTATCATGGAGCTGGCCCTGTGCCTGTCCCTCGGGCTCCTCCTCGACAGGCGTGCGCGCTGGCACTGGAAACTCCCGGCGGCGCTGCTGTCCCTGCTGGCCGTCGCCGGCATCGTGATGAGCAAGTCGCGCGGTGGCGGCCTTACCGTCCTGGTGATAGCCGCGGCGGCACTGGTGTGGGGTTTCAGTCAGTGGGAGACCAGGAAGCGTTGGGTCTTCCGCGGCATCGCTGCCGCGGGTGCATTGGTCGCCCTTATCATCTTCTGTATTGCCGGACGAACCTACATTGAGCGGTTCGGGCGGTGGTTTGCCTGGAATCGGGCAAAAGAGAAGCCCCTCCCCGGCATGATCTCAACAATCACCAACAACTTCCAGCGCACCTCGCGGGGCCGGATGTTCGGCGGCGCACTGCGCGCCTGGCGCACAAGCCCCGTGTTCGGCATCGGCCCCGGCATGCACCAGAACCTGTGGCCGCATTTCGCCGCAACGGCCGACGGCAACCGCGAATCGGGGAAGTGGCCATCCGAGACCAACCAAGGCTTCTGGTCGGACTTCGTGCATAGCGACTGGCTGCAGCTCCTGGAAGAGTATGGTCTTCTCGGCCTCCTTCTCTTCCTGCCGCCCGCCTTCATCCTTTTCTATCTGCTCCTCAAGGCCCGGTCGACACATTACGCCACGGCTCTCGGCAGCCTGTTGTCATTCGTGTGCATGGCTTTCCATTCTCTAGGCGACTTCAATCTGCAAATGCCCGCGACCGGTTGGCTGTTCGGAACCATCCTCGCCATCCCGATTGCCCGCTCCCTCACCCTCTACCGCAAACTCCAGTAGGAGAAGTGGCCAGTGGCCAGTTACCAGTGGTTCCTGCTCACCTCACCATGCCCACTCTTATCATAAGCGACTTGCACCTCGGCTCGAACTTCTGCCAATACGACAAGCTTCGCGCGTGGCTGGAAGACCTCCCGGACGGGGTGGACCTTGTATTGAACGGCGATGTTGTCCACGCGAAACATTCAGACTTCGTGGAAGAACATCTGGCTCTGCTTGGGGATCTGAGGCGAATGGCGGAAACGCGACGGATCGTATGGGTCGAAGGCAACCACGAGAAGCACCACAACTCACTCGACCGCGGCTGCATCGAGTACGTACCGTGGCACAGGATAGGCCCAGACCTGGTCGTGGCACATGGCCACCACTTCGAAGCCCGCGGCTTTCTGGCGCTAATCTCCTTCTCCGTCTTCCGGCAGATCTACAAGCTGCACCGCCGTCTCGGCGGCCCGCCCATGCACGTCGCCCGTTACGCGAGACAGTTCCCGGTGCTTTTCAGCGTGTTCCGGAACGCGATCACCCGCAACGCCGTGCGGTTCGCACGCCGCCACGACGCCCGAACCGTGGTCTGCGGACACACTCACTTCTCCGAAGAAAGGGCGCTCGACGGCGTGCGATACTTCAACACCGGCTCCTGGACCGAACTACCGTCTTCCTGTCTCTTCGTTGACGACAAAACCATCGAACTCAGAGAGATCACGACGTGAGGAAGTCCCACCGCGCGACACGCAACACGCGACACGGAGAAGACGACACATGAATGACTACGATCATATTGTCCGCCGCATGGTCGAAGCGGCCGGACACGCAACCCAGTCCATGGGCGTGGGACGTGTCCTCGGCCAGATATTCGCGTGGCTATACTTCAGCCCGGAACCCCAGTCGCTGGACGACCTGACAAACGCCCTCGGGATCAGCAAGGGAAGTGCCAGCATGGGTGTGCGACAACTGGAACAGTGGAACGCATTGGAGAAAGTCTGGGTGAAGGGGTCCCGCAAGGACTACTACCGCGCAAAGGACTATTTCGGCCGGATCGTGAAGAGCGCCGTCCTCGATCTCGTCGGCAAGCGGATGGAGACCTCCTCCAGCATTCTCAAAGAGGCCAGCGACGAGCTCAAGGAGAAGGAGAAGAACGGCTCGGAGCTCTCGGAGGACGATCGCTTCCTTCGCGAGCGCATAAAGAAGATCGTGCAGTTCCAGGAAAAAGCGCAGGGCATGTGGGACAGCGTTATTCTGCAGATGTTACTCAAGTAGGAGCGTGACGCGTTGGCCGTGGCGCGGGACAGAAGTGGTAGCGTGACGCGTTGGCTAAAGTCTCGGAACGGGGACGTCCGTATAATTAGGGAGGTAGGTAAGATGTGACTCGGAACCGTGTCGAGGATTTTCGCGTCTACCGAGACGCAATGCAACTCTTTGACCTTGTGGTGGACGACATGGCCGCGCTGAGAAGGGAACGCCCGTGAACGAGCAGGCGGAGGAAAGCGCGGAAACCGCCATTGCGCTACTCCTGGAGACCCAATGAAAGTCTACGAACGACACCGTCCCACCACGCCACACGCGACACGCGACACGGCAACAATCCACAGCTAGCCAACAACCACTGGTAACATAGGAGAAACCATGGCCCGCACAAAGAAACAATACTCGGTAAGCCCCGAGGGCGAGAAGTTCGCCATACCGACTAAGACACAGTACAAGGCGGAATTCGAGCGTCTGAAGAAGATAGCCGCAAGGGAACGTAAGAAGGACAGGGAAATCGTGGTTGTTGTAGGCGTCGGCTTTGTCGGCGCCGTGATGGCGGCCGTCGTCGCGGATGCCACCGACAAGAAGGGCAAGCCTACCAAGTTCGTGATCGGCATGCAGCGGCCGAGCACGCGCAGCTACTGGAAGATCCCCCTTCTCAACCGCGGCGTATCCCCCGTAAAGGCAGAGGACCCCGAGGTGGACGTGATGATCGAGCGCTGCGTGAAAAAGAGAAGGACGCTGATGGCCACCTACACCTACGACGCGCTCAAACTGGCGGATGTGGTTGTCGTGGACGTCCAATGCGACTACCTTAAGGAATCTCTTGGCGACTGTCGCACCGGTTCGGCCGACATGGCTGCGCTTGAGGCGTCCATGGGCACAATAGCGGAGCATATCCCGCCGGAGGCGCTTGTCTTGATCGAAACAACCGTAGCGCCCGGGACAACCGAGCAGATCGCCTACCCCATCATGAAGAAAGCGTTCGAGAAGCGCGGCATCAAGTCCGAGCCGCTCCTCGCCCACAGCTATGAGCGGGTAATGCCGGGCAAGAACTACGTCGCGTCAATCCGCGATTTCTGGCGCGTCTGCAGCGGTGTCAACGACAAGGCGCGGAAGAAGGTGGCCAGGTTCCTTTCGGAGGTCCTCAACACAAAGGACTATCCCCTCACCGTTCTGGACCGCCCGATAGAATCGGAAACCGCAAAGATAGTGGAGAACAGCTTCAGGGCCACCATCCTCGCGTTCCTCGACGAGTGGTCGCTCTTCGCCGAGCGCAACGGCGTGGACCTGCGCAAGGTGATCGAGGCCATCAAGGTGCGCCCGACGCACTCGAACATGATATTCCCGGGCCCGGGCATCGGCGGGTACTGCCTGCCGAAGGACGGCGGGCTGGGAGTCTGGGCCTACAAACACATACACGGCTGGGAAGACGACATCTTCAAGATCACGCCCCTCGCCATAGACATCAACGACACGCGTTCGTTGCACGTCGCACAGCTTGTTCGCGACGCGCTGCGCAACATGGGCCGCCCGATAGCGGCCGCGGACGTGCTCCTGCTGGGCGCCGCCTACAGGGAGGACGTGGGCGATACGCGCTACAGCGGCTCCGAGCTCATTGTTCGGAAGCTCACGGAGATGGGCGCCGACATGCGCGTCCATGACCCCTACCTGCAGCACTGGTGGGAGCTCGAGGCGCAGGAAACCTATCCGCACCCGGACTATAGCTGGGCGCGTTTCTTCCACCGCCAGGAGAAGCTGAGCGATCTGCGGCTCGAGGAGAACATGTGGAAAGCCATGAAAGGCGTCGAGGCGATCATCCTCGCCGTACGCCACTCACAGTATATCGGCCTCGACCCCGATAAGGTCGTGAAAGCCGTAGGCAAGCCCTGCGCGCTGATCGACTGCTTCTGCATTCTCGATGACGACACGATCCGCCGCTACTTCGAGCTCGGCTGCGAGGTCAAAGGCATGGGCCGCGGCCACATCCAACGGATAAAGGAAAGTGTCAGGAAAGCAGGGCTTCCATCAGAGGGATGAAGCCCATAGCATACAGAAAGGCAGGTTAGGCCATGCCACAGACTTTCGATCTGAACGGCGCGAAAATCCTGGTCATCGGTGGAGCCGGCTTCATCGGGTCGCACCTTGTGCAAGAGCTGCTCAAGGAGGACGTTGGGGAAGTCGTCATCTACGACAACTTCACACGTGGTACGCATGACAACATCTCTCAGGCTCTGGCCGATCCTCGCGCGAGCGTCTTCGAACTCGGGGGCGACATCCTCCACCGTGATATCCTCGACAGGGCAGTACAAGGAAAGGACTGTGTGTTCCATCTTGCCGCGCTGTGGCTGCTGCACTGTCACGAGTTCCCGGAATCCGCTTTTGAAGTCAACATGCGGGGAACTCTCAACATTCTCGAAGCCTGCCGGAAACACGGTGTGGGAAAACTGATTTACTCGTCAAGCGCAAGCGTCTACGGTGACGCGGTGGAAGAGCCGATGACCGAGAACCACCCTTTCAACAACTGGACATTCTACGGCGCAACCAAGATTGCCGGTGAACACATGATTCGCGCCTATCACAGGCGTTACGGCATTAACTCCGTAGGTCTTCGTTACATGAACGTGTATGGGCCCCGCCAGGATTACAGAGGTGCATACACCGCCGTGATGATGAAGATGCTGGATCGCATAGATGCCGGTAAGCCACCTGTTGTCTACGGAGATGGGGCGCAGGGATACGACTTCATTCACGTACTGGACGTTGCCCGCGCCAACGTCTGTGCCGCCAAGTCGGATTGTGATTTCGGGTTTTTCAATGTAGGCAGGGGGATCAAGACGACGATCAAGGAACTGGCCGAGCTCCTTCTCCGGCTGTGCGAGCGTGACGGTCTGGGAATCGAATACGAACCGGCCGGGCCGACGTTTGTCACCAACAGGGTGGGTTGTCCGAAGGCGGCCCGGCAACAGCTGGGGTTTGAGTGGTCGGTAGATCTGGAGGATGGAATGCGGTCGCTGGTCGACTGGCGAGTACAGGATAGTGGCTCACGATGACCACGCTTGAATGCCTATGAAGAACGAGAAGATAAGAGTACCTCTTGCAAAGCCGTATGTGACCCGGGAAACCCGGGATGAGGTCTGGCGTGTCCTCGACAGTGGGCATCTTACGGAAGGAACCGTCACGCGGCAGTTCGAGGAACTCTGCGGTGGCTACATCGGCTGTGCGTACACCATAGCCGTGCCAAACTGCACTGTTGGACTTGAGACGGCGCTCAGGGCCGCCAGCATCTCCGCCGGCGACGAGGTCATTGTTCCGGACTACACCTATCCTGCCACTGCGGGCGCGGCCCGCATAGTGGGCGCAAACGTCGTCCTTGTAGACATCAACCCCGAGACCATGCTCATCGATTATGGCGCACTTGAGCAAGCCGTGACACCCAGAACCAGGGCCGTGATACCGGTATCGCTTTTCGGCAACCCGCTTGACTATGAACGACTTGACATGATCAGGAAGAAACACGACATCCTCGTTGTCGAAGACGCGGCTTGCTCTCTCGGTGCCTGCTACGATAACACCCGCGTGGGGAACCTGGCTGACATATCGGTCTTCAGCTTCCATCCGCGCAAGTCCATCACGACTGGTGAAGGCGGTCTGATAACAACCAACAACGAGGCTCGGGCCAAGTGGATGCGTTCGTACAAGCATTTTGGAATGGAGCAGCACGCCGAACGCGGCAGCACGAGCTTCAGTATGCCCGGTACGAACTACAAGTTCAGTGATATCCTGGCTGCCGTAGGACTTGTACAAATGCGCCGCATTGACGAGATACTGGACCGGCGGCAGGCCCTGGCGGAACGCTACGTGGAGCTGTTGGCGGGATGTGCCGGGATTACCATTCCTCACGTGACCCCAAAGGGTCGGCATTCCTGGCAGTCATTTTGCGTACTGGTGGAGCGCGGTCGCGACCGGCTCATCGGGAGTCTGCGCGAACGTGGAATCCAGACTCAGATCGGCACGTATTCCCTGCATGCGCAACCCGCCTTCGCAAACGATGCCAACTGCAGGACCACGGGTAACATGGAATCCAGCAGGTACGCCCTGGACCACTGTCTCACCCTCCCCCTCTATCACGAAATGACCGAAGACGCGCAGGATTCTGTCGTAAACGAATTGCTCAGTGCGCTTGAGCAACATGAGGCGGATCAGGGCTCCGATTCCTGCACGTCGTAGGGAATTGCTCTTTATGTGTGGTATTGCCGGAGCTTTAGCTTTACGAGGAACGGCGTTGCGTGTCGACCACTTGAAGAAGATGGTAGACGTTATCGCTCACCGTGGACCGGATGATGCCGGCTATCTCACGCGTCGCGCGCAATCTCCACGTGGCAAGTTACGGGCGTTCCGCGCTTTTGCGGACACGAAGTTCCAATCCACTTCTCCCTCTCTGCCGCTCATCGATACACCCGACGGTGAGCGTCTCCTGCACTCGGATACGTGGAATCTGTTCCTGGGCCATCGACGGCTTTCCATCATCGATCTCTCGTCGAAGGGGCACCAGCCCATGGGCGACGACACCGGCACCGTGTGGCTTTCCTACAATGGAGAGGTGTACAACTTCTTGGAACTGCGCGAAGAACTGGAGAAGCTGGGACATCGGCTCAAAAGTCGGACTGATACGGAAGTCATTTTGCATGCATACCTGGAATGGGGCATAGACGCAGTTGACCGCTTCAACGGCATGTTCGCGTTTGCGCTCTGGGATGAACGCAGGCAGGCCCTGTACCTGGCACGCGACAGATGCGGCATCAAACCCCTTTACTACCACCTCGGGGATAATGAACTCGTCTTTGCCTCCGAGATAAAGTCGATTCTCGCGTATCTTCCCGAGAAGCCGAAGGTGGATTTGCCTGCATTGAACGAGTATTTTTCCTTCCAGAACGTTTTGAGTGACCGGACACTCTTTGAGGGTATCCGGCTGCTTCCTCCTGCTCACATCCTTGAGATCCACTCGCCATCCGGCGAGACAAGAAGCCGGCAATACTGGGATTTCGACTTCACGCAACGGTCAGACGTGTCCGGAGATGAGCTTCGAGACCGCCTCCTTTGTCTAATCCAACAGGCCGTCCAGCGCCAGTGCGTGAGCGATGTGCCCATCGGCAGCTATCTTAGCGGCGGAATGGACTCGGGCTCCATCACGGCCATAGCGGCGAAACACCTGGGGCGCATTTGCACCTTCACCGGCGGGTTCGACATTTCGGAAGCAGCCGAACACGAGCTTCGCTTCGATGAACGCGACCTCGCTGAGAAAATGGCCAGTGCATTCCAGACGGAGCACTACGAGTGCGTGATACACGCCGGAGACATAGAGGCCGTCATGGATGATCTCGTGTGGCATCTCGAGGATCTGAGGGTGGGCCAGTGCTACCCGAACTACTATATAGCACGCTTGGCCGGCAAGTTCGTCAAGGTAGTATTGTCCGGAACCGGCGGGGACGAACTATTCGGCGGGTACCCCTGGCGCTACGCGGCTGCCGTGAGTCCGACACATTCGGACTACATACAGAACTACTACCGGTACTGGAAACGCCTCGTTCCGAATCGGGACAAGCTCGAATTCTTCAACGCGGACGTAGTCAACACCCTCAAGGACATGAACATAGCCGGCGCAGTCCCGTTCAGGAATCACACGATCTCCGTCTTTCGCAACGTGTTTGCCAAAGACATAGAGGCGGTCAGCGTGAAGGACCAAGTGAACCATTCGCTGTATTTCGAGTGCAAGACCTTTCTTCACGGAGTACTGCTCGTCGAGGACAAGCTTTCCATGGCCCATTCACTGGAGACGCGTGTGCCCCTGCTTGACAATGAACTCATCGACTTCGCCTGCCGGGTGCCGGTAAATCTCAAAGTCACCGGCATTGACCACCTGGAGAAGCTCGACGAGAACCTTTTACGGAAGAAGGAGCGGTATGAAGAGGAGATGTGCACGGGCAAGGACATACTCCGCTCAACGATGGAGGGGATACTGCCCGGCGATATCGTCAAAGCACGCAAACAGGGATTCAGCGCACCGGACGAAAGCTGGTTTCGCGGCCGCAGTCAGAGGTATGTGCGCGACCGTCTGCTCGCCCCCGACTCGCCTATTGGCGACTATGTTTCCACCGGCTTCAGGGAACGAGTGCTCGCCGAACATTCCGGCGGAGCCATGAACCGACGCTTGTTGATTTGGTCGATGCTGTGTTTCGACACCTGGCTGCGGAGATTCTTGTGACAGAGATACATCATTCAAAGCCATGGATAACGGACGGGGATCGCCGTGCCGTGCGGAATGTGCTGGAGTCCGGCATGCTGGCGCAGGGCGCAAACGTCACCCGGTTCGAGCAGGAGGTGGCTAGTTATCACGGCTGTCTTGACGCGATAGCCGCGGCCAGCGGAACCGCGGCGCTGATGGTGGGCCTGGATCTGCTCGGCGTCAAGCCGGGCTCGGAGATCATAGTCCCGACGTATGCCTGCGATGCGATCCGGCACGCCGTGCAGGCTGTCGGCGCTACACCTGTACCATGCGATACAGGTCCACACACGTGGAACGTTACGTCCGATTCTGTCGCGGCCCGTGTTTCTGAAAAAACCGCGGCGGTGATAGTCGTTCACACGTTCGGCATTCCGGCCGATGTTTCGGCAATAGGCCGCCTTGGCGTACCGGTCATCGAGGACTGTGCCCAGGCGTTCGGAACGCGGATCGGAACAGGCACAGCGGGCTCCGCCGGTGACATAGGTGTCTACTCGTTCAATGCTACAAAGTGCCTCACAACCGGGGAGGGCGGTATGCTCGTGACGGGGAAGCCTGAGATGGCGGACCGTTTCCGCGCACTCAGACGTGAGCCAAAGAAACACGGTCACCGCATGTCCGACATGCAGGCGGCGCTCGGCCTCAGTCAGCTGGAACGGTACGCGGACTTCCTTCGCAGGCGCCGCGGCATAGCCGACCTGTACTTCTCCCGGCTCCCGCCCGACCTCATCGGAAGACTGAATCGCTGCCGGCAGGGCAACATCTTCTTCCGATTCCCTGTTTTTGGCGACATCGATTTTCCGGCCGTCAGGCAGGTGATGGCAGAACGTGGAATCCACGTTCGAAGCGGGGTCGACGCTCTCATCCACAGGCCCATGGGACTACACGACGATGACTTCCCGAACGCCATGGCCGCTTTTGTCGGTACGTGTTGCATTCCCATCTACCCAGCTCTCACCGATGGCGAGATCGAGGCAATCATCGCGGCGTTCGACCACATCGCAGGGAGGTGCGGTCCATGCTGAAAGCCCTGTCTTCCTCCGAATATCGTGATTACTATGAAAACCATATTCGGAACCTTGTCCATACGCCCTTTCAAACCCCTGAGTGGGCCCTGCTGCACCACAGGCACTTCGGGGACGATGTCTTCTTCGCGCTTCCGGAGGATCGAGACCGGTTTCACTCCGGCATGCTCATGTTCCGTGCAGGCACCCCGTACGGCGATTTCATCTATTCTTTCGGCCGATTTGGGGTCGCCGGCCTGGTTACCAAGGGAGATCGCAGCCTTGCCGAATTGGGAGAGGAGCTTGTCGGGTTCCTCGAGGCAGTTGGTGAAGCCTTCGAGGGGCACATTGTCTGCGCCACCTTGGGATGCCTTAGCCTGATGGAAGTCAGTGATGATGGAAAGCGCATCATCATGAATCTCGCCGCCAAAGACGGATACACTCCTTTCTTTCGGGTTAACCATGTGGTAGACCTTGAAACGATTAAGAACTACTCCGGTGTCCTAAGTTTCCGGGGAGGCAACCCCGCATTGCCCGGAAAACCGAGGCGCAACATAGCCAGGAACCTGCGCAAGGCCAACGAGTCGCAGCTGCGAGTCAATACAAAGCTCAATCCAAGAATCGTGGCACAGTGGCACGCCGTCCACAGGCAACGCATACGACAGCTACATGGACAGATATGGGACGAACCCTTCTTTCATGACGCCTTGCGGTGCGGAAATCAAGGCCCCCTGGTCTTCTTCGGCCTCTACCAACAGACACGGCTCGTCGGCGGCGCAATGTGCTTCGCAAGCCCCAATGTACTGGACATCTTCATGATGAGCACACTGCGCGAGTATCAGGAACTGGGCGGCAATCACCTTATCGCCGAGCAGGTGTACCTTTGGGCAGGTGAGAAAGGCATCCGCTACGTCAATTGGCAGGGCTCGAACCCGCCGTCCGGCGGAGTCGTCGAGTTCAAGGAACAATGGATGGCAAGACCAACAACCTTGATAAGCATGAGTCGCGTTCTTGACGCAGAGGCCTTGGCCCTGGTCGATTGGCCCTTGCTTCTAGCCGCATACCCGAACAGATTTTTCTATCCCCTGGATTCGGCATGACCACACACGCGTTCATGGAAGACGAGAATGCTCTGCGCAAACCCGAATACTCAAAGGATCCCAGCGAGGAGCATTTCATTGAGAGGCTTGGTACGGATCTACAGGGCCTCGAGAAGTATCTCCGGGTTTCTTCTCAGCCCGCAAGGCCCAATGTTTTTGTTTTCGGACTGCCGCGCGCCGGGACAACATTGGTGTACCAGGTGCTGGCCAACAGCTTGCATGTCGCCTGGCCTACGAACCTGATGGCCCGGTTCTGGCGCGTGCCGGTCGTGGGAACGCGGCTCTCCCGAATGCTCGGACTTTTCAATGAGGAAGTTCGACTTGAGTCTCGGCACGGGGTAACGGCCGGAGCCGCAGGCCCCCATGAGTTCGGATACTTCTGGATGCATTGGCTTGGCTACAACAATGTTATCCAGAAGCCTGCCGAACACGAATCAACAATTGACTGGCAGGGCCTGAAATCGGCCTTGGACGCGGTATCGGGGGAGGCCCAATGCCCGGTGATCTATAAGAATACCCTTTTTGCGCTGCACCTTCCAGCACTTCAAAAAATGCAGCCTGATGCCGTGTTCATATATTGTAAACGCAACTTACGAGACGCCGCTGTTTCAATCCTGTGTACGCGGAAAGAGCGGTATGGTACCGAGAATGAATGGTGGTCTCTCAGGCCCCCTCACTACGAGAAGCTGCTGACCAAACTGCCTGACCTCCAGGTAGCTCACCAGGTTTGCTGGTTCTCCCAAGTATTCTCCGAAGTATTTTCCCAATTGCCCGAAACGAACCGTTTTGCTATCCAGATTGAAAACTCAAACACAGAACTACCACGTCTGTTGGGCGCCATCCGTCAGAAACTCGGTATCGCGCCAAAGCCATGGAATATGCCCGAGATAAGAATTCCGCATTACAAGAACACCGACCAAGGCCGAGCCTTTGAGCGTATCATTGCCACCGTCCGGGAGGATTATCCGGGACTTCGTTAGCATGACCGCGGCAGATCCTAGTGGTAAATCCATATTCGTGTTATGATAGATATTCTCCTGGTCGATTTCAGCGCCAAAAGCATCCTGCCCGAAACGTTGATCTACACCGCCGGGCATCTGGGAAGCACGGGCACAACCACTCCATCGGCGTGGAAAGTCTCAAGCCCTGCCGATCTGGCCGAGTTACTCAAGTCCGGGCTCGATAACTGCCGCCGGGATGTTGTTGTCCTTCTGTGGCAACAGGTCTGGCTCTCATCAAGGGGCGGCTTCATGATGCTAGAGTGTGCCGACAAAATCAAGCTGCACTTACCGAAGGCCACCGTCGTGGCGGCAGGATATCTGCCGACAATGTCACCCCGGCTTTTCCTCGAACAACAATCTCTTGACACCGTTCTACGTGGCTATCCCTGGGCCCATCAGGAAGGCGATTTGGCCGCCGCTTTGCGTGAGCACGACATAATCGAGTGTTCCCACCCCCCCGATTTCCCGGAAACACTGAGTCTTGAAAAAGGCATGCCATATCTCGCCAACCCGGAAACATGCTTCAAACGTTCGCCTGACAACAAAGTTATGACATCCTACTTCACGAACTTCCACTGCAACAACGGCTGCCCCTTTTGCTTCAACAGCGCATTCCTTGCTTGCGGCGGGGCGATTATCAAGTCCAGGAAGACGATCGAATCGGATTTGGAATTTCTGGTAAAGAAACACCAAACGGAACTGATACAGTCGGAAGATAATAACTTCTTTGTGGACGGGGCTCGGGGTGAAGACAACCTGCGCTACATCGCACAACATCCCCGGCTCAGTTTGGCAGGAAATGTTGATATTATGGTCAGAGATGTTACCGCCAAACGACTGGAGCTGATATCAGCAGCCGGCGCTCACAAGGTATTCTTTGGGCTCGAATCTCTTTCAGAGCAGCAACGCAAAGGCATTGCCAAGGAGTTCTCCCTTCAGCAACTGGAAACCATGCTCGAGTTCGGACAACGAAGTGATTGTTTCTTTTTTGGAAACGTGCTCCTGGGAGTCGGTAATACGGGTAAGTCTCCTCTGTCATCGCGGGATGTAGAGAGAGAACGCCAACGTGTGCTGGCCGTATTGGCCAGACACCGGAACATCTCTATCGAGATGCGGCTGTTCATGCCCCTGTTAGGCACCCCTTTCGGCGACAGAATATGGGCGGAAACCGGAAGCACGGACAACATCACTCTTCCCGTCTACTTTGAAATGATAGACAGATTGGTACACAGCAAACTGTATCCCGAACGACTGCCGCTCCCGTCCTGTTTTGAGTCGCATCTGACGATAAATCACGCGGCAACTGTTTCTCGGGCCCTGCGGACCGTGAACCTGTGGCGAACGCAGGCCGACCAAGCAAGACGCAAGGGATGGCGATTCCTGCTCCGGGCGGCAGACATACGAGCCACACTCGGTCGGCATTTGCTCCGGCTAAGACTATACCGGCTCATCGAACGCCTTGACCGATTCTGCAGCCTCTTGAGAGGAAGGGCATAGGTCCGGTGGCCGCACTGTTCCTCGTCCTCATGCTTGTTGTGGTTCTGCGGCTATGGCCCTTCTGTATCTGGCCCGGCTTCGGGTGCAGTGACGGCAGCTTCCACCTCTGGAGATGCTTGGAGATCGAGAACAACGACTACCGAATTCCCGCATGGAACGGCCAGTTCATTCTAGGTGGAAGAACCTGTTATCCCCCACTCCTTCACTACATGATGCTGCTCTTTCCTCGCAACAGCAGAGAACGTTGGGCGCCCCTTATCAGTCCCGCCTTCGACCTTCTGGCTCTTGGCATCTTTTTTGTCGTGTACCGAAGCGGCATATGGATTACATCAACCCGGGATTTCATTTTCGGCATTGCCTGCTATTTCCTTTCGCCGGCTCTCCTGCAGTTCCAGGCTTCATCGGTCTATTCGCTCAAGGCCCGCTCAATGGGCCGGTTCTTCCTGCTTTGCTCGTTCGTTCTTTTCTACATATATCACACGACCGGGCTTCATCTGTGCCTGGCCATGAGTGCCCTGATCTTTGCACTTATGCTGTTATCATCCAAGTTTGCCGTGCAAACGTCCATTTTCACCATTCCTCTTATCGCTATCAGGTTCCCCATGGTTCTCGTCGTTCCCGCGGCGGGCTTCGTGCTGGCCGTTGTCCTGTCCGGCGGATTCTATCTCTCGGTCCTGAGAGAGCATATAGTCCACCAGAAGATGTATTTCACCAAGATGAGGCACTACGGCAGCGCCTCTTCGATTGACAGGTCTGCCGACATCAGGCTGCTGATTGACGTACGCAATCTATTCCGGCAACCGCTCACATACGCGACAAAGTGGATATACCGGGTGACCGTAACACGTCTTCTCTGTGTCGCACCGGAGTTCTTTGTCTTCGGCGGTCTTCTGCTCACGAATCGCACGCGTTTGCAGGCATCCGGTGACCCTGTCGAATTTGCCGTGCTTTGGTTGTTCGGTTGCATCCTTGGAACAGTTGTTTCTACCTGGGTCAAATCGCTCGGCGAACCGGAAAGATACCTGGAGTACGCTGTCTTCCCCTTGGTAATGCTGCTACTTCAATCGGATCTACCGGGCCGGTTGCCACTGGTTGGTGTATTGGCGTTCTACCTTCTCTTCTACTGCATATCCAACTCGAGGGACCTGTGGCGGCTCTTTGAGGGAAGTTCCTCCCAACTGCAGGTCGCAAGTTACGCGGAATTGAAGCAGTACCTGGCCCGGTCTGCGGCCCGGCGAATCCTGTTCGTGCCAATGAAGCTGGCCCTCGAGTTCGCGGATGACCACAGGCACAAGTATCTCTGGGCCAGCCCATTCATCGAACCGTACGTCTGCGCGGAGTTCTGGGACACGGTCTTCCGGAAGAACAGGTTCCCATTTCCCAGATCACTTCCGCAGCTGACGCACGACTACGAGATCGACATCATTGCCGTCCACCAGACGGCCATGACGGAATATCGCGATCAGCTCGCGGAGGTGGACGCCGGTTTCATGTTTCAGTCCGGCAACTTGTATGTCTATGAGATCAGGAAGCCCGGCAATCATGTCAACGAATGAAAGCACAGAGATGACAGGACGAGCCGAACCGTATCGATACGGCGTTGGGCGGGTGTTCCGTCTCTCGGGAATCTACGCAGTTGGTTCGATCCTCGACCGTGTCATAGCGTTCCTCTTGATTCCTCTTTACACCTCTTATCTGGGCATCACCGAATACGGAGTTGTTGGCCTCATGATGGTCCTGGTTGGCCTAGCCACAAACCTGGTCGGTCCTCCGATCGCAAGCGGCTTTGTTCGCTACTATTTCGCTCCCGAATATAGGCGGTTGCAGGGAGTGCTGCTCTTCGGCTGTCTGCTGCTAATCGCTTCCGGGGGGGTGATTCTCGGCTGCGTGGTCCTGCTGTCCCGCCATCTGCTTGCCGGCGTCCTGTTGCAGGACTCGGATCTCGCGACCCTCGTTGATGTCTACGCGATGTTTGTGTTTGTCAGCCCGCTCGCGAGCTTCTCAATGACGTTTCTACAGCAGACCGAGAGGGCCCGCTATTTTGTATTGGTCGCGCTGCTTCGAGTACTCGTCAGCACGGCCGTGACTGTGTTCGCGTTGGTCCATTGGCAGGCCGGAGTGTACGCGCTTGCGCTCGGCATGGTGTCGGGCGCAATCTTTGATTTTGCAGCCGTCCTGCCTGTACTGGTGCAACACATGGAGCCTCGGTTCTCTCTACAGGTGCTTGCGCCGCCGCTCGCCTACGGCTACTGCGGGATCCTGAACGGTTTCTCGCAATTGCTTATCCAATCCGCGGACCGGTATATCCTCCGCTTTTTTTCCACCCTGTCAACAGTTGGTGTTTACTCCTTCGGCTACGGTATCGCGGGCGTGATGCAGATGCTGGTGAGCATCCCATTGAAAAGGGCACTCAGTCCCATTGTTCTCAAGCAGGAGGAGAGTCCGGACGAGCTGAGGTCGTTCCTCGCTTCCACTTGCACTTATTTCTATCTGGCGGCCATGTGGCTGTGGCTCGGACTCGCCCTGTTTAGCCGAGAGGCCGTGGAGATCCTGGCCCGGCGACAGGAGTTCTGGGATAGCTGGCGTATAGTACCGGTCGTGGGATTCGCCTACCTGCAGCACGCGCTCGGGTGCTTTTTCGGCTGGGGAATAGTCATGGCCAAGAAGCCGCTGCGAATCAGCGCCAACGTATGCATCGCGGCGGCCACAAATATCATTCTGAACTTTATCCTCATTCCGGATTACGGGGTCATGGGAGCAGCTGTTGCCACGATGATATCCCTCGTGATATGGAACGTTCTAAAGCTGTACTATTCAGCCAAGTATTACGGTCTCCATTTTGAACTACTGAAGCTGTCGTACATCACCGCCGTGGGAGGGGGACTATACGCCTGTTGCCATGTCGCTACGCACGACATGACGATAGTCCCCAGGCTGGCATGGAAACTCCCGACAATGGTCCTGTACTGGGTGGTACTCGTCGGACCGGCCATCCTGAAAAAGCGCGTCAGCACGGCACCATGACAACGAATGCCCAGGTCAACCCGAATGAACAACGGGGCAGGCGAGCCCTGTTCGTTCCATACGGTACAGTGGTTCAGTGCGACAGCAGTTACCTCTGGCAGAAGAACCTCGGCAGCTATCTCGATGCTTGCGCCAGATGTTTCGAGAACGTACGGATCTTGTGTACGGTGGCGGATTCTAACAGTCGAAGTTATTACCAGAACGGGGTGCCCATCTACGCCTACCGGATGGCCGCCGAGAACGTGACTGTACGCCCGTTCTCAGGCGCGAAATCGCTGGCCGCCCTGCGGGAGCTGGTGGCCATTCTCAAGCGTGAGACGGCCGTTGCCGATTTCGTATACGTTTTCGTCCCCAGCTTCAAATCGCTGCTCGCGGCACGACTTGCCGAAGGTCGAGCGAGGCCCTATGGCATCTACATCGGCGCCGACTGGAATGACGTGGCCCACTTCGTGCTGCCCCGCCGACTTCCGAGGCCGTTAGGAGCATTGGCCAAGTCCATCGGCGCGACCCTGGAACGACACGCCGTAGACAATGCGGCATTCACGCTCGCGCACGGCGCCAGGATCGTTCGCCGGTATGGCGGGGAACGCAAAAGGACCTTCGGAACGGTTCCCGTGATGAACTGGGGAGAGGAAGAGATCTCAATGCGTGACGACACCTGCAACGAAGGCCTGCTCCGCTGTCTGTTCGTGGGAACACTCACGGACCGTAAGGGCGTCATCTACCTAATTGACGCAGTGGCAGCGGTGAGATCACGCGGGATTCCCATCCGGCTTACCATAGTGGGCAAGGGTGATCATCAATACGAAGAAGATCTTAAAGAACGAGTGGTACAGCTTGGTATCGTTGACTCCGTTGAGTTCTGCGGCTACGTGGTGGGTGCTCACGAACTCCTCAGAATCTATCGCGTTTCCGATGTATTCGTCCTGCCGACCCTCGGCGAAGGGTTTCCTCGAGTACTGTACGAAGCCATGTCCCAATCACTTCCGATCATAACGACGAATGTCGGCAGTCTACCGGACGTCTTGACCGACGGGGAGACCGCCCTGTTGGTTCCAATCGCTTCAGCCGATGCCATTGCCGGTGCACTAGAGAGAATATGGAACGAGCCGGCCCTTCGCCGCCATCTCATTGCCTGTGGCCGTGAACTGGTGTCCAAGACGATGGGCGACGATCCCAGACAACAATTCGAGCAGCTCCTCGACCGGTACGTACCACGGAGAGCGGCCCGCTGAGGCAACGCATGGTAGCCCAGTTCATCAACACCGTCCGACAGATCGTGCGTTCGGAATCAGTGGGAACAATGGAGGGCATTGTGCGACACTTGGGGTGGCAAATGCGCAGACTGTTCGGCCGGTTCCCGGTGGAGCTGCAGCTCTCCAACTCGAGACTGCTAGTTGACCGGCCACAGGGGGTCGGTGCTCTGGTGAACTGCATGGGGATGTATGACTACAACAACATGCACCTCCTTCAGTTGCTGCTTGCCGCCGTACCCGAACCTGTCTTCTTCGATATCGGGGCCAATGTGGGCGCATACTCGCTGGTCGCGTCCGAAGTCGCTGGCAGTCGCGTATTCGCCTTCGAGCCGCACCCGGCCTCATTTCAGCTGCTTGAACGCAACATCGAACTGAACAAACGATCGAACGTGACGCCTCTGCGCGTCGCACTGTCCGCTGAGACCGGTGACGCCCTCCTGACCGACACCCCCGATCTCAGCACAAACAGCATTCTTGCGCAGGAATCACCGAATCAGGAATCCGTACCTATAACCACGGCCAGGCTTGATGATATCTGTGGCGAACGAGACATACGTCCGAGTGTTGTGAAGATCGATGTCGAAGGACACGAGCTGAAGGTTATCGAGGGATTCTCGAAAGGCCTGCGACGAACTGCGTGCGTACTTGTGGAACGTGGCGAACGGCAGGAGATCCACGAGTCAATGCACCGCCATGGGCTGGAAGGCCCATTCTGGTTCCATTATTCGGATCGGAGTTTCAGGACGTCTCCCGAGCGGCGGGCCGAAGACCCTCTGTACCTACTTTCAGAAGAACGAGCCGTGATCGAGAAGGCAAGCGCGAGGAACGGCTGATGTCTCGTGTCGGACAATTGACACTCCGGCTGTTCAGGCGCCCCCGCCTGACGTCCCATGTCATCGCGATATGCGGCCTGCTGAAACACAACGGTGATCTACGGCGGCGGGGGTGGTTCCGCAGTTTCCGCACGGCAACACCGGTGGACGCCGACGGCGAGCCGTTGCCCTGGTTCACCTATGCAGCTATCGATTTCCTCGAACCACGGGTACGCTCCGACATGCGCGTGTTCGAATACGGCAGCGGTCATTCAACCCTGTGGTGGGCTGCCAGGGTGGCATCCGTAACTAGTTACGAACATGATCGCGGGTGGTACGAGCGCCTGCTGAACACATTGCCAGCAAACGTTGAGTACCATCATGTCCGCCTGACGCCGGCGGAGAAATATGCCGCCGGCTGCGCCGAGGCCGGTGTGAGATTCGATATCATAGTCATCGATGGTCGCCATCGTGTTGCCTGCGCGAAGCATGCGGTATCGGCGCTCAAGGAAGACGGCGTCATTATCTGGGACAACACGAACCGCAGCTCTTACGACGAAGGCTGCACCGGTCTCATGGCAAGTGGTTTCAAGCGAATTGATTTCGCGGGCATGGGGCCGGCGGATTTTTGTGGTTGGACCACTTCAGTCTTCTACAGACAACAGAATTGCCTTGGGATATGAGCAATGGGACGCCGTGACCCGGCATCCCGCCTGTCCTTGGAGATCCTGACGCGTGCGAATCCTGATTGTACATAATAGATACCGAATGCACAGTGGTGAAGACTCGGCCGTTGACTCGCTGACGGCGTTGCTGAAGGATCGTGGCAACCAGGTTGTAACGTACATGCGGCACAGCGATGAAACCGATCGCTACGCATTCGGTGAAAAACTCCGATTCCCACTGCGCACGCTGTGGAACAGTGTGGCGGCCAGGGAGATATCGGGGCTCGTGCGGCGCGAGAAACCCGATATTGCCCACATCCATAACGTTTTTCCTCTCCTGTCTCCCTGCGTCTACAGGGCACTCCACAGAACCGGTGTCGCCATGGTCCAAACGATACATAACTTCCGTCTGCTGTGTCCGGGAGGGCTACTGTGGACAAACGGCGCTCCCTGTGAGCTTTGCAAGCGCGGAGCCGTCATACATGCAATTGCCAGGCGCTGCTACCGAGAAAGCTACATCTTCTCCGCGCTGTACGCTCTCACTGTTGCCGTGCACCGAGCCGCAGGCACGTTCGCCATGATCGATCGGTTCATAGCGTTGACTGATTTCTCGGCCACGAAACTCGTGGAAAGCGGATTGACCGCCGCAAACAAGATCAGCGTGCTGGGCAATTTCCTGCCCGACCCGCTGCCGGATGTCGGGCCGTACAACGAACGTCAAGCAAGCGTCGTTTTTGTCGGCAGGCTTTCACGTGAAAAGGGATTGCCCGTGTTGATTGAGGCCGTAAGCGGTTTGCCCGAGTTACGGTTGAAGATCATGGGCGATGGCCCGCAACGGTGCGAGTTGGAACGACTCGCGGCAAGGACGGGCGCTACCAACGTCGAATTCCTTGGGTTCCTCACCGGTGAAGACAAGTGGTCCGTGCTACGCAGCTCGATGGCATCCGTCCTTCCTTCAGTCTGCTACGAGAACTTCCCGGTGGCGCTCCTGGAGAGCCTGGCTGTCGGGACTCCTGCGGTCGTATCCGATATCGGCGCCCTCCCCTACCTGATCGAAAACGGTAAGACAGGTCTGACTTTCAAGTCCCACGACGTTCAGGACCTGCAGGACAAGCTGCGACACCTCATCTCTGCTCCGAACGAAGCAGTCAGAATGGGACAATGTGGTCGCATTCTCGTTGACATGCGCTTCTCCGCCGCCGCCCACTACGAAGCCCTGATGAAGATCTACGAGGATACCCGACAGTGAAGATCGCCTTTGTTACTAACCTCTGTCCCCACTACCGCATCAAGACGTTTGAGTTGATGGCCCGGCGGTTTGATATCGACTTCTACTTCTTTTCCGCAGGCGATGACTGGTACTACCAACAGGAACACGACGTGCATGCCGGACAATTTCGCTTCCGAGGCCTATCGGGTTTCCATTTGGGACGCACAAGAATAACGCCGGGGCTCCTGCTGGCACTGCTGCACGGTGACTACGATGTATACATTAAATGCATTAACGGTCGGTTCGTCCTGCCCGTGACATACCTTGCGGCGCGTGTGCGTCGCAAGCCCTTCATCCTGTGGACAGGGATATGGGTACGCCTCGGCACAATCGCGCACCGGGCCTTCTTTTCCATGACCCGCTTTATCTACACGCATTCCGACGCGGTGGTGACATACGGAGAACACGTGAAGCAATACCTGTCCAGTGAGGGTGTCGAACCATCTCGGGTTTTTGTGGCATCGCATGCTGTTGACAACGACTTGTACTCCCGCGATATCCCGGAGGCCGAAAAGAAATCCTTGCGGCGTGAGCTGTCTCTTGATCCCGGAAGTACCGTCATACTGTTCATGGGCAGGCTGGAGGAGGAGAAGGGACTGCCGTACCTGGTTGATGCTTTCGCGGAGCTTGACAAACAGGATGCGGTGCTCGTACTCGCCGGAACCGGTTCCCGCATGCGGGAGCTCCAGGCGCGGGCAGACAGGCAGGGCATTTTAGACCGCGTCCGCTTCCCCGGTTATGTCTCCCCCGAGTCCACGCCAGTTTACTTCAATGTTGCGTCGGCCTTGGCGCTACCGTCCATATCACTCCCGATCGGGAAAGAGCCATGGGGTCTTGTCGTCAACGAAGCGATGAACCAAGGGACTCCCGTGATTGTCACTGATGCCGTGGGCGCGGCCGCGGGAGGCCTGGTCCGTAACGGGGTCAACGGCTTCGTCGTTCCCGAAAGAGACACGGGCACCCTGGTCACGGCTCTGCGACGTATCGCGTGCGAACACGATCTCAGGGAGAAGCTGGGGGCAAATGCACGAAAGACTGTGGCCGACTGGACTAACGAACGAATGGTCGATGGTTTTGAACGCGCTATAGAATATGCGTGCAGCAATCGGCAACAATGACCCTCCGGCGTTATCACGGCTGTGTGAGTGCCGCGGGTTCTTCCGCAATCTCGGATTGTGCTTCGGCTGCGCCAATCAACAATGCGAGCGGCAACATCGCGTATGTATAGACGATTGTATTGTCGGTCACGAATGAGATCACAACTCCCGCTGTCGCGGTCACGGCGGCCAACACCGCTTGTTGCACGTGACGGGAAGTGCTGTCTCTTCGGAGTTTCCACAATCTGGCCACTTTCAGAAGCCAGAAGGAAGTGAAGAGGACGAAACCAACGAGGCCTTGGTCGTGCAGGACCCGGAGATAGTCACAGTGAGGATGGTCCCACCCGCACAACATGCGTGAGTACGATCGGACCGACCCGGTGCCATGGCCGACCCATGGCGACATCCGGCAATGACGCCAGATTTCGGGCCAGACGTTCGCACGTCCCATTGTGTTGAAGTTCTCCCAGTAGAACAGGTCGTGGTAGTTGTGGGAATTTATCTGGAAGAAGAACCTGTGTCTTGCGGTCTCGGACTCGGAGAATAACAGAAGGACAAGCAGAACAGCGCCGACTATGTACAAAGGGATCTTGGCCATTCCGGGAAGGCTTGTCAAACGCCGCGTTTTCCGGAGAACAAAAGCCACCGGTAGATGGACCACCAGCAACACGCCCAGCACCATTCTCGAGAGCGTGAGAACGATGAGAGCGATGGACAAGAGCGAGAATATCAGTCCCTGACTCTTGATGGAGCCTGACGATGGATATACCCACATCGACAGCGACGCCGATAGAACCACCATGAGGAACAGGGCCAGGGGACGCTTCCCCAAGGGCGACATGAGGCCAGTCGGTGTCCACGCCACAAAGCCCATTGCCGCAAACAGCCCCAGAAGCAGAATCGCGACACATGCACCCCAGACGACGTACTGGGCCACCCGGGTAGAAAGGTCGGTGCCCTCCCGAACATACATGCGCGTGACATTGCAGGCTGCCAAGAATAACAGAAGAAATACTATGTCTTTGGCCGCATCGAAACGGCTTGGAGCGCCGAATGTCCGGACTACGGCCCAGCCAACGAACAGAATGAACAATGAGTCTGCCAGCACCCAGCTTCGTCGCAGGCGATCTACGTTGATGAATATGGCTGCAGCGCATACCCCTGTGAGAAACAGCGTGAAGAGATCATTGAGCTGCAATTCCGGAATACCGGATCTCATTGAGTTCAGCACGCCGATGGTACCTGCGTACCCCGCACACCCGAACACGACTACGCTCAACACGGATTTCGTCGTAAAAAGGATCAGAGGAAACACAACAAAACACATGACCACACTCGCGGTAAGGATGGGTCGTGTCGGCAGCTTCGATCCAATGAATAAGGCAAGTATGATTGCGACGACAAACCAGATTATTCTAAGAAGCAGTGAGTTCATATTATGAACTTGAGTACGTGCGGTATGGCTGGCCGCCCGGCAGGACGAAGCTGACAGAGCACCTTCACAGAGGAACGGTGCCAGAAGATCTCTTACAGCGCAAGGAATACGTTCACCGGCGAAGCCGGGACTATGCAGATTGACCGCATTAACATCTTGGGCGTCCGCATCAGCATCCTCAACATGTCTCGCGCCGTTCGGGTCCTTGTTGACGCCGTAGCGGGAGACGCAAGGGGATACGTATGTGTAACGGGCGTACACGGCGTGATTGAGTCACGCCGCGACGGGCGCCTCAGACGCATCCACAACAACTCCTTCCTTACGGTACCGGACGGGATGCCTCTGTCGTGGATAGGCAAGTTGCTGGGCCACCGTGAAATGGGACGGGTCTACGGACCCGACCTAATGGCTGCGGTATGCAAGGAATCGTCCATCGCGGCAGCCGGTACCGGGAACTCGTATTCACACTTCCTGTATGGGGCAACGCCCGAGACCCTGGACATGCTGGTGGCCCGGCTCCGTGAGATCTATCCGACAATCAGGATAGCCGGCACCTACGCACCGCCTATGTGGACAGGCCCGGAAGCGCCGCCCTTGTCTCCTGAGGAAGAACAGGAGCTTCGTAACATGCTCGATAGCAATCCTCCGGACTTCCTGTGGGTCGGGCTCAGCACTCCGAAACAGGAGAAGTTCATGAGTCTGTTCTCACCAGCGGCGGACGGGACCGCGCCAAGCAATGACCCCTTGCCATGTAAACTGATGCTTGGCGTCGGAGCGGCATTCGATATTCTTTCGGGCAGAAGTAAAGACGCCCCTCGATGGGTAAAGAATGCCGGCATGCAATGGTTCTACAGACTGTGCCAAGAACCTCGCAGGCTTTGGAAACGCTACATCACGATCGTGCCCTGCTTCATCTTCCTCATAATGCTGCAGGCGCTCCGAATCAAGAAGTACCGATGAACCGGCGCCTCGATATCACAGTTGCACTGCTGTTGATGCTTGCCGCAACGGCAGTATACCGCATCACGTGGCCGGGTAACCATGGCGACACCGAGGACGCCTACTCGTATGCATCGTCGCTAGTTCCCGGCCGGGCCAACTATGCCCTGTGGGATCGCAACCATAACCTCTATCTCCCGCTGACAAAACTGACCTTCAACGCCGCGCGGCGGGCCGCGCCTTCCCTGCAGCCCTTCGAATGGCTACTAGGGATTAGCACCATCTGCGGGGCCCTTTCGATCGCCGGCGTTTACCTCTTCTGCAGGCACCGGCAACAGCTGTCGGCGGGACTGTCCGGGATTACCGCACTGATGCTGTTGTGCTCATACGGTTTCTGGCGCTACTCCTGTACACCCGAGATATATACACTTTCCGTCTTCCTGGTCCTAGCGACTCTGTACCAGGTGTTCCGCACCGACACCGGCCTCGCCGGCTGCATCTGGGCCGGCGTCCTCGGTGCGCTGGCAGTTGCCATACACATCGGAAACGCCCCGGCGGTGTTCCTTGTCGCAACCGCCTGGACCTGGAAGAGGAAGAACGCAGGCAGGGCAGCAATCTACCTTGGCATCGTCTTGGCCCTGACACTGGTTCATTACGCTCTCCCGGCCGTGTTCCCAAGGCAAGTGCGGCCCTTGCCGGCGTTCATGGTTTCGACCGGTCCCGCCGTCGAGGTCTGCCTGCAACCATACGCCTCTCTGCCGGCATCGGCCCGGCTGGTTAGGGGGTTGCTCTGCCTGCCACAGGCGTGGATTGCGCCTAATTTCCTTCTCGGCTTTGGCGTTTTCCGGCGGTGGCTCACAGCCGTGTTTGCCCATCGCAACATGGAAGAGGAGCTGTTCCTCGGAAGTGCTTTCCAGGGTGACCCCCTCTTGCTGGGTGCCTGCGTCACGTTAATTCTCTTGGTCGTTGCAGGGTCGTGGCTGATCCTGGCCCTGTTGCGCGAACCGCGCAGAAGCGCATCCGTGGACGGTATCAGCGGTTGGTTACTGGTTTGGGTCGCACTCAACGCAGCAATGGTTCTCTGGAAGGAACCTGATAACCCTGAACTCTGGATATTTCCTTTGCCCCCACTCTTGCTCTGGATTGCCGGGACCGCGGGTCGCATCCTGGGGCCGGTGCGGGCGCTGCGACACCTTGCCACCGTGATGGTGCTTCTTGCGGTCCACAACTGGCTTGGCGGCATGCGCATGCTGGCGGATCCAGAAACGGATCTAAACCGTAGGATCGCGGACGTCGTCCAGACGGTCACGGGTGAAGACGACATCGCTATAACGGGACGCGGGCCGATCAGCAGGACCTATCTCGAGTACTACACTCGTACTCACACCATCGATCTACAGGCCCAGCTTGCCAACAGGAGGGGTCTCGTACTCCCGGCAGACCCCGAAGGCCGACATATATATGCCACATCCGACGTTTTTGACCCACCCACGTGGCTGGAACATTCAGCGCCCAAGTTGTATGGCAGGATGACAGACTGGGCAAGCCGCCACAAGAGTATCTTTACCCCCGTGGCAAGTAACGACTTAGTAGTAGTTTACGTCTGGAAGGGTAGTCCGCCTGACCCGAACGAGGAGAACAAATAGACGTATGTTGGCCGTTCTTCCAACACTCCCGCGCTATCGGCTCCGGCGTATGGATCTCCTACTCCTTGTATCCTACATCGCGCTGGGTTTCCTCTTCTTCCTGCGGGGCAACATGTCGCAGACCGAGTTCTTCGGGCATTCGGCGTTTCGCTGGATGATAGCCAGGTGGCATGATACGGTGTCTTATGGTGGCGTTGACTACTCGCACGGATGGGTGATTCCCCTGGTCTCGCTGTGGCTGGTCCTGCGAAGACGGACAGACCTCGCAGACGCCGAGAAAGATGTTGATCCCGTGGGCCTCGTCCCGCTCGTGCTGGGGTTCCTCCTCCATTACGTGGGATTGCAGGTGGCGCAGACAAGGATCTCGCTTTTCGCACTCGGCATGATGCTGTGGTCCCTGCCCTGCTATCTGTATGGCCGCCGGGTCGGCGGGATTCTGCTCTTCCCATGCATCTACCTCGGGTTCTGCATCCCGCTCAACTTCCTGAACGTACTCACCTTTCCTCTCCGGCTTCTCGCCACAAGCGTTGCCGCCGGCCTCCTGAACGGCATCAACGTCGGGTGCGTCAGGTCGGGTACCACAATCGCCCTGACGGCCCGGGAGGGGTGTGTCCTCAACGTCGCCGATCCGTGTAGCGGCCTGCGCTCACTGCTGGCAATAGCGGCCATCACCGCGGCATACGGCTATGTCTCGCAGCGCCGCGCGTGGAAGCAGTGGGTGCTCTTCCTGCTAGCCGTTCCGCTCGCCATTATCGGAAATATCGCGCGGATAGTGACCATCGCACTCGTCGCTCTGGCGTTCGGGGTCGACCTGGCGCTGCACCTGTATCACGACTATTCCGGCTACTTCGTCTTCGTGATAGTAGTGCTGATAATGCTTGGTGTCGGCCGGTTGCTGGAGAAGGGACTATCGCTACGGGCTGGCGCGCCCGACACGGGAAACAACGGATCGCCGGAACAATGAAGACAGTTCTCCTGAAGAGCCGCCCTGGCACGACGCTGGCGGTCCTGTTCGTGGCCGCATCGCTCGCCTATGTCAACACGGGCGAGTTCCGGGTAAGCGACGAGCCCGATATCCGCATGGCCCTGCCGATCCACTTGGGGAATTGGACAGGTGAAGACATCCTGTTCTGCCAGGAACGTACATGCCTTCGGAGCGTGAAGGGGGACGACCTCGCGGATAGCACGAACTGTCCGACCTGCGGCGGAAGACTCGACGCAAAAGCGTTTGGCGAGAACACGATCCTGCCTCCCGATGTGGAGATCGTAAGAAAACAGTACACGCACACCGATGGACGCTCGGTCACCGTAACCCTGGTCGCGGGCGGCAAGCAAAGGGAGAGCATACATCGTCCCCAACGTTGCCTGGTAGCACAGGGCAGCCAGATCCTGGACAGTTCCGTGCGCAAGTTCGAGATGTCCGGCCGCGAATCACCACTCTCCGTAATGGTGCTGGAGTTGATGGGCCGCGGACCGAAGCGGCCGGGCACACGCGCAAGAGCAAGAGGCGGCTACTTCGCGTACTGGTTCGCGGGCCAGGGCCGGGAAACCCCCTACCATCTTGAGCGCATGTTCTGGATGGGTAGCGAAAGGCTCCTGGAGCACAGGATATCCCGCTGGTCGTATATAGGCGTATCCGGGCCTCGATCCGTTGACGATCACCGGGGCTACCTGCGAACACTGTCTGAAGTTATCCGACTGCTCGCCCCGGCAATACGCGACACCCCTGCATCATCGCCCGACGCCAACCAGGAACCCCCCGCGCAATGAAGCTGCTGCTGGTCACTCATCACCGCCGGCGGAAGGAAGCTTTTCGTTCCGGCCACCTGGGCAGGCAACTTGCCAAATGCGAACACGAGGTTACCCTTCTGTGCACGTCGAACAAAGCACGCTTCGGCATCAAGGAATACGATGAAGACGGCGTACACTACGTGGAAGCCCCCGATCTGCTCGTCGGAAACCTGCGATCCGGTTGGGACATCTGGGACATATTCAATCGCGCACGCTGGCTCGGGAACCGGGACTACGACCTCATCCACGCCTTCGATACCCGCCCCGCCACGATACACCCGATCCTGTGGCACCTGAAGAAGCGCCCAACGCCCCTCGTAATCGACTGGTGCGACTGGTGGGGCCGCGGCGGCCCGATAAAGGAGCAGCGCCCCTTCTGGTACAGACCGGTATTCGGCCCCCTGGAAACGTATTACGAAGAGCATTTCCGTACCCTGGCCGACGGCACCACCGTCATAAGCCACGCCCTCGGCGAACGGGCCGCCACCCTGGGCGTGCCTCCCGATACGATATACTGGGTCCCAAACGGCGCCTCGGGCGACGAAGTCAAGCCCGTGGATTCCGGAATCCATCGCGCCAAATTCGGATTGCCGGAAAACGCCTGCCTCCTTTTCGACGCCGCCCTCGATGTCACTATCGGGATCGAACTGGTTCTCAACGCCATCAAGATCGCCGCCCGAACATGCCCCCGACTGCTCATGGTCATGACCGGGGGCAAAGGCAGGAAATTGACGGCGAAGGCCGAGCGGTTGGGAGTCGAAAGCACTTCCGACACCTGGGCGTGTTGCCGTACCGTGACCTCTGCAAGGCGCTCTCGTGTGCCGACATATTCGTCTTCCCGTTCACCGACACCGTTGCGAACCGTGGGCGGTGGCCCGGAAGAATGGGCCTCTTCCTGCCGTTGGGTAGGCCTGTCGTAACCAACCCCGTTGGTGAAATGGAAGCCCTGCTGGCAACGGAAGAGATAGGTCTGGCCGCGGAAGAGACGCCTGAAGACATGGCAAGACAGATTGTGACTCTTGCTACCGACCCCTCGTTGCGTGCGCGTTGCGGCGCGAATGCGCGCAGACTGGCGGAAACCAAACTCTCCTGGCTCCATGTCACCGATGAGATCGAGCGCTGCTACGCCGACGCCCGGACCCGGTTTGGCGAATCAGGCCAAAGCGGGCCGGGCCCACAACCCAATCGGAGCCCGGCCCGGTCGAAAGTGCAAGTCGCAAGTGAAGGTAAGGTATTCTCACGCTCTCAATAATG
>Ga0272442_10002151_pt1 | contig 28947 bp, 28 predicted proteins | sample SSMForm2O_FD_200262 | JGI IMG/M metagenome (GOLD analysis project Ga0272442, IMG submission 200262) | Marine sediment archaeal communities from Little Sippewissett salt marsh, Falmouth, MA, United States - SSM-Form-2O | ecosystem: Environmental > Aquatic > Marine > Wetlands > Sediment ...
AAAAAGACAATTCCCCCATGCTTTTCATTGGTTGTGCAATAAATATAAATCCATCTTCAGATGACCTCAAAGACATGGCAATATCTTCAGAAAAAACATTCAAAATGCTTACAAATAAAAAACCAAAGATAGTCTTTCTCTCATATTCAACAAAAGGTAGCGCCTCTGGACCGTCAGTTGAAAAAATAAAAAGGGCTATTAATTTAATAAAAGAATTTGATATAGAAATAGAAGGAGAATTACAAGCTGATGCAGCAATATGCCCAGAAATTTCTAAAATAAAATGTCCAGACTCAAGAATAGCTGGACAAGCAAACGTTTTAATTTTCCCAGATTTAAACGCAGGAAATATTTCTCACAAACTTCTTCATAGAATCTCTGGAATAAGATTTGTTGGTCCAATCTTACAAGGATTAAAAAAACCTGTAAATGACCTTAGCAGAGGATGCAATCCCCAAGAAATAGTAGACTTAACAGTTATAACTGCCCTACAATCAATTTACAGAAAATACAAAGATTAATAAATTTTCCTTCAATCCCAAAAGCATGAATCCTTTAATTTCAGTCATATTAACTGTATGTAATGAGGGAGAAATCATAGAAAATTCTGTTAGTATAATCTCAAGCATATTAAATCAAATTACTTCTAATTATGAAATAATAATAGTAAATGATGGAAGTACAGATAACTCTAAAAAAATTTGTGAAAACATAACAATAAACTACAAAAATACAAAATATATTCATAGAGAAAAAAATATGGGGAGAGGATTTTCAGTTAAACAAGGAATTTTAAAATCAAAAGGAAAATTTGTGGGGTTTATAGATACAGACTTAGAACTAAATCCAAAATATATTCCTTTATTCATTACAGAATTAAATAAAGGAAATGATTTAGTAACCTACAAAAGAATATACAAAATAAAAAATGTAAGAGATTATATAAGATACTTAGCAGGAAAAGGATATAGTACATTAGTAAAAATTATATTATGGACTAAAGTAACTGATTCAGAAACTGGGTTTAAATTCTTCAAGAAAGAAAAAATTCTTCCAATACTAAAATTAACAAAAGATAATCGCTGGTTTTTTGATACTGAAATAATGGTCTTAAGTGATCGAAAAAAATTAAAAATAAAAGAAATACCCCTTCCATATTCACAAAATAAAAAACATGGCTCTGCCGTTAATGTAATAAGAGACAGTTTGAGATATTTAATTAGATTAATACAGTTTAGATTTAGAATATGAAAGCGACAAAAGAATTAGGAAGAAGAAAAGCTCTAAATTATTTAGTTTATGAACCATTATCACTATTATTTAGATTAATACCATACTCTCCATTAAAAGTTAATTTTCTTAGATTCCTAGGAGCCAAAATAAGAAAAAACAGTGTTATCTGGAATATAAAATTCTTTAATGTCTATGTAAATGGATTTAAAAATTTAACCCTAGGAAAAGATTCTTTTATAGGGGAAGATTGTTTATTAGATTTAGCAGATAAAATAATAATCGGGAACAAAGTTACTTTAGCAGAAAGAGTAAATATTTTAACACATACAAATGTAGGATATAAAGATCATCCTTTACAAAAAAAATATTCTAAAAAATTAGGAAAAGTAATAATAAAAGATGGTTGTTTTATAGGCACAAATAGCACAATACTTTCAGGGGTTACAATAAACAATAACTCATTAGTTGCTGCTAATTCTTTAGTAAAAGAAGATGTTCCTCCAAACACCTTAGTAGGTGGCTCTCCAGCCAAAAAAATAAAAAACATCTAATAGAAATGCTTATATAAAGATCCTAAAAACCAAAAATTAAAATAAAATGAAAAAAATAAATGCTTTAATTATTGGAGCAGGTATAGCAGGAAAAATACTAGCCAAAGATATAACAAAAAACTCTAAAATAAATTATAAAGTTTTAGGTTTTCTTGATGATTCAAATAAAAAACAAAATAAAAAATATTATAGTATTAGAGTATTAGGAAAAATAAAAGATCTTCCAAAAATAACTAAAAAATTAAAAATAAAAGAAGTACTAATTTCAATACCTTCCGCAGAAGGAGAAACAATAAAAAGGATAGTAGATGTTTGTGAAAAAACAAAGGTAAATTTCAAAATATTGCCAACAACTTATGAAATTTTAAAAAGTTTAAAAACAAAAGAAGCAGAATTCAGGCCATTAAGAAAAGTAAGAATAGAAGACTTACTTAGAAGAAAACCTTCTTTGATAAACTTAAAAGAAATATTAAATACAATAAGAAATAAAACTATTTTAATAACTGGAGCAGGAGGATCAATTGGATTTGAATTAACAAGACAAATTATAGAACTAAATCCAAAAAAAGTATTATTAATAGATAATTGTGAAAATAATCTTTTTTATTTAATAGAAGAATTAAAAAGGGAAGGAAAAAATAAATTTTTACCTTTTTTATTAGATATAAAAAATAAAACCAAATTAGAAAAAATTTTCGTTAAACATAAACCAGAAATAATATTTCATACTGCAGCATATAAACATGTTCCCTTATTAGAAGAATTTCCAGATGAAGCAGTAATTAATAATATAATAGGGAGCAGAAATATTATAGGTTTAGCCAATAAATATAATTGTCAAAAATTTGTTTTATTGTCAACAGACAAAGCAGTTAATCCAGCAAATGTTATGGGAGCAACAAAAAGAGTAATAGAAATGTTAGTACAAAGTAAAAATAAAAATAGTAAAACTAAATTTATGTCTGTAAGGTTCGGAAATGTTTTGGGAAGTAAAGGTAGTTTAATCCCATTACTACAAAAACAAATTGAAGAGGGTGGGCCAATCACAATTACGCACCCAAAAATGTTAAGATATTTTATGACTATTCCAGAAGCATCTCAACTAGTAATCCAAGCAGCAAGTTTAGGAAAAGGTGGAGAAATATTTGTCCTGGATATGGGAAAACCAGTTAAAATCCTAGATTTAGCCAAAGAAGTGGTTGAATTGTCTGGATATAATTTAGGATCAGATATAAAAGTAAAATATATAGGAATTAGGCCTGGAGAAAAATTAAATGAAGAATTATTAACAAAAAAAGAAAAATTAAATATGACTAAAAATAAAAGAATTTTTATAACAAAATGTAAACCTATAAATGAATTAAAAATCCTTAAAAATATTAAACACTTAGAAAATCTATCAAAAGAAAATAAAAAAGAGGAAATAAAAGAATTTATCTTAAAATTCGTAAATGAAAAGCAAAATAATTAAAGGGATAATAACAATTCTATTTATAATAGCTTTATTTTACCTGTTAAGGACAATAGATTTTAGTTTAGTTACAAAAGAATTTAAGAATAGTAATAAAATTTTTATAATTTTAGCAATAATTGGAACTCTCTTAGCTGTTTTAATAAGAATAATAAAATTCAAATTAGCTACAAAATATCTTTCTTACAAAATAAGTTTTAAAAATGCCTCTTTATTCCAAGCAATAGGAATATCATGTGCTTTACTAACCCCAGGAAGATTAGGAGAATTAATTAAATCTTTTTTATTAAATAAAAGACTAAAGATTCCAATAACACCTTCCTTGGGGATAGTAATAGTAGAAAGGATATTTGACTTAATATTTCTCATAACAGCAGCAATTATATACTCAATACTCATTGTAAAAAATACAACTTTTAATATAATAGCTCTAACTCTTTTTATTATAATAATCATCATATTATTCTTACTTAAAAAATCACATATTTTCAAGAAAATAATACCTCACAAATTTAAAAAATATTTTGATAAACCTCTAAAATTCAATAGGTCAAAAAAAGTTTTAGCTTCTTTAATAATAATAACCATTTTAACCTGGCTTGCAGACTCATTAGTTATTTTCTTTTTATCAAAAGCAGTAAATATATCATTACCTTTTTGGATGATTATAGGAATAACAAGTATTTCAACAATTGCTGCCCTATTATCGATTCTTCCATGGGGATTAGGAGCTTACGATCTATCTATTTTGGTCTTATTTACTGCATTAGGCGTATCAAAAGAGCCAGCTACAGCAATTTTAATAGCTTCTAGATTAATAGGAATTATAATCCCATTAATTTTATCTATAATTTTAATAAATATAACTCATTTCTCATTTAAAACCATAAAAGAATACAATCTAGAAAAAGTAGATTCACAAAAAATATAAAGCTTATGAGAATCCCTGAAATTAATGAAGAAAACACTCAAAATATTAATATTTATTCTATTATTAGCCATAATCTTAAGAAGTTTTGGTTTAGATGAAGCAATGTATGATGATGAAGCAACTTATGCTTTTGCTGCAGCAAATGCAGGAAAATTAGGATTTAATCCTTATCATTATTCTCCTTTAATAGCCCAATGGTCAAATATTTTATCCATTAATACATTCGGAATCAATACTTTTGCTTTTAGATTAGTTCCTTTAATATTTGGAATTCTAACAATAATTTTTACTTACTTATTAGCAAAAGAGCATTATAATAAAAAAATAGCTCTCTTAACTTCTTTAATAATGTCTATTTCTTTTTATCATATCTTAGCTTCTTTACAAATAGATGTAGAAGGGAGTATTCTAACTTTCCTTTTTGTTTTAACCATATTTTCTTATTTAAAATATGAAAAATACAAAACTAAAAAATGGCAGATTTTAACTGGTATTTTTATAGGGTTATCATTTCTAGCAAAAAGTAATTCAATTGGATTATTCATTATAATTGGAGCACATTCTTTATTTAAAAATAAAAAAATAATCAAAACAATAAAAGATTTATTTATTCCTTTTTTAATTGGTGTATTTATCTTAGGTTTATTTTTCTTATTTGCTTATCTTATAAATCCACAAAATATCAGTTTTTTATTCTCTCATGGAACTAATTTTCTTAACCTAAAACCTTCTGCAATTCCAATCTTTTTATTTTTATTATGGGCAACTCCTTTCTTAGTAGGTTTAGCACTAATAAGAATAATAAAATTAAAAAAAGAAGACTCAATTTTCATAATTTGGATAGTTTATACAATTTTATTTTATACTTTTATAATAAAAAAAGGAGATTTTAGTAGATATTTTATGAACTTAATCCCGGCATTATCTATTTTGGGAGCAATAACCTTATCAAAACTAAAAATAAAAAACCTAAAATTAATTTCAATAATATCAGCAATATATTTAACAATATTATTTTTAATAACTTTAATACCAATAAAATATGTTCCAAGATTTTTTGAAATTTATTTATCAGAAATAAAAAACTTAAATTTTAATTTTTTATTTAGTTATACAACAAGCTCTGGACCAACTTTTGGAATATCCTTTTTACCAATTTTATTAACATTTATCTTAGCTGGGATATTTATTTTATTATATTTTTTAATAAAAAATAAAAAAGCAAAAAGTATTTTCTTAATAATATTTATTTCAACTAGTTTAGGATTTAATGTTTTTTTAACACAAGAATATTTGTTTCATACAACAGGACCAGATGTAAGTTTAGTTCAAAATGAAATGATTAAGTATTTTAAAGAAAATAACTTAAATTATCCCCTCTATTCTAATAATGAAGGAATTATGTTTGAGTTAGATAATAATTACCATGCACAAAATAGGACCATTTTTAAATCAATTGGAATACCTGACAACGAACTAGATGCTCCAACAAGTTTTCCAGAAGAAATGATAGAAAAAAATGGAGGGGCTATTTTATTATTAAACTGGCCACCAATATTAAAAAATAGTCCGATATGGGAGATTACAAAACACTGCCAAGAAATAAAAGAATTTTATTCAAAGGGAATATTAATTGGAAAAATTTACAAATGCTAAACTTAAACTTGTTTAAATAATAAATCCCTTATTTGTTCCTTAGTTAAAGGAATTTTATCATGAGAAGAATACCCTTTCTCCATGAAATTATTAGAATTAAAATAATTGAATCCTTCAACATCTTTTATCAATAAAGGTGAAAGAATAACAAACATATCTCCCACATCAAGGGTATTTTTTCCTTCTTCGTTAGTTATCAAAAATTCGTTATGTTTCTCTCCAGGCAGAAGTCCTAATTGATTGATAACTACGGAAAAAGGATCCTTATTCATACTTTTACAAATCTCTTCTATAGTAACCTTAGCAAGATCATCTGCTCTAACTACAGGCATTTTAAAAACATATGTTTCTCCACCTTGCATTTTTCCAACAACATTTAATAACAAATTTGCAACATTAAAAACGTCCATCACAAAAGTATATATTTCAGATGAAGGAATAGAAACAGAATTATTATTTACAATTTGTTTCTTTAAAGATTCTACATAAGAGTTATCAAAAACATTTCCTAACCTAACATTAGAAAATAAAGTTCTTTTTCTACCCCTGTGGTAATGGGCAGATATCATTAATTTCTCGGCTAATAACTTTGTGGCACCAAGGGTACTAACCGGATTTGCGGCATTGTTCATACTAACAAAAATAACTTTTTCAACTTCTTTTTCTAAAGATGCATCAATAAGATTTTGAGTTCCTATTACATTAGTAAGAACTGCCTCAAAAGGATTATACTCAGACAAATAAACATTTTTCATACCTGCAACATGAAAAACTATATCTATATCTTCCAAAGCTTTTTTTAATCTTTCTTTATCCCTAATATCTCCAATTAAAAACCTTAAATTTTCTAAATCACCAATTTCATTTTGTAATTTTGCTTGGCGGCCATCATCTCTACTAAAAATTCTAATAACCAAAGGATTATTTTTAATTAAGTGCTTAATAAGTTCAGAACCTATAAAACCAGTACCCCCAATAACTAAGATTCTTTTCCCCTGAAAATAATTATCCATAAGCATTACCTCCTACTAATTTAAGGGCATTTTTAATTTCCTTATAAACATTGTGAACATCATCTTCAGAAAGACCAACAAAAAAAGGCAATGCCAAAGAAGACTGACTCAGTCTTTCAGTAATTGGAAAAACTCCTTCCTTATAACCAAACATAGATTTATACAAAGGTTGTAAATGAATTGCTGGAAAATAAGGTCTAGTCTGAACTCCTTTTCTATTTAAAACTAAAATAAGTTTATCTCTATTTATGTGCTTGTCAAGTTTAACTACATAAACAAACCAAGAGTGATCAGCATAATTCTCAACATAAGGAGGAACCAAACCACAAATATCAGAAAATAAATCATTATACAAATTAGCGAGTTTTTTTCTTTCCTTTATTAAATCATTAAATCTTTTTAATTGGGAAACACCCAAAGCGCAACTCATGTCATTTAGTCTATAATTATAACCTAAATAGTCATGACTAAACCATTGTCCAGAATCTGTTCTCCCTTGGTCCCTTAAACTTTTACATAAATTATAAACTCTTTGACTATTTGTGCATATCATTCCTCCTTCTCCAGTTGTCATTTGTTTATTAGGATAAAAAGCAAAAACACTAGCTCTCCCAAATGTACCTACCTTTCTTCCATTATAAGCTGAACCTATACTTTCACAAGCATCTTCTACTATATCTAAATTATATTTATCAGACAATCTTAAAATTTCTTTCATATCACAAGGATGCCCAAAAACATGAACTGGTAAAATAGCTTTAGTCTTTTCATTAATTTTTTTCTCAATTTGATTAACATCTATATTAAATGTTTTATCATCTACATCAACAAAAACTGGTTTTGCTCCTTCATACAAAACACAATTAGCTGATGAAATAAAAGAAAAAGGTGTAGTAATAACCTCATCCCCTTTTTTTAAATTCAATGATTTCATACATAAATGCAAACCTGAAGTTCCAGAATTAACAGCAATAGCATACTTTGTTCCAATTAAATCCTTAAAATTATCTTCAAACTCTTTTAGTTTTGGACCTAAACTTAACCTCCCAGATTTTAAAACTTCTACAACTGCATTAATATCCTCTTCTCTAATATCTGGTTTAGAAACTGGTATCATTTTAGTTTCTTAACAATCTTAGCGGGTATTCCTAAAACAAGAACATTATCTGGAACATCTTTATTAACAAAACTATAAGCACCAACAATAGAGTTTTCTCCAACAGTTATACCGGGCATTATAGTAGAATAAGCTCCAATCCTAGAATTTCTTTTCAAAACAATTGGTCCCTTTTTATCATCTATAGAAGAATAACTCATTATAGCACAATAGGGGCCAATTTGAACATAAGGCTCGATTGTAACACCAAAATGAGCAAAAATAACATTATTACAAGATATATCAGACCCAAAACCAATCTTTAATTTTTTAGGATCATTGTTATCATGACCAAAAACTCTCCATCCATATTTAGTTATCCCATTTAAAGGAATTTCTGGAAATTTCCAATTAATAAAATGCTCTCTAAAATCTTCTGGTTTTTCTTTTTTATCTTCCAATTTTTCATATTCCAAATTCATATATTAAAAAGATCAATAGTCAATTTAAATAGTTTATTAATTAAAAAACTATTAAAAATACTAAATAAAGTTATAGTATCTCTCTCGAAAGTTTTTCTTTTATTTTAGTAAAGCTCATCCTAAATAAAGGAAACAGAATCAGTAGCGAAATAGCCATAACTATTGCAGAAATCATATAAACTATCCTTCCTTCAACAAAACTACCAAGAGACAAAGCAATAACCATCCCAGAAGTCTGAATCATCCCAAATAACGCCACTACAAAATCAATATTATTCTCCGTTGTAACATCCCCCACCAAAGCAATAGACATTGGTTTAGCAATTGCAAAATCTAAGGCTAATAAAACCATTCCTAAGATTAATAAAAAAGGACCAAGTGAAAAATATAAAAATAATAATCCGGCAATTCCAATTAAGTAGGAATAAATAATAAATTTTTTCCTTCCTTTTATATCCGAGAATTTACCAAAAACATAAGAAGAAATAATCGGAACAAGATAATATAAAGAAAGCAAAATACCAATGTAAGTAACTCCCAAGATACTTTTAATTTTAAGAGGAATAATTCCAATAACCAAACCACTAACAAAATTAAAAGAAAACATAAAAAGAGATAACCTCCAAACAGTCGAGTTTCTAATTGATTTTTTAATTAACACAAATTGGTTAGTTGATTCTTTTGTCCTCAAATCTTCCAACCCCCACAATAACCAAAAACCAACTAAAGGCAAGAAGGCATAAACGAAGAAAGGCCCTTTAAAAGAAAATATAGAAACAAGAAAGCCCAATAATAATATCCCTATAGAAATACCTAAGATACTTAAGGTATTAAAAAAGCCAGCAGCCCCCCCATAAAATTTCTCATCACTCGCTCTAATTAAATAACTACCTTGTCCGGTCCAAATCAAAGCAGCACCTAAACCAAGTAAAATAGAAGCAATATAAATTAATAGAACTGATCCAGTTAAAAGAGTAAAAATAAACAAAGAGTAGAACAAGGCCCCAAAAATCATACACTTTTTAGAACCAAACTTTGAAACAAATATACCTGCTAAGGGGCTCAACAACATCATGAATAAATATATTAAAATTAAAGAAATAAATCCAACGTGAACCATATTTAACTGAGAAAAATAAGTAGTAATAAAGCTATGAACACCCCCGAACCCAAAAAAAATAAATAAAAAAGCAAGACTAATAATCAAAACATTTCTATTTATTCTACGTTCCATATTAAAAACAATAATTAAGTTGTTTATAAAGTTATTTCTTAGTTGAGACAAAAATAGGATTTATTTCATATTTGTGCTGCTTATCCCTTAAAGCTTGTGGACTATTAACTGCTTTAGCTATTGCTTCCTGAGTTATTCTCTCTAGTTCTTCAGGTTCTACTTCAGAAACAATTAATTGTCCAATTAAAGGCCTTACATATTGATCAATAAAGATTTGAAGATCTTTCCTAATCAAATGTATTGCAACTTGATCTGTTTCAAATCCGTGTTTCAAAGATATTTCTCTTATAGAATCAAAACTGTGTGTAGGTCGAGCCAAATTTCTATAATCTTTTAATTCAATTCCCCTTCCAGAAAGTTCATCTAAAACAAATCTAAAAAAATTATTATATCTAAAAGCAAACTCTGAAGAAGGAAATTCAGAATCATCATAAAAATGGGAGGCAGTATTCCAAGTAAGTTTTCCTCCTTCTTTTAATAATTCTCCCAACTTTCCAAAAGCAATCTCAAGATCTATCCAATGCAAAGACTGGTTAGCTATAGCTCCATCCAGACTATCTCCAGGAAGAAAATCTATATCTTCCAAACGACCCAAATAGAATTCTGCATGATCCCCATACAAAAGAGAATCCCCTCTGAATCCCTGCCAATAAGACAGTAAACCCTTATCTCCGTCAGTGGCAGCAAGTAGTCCCCCCCCAGTTATTTTATGGAATTTGTATCTTGCAACATTAAGCATACCAAAAGACTCATCCAATCCTAAAACAAAAATTTCTGGGTGCTGTAAAAGCAACTCCAATGTTGAAATTCCAGTTCCACAACCAACATCTAAAAAACTTTGGCCAGGTTCTGCTTTTACATTTCTTACTAATCTTTTTGCTACTCCATGATAAATAGTAGAAACAGAAGGCCCATCTCCTACTTGATCCAACAGAGGTAGCCAAACACTACATTCTTGCCTATCATAATCAATTCCGTCTTCATAAGGGTTTCCTTGAGAAACATCAAATATTTTTCTTGATTTACCCATTTCCAAACCTATTTTCCATCCCAATGAGTATCAACAAAACTTCCTATTTCTTTTCTCTCATGGCTCCTAAACTCTTCTCGATTAGGAACATCTGGTCCAGTATATTCCATAACAAATTTACCATATAATCTAAGAGAATTCAAAACTTTCTCTAAATACAAAGAAGTTCTAGGAATATGCTGGGCGCTAGTTACAATAATCCCTCTTCCTCCAGTAAACTCAGGATGATCTTCAAAAAAACATCTAAAAGAAGTAAAAGTATTTGATCCTTTCGTTTCCATGATTATTTTATCTTCTGGGATTCCTCCTTCAAGAAGTCTTTTTCTAGAATAAGGATAGGAATGATGAACACCATCTGGATGTGCTCCGCTTATAACAACAAATTCTGGATTCCTGTCTTTAATAACCTTTAAAATTTCATCAATTCTATCATCTAGTATCTGCTGCCCAAATTCTCCACCACACAAATGATCATACCCGCATAAAAAAACAAAACTAATTTTTTCTACCATAATTAAGAAGGCAAACGATAAGAGTATTTAAACCTTATTAAAAAATCATAAATCTTATAAAAGAAATTCAATTTATAAGGAAAAATGGTAGATTCAATCAGAATCGGAAAATATGAAATAAAAAATTTTGGTGAACCGGTTATTATAGCTGAGATCGGGTCTAATCACAATGGTAATATAAAATTAGCAAAAAAACTTATAGATAAAGCAAAAGAATGCGGAGCTCACTGTGTAAAATTCCAGTCTTTTGATACTAATCTTTATTCTAAAGTTTGTTACACAGATTCTGAAAAAAAGAAAAAGGTCATGGAAGACTCTGCATTAAACAATCTTTTCAAAAAAGTCCATAAAAATCTAAAAAAAGAATTAGAAGATAATGGAGTAACAAAAGAACAATTAAAAGAAATAAAACAATATTGTGACAAAAAAGATATTATGTTTTGTTGTACTCCGTTAAACTACGAAAGTGTAGACTTCCTTGCAGATGAATTAGACGTAAAATTCATAAAAATAGCATCAATGGAACTAAATAACCCGACATTCTTAGAATACGCTGCTAAGAAAAATAAACCAATTGCGTTATCTACAGGGATGGGAACTATAGAAGAAGTAGAAGCAGCAATAAAAACAATCAAAGACGCTGGAAATAATCAAATAGTTTTATTCCATTGCGTTTCAATATATCCTCCAGATGATGAAATAGTAAACTTAAACAACATGTTAATGTTAAGAGAAAAATTCAATCTACCAACTGGTTTCTCAGATCATACCTTCGGAACAAGCATCCCCCTCGCAGCAGTTGCAATGGGTGCATGCATGATAGAAAAACATTTTACACTAGATAAAGGAATGGAGGGATGGGACCACAGCATATCTGCTAACCCAAAAGAATTAAAAATAATCGTTCAAGAAAGCAAAAAGATTCATACTGCATTAGGAAAAAGGGAAAGGGTCGTTTGTCAAAAAGAATTAGATCAAAGAACCCTATTTAGAAGAAGTATTATCGTTACAAAAGATCTACCTGCCGGCCATATATTAGCAAGAGAAGATCTTGAATTTAAAAGACCGGGGGTAGGTATAGAACCAAATAAAATAAATGAAATTGTCGGAAAAGAATTAAAAAATAGCTTAGATCAAGATGATCTCCTTTACTGGGAGGATTTAAAATGATAAATGGATTAAAAATTCTGGCTCATGTAACCGCAAGAGGTGGTTCAAAAAGAATAGTTGACAAAAATATAAAAGAGATAAATGGACATCCCTTATTAGCTTATTCTATAATGGAAGCTAAAAAAAGCAAATATGTTGACAAAGTAATTCTTGACACAGATTCTGAAGAATACGCAGAAATAGGGAAAAAATATGGTGCAGAAATTCCATATATGAGGCCAAAAGAGCTAGCAACAGACACAGCAAAAGCAATGGATGTAACTATCCATGCAATAAATTGGTTTAAAGAACATAATGAACCTTTTGACATTTTAGTTAAACTACAACCAACAACACCATTAAGACTAGCAGAAGATATAGATAACGCGCTAAAAATATTTATAGAAAAAGGTGCAGATTCAATAGTAAGTGTAACAGAAGCATATGTTCCTCCATTATGGGTTAACACCTTGCCTGAAGATCATAATATGAAAGATTTCATACAAGATTTAAGTAAAATCCAACTTAACACACAAGAACTAAAAAAATACTATCAATTAAACGGAGTAGTTTTCTTAGCTAAATGTGACCACTTACTAAAAACCCATTCTTGGTATGGAAAAAAGGCTTATGCTTATATTATGCCAAGAGAAAGATCAATAGATATCGATGAACCAATAGACTTCGAAATAGCAGAATTATATCTTAAAAAGAGATCAAATTAAAGAATAAATATGTTTTAAGACTCTTTCCGTAGAACCCTTATCCAGTTTACTATCAACACTTTTCTGCTCTAATTTCCCATCTAAAGCCTTCCTAACTAAATCCTGAAAACTGGTCTTATCGTAAGCACTATAACAAATCCCTAATCTCTTTCCAATAAATTTATCTTCCTCTAATCCATTCTGATAACTTATAACTAATTTACCAGACAAAGCTGCTTGAAATAAAACAGTAGAATTAATACCCACTACAAGATTAGCATTCTTAACTAATTCAAAAATATCAGTATCAATATCAACGGTTACGTTTTCATTATTGAACTGCTTAAAATCTTTAATATTATCTTTAGGATGCAATCTAACAATTAATTTTTCATCTAAAACTTCAATTAAATCATTTATAACATTATAATTAGGAAAAAATTTAACTTGATCATCACTCAGGTCTGGTCTCGGTTGAGAAACATAAAGCACATAATCTCCCTCAAAATCAAAATTCTCAAAAGTATCAAAATAAGGATTTCCAGTTACAATTAATTTATCTCCAGGAAAACCTTCTTTAACCATGTCTTGTTTAGCCATATCATCCATAACAAAAATATAATCAGGTAAATAAACAAATTTTTCCCCAGAATCTAAATCACTATATCTCTGCCAATAATTCATCCAAAAATCCAATATTGAAACAGATTTAATTCCTTTCTTCTTAGCTAAAATAACAATTTCTCTTTCTACAGTCTTTCCAACACTTGGCCCAGTAACAACCAAATCTGGATTAAACTCGTCAAACAATCTGTCAACATCAAAACCAGAATCAACATCAACATAATCAATCTTCTGGTCAGAAAAAATCTGTTTGCTTTCTTTAGAAGCCAACACTTTAAAATCAATATCTTCTAATTTTTTAATAACCGGAAACAAAACATTAGCGGCGGCAGGATCTCTTGCCCCAAACAATATTTTTTTCATTTTTTAGAATATTCAATCAACTTATCTTTATTAGCCTGTATCTTCTTTATAGCCTTAACAAATAAATCAATGTGTTCTTTAGTTAAAGGATATCTACAAATATTCGTAGTCAACAATTCCTTTTCATACATTCTTTCACAAACAGGACATAAGCCCCTTGGATAACTATAATTTCCAAGATTAAAAGGAAAATTACTATTATTGTAAATTTTTAATCTCTGATACATTGGAATTAAGTATAAGGGATTAACATATCCTCCTCCAATTGGCATCCCTTCTTTTTTCATTGCCTCTACAAAAACCTTTCTTGGAAATCCCCAAACTTTTTCATCATATTTAATTGGATAAACATAATAAACATGCTTACATCCTTCTTGAACATAGGCTGGTTCTAAACCAGGAATTTCTCCTAACTTTTCACTTAAATAATCTGCCAAAGCTATCCTCTTATCATTTAAAAACTTTAATTTCCTTAATTGCTCAATTGCGATGGCCGCATGAATTTCACTTAACCGATAATTATTCCCAATTATATTTTCATTCTTCAAAGGATCAGAATCATCATAAAAATCAAGAACAACTTCCCCATGATTCCTAGTCAACTGGGCCCTAAAAGCATAATGATCATTATTTGTAACTAAAACTCCTCCCTCACCACATTGCATGGTCTTATGAAAATTATAACTAAAGATCCCCATATCTGCTATAGTTCCTGCTTTCTCCCCTTTATACTCTGCATCTGGGCCTTGAGCATTATCTTCTATTAAAATTAAATTGTGTTTTTCAGCAATTTCTTTTAATTTATCCATTTCAGAAGGATGCCCAAATAAATTAACAGTTAAAATTGCCTTAGTTTTATCGGTAATTTTTTTTTCAACATCAACAGGATCCAAACAAAAAGTTCTCTCATCCAAATCTGCAAAAATAGGAATCCCTCCATTCAATAAAACAGAACTTGGAGTTGCACTCATAGTATAAGGGCTAGTAATAACTTCATCTCCTGGACCAATGCCTGCAGCATTTATTGCTCCATGCAAAGCAGTTGTAGCAGAATTAAATGAAACGGCATGTTTAACACCAAAAAACTCAGCAAACTCTTTTTCTAAATTTTTAACTTGCTCTCCGCCATAAAACCAATCTCCTGCCAAAGCAACAAAACCAGACAAAACTCCGCCGTCCATAACATTCATAACCGCTTCCTTTTCCTCTTTTCCAATATTATTTGTAATCGGCAAATCCTCTTTTAAAACTGGTTCTCCACCAAATAAAGCTAATTCTTCTGCCATCTTGCAAACTCCCCCACCACATTAGGTAGTACAAAATCTTTATTAAAGGGTATTGTTACTCTCTCTCCATCGTTTTCAGAAGAATAAATGGAGGCCATCACTAACTCCAACGCTTTTAATGCATCTTCTCCTGAAGAAATCGGCTTTTTATTCTCTTCAATACCTTTTATAAGATCATCAATTGCATTTATAAAAAAATCTCTTTCAAATTTTCCTGGAATAACATCAGAAGTGTTTTTAGAAAAAACATTTATCCTCTCCATTGTTCCACTTCCTTCTTTTTTAAAATATCTGTAATCATAATCCCAAAAAGGTTTATTAATTAAATCGATTCTAGCTTCATCTCCAATAATACTTAAATCAAAAATTGAAAGTTTATTAAATTTAAAACTAATTATAGAACCAAACATTCCATTTCTAAACTTCATCAAAACATTAAGATTATTTCCTTCTTTATCTGCCTGAACCCATTCAACATCACCAAAATAATAACCAAGCAAATCAAATAAATGAGAACCATTATTTATTATTCCGCCAGAATACAAAAACAAAGCTTTCTGCGGATTCCCAACTAACTCTTTAACATTTTCCTTAACATAATTATGAAGTTTATCATATCTTCTTATGTGGTTCACAACCAAAGCAACGTTCTTATTTTTACATAAATCAATCATCTCTTTTCCCTTAGCCAAATTATTTGCAAGCGGTTTCTCACAAAAAATTCCTTTAACAAAATCAAATTCTAAAACCTCTTTTAAAATATCATAATGGGTTTCACAAGGAGTACAAATGCTAACAATATCGGGTTTTTCATTTGCCAACATCTCTTTATTATCAGAATAAAATTTAGAGATGTTCCATTTTTTAGCACAGTCTTCAGCTTTTTTAATATCAACATCAGAAATAGCAACCACTTCTGTTTTAGGGTGTTTTTTATAAGCATCTACATGAGTAACAGGCCATTCACTAAATAAATCACTATATCCGCAAGCAATGTTTCCAGATCCAATAATGCAAACCTTATACAATTTAACACCTATTGTTCTTCAAATTCGGGCATTTCTCTAAACTCTTCTTTTAAAATAGATAATCTAACAATATCCAAAAATTTACCATCAAAGAAAAAGCCTTTTCTAAACAATCCTTCTTCTTTCCATCCAAGTTTCCTAACACAAGCAGTAAAAGCAGGATTTATTGTTCCAGCAAAAATTCTATTTAAACCAACAGTTAAAAACAAGTGTTTAGTAACCAAGTAAATAGCTTCTCTTGAATAACCTTTGCCCCATTGAGATCTATCACCCAATAGAATACTTACCTCTGCAGTTTTATTAATCCAATCAATAGGTCCAAATTTTATATTGCCAATATGCTTTCCATCTTTTGTACAAATAGCTAAAATAACATCATTAGAAGCACGGGTAGACAAATACTTCCTAGCTTGGAATTCATTATTAGGTAAGAATCTTCTCATAGAATATTTGCTTGTTTCTGGATCATTTAACCAAGAAATATAATCTTCAGTAACATCATTAGCTAAAAGAGGCCTCAAATACAAATTTTTCCCTGTTAAAAACCTCATCTTCAAAAATCTAAAACTTCAATCAAATATTTAAAGTTAACTCTTGAAAAGTATAGATTTGAGATTCGAAACTCTTATAAAGAAATATACAATTTTGGGCATTAAATGACAAGACTCGATGAATTAGAAAGCAAAAGCATTTTCATAATAAGAGAAATTAAAAGTAGATTTAAAAATCCTGTTATCCTTTTCAGCGGCGGAAAAGATTCTACAATGCTTCTTTACTTAGTTAAAAAGGCGTTTTTTGGAGAAATTCCTTTTCCCGTAGTTCATATAGATACTGGATATAAATTTAAAGAAATATACAATTTCAGAGATAAATTAGTAAAAGATTGGAAATTAAATCTAATTGTTGCACAAAATAAAGAGGCTTTAAAAAAAGGAATGAACCATAATGCCGGAAGAGAAGTTTGTTGTAATCTATTAAAAACAGAAGCTCTGAAACAATGTCTCAATGAACATAAATTTGACGCAGTACTAGTAGGCATAAGAAGGGATGAACACGGAGTAAGAAATAAAGAACATTATTTTTCACCCAGAGACAAACAATTCAAATGGAACTACGCCAGAGAAAAACTTGGGGGAGACAGCGGCTTAGAAAGTCTACAAGATGCAGAGTTTGATGGTTGGAACATCTTCGCAACAGAATTCAAAGATTCAGACCATGTAAGAGTTCATCCTTTATTACATTGGAGTGAATTTGAAATTTGGGATTATATTAAAAAAGAAAATATCCCTATTAATCCTTTATATTTTGCTAAAAGCGGAAAAAGGTATAGAAGTATAGGATGTGAATGTTGCACAACACCAATTGAATCAAAAGCAAATACAATTCCAAAAATAGTTGAAGAGCTCAAAACCATCAAAGGAAGTGAAAGAGACGGAAGAGCAAAAGATAAAGAGATAGTAATGGAAAGACTAAGAGCTCTTGGTTACATGTAAATGAAATTGATTATTCTTGGTTTAGATGGAATGAACCTATTTCTAGCAGAAAAATGTAAAAAAGAAATGCCTAATTTAAATAATCTACTTCAAAACGGAGCTAGTGGAAATCTAATCAGCACATATCCTCCAATGACAGACCCTGCATGGACTTCCCTACAAACCGGAAAAAATATAGGAAACCATGGCACAATAAGTTTTTGTAATTATGATAAAAATCTAAATCTACAAATTCATGATGCTGAAAATCTAGAAGAAGATACATTTTATGAAATCTTAAAATCAAAAGGAAAAAATTGTTTTATAATGAATGTACCCCTCTCTAAATCAAACAACATAAACGGAGACATATTAGATTCTTGGTTTTCTCAAAAAGACAACTTAATCAAACCAGATTCCTTAAAAGGAAAGTTTCCAACTATAAAAAATTACCAAGTTTTCTCAAAAAAAATGAAAGAAAAAGAGACATACCTAGAAGGAGTATCTGAAGTAGTTGATTCTCAAACAAAAATCATAAAGGAGATTATAAACTCAAAAGATTATGATCTAATGTTCTTCCAAATATCTGCTCCAGATTGGATACAACACCAAGCATTCTTAGATATAAAATATGACAAAATAAATAAAAAAACAATAATATCAAAAAACATTTTATTCAAAATAGATCAATTAATTGGTTGGATAAAGGAAAATTTAAATGGCTGCCAATTTATGATAGTAAGTGATCATGGTTTTGAAGAAAAAAGCGGAACTTTCTTCTTAAACAGTTGGCTTAAGAAAGAAGGATATATTTTCACTTCAACCAAGGGGAAAACTATGGATAATCAATACAATAAAAAAGAAAGAAAAAATTTAAATTTAAGTCCAATAATAAATATAGTAAAAAGAAACAGAATTCTCCTTAATATGGCCAAAAAGTTTTATGATAAAGTAAGAAATAAGATTTCCTTAAATATTATTGATCAACCAACAATAGACAAAGAAAAAACAAAAGCAATTTGTCTAGGCAAAAATGTTCCAGTAATTAAAATATTCTCTAAAGATAATTCTGAAAAAGATAAAATAAAAAAAGGATTAATAGAAAAAATAAATAATATTCCTAATATCCAAGCACATGATATGCAAGAATTTCACAAAGGAAAATACTCTCCCAAATTAGGAGACATAATAATCAATGTAGGGGATTATGAATTGGACACTTTCATTGGAAATAAAATATTCCTAAAAGGAAAAACAGCATTTCACAGCAAAAAGGGAATATTTTTAGCATACGGGAACAAAATCAATAAAACAAACTTAGATCCAAACATCTACGACATTGCCCCAACCATCTTACATATGTTTAATACTAAAGTTCCAGAAGATATGAATGGTAAAATTTTAGAAATATTAAAAAAAGAATAAAAGATTATTTTAAAGGTTCCTTTAATCTCCACTCACCACCAACTTTCTCAAAAATATCCTTGTTTCTGTAAGATTCTGCAACTTTCCAAAATTCAGCAGGACTTATATCAATAAGATCGCAAAACTCTTTAATAAATTGTGGCCCACATTTTCCATCGTATTCATGAACTCTCTTAACTCCTTCTTCCCTAGTTATCTTTCCTTCCCTAATATCCCAATTTACTTCATCGGTTGCATTTCCAAAGCCAAACTTCAAATATTTCAACATTTGATTAACAATAACTGCATTACAATCCAAAGCCTGATAATTCTTAGTCCTACCTAAATCATGCAAGTCATCAGTTCTAACCTTCATTCCATGAGCAATAGAAAACTGTGCGTTATTATAAGAAGACCAATCTTTAATGTAATATCCTAAAAAGATGGCTTTAACTCCCGCTTGCTCAATCTCATCCTTAGAAGGCCATTGATAAGAAACAACATCTTCAGAAGAAACTCCGTCTCCAACTAAATCCCTTGCTCTTCCGCCAGCGGTAGTATTATGATCAATAACTTTCAAAGCATTGCCGCCATCTCCAATAATATTAACTTCATCTCCTTGATAAATTGCGGGATTTTCTCCTAAAATTACAAGAGGTATCTTATAAGCTAAAGCGGCTCTAATTACTGTTGCATAAAGTACATATTCTGCTGCCTTGTAAATATTTCCATGTTTAAAGAAAAAATTCTTAGCTAATTGTTTCTCTACTTTAGGATTAACTTGAAACTTCAAAACATCAAAACCTTGTTTCCGTAAATTATCCATATTATGCTTACCAATTTCAGTTATATCACTTGGAGAATAATTAACTAATAAACAATGCAAGCCCAAAACATCTCTTGCATAAAGTGCTTGGAAAGTACTATCTTTCCCACCACTCACCCCAACAATACAATCATAACCATTTCCATCAGGAGACATAAATTTAGATCTGTTTCTTTTAGCCCACTCAACAAGATCTTTTAATTCTCTTTCCCTAGCTTCCCAGTCTATTTGGTCTTTTTTCTCAGCATATCCACAGGCATGACAAACTCCTTCAGAATCAAAAGTAATTCCCGGCCGAGTATCCGGTTGAACACATTTCTTACAATATTTCATAGTAATACCTCCTATTTTAACTAAGGAGCGTAAAAAACTATATTTAAATATTATGAAGCAAAAATATTAAATTAAGGCACTAAATTGATTTTCTCTAAGTAATCCATAACCCCTTTTGATATCAAAGCTATGTTTTCTTTCTTCAAAGAAATTTCTCCACAATCTCCAGGCAAATTAACATAACCAGGATAAGAAGCTCTAAACATGGCCCCCATAAATTTAATCAAATTCTCATCCTTTATTTTCTCATTTAATTTTAAGTGAATTACTAAAGGCAATTTAGAAAAGTCTTTAACATTATAAACATTGTCGTAAACATTATAAAAAACATTACCAAAAGTTAAAACTGGTTTCTTAAAAAACAAAGCCTCCCAGCCAGTACTTCCAGTTATAGTAGCAATCATAGAAGAATTTTTAATTAAATCAAAACTATCCTCATAAGGAGACAAAAGTTTCACATTAGGTAACTTCTTTATTTCTTTATAAAAATAAAAAGGGCGGTTGCTAAATAAATATCCGTGTTCTTTTACATAAATCGTATAACCAACAGGTGCTGCCTTAGACAAAACTTCTATCATATGTATCTGATTTTCATGCCATTTACCATAAATAGAAGTAGTAGTCTCTGGCTGACAATGTAATGGAATATAAATATATTTTCTTCTATAATTCGGTTTATCAAAATACCTACTAAAAATAAGAAATTTTCCCTTTATTTTAAAAATAAAAGAAGACCAATAAGAACCAAGATAATCAAACAACCCTGGCTTCCTAAACGGATGTAGAAAAATATCAAAAACTTGATTAAAAAACTCTTTATTATAAACTGTTTTAACTGTAGCAGTATCTGGTCTCTTTGGCTTATTTAAATAATTATAAATATATTCATTCACTTTAGTAAGTTCATTATCATTTAATCCCTTTTTCTTAATACTCTTGTATTCTTTAACTAATTCTGGCCATAAATCCTCAAAGTTATTATTAATTGCAAATCTATCTGGAATTCTAGAAGTAACTAGATCTATAATTTCTAAATCTTTTTTCATGGCTATTTTATACAAAACATAAGTACTAAAACTAGCAGCAGCAAGCAAAACAAAAGCGTCGAATTTAACAGAATCAAAAATATTTTCATAAGCTCTGCATAAATAAGTAAACCAAGTCAAAATCTTCTTTCTAGGAATAGAATATCTAGAATTTTGCCTTGTAACTGTAATGTTCCATGCATCCCAAACTCTAAAATCATATTTTTCTTCGCACTCTTTTAAATAATTTATATCTGGATATTTGACTCTCTTTTGAAACAAATGAAAAGCAGTAAAAATATGGTCTCTCTTAACACCATTTTCAACAAGAAAATCAATATTCCTCGGTACCATACAAATATAATAAGATTCAACATCGTAATGCTTCTCTAAATATCTAGATAACTCAAAATTAAATCTATCAGAACCGCTTACATCAATCAAAAAAAGTATTTTCAGTCTTTTAACCATTTTTCTTAGCCACCGCATAAACAAAATTTGCTCTTCTTAAAAGCCTACCAAACAACCATTTTGTTCCGCCTCTCCGAGGTAAATACTCAATTACTTTTAAATTTAATGAATTTAGTTCTCTTTTCAAAGTATTACCAAACCCATAAAAAGTAAGAAGATAGTTCCCATCAACTTCTTCAAAATAAAAGCCGGGATATTTGCTCTTCTTAAAATTAAAAAAAGGAAGCCTATAATGAGAAGATAATATCAAAATCCCTCCTTCTTTCAACAAGCTTTTCATTTTAACCAAGGCCTTTTTTCGGTTTTCATAAGGAGAAAAGTAATCTAGAGAATTAAGCAAACATAAAACAACATCAAATTTTTCTTGAGCTTCAAAATCCAAAAAATCTTTTTTCTCAATATTCTCGTCCTCATAAGATAAATCAATACCTTTTACATCCTGTCCTTTATTCTTAAGAAAATACAAAACTCTACCATATCCCGCACCGACATCAAAGACCTTATGGTTCCTTTTAATATATTTATTAATCAGAAAACCCTCTTCTTTATACAAAAAGAACCTTCTAGCCATAGTCCCATCAAACCATTTTGACCACTTCTCTTGATTTTCCATTTTCAAATAAAAATTTTATAATATTTATAAAACTCCTTTAACTCTCCTCCAAAACCCTCTTTAAACTTTGAAATACTATATCTGGGATTTCTTTTATCTGTAACTAAACCTCCCATATCAAGAAATTTACATCCTTTCTCTTTTCCCCACTTAATTACTTCCCAAAGCAATAAATTAGAAGGCCTATACCACTGATATTTTCTATTCATTCCTCCCGCAAAGTAAATAATATTCTTTTTATTCTTCCAAATAGCGGCAAAAGCAGCAGGATTATCTTCAATTTTTGCTAGAAAAACATTTAAAATATTCTTATCTATATTTTCCTTATAAAACTCAAAGAAATTGTTGCCTTTCAACCAAAATGGTTTTCCAGTCTTTCTCCAATAATCCTGGCTCAAATCATAAAAAGATTTTATTCCTTTCTCATTATTCATTAAAGATATCTTGACATTCCTTTTTTGAGCTTGTCTTATTTCATTCCTAGTTTTCTTATTCAACCTAGCCATTAACTCATCCAAGGAAGAAGACAGGTTAATTACAGAAGAATGCTTTTTATCCAAATTCCAGTTAACAAATAAATTATTTTTTTTATCAAAATAAAAAGAAAAATATTTCAAAGAAAACCTACCAAAATCCTTCCTTAATTTTCTCTTAATATTTCCAATCAAAAAACTAAGAACTTCTGGCTTGTTACATTTATCAGAAATCAATAAACCGGCGCCTTCTTCTCTTCCTCCGCAACGAATATTTAAAAAGTCAACAAACTTTTTTCGCTTTTCTATTTCTGCCTGATAAATACAAACCGGCTTTTGATCTTCAAAAACCAAAATCCTTAGAACTAAAATACCTATTTTATTAAGCAATTCAGATCTCTCCCAATTTAAGAAAAAATTTCCTTCTTTTCCTAAATAATCAAAAGCGTTATTCCATTCTTCTTTATTAGGATTAAACCTAGCAACTAATTTATGCATTTTCTATAAAATCTCTCGGAAGCAAAATATCCAAATTATTTCTGTCTCTTTGTTTCTTAATATAATCTAAAAAATTAATAAAATCCCTTTGATTGCCTTTCCCCATATTAGAAAGGTTCCATGGATGTTCATACAAAACCGCCAAGCCTTTACTCTTTATAGCTTTGTCTACTAACTTTCTAGCAAGGAACCCAAAACCAGCATTAATATATAAAGGAATACAAACAATCCCCGAGTTAACACCCAACCTAGATAAATTGTCTTTTCCAAATAAACTATAAAAACAATTTCTATATGTTTTAAATCCTGCCTCATTCAACCCCTTACAAATATCTTTATGTTTTAACTTAGTAAAACGAAAACTAGTAAGCCTAGAATTAACATCAAAATCCATCCCAAGAAAACGCTGGGGTTTATTCCAAGGCGGAACAAAAGAAATACATTCATTTTTCACAGTCTTTTCAATAACATTTTTACTTTTTTTCAAATCATTAACCAAAACAGAGTATTCAACTAAAGACAACCTTCTATGATCATAACTATGTGATGCGACCTCGTGCCCTTCCTCATCCATCTGAGCTACCTGATCAGAGGCATGATAAGGTAAATCTCCTTTTTCAGTAGTCACAGCAAGAGCTGCAAAACAAGTTTTAATATCTCTTTTCTTAAGTTCCTTTAAAATAAAATCTGTTTGAATATAATCTTGCATGCCCCATTTTTTAGGGTTGGGGATAGAAACATCTGCTCCGTTTTGTAATTCATAATCCCAATAAATCACTAATCCGCCCTTTTTGGCCATATCTCCATGAAACCCTGGCGTGTTTAAAAATATTATGATTTAATCATAAAAATCTCTTAATAATTCTCCTCAAAAAGCTAGATTTAAACCCTAATTTTTTCTCTATAACAACCATAATCTGTAAGTCTTCCTGATTAAAAGACCTTAACAATAATAATAACAACCCATACATTAACAAAAAGCAAAGTGCGCCAATCACCCATTCAACAAGAGAAAAGGGATAAAAGAACCTCACTAAAACAAAATAAACTGCTCCAAGAGAAATGGTGCCACTTAAAAGGTATTTAAGATAATATCTAAAACTATAAGTAAATCTAATTTTTTTTCTAGCCATAAAGAAAAGAATAAACTCTCTTAAAACTATAACAAAACCTGTTGCAAAAGCTGCTCCATTAATCCCATAACTAGGAATCAAAATAAGATTAAGAATTACATTCAATATCCCCATAACAAGATTCAAATAAAAAATAAATCTTGTTTTATTAAAGACCATGAGCACCTGAATACATGGACCAGTAATAATATTCAAAAAGCTAGCAGAAACCAGAACAACTAAAACTAAACTCCCCGCAACATACTCTGAACCAAAAAAGAAATTCAAAATCTGTTGAGGAAAAAAGATTACAATTAAAACAAAAGGCAAGCTAAACAAAAATACCCATCTTAAAACATTGGAATAAAGAACTCCTATCTGAGCAACATCCCCTTTAGCTTTTAACTCACACATTATAGGATAAAAAATATGGCTAAATGAAGTCAAAAATATAATTAAACTGGCGGCAAGGGGGGCAGCAACATTATAAACCCCAACATCAGAAACATTTTTTAAACTCCCAATAAAAAATGTGTCGGCCCAAGCCATGATATTAACAAAAATCCCAGAAAAAAGAAGAGGTATAGAAAAAATAAAAAGCTGTTTATAATTAATCTTTGCAGAAAATCTAGACTTAAAAAAAGGAAAAACCTTTTTCTCTAAAAAGAAAAAGGCAACGAAACAAGCAAACGCAAAAGAAACTAAATAAACCCAAGAAATAGCTAAAACACTCCCTCCAATAAGAATTACAATTCCTGCCAAGATTAAACTTAAAAAATTCCTACCAAAAACAACAGAAATTAAATGGTAAATCGGTTTCTTAAAAGCTAAAAAAGTATTATTAAACAAAGTAAGAAGGTTACTCAAAGGGATTATAAGTGAAAAAATTATAATAACCCAAAAAAGATTTTCATTATGGAAAATAGAAACAGAAATAAATTTAGAAAAAATGATCAATAAAGCAGATACTAAAATAGAAAAGATTAAAGCAACCTTAAACCCTCCAAGAAAGGAACCAACCATTCTAGGTTCTTCCTTAAGAGATTTATAATGAGGAACATATCTACTAATTCCGTGATGTAAACCTAACAAAGCAATCAATCCAGCAAAATTAAGAAACATTTCACCAATTGAGATCATTCCATATCCTTCTGGACCAAGGGCTCTTGAAACAATTATACGATAAATAAATCTAAAAATATACAAAAGAAGAGAGGCAGTAAATATAACGCTGGCCCCCTTTACAATCTGCCTAAGAAAGGAGTTATTTTCTTCCACTAAAAAACAAAGTTAGAATCCATTTATTAATTATATGGTTTTTCTCTACATAAGCCTTTAATAAAAGATCAGGTTAAACATTTTAAAGAACATATAAAAAATTATAAAACTTTAATCAATCTTGCCATCAAAATGAAAATAGTTCATACTTATGCTAAAAATATGAGTATAAATCCAAAAGACCCAGAAAAAATAACTTTTGCAGACCGATGGGGATTAACATTACAATCAAAGTTAGGCCATAAAGTAACCCTAATCTGCGGCGGTTATAACAAAAAAAGAAAAGAATATTTTCATAAAGGGATTAAAATAATAGAACTTCCAATCTTATTTGAATTAAGTTCCTCAACTAGAATAATTAAAGATTTATCAAAAGAATTAAAAACCATAAATACAGATATCTTCCATAGCCACCATTATTGTTTTCTCACTCCAGAATTAACTGCAATAATTGGTAAAATCAGGAAAATCCCAACATTTGTCACAATACACAGCAGCTTTAAAGGAAGAGAAGGAATAATAGGTATTTTTGAAAGAATATATTCTATTTTGATGCAACCAATAATGCCTTTCTATTCAAAAGTTTTTTTCATATCCAATTATATTAAAAGTAACTCAATATTTAATTTAACTTCTAAAAAAAAGAAAAAAATTACTTATAATTATTTTATAAAACCTAAAAATATTAAAGTAAAAAGAGAAGAAAACGAAATATTGTATGTAGGAAGATTAACTCATTTAAAAGGAATAGATATTCTATTCAAAATATTTTCAATAATCAAAAAACAACACCCAAATATAAAATTAAATGTTGTGGGAGACGGATCAAAAAAATACAAAAAAAAATTAGAGAAACTATCCAAAATATTAAAGATAAAAGAAAATATTGTCTATCACGGAGAATTATATGGAAAAGAAAAATGGAAACAATTTTATTCAAACACGGTATTAATAATGCCTTCAAGAGATGAGGGATTCGGAAATGTAGCAATAGAAGGCATGCTATGCAATATCCCTACAATAGTTTCAAACAAAGGGTCACTTCCAGAAGCAGTAGGCAAATACGGAATTATAATAAATATCAAAGATATCCCAAACTCAACTAAAAAAATTATAGAGTTATTAAAAGATAAAGAAAAAAGAAAGGGTATAGCAAAAAAGGCTAAAAAATATGCAGAAAAATTCACAGAAGAAAGATTAGGTAAAATTTTAATAGAAGAATACAAAAAAGCAATAAAAAATGGAAAAAGAATTTAAAACTCAGATATCTTCAGAAACCTATTTCAAAGAATACGATAAACCAGATAGATTTCTATCTTATTTTTACCAAATAAAAGAGGTTTTAAAGTTAAATCAAAAAAAAGTTCTAGAAATAGGCATAGGAAATAAAACAGTTACAAATTATCTAAAAGATCAAAGATTAAAAGTAACTACTTGTGACTTTGATAAAGATTTAAAACCAGATTATGTAGCAGATGTTAGAAATCTTCCTTTTAAAGAAAACTCTTTTGATATCATACTCATCTGTGAAGTATTAGAACATATACCTTACAAAGACTTCACAAAAGCTCTTAAAAACATCCATAAAACAACTAAAAAATATGTTGTAATGTCAATACCCTACTCCCTAATATATTTTGAAATTGCAATTAAATTTCCTTTCATAAGAAGAATATTCAACAAATCTTTATTAAATTTTATAATTAGAATACCTTCATTTACAAAAATAAAATTTGAGGGTCAACATTACTGGGAAATAGGAAGAAGAGGATATCCAATAAAAAGAATAAGGAAAGACATATCAAAATTCTTTAAAATTAAAAGGGAATTAAGAGTCCCACTAAATCCATTTCATTATTTTTTTATATTAGAAAAAAAATGATTATTTCTTCTCAGCCAAAACTATTATCATAGTGATAAAACTAGAATCGTCTTTTTGTAAATTCCTAAATAATAAATTAAAAAATTTAAATAAAAAGAATAAAAAACCTAAAAAAACAATATAAAAATACCCCAAAGGAAAATTCTTTTTACTTCCCAATTTTATTCTTCTAACAAAACCCCCAAAAGACAAATATTCTAAAACATTCAATATTCCAGAATCTCCATAAATTTTTAAAACTTTAAATCCTTTTTTTTCAATAAATTCCTTAAATCCAACAGGAGTAAATCTTCTATAATCCTCAGGATCAGGATGATATTCTTGTAAAAAAGGTATAGAAACTAATAATTTCCCATTTCTTTTCAAGATCCTATAAATTTCTTTCATAACTTGTTCAGGATCTTCAACATGCTCTAAAACAGTATTACAAATGCAATTATCAAAAGACTCATTTTCAAAAGGAAGTTTATGAATATCTCCTACAAAATCAGTATCTTTAGAAGGAATAAAATCTATACCTACATAATCTTTCTTCTTCAAACCCAAAGAGGTCATTAATTCTCCACACCCAACATCCAAAGTTTTACCTTTAAAAGAATTAATAATATGCCTAAGAATCTTCCTATTTATTTTCTGGCTTTCTGTTATTTCTTTTGATAAGCTCTTAAAATAATCATACATTTTTCAATAAAGATTCATACAATTTTAAATATTTTTTAACAACAATATCCCAATCAAAATGTTTAATTTTTAATCTTCCTTTAAAACCTAATCTAGGACCAAGCTTTTTATTCAAAATTAATTTTTTTAAAGCTAAATAATATCCTTCTTCATCATCTTCATTAATTAAAAAACCTGTTTCTCGATCAACTAAATCTGGCGTACATCCCTCATTTGTAGCTACAACCGGTTTACCACAAGCCATAGCTTCCATAACAACCCCAGGTAAACCTTCTCCTAAAGCAGGCAAAAACAAAACATCACAATCAAACAAAAAATCAGAAACATCTGTTCTGCTACCTACTAAAATAATTTTATCTCGAAAATTTTTAGTTATCATTGTTTTGTATTCTTCTTCTAAAGGTCCATGGCCCACAATCAAAGTTTTCACATTAAAACCTTCACTTATCAATTTCTTAGAAATTCTAATAACATAATCAACTCTTTTCCTTTCAGTTAACATTCCAATAAAAAGAA
>Ga0272442_10002154_pt1 | contig 28939 bp, 33 predicted proteins | sample SSMForm2O_FD_200262 | JGI IMG/M metagenome (GOLD analysis project Ga0272442, IMG submission 200262) | Marine sediment archaeal communities from Little Sippewissett salt marsh, Falmouth, MA, United States - SSM-Form-2O | ecosystem: Environmental > Aquatic > Marine > Wetlands > Sediment ...
TTTTTTTTAGTGAGGGAAATTTAACAATTTCCGAGATCTTTGTTTGTTAAAATCGAACTCTTTCAAATAGATTAGTATTTCTTTTTCAATTCAATCAGCTTCATAAAATGTTTTCTTTCTTCACCAAGAATTTTTTCTACAAGATTAAGTTGAATTTCTGGAAGATACTTCTTTATTTCCTGATAATAAAGAATTGTATCTAATTCCCTTGATATTCCGAAATCAAGTGCTTCCCATGGAGATGAGATCTTTTCAATTTCCTGTTCCAATTTTTTCTCTGCAAATATCTGATGCTGCACGTAGGAATTAAGATAACTAAGATAATCCTGAGGATAGATCTGCTCGAGTTCATTCTGTCCTATGTCAGATAACATCTTTCCGAATATTTCGGCATGTTTTACCTCTTCATCAGCTAGAAATTCAAACAATTCACAGATTTCTTTTTCATCGAATTTTTTCGAGAACTTACGATAGAATCTTTCCCCATTCCGCTCTATTTCTACTGAAAACTTGAATACATCATGGGCATTAAGCCAGCTCATTTATTCCTCCATTTTATTAGAATTGATGAAACTTATAATATAATCTGCCGATTTTTTTACTTCAGGTGAAAGGATCTCCCCAAAACCTGTATAGCCGGGTTGAATACCCAGCAGAAATTTCTTCATAGAAAAAAACTCGCTGATCCTTCTCAAGGAAATCGTATGAGTATTAAAGGTATTGTCACTAATATCCGATACTGGTCTTAGATCGAAATAACCTGGTTTTTGGTTAAAATCGGTGCAATCGACCAAGATCAGGATATCCGGATCGATCCTGTTTATTTTTCCAACGAATCTTTCAATTCCGCTTTCAACGACGATTTTTAGAAGATTATCCCGGGATACAATCTGGTTGCAGACATAGATGCCCACGGCATCATCGCTTTTCAGGGCATTGCCGATTCCCACGAAGAGAACTTTTTTATCTATAAATGGATACAGCTTATCTAGATTATCCAATTCTCAGCTTAAGTTCTTCAATTGAACCTTACGCATACAATTAGGACACAGGATATTGAACATATCCTTTCTTTTCAGATCGTCCTTGATATCAACTCCCACTTCATCCTCGGAAGCAAGTTTCAGTCTCTGATTCAAGATATTCAGGTTAAGGATTGAGGAATATGCTTTCGGGCCCAGTTTCTCATGAATGAATCTCATATGATCCTTGGTTGTGATGATTGCTCCGCAACCCTTACAAATCAAAAGTTCTCTTTCCTGATATTCCACAACATCATTCCTGTCGAAGCAAGAAAGATCGAAAATCTCATCGGAGAGTTTAACACCTTTTCCGGTTATGCAATGTTCCTCACACTTACCACAAAATATACATTTACCGTAATCTCTTCTGATGATCCTTAACTTTTTCTCCCTGTCATCTTCGAAAGTTATAGCAGAGGAAGGACAAACATTGGCACAGGTTTCGCAACCAACACAGTTATCTTCATCAACAACAGGCTTTCCTCTAAAACCCTTGGAGGGAGTATGGGATGATTTGGGAAATTTTGTGGTATATGGTTTGGAAAAAAGGGATATTAACGCCTCTTTAATCTCTCTTAGCTTTGGATATTTCATTTCTCCTTATCCTTATAATCATCAACAACCGTTTTATCGGACATTTTTATGCCGAAAATATATGAACCTCTGATCAGGGCATGAGCAGCAACTGTAGCTGAGAAAAATAGTAGTGGTATGGCTATTAATGCCTTGAGGCCAATAGCTGAGAAACCGTATCTGATAAACAAACCAAATATGATGCTACAAGTTCCTAGCGTCACGGATTTCGTAGCAGATTGCAGTCTGTTGTACACATCTGGTAACCTGAGGAGACCTATACAGCCGAATAGATCAAATATAACTCCAATGATAAAAAAAACTAAACTAATGCTATTCATCTAATCTCTTCCCTGTTAAATATTTCGCTAAAGTGATCGTGCCAATAAAACTTAGAATAATCCAGGCTATGGCTATGTCGACAAGAAACATTCTCCCGGTTTTAACAACTAAAATCCCGCAGATTCCAACAACAAGTATGCCGAATATGTCGATAGCAACCATTCGATCTGCAACAGTTGGTCCCGATATAATCCTCAATAAACAGAAAAAACTCATACCAATAAGGCAATAAAGTAAGATATCGATAATCATTCAAATATCCTTTTGATATAATTTTCAAACCTACCCAAAATCTTCTTTGTATAATCCTCCGGATCTTTACTACTTACATATATCCAGTGAATATAAAAATAATCATCCACAACATCGACAGTAATTGTCCCCGGTGTCATAGTTATGGAATTAGCCAGCATAGTTTTCCCTATCTCAGATTTAAGGGTAGATCTGGCTTTAACAATTCCTGGTTTGATCGGCATTCTTGGGCTTAAAACCCGGTAAGCCACATCAAAATTAGCTTTGATACATTCCCAGACAAAAATTACCAGATATATCAATATCCAGAAATATCGTTTGGGTTGAAAGAACTTATTGGATTCTTTTAGAAACCGTTTACCAAATACAATGGAAGTTATTAAAGCTATTACAACTCCCACTATCAAGTGGGGGATTTCCAGACTGAAGGATAATAGTAACCAAAATAAAAAAGCAATTATAAAGAGTGTAATATATTTCATATTAATATCCTATTACTGCCATTGAATATTTCAGGCCATTGATCAAAACGTCAACAGCAGGATTCAGTATAACATTTTTTAAGGTTGGAATTAAAAATAAGCTCAATCCTAAACAGAGAACAGCTAGAATAATCATAGCAAAACTCATGCTAAATGGTGATTCTTTTATATTCTTTCCTTCCCAGTTGGATTTGTCTTTGTTGTAAAAAGCGTATTTCTGGATCTTGAGAAAAGATCCCAACGTAATAATACTAACAATCACCGCCATAAGAGCAAAGAAATAATATCTGGCTTGAACAGCAGCAATTATAATAATTAACTTACTAAAAAACCCATTAAATGGGGGAATCCCGGAGATAGACATAGATGCAATGAATGAAGATGTTGAAGTTATGGGCATAACACTGGCTAATCCACCTAGTTTCCTGAGATTTCTGGTTCCGGTACTATATTCAATTGAACCAGCATTTAAAAATAATAGACTTTTAAATACGGAATGATTAATAAGATGATATAATCCTCCAAAGATTGAGAAAGCAGCCACAGTTTTGTTACCATTGTTAGATAGAATTGTCATGCCAATACCAATTGCCATTACTACATAACCCATCTGACTGATACTATGATAAGCTAATAGTCTTTTTATATCCCATTGACCAATAGCAAGAAGAACACCTACGATCATTGAAAGGGTACCTAAAATCGCGATCATAAAAGAAAGCTCATAGGAAAAAGCAAACATATTAAAAAATAGTCTGAATATAACATAAAGACCTACAGCCTTGATAAAAACACCGGAAAGCATTGCCGAAATCGGTGATGGTGCTGATGAATGAGCGTCTGGAAGCCAGGAATGAAAAGGAAACATTGCTGCTTTAAGACCAAAACCAACTATGAACAATATAGCTACGAATTTTGTAAATACCCCTTTATAAGGTAAAACCGAAGATATATCAGCAATATTCAAGGTTCCTGTCTGCCAATAGATAAATCCAATACTTAGTAGAATAACAATCGAAGCTACTCCACTGAGGATCTGATATTTAAATGAAGCTTCCAGTTCTTGTTTCTCTACCCCAAAAGCTACAAGAGCATAAGAAGATATAGCAGCAATTTCCAGAAAAACAAAGATATTAAATATATCCCCACTTATAACAATACCATTCATACCTGCAATCATTAAGCTAAACAGGATAAAAAATTTCCGCTCAGCCGTGAATTTGCTGATATAGGAAATTGCATAAAAACTGGAAATGAATCCGATGGTTGAAATTATGAGTAACATAAATTTAGAGAGTCCATCTATGATCATATAAATAGCGATAGGAATACCGTTTACAGGTTCAAATCCACCAACTTTATAAACAGAGACACCGGTTTCTTTAAGCATAAACCTGATTACCAAATAGCAAAGAAACAGTAAACTCAGTGGTAAAAGAACTTTATTAAAACCTTTGATAACCCTTCCAAAAATCGCCATTAAAAAAGCGGTCCCAAGCGGAACAATTACAAATAATGGAATCAATGAATCCATGATTTATCCTTTCAAACTATTTATCTTCCTGATATCAAAAGTCCCATATTTCCGGTATAATCTTATTGCTACAGCAAGTAATAGAGCTGTTGTAGCAAGGCCAATCACAATTGCGGTCAAGATCATAGCCTGAGGTAACGGATCAACAAAAGGACCTTTGGGAAAAGCTTTTCCCAGAATAGGTGCTGTTGCACCTTTAACATAACCGATTAATATAAAAAACAGATTTACGCTGTATTCCATAATTGCAATACCTAGTATTATCTTGATCAGATTTCTCTTGGTTACAACTCCATAAAGCCCAATAATAAATAAAATCAAACATAATACAAATAATATCATTCTTTCTCCTCTTTCTCGAAAACAGCTAGAGCTATAAAGATCGTAGTAATTGCTGCACAGACTTCCAGGCCTACCACAACGTTCTCAATGGGAATAACACCGGCACTGATCAATTTTCCGATAGTGCCCTTGCTCAAAAAATTGAAGAAAAAAGTTAATGAACTAGAGATTAGCAAGCCCAATCCGGCAATGATCAAAAATCCAAGGATAGCTGCACTTTCCAAAAATTCCAGACCTGATTCTTGCTTTCGCAATTTGGATAAGATACTACCATTTGCCAGTATCTGCAGGATAAAAGCACCCGCCATGATGACCCCTCCGGCAAATCCCCCTCCAGGAGATAAATGTCCATGAATAACTATATAAATACCATATACAAATATTAGCGGTGCTACTATCTGAGTTATTTTTTTAACTATAATCGTCATTCCCTTCATGATTATATCCTATTTTTTTCTTCCTTTGATCCTTAGAATAGTCAATATACCGATCACAGCTGTGAACAGAACCGTTGCTTCTCCTAAAGTGTCGTAAGCCCTGAAATCAAAAATCACCCCAGTTACCAGATTGGCACTTCCGGTTTCTCTTGCTCCTGCAATGTAAGCTGTTGACATCCTGGTGAAATGGTCACCGAAAGAGGTCAAAGCACCAGTTATCATATCAAAAACATAAAAGAAAACCAAGGCAAAGATAACGATCATCAAAAAATTCACAGCAGCTTTATAATTCGTTTGCTTTTTTATCTCGTCCCTGGTTGTATTCTTGATAACCGCTATCATGATAATGAGGGTAATTACCTCAACAACTATCTGAACTATTGCCAGGTCAGGTGCCTGGAGGATAAGAAAACAGATCACTAATCCAAAACCAACGATCCCATAGGATATCACTGCCGAAAGAAGATCTCTGGCATTCAAGGAATACAGTGATCCCAGGATCATTAAAACAAGCAATATTACAAGATAGATTTCCATAATTATACCTTTTTATTACATTATTATCAATAGCAAGATTATCATACCTCCGATCATCCAGATCAAATAAGTGGGTAACATACCCGAATGAGCTCTACTGAATATCCTGTTGAACCAGAGGACGATTCCTTTTGATAAATGGTAAATATCGAAACTTTTTTTCTCTGCTTTGCGATAGAAGAAGGACAGCAATTTATTACTGCTAACAGTTTTATAAAAATCCAAAACAGAATAATTCATTTCTTCCTGAAGCTGTTCTCCACCAACAAAACTGTCCATCTTTCTCATATTTTTGTTATTGCCGATCAAATAGATAATTATACCAAAAATGATAGATACTATTATCAAGATCGATACAACAGGTGAATTCCACAATCCTGTATAGTCAAAAGATCCGCTGACCGGCTCGAATAGATGCGGTACTATCTGGGTAGATGCAAAAATCCCAAATCCGATACAGATCAGTGCAAGGATAATCTGGGGTAACCACATCAGGGGGCTGACTTCTCTAATTTTATCAAATCGGGTATTTCTTCGACCTAGAAAAGTACCAGATATGAATTTGACAAAACTTGCCAGGGTCAGGGCTGATCCGAAAACAGCCATTATCAGCCAGATAATCCAAAGTTTACTGGCAATTCCGCTCTTAGTTCCAAAATCAATTATACCCTGATAGATCATCCATTTGGAAGCAAAACCATTAAACGGAGGAACTCCTGAAATAGAGAGCGCGCAGATCAAAGTTGAGAAAAAAGTAATTGGCATCAGTCGGGATAATCCACCCAGATTTTCCAGCTCTGTTTCCCCGGTTCTTTTCTCGACACTACCAGCACTGAGGAAGAGTCCACTTTTATAAACAGTATGATTTATCATATGAAAAAGTCCTCCCGCAATACCTAAGGCAGAGCCCAGTCCAATGCCAGTAATCATATATCCAACTTGAGACACAGCATGATAACCCAGGAGTTTTTTAAAATTGTGTTGGATAAGTGCCATCATAACTGCAGCTATTATTGTAATAGAGCCAATTATTAATAGCACGAGTTTTATCCATTCCTGAAAAGCAAAGATATCAAGACACAATCGTGCTAAGAAGTATATACCCAGTAATTTATCCAGAGAAGCAATCAACAGAGCTGAAGAATTGGCTGGTGCTTCCTGAGCAAAACCCGGGATCCAAGTATGAAAAGGAAAGGCTCCAGCTTTGGTTAGGCTTGCGATTAATAAAGCAAGAAATGAAATAACTCCAATCGCAGACATTGCCTCAATGCCAATTTCGGAAATCCTAAGAGTCCCGCTCATTTTCCAGATCAAACCTACTCCCAATATCAGAATCGAATCGGAAGCTCCGATCAAGATTAAACTCTTTTTCGCTACCGAAGAATTGGTTTCTTTATCACCACGTACCATTTTATAAAGTGTTATGCCCAGGATTCCCCAGAAAAAAAGAAAGCTGGCAAAATGATCTGTCAGAAGCACAGCAAAAGCTGAACCCAAGGTGATAAGATAATAGGAATAAAAACCTCTCAGTTCAGTTCCCTTATGAAAATATGAAAGAGAGTATACTAGAAATAGGAATCCAAAAAAACCAGCAAAAAGGAGTATCAATTTTGCTAAAGCATCAAGGTTAAGAATCAGATAATTATCCAAAAAAACAAGACCGGGTAAGTTTAAATTAACTATTCCTGAAGGCATCTTAAAAATCATCCAGGCATAATATAGACAGACTACTCCGATGAGAGTAGCTATAATTCCTTTTATGAGTCTTATTTTCTCAGGTATTAGAAAGAGAATTACTCCAACCAGAATCGGCAGGATTATTAACGTTAGGAATTCCATCATCTTTTATACCTTCTTAACTGTTTTTTAAAACTTGGGTTTTCTGCTGAGAAAGTTTTACCAAGTCAGCTGCATTATAGATCATTTGCCCACTCTTATAATCATATGCCTGGGCCATTCGTTCAGTACAGCAATAACAGGGATCGACAGCAGCTGTAGCCAAGGCGGCATCTGCAATTGTTCCTCCCACTACCGATTTCCGAAAAGTGGGAATACAGGTATAGCTGGGTGCCCTTATTTTATGTCTTACCGGACGATTAGCACCATCAGATTTTACAAAATGAAAAACCTCTCCTCTTGGTGCTTCTGCACGACCCATGCCGATACCGGGAGGAATTGTCTTTACTTTATTTTTGATACCACCTTCCTGCTCTTTCTTCAAACCTTTTAAGCACTGTTCTATTATACTGATTGATTCATAAATCTCCAGCAGACGAACAGCAGCCTTGGCAAAAATATCACCTTCTGGCATTGTTATAACTTTCCAATCTACCAGGTCATAAGCAGCGTAAGGATCATCCCGACGGATATCTATATCTACACCTGAAGCCCTAGCTGTGGGACCCACAGCTCCAAAATCATGAATATCCTCTGCTGTAAGTACGCCTACTCCTTTTGTTCTAGCATGAATTACAGGATCATCCATTACTGCACCGACCAACAGATCCATCTTGGGTTTAAGTTTATCCAGAACATCCTGAAGTGGTTTTATCTTTTCTTCCTCTATATCCCTGCGTACTCCACCAATAGTAAACATGGCATAATTGTTCCTGTTCCCCGCAATTATCTCGAACATATCGAGTACAGGTTCCCGGTATTTCCAGGCCCACATGAAAACCGTGTTATATCCCAGAAAATGACCAGCAAGACCCATCCAGAGCAGATGACTGTGAATCCTTTCCAGTTCACCCACAATGGATCTTATGTATTTAGCCCTGATCGGGATTTCTACTCCAGGGATACTTTCTATTGCGTTAGCGTAGGCAAAAGGGTGGGAAGTAGAACAGATTCCACAGATCCTTTCTACAACATAGAAAACCTGTTCAAAGGTCTTTGACTCGCATATTTTTTCTATTCCACGATGGTTATAACCTGTTTCCCAGACTACATCCTTTACTATTTCACCATCGCAATAGAGTTTAAAAAATTCAGGCTCTTCCAAAAGGGGGTGATAAGGTCCAATCGGAACAATGGTTTTCTTAGCCATTATTTTTTCTCCTCTGTATGTTTCCTTCTGAACGGATACTCACCATCTTTCCAACTTTCCGCAAAGAGGAATCTCTTTAAATTGGGATGATTAAGGAATGTTATCCCAATCAGATCAAAAATCTCCCGCTCGATCCACTCGACGCCCTTAATGACTGGGACAAGCGACTCGATTTCCGGTTTATCATGAGGTAAAAGTACATTAAGATTTATTACCCAACCACTGGTGTCGTCGCTGAAATGGTAGATGATCTCGTAACCATCTTGGGAATCCATTGCGGTTACTATTACATACCTGTATTTTAAATCCTCAAACAGGTATTTTGCCATCGGATGTAATAATTCTCTGGGAATAAAGATCATTAACCTTTTTTTATTTACCTCTTCTATCTCTTTTATCTCAGGGAACTTCTCATTCACATTTCTTTTTAAATCTTCTATTGCCATGCCTATATCCTTATTTTTTATTCAGAAATTTGACAATACCAGCCAGGATCGCTTCCGGTTTCGGAGGACAACCAGGAATATATACATCAACAGGGATAACCTTATCAAGAGGACCTGCAAAATTATAACCTTCAGCAAAAATCCCTCCCGTGCAGGGACAGGCTCCAACAGCTACTACAACAACTGGTTTTGCAGCTTGATTATAAACCTCAAGAACACGAGGTTTTGTCTTTTTAGTAACAATACCTGTAACTAGAATAACATCGGCATGTCTGGGACTACCCACCAACTTCATTCCGAATCTCTCTACATCGAATCTCGGAGTAAGGCAGTCGAGTATCTCTATATCACAATTATTACATGATCCGGCACTTAAATGAAAGAGCCAGAGAGATTTCTTAAAGATCTTTTCTTTCAGACTCAAAGTCTACTCCTTATAAACCTAATATTGACAGCACAACGGTAATAATCGCGAACAAATTCATCCAGACCCAGAAAAATTTCATAGCTTGATTAATTTTAACTCTTGGATTAGTATTGCGGATCAGCGTTAACAAAAGAACAACGAAAAGAATTTTGAGAACTGCCCAGAGAATATTGATGCCTTGCAAAGCCAAACCTTTCCAGAACAAAGTAAGAACAAAAGATGGAACTGCCAGCAGCATTATATACTTGGTGAGTTTTATCAAGGCTAGTGGTGTACCGGAATATTCGATCACAACTCCATCACATATCTCGCCTTCGGCTTCAGCTATGTCAAATGGAATCAGTCCAAGCTTGGCTTGAATACAGAGAATGGAAACAATGAACCCGATAATACCGGAAATCGATCCCAGAAAAGCACCATCCTGGATTTGAACTGATATAATATCTGAGACACTTATACTCATACCCGATTTTATCACGATTGAGGTAAGGACTAGCAGGAATGGTACTTCGTAACTCAATATTAATTTCATCTCCCTGGATGCACCTACTGCGGCGAGTGGATTACCTGAAGCCAAAGCTCCGATAATATAGGTTATGGAAGGTATATTGAGAATATAAATAATCACAATAATATCACCATTGAAGCCACTATTGATTCCCAGAGCCGGAAGCAATATGAGGACAGCAGCTGTTGCAGCCCCAAACAGAGCAAGTATTGGGGCTACCAGGAATGTAAATCTGGAACCTTTGCTGGGGACGATCGTTTCCTTTATTAATAATTTGAAGAAATCATAGAATGGTTGTAATAATGGAGGACCTTGCCTGAACTGGATTCTAGCTGTAATTTTCCTATCAAACCAGGATAATAATCCACCAATAATACCCGAGAATAAGATTCCCGGAAATATCAGAAAATAAAATATTTCCCTACCCATCTTTATCCTTTATTCGTTATTCATTAATTCTTCCCAGGACATCTCTTTAACGAGAACCCTGTCATTTAATTTATAAATATGTTTCTCTTCATTTTCATCGATATCCGTGAAAGTTATTGCTCCCTTGGGAGCAGTTTCCATGCATTTCAGCGTTTCAGTATCTTCGGTGTAATTGCAATAATTGCATATTGAGCTTTTAGCAGTAAAAACTTCATTCATAATAGTGCCGAAAGGACAAACCGCTACGCAGGATTGACAACCGACACAAAGATTTGTTGCCCGGACCACTACCCCATTATCATCCCGTTCAAGAGCTTCTTCAGGGCAAATCTCAATACAGGGAGCATCCTCACATTTGCGACAGGCTATTAGCATCATGGCTTTTTCAACCAGTTGCTTCATTCCGATATTTTCAGGATGAAAATCATATACGCACTCACCGTAATTATACCTGCCGTTCACAGCATTGCGAAATTTCTGCAGATCTAATAATATTTTCTTTTTCATATCATCTCTCTATATCCAGATATCAGGATAATCCTTGATTTCCTTGTAGGTGAAAACAGGACCATCCTTGCAGACAAATACATCGCCCATGGCGCAGTGACCGCACTTGCCCAAGCCACAAGACATGTTCTTTTCCATAGACAGATAGATGCTTTCCTCTTTCATCCCCAATTCAAGTAGCCTGAGCGTTCCAAATTTCATCATGATGGGAGGACCGCAGACAACAGCTATTACATCTTGCCAGTTTACATTTATCTTATCAAGTAATATAGTTACCACTCCTTCGGTTTCATCCCAAGTCCGATCAGCCTTATCAACAGCTCGTAGCAGATTAACCTTTTCCTGCTGCCCAAGCTCTTTATACCACTCCTTATAAATGAAATCACCTGGCGTTCTGGCACCGAAAAGAATATGAAGTTTCTGTAATTTTTCGACTTTTTCCAGTAAGGTTAGGATCAGGCATCGTAAAGGTGCCAAACCTACTCCTCCTCCCAGAATAACTACTTCCCTCTTGAAAAATTCCTCAACTGGATAACCTCGCCCGAAAGGTCCCCTTATACCGAGTATTTCACCTCCTTTCAGGCTATGCATTCTTTTGGTAACATATCCTGCCTCCATAACCGTGATCTCCATCTTGTCCTTGATAAATGCAGATGAAGATGGAGTATAGGGGGCTTCTCCGATCCCATCAATTGTTACTTCCACAAATTGACCCGTCTTAAATTCGAAATCCTGTTCCGGTGTAAGAAAAAAAGTCTTAATCGTAGGAGATTCATCAATGACTTTATCAAGGTGAAATTTTACGGGTTTATAAATGTTCTTATCGGTCATACCTACCCCTGATAATATTCCTTTAATTCCATTATCAACTCATTTTTATCAATTTTGCCTATACAAGCATCTATACATCTCCCACATCCAGTACAGGCAATAGCATCAAACATACTGGGTTTATGGACAAACTTGCACAAGTATCTATTTTTCAATCTTTTGTATAATTTTCCCAATGGGTCTTCCCCAGCAGCGACCTTTTCAAAGGCAGGATACTGACATGTATCCCAATTTTTCACTTTCTCGAAATTTTCTCTATCAATCAAAAGGAAACAGTGACAAGTGGGGCATATAGCAGCACAAGCACCGCACGAAACACACTTTTGGGCATACTTTTTCCAAATCTCTTCATCTGGTTTCAAAACCAAGGCTGCAGTTACTTGAGAATCAGGCAGGTTTACATTTCTGTTCTTAAGCATATTCTCGGTAATCAGTCTTTTGTTCCTCCTGATCTCGATATTTACCTCTCCTTTAAAAATCAGTTCAGGATTAATATTAGAAACAAGTTCTTCCCCCTTTTCACTCATCGTTTCGAGTATTATTCTGTCTTCAAGCAATGAGATTGAGGCATCACAATTCTCAGTCGGATAAGGTTTTATGTCGTAGGCAACACAATGACAGGTTTCAAGAATATTGAAACAATCAGCACCGATCAGAATCGTGTTTTCCCGGTAACGTTTATAAAAAATGTCGAGAAATTGTTCATCCAGAAAAATTTTATCCATTAATTCCAGACCAGCAAGATCACAAGCCGGGACACCCAGGATAATCCTTTTTTTCCGAAAGGTTTTGTCCAGGGCAACGTTTTCCTTGATCGGGAAAAAGAACGTTTTCAAGGGAGTTATTGGTCTTGCCTGATTATAGACAATGTCTGTGATGGAATCAGCAGTAATTAACTCATAGTCCAGATAATTTTCTCTTTGAATCGGGGCGTAGATATCGTAAATATCGAGTAATTCTGATAGAGTTCTCTGCCACTGTTCCATATAAATGGAATATGGTTTCATATATATCCTTTTCAACTTTTTTAAAAAAAAAGAATTAAATGTAATTATTAGCATTATTTATTACATCTTGTGTCAAGTATTTTATTCCCGCTGTAAAATATACATTGTCGAAAATATTACTTATCTTTTTATATATGACGGAATTAAGAATCTTAAAAAATTTTCTTTCCCTTTTTTGAGATTTTATTTAAGGATAAATACAATTTTCCTTGACTTCATTTTTAAAAATTTGAAATGGAACTGATGATCAAGGATAGTTAAATTGACTGAAAAAATTATCATAAATGGAATTGTTCAAGGTATTGGTTTTAGACCATTCGTTTATCGTCTTGCTAGAGAAAGCCAATTAGGTGGCTACGTACTAAATTCTTCTTCAGGTGTAGAGATAGTTGTTCAAGGTAAGAAAAATGCAATTGATCATTTTATTCGAAGGTTAAAATCGGAACATCCTCCTGCTGCGTTAGTCAGACAGTTAAGCAAAGAAAAATTGGTTAAAAGTGAACATTACGAAAGTTTTACTATCAAACAGAGTCAACATCATAGAGGCTCGACCCTGATATCTCCTGATCTTGCTATCTGTTCTGATTGTCTGAGAGAACTTTTCGATCCTGATGATCCCCGTTACGGTTACAGCTTTATCAATTGCACTAATTGCGGCCCCAGATATTCTATAATAGAAAATCTGCCATACGATCGTCCTTTAACTTCCATGAAGGCTTTTCCGATGTGTGATTTCTGCACTCAGGAGTATAAATCACCAGCTAACAGACGATTTCATGCCCAACCAGTTGCCTGTCAAAATTGCGGTCCTGAATTGATTTTACTCGATAACGATCTCAAATCTATTCCAGGCAATCCAATTGTACGAACCAGAGATTTACTCCTCCAGGGTAAAATAGTTGGGATCAAGGGAATCGGCGGATTTCACTTAGCATGTAATCCATATAACCAACAGACCGTGATTCGACTGAGAAAACTCAAACAAAGACCTCATAAACCCTTCGCAGTTATGATTCATCCCGATTATATAAGAAGATTTGTAAAGATCGATCCTAAGCAATTGAAATTTCTCGCTTCCCCAAGTGCTCCCATACTTATCCTGCCTACTATTGACACGCATGATCTGGTAGAACAGGTTGCTCCGGATCAACCAAATCTGGGAGTGTTCTTTCCCTATGCACCTCATCATTTTCAGCTTCTGAATTGTGATCTACCATGCTTAATAATGACTTCAGGTAATTTGAAAGATGGACCTATTGCCAAAGAAGAAAGTGAGTTGAATGGATTGTGTGATTTTTTTTTAACCCACAATCGGCCTATACTCAATCGCTCTGACGATTCGGTCTTGTTACCCTCGCTGAACGATAAGTTCATGATGGTCAGAAGATCAAGAGGTTTTATTCCCAGACCGTTAAAACTTAATTTCACCACAATACCTGCTCTCGGTTCTGGAGCCCAGTTGAAACTCACTTTCTCTCTGACTAAAAATGATCATCTCTTTACATCACCATATATTGGAAATTCCGATACAAAGGAAAATTTTGATTTTTACCTGGAAAGCCTGAATAAATACAAAAAATGGTTTGAAATCGATCCTCAGGTTGTTGCTTGTGATTTGCAACCGGATTTCATGTCAACTCAGTATGCTGAGGATCTGGATATTCCTTTAATCAGAGTACAGCACCATCATGCCCATATCGCTGCAGTCATGGCTGAGTACGGCGTAAATGAACCAGTGATTGGAATAGCTTATGATGGTACCGGATATGGCACAGATGGAGCTATCTGGGGAGGAGAAATCATGTTAGCAGACTATCTTGATTTCAATCGTCTGTTTCATCTTGATTACATGCCACTCCCCGGAGGTGACAGTGCTATCCGACATCCGAAAAGGATAGCCTTTGCTTACCTTTCGTATGTTTTAGGTTCTATAAGTGAATTTAACCTCAAAGGTTTATCAGATCAGGAAAAAAAGATATTGAGCAAGCAGATACAATCGAATTTCAATGTTTTCCAAACCTCAAGTATGGGCAGGCTATTCGACTGTGTAAGTGCAATGCTTGGACTTTATCCTGAAATCACCTATGAAGCCCAATCAGCTATTGCTTTGGAAAATATTAGCAGAAACTACGACTTAACCCGGGAAGAATTTTATGATTATGATATCAGGCAAGACAAAATAGATATCCGCCCCTTGATAAAGGGTATATATAATGATCTTTCAAACTCAGTGGAACATAGCACAATTGCAGGTAGATTTCATAAAACAGTAATCAGGTTTACTGTCGATGTAATACAGAAATCAGTTCGTCAAACGGGAATCAGAAAAATCGTTTTATGCGGTGGTGTTATGCAGAACAGGATCCTATTAAAGGAATTAACTAAGGAATTGACAAAGAGAGGATATTCTGTTTATTTACCTAAAGAGCTTCCTGTCAATGATGGTTCGATCTCGGCAGGTCAGGTTATGATAGCAAACAGAAAAACAAAGGAAGGGTAGATGTGTCTGGCTATACCAGGTAAGATTATAGGAAAAGATGGTGAAAAAGGAATCATAGATCTGGGGGGAATCCGCAAAGAGATCTCTCTTTGCTTCGTGCCCGAAGCCGAATTAGGTGATTGGGTAATTGTACACACAGGATATGCTCTGAACATGATTTCTGAAAAAGATGCCCTGGAAACGATCGAACTAATTAGACAGGCTTATGGATAAAAGATTCAGGGATCCACTCTTAATAGAAACTTTAGTCAAAGATATTAATGAGTATTCCTCTTCTCTTAAGATCATGGAAGTTTGTGGCTCTCATACCATGTCTATAGGTAGATGGGGAATCCGCAAAATGATCCCCAAATCCATCCAGTTGGTTTCCGGACCAGGCTGCCCTGTTTGTGTTACTCCCGCTTCATTGATCGATCAATTGCTTGAGATCGATAATATTACCCTGGCAATTTTCGGAGATCTGATGAGAGTACCGGGTAAGAATGGAAGTTTAGAGCAAGCTCGAGCAAGAGGCAAAGATATCAGAATAGTCTATTCACCCCTGGATGCCCTGGAAATAGCTAGAGAAAAGGAAACAATATTTGTCGGGATCGGTTTTGAAACTACCATTCCCGGGATTGCACATTCCATAATCAAAGCACAACAATTGAAGCTGAGCAATTTTTCCGTTTATCCCGCCGGAAAACTTATACCACCGGCTCTAGAATTTCTACTTTCTCAGAAAGATACAATTCTAGAAGGTTTCATTTTACCTGGTCATGTGAGTGTTATCATTGGAGAAGAAGCTTACGATTTCTTGGTAAAAAAATTCGCTATTGGGGGTGTAATCACCGGTTTTGAACCTCTGGATATCCTGATTTCTATAAAAAAATTACTCGATCAGAAACAGAAAAAACAGCCTTTGATAGATAACGAATATAAACGAGTGGTATCACATAAGGGAAATGAATCTGCTAAGAAAGCTATTTATAGGGTATTTCAACCCGAAACTTCTCTTTGGAGAGGTCTAGGGGAAATTCCAGATTCGGGTTTAGGGATCAAACCTGAATTTTCCCAATTCGATGCCCGGTTAAAATATTCATTTCCTGAATTGGAAAATAATGAGCACCCGGGCTGCAGATGCAGCGATGTTCTCAAAGGTGTGATATCACCTCCTGAATGCAAACTCTTTAAAAAAGTCTGTACTCCCAAAAATCCTCTTGGATCTTGTATGGTGTCATCCGAAGGAAGTTGTGCAGCTTATTACAAATACGAAGGATAATACTTGGAAAATGAAATAATTACCCTTGGTCACGGTAGCGGAGCAGGGCTTACCCGTGAATTGATCTCCGATATATTAAAACCAACCTTTGATCTGCTCTCTCTGGAAGATTCCGTTCAAATCGACGAAAATATTGTAATCACCACCGATAGTTACGTTGTTAATCCTTTATTTTTCCCGGGGGGTAACATTGGTAAACTGGCTGTAACGGGAACTGTTAATGATCTGGCCATGAAAGGAGCTAGACCCGCATTTTTAATGATGGCATTTATTATCGAAGAAGGCTTACCCCTGAAAGATTTCAGAAAAATAGTAAGTTCCATAGCTAAAGCTGCCAAAGAATCGCAAGTAAAGATAGTGGCTGGTGACACTAAAGTTGTAGAAAAAAATCGAGGAGATGGTATTTTTATTACCAGCAGTGGAGTGGGTTATCTTCCCAAAGGTATGTACTTGGGAACAGACAGGATCAAACCCGGAAACAAGATATTAATAAACGGTTCGATTGGTGATCATGCTATCTCGGTTATCAATGCCAGGAACAATTTGGGATTGGAGCCAGCACCCAAAAGTGATTGTGCCTCCCTGCATGATCTAGTTATTAAAATTACAGAAACCGGGAAGGTAAACTTTTTACGCGATGCGACTCGGGGAGGAGTGGCAGCTATTATGAATGAAGTTGTCCAGGAAACAGGTTATGGAATTATTATTAATGAAAAAAATCTCCCGGTCAAAGAAAACATCGAAGCAGTGTGCGAATTACTGGGACTAGATCCGCTCTATCTTGCCAATGAAGGAAAATTAACAGTTTTCGCATCTGATGATCATGAAGATATACTCAGGATCATGAAAAAGCAGGAAACAGGAAAAGATTCAGCTTTGATTGGAGAAGTTACTGATGAATTTACTGGTGTGTTTTTGAGAACCGAGATCGGGAGCCTGCGTCCTATTCTGATGATTGATTCCGATCCCCTGCCCAGGATATGTTGATGCATGAAGGTGCAATTGTATCTTCTTTGTTTCAGATAGCCCTGGAAATCAAGGAGAAGGAAAAGCTGAAAAATATTTCTCTGATTAAAGTGACCATGGGTAAATTTCATCAAATAGTTCCCGAAGTAATGGAAATGCATTTCAATATTATGAAAAAAGAATACAAGGGTTTCGAAGATGCAGAACTTGAAATGGAGGAAAAGGATTTGATTATTAGCTGCCCTAATTGCGGTAAAAAGACCAAACTTACTGAACCTCTATTTATCTGCCCGGAATGCGGCTCGATCGAAACTGATATTATTCAGGGAAATGAGCTTTACATAGCCAGTATGGAAGGATATCGGGATCAGGAGATAAAAGAAACATGATGATCAATATAGATGCCACATATCAAGAAGTTGCTGGATTCCACGGTCATTCCTGCCCGGGTTTGGCAATGGGATTTAGAATGACTAAAGCAGCACTCAGAGTTCTATTAGGTTCAAGATCGAAAGATGAAGAACTAGTTGCAATTGTTGAGAACGACGCCTGTGGAACCGATGCCGTGCAATATCTCTCCGGCTGCACCTTCGGAAAAGGAAATCTAATCTTTAAAAACTACGGAAAAATGGTTTATACTTTTTATTGCAGAAATTCTAAGAAAGCCATTAGAATAAGCAGGAAAACAGACTTCAAACAGAAACTAAATGAGAAGAACTTAAATCAGGAAGAAAAAATAGCTATTATCCTCAGAACTCCCGCAGAAGAGTTGTTCAATATAAATACTGTTAACATTAAACCACCAGCGTACGCTCGCTTATTCAATTCGATAAAATGTGAATTCTGCGGTGAAATGGTTATGGAAACTAGGATCCGCAAGCGGAATGGTAAAAATGCATGCATCCCCTGTAGTCTCAGATTAAAACAGTAAATCCGCTTTTCGGGATACAGGTTTATTTATGGTGGTAAATTACGATGTTGCATATCCGGTGATTCAGATTATCTCCTGGATTCTCACTATCCTCTTACTGACAGCATTCTGGTTTAAATTAAAACGCTTGATCAGTCCTAACTTGATCTCAAAGATGGCTTTTTCTTTTTTGATCATGTTGCTGTTTAATCTGATCTGTCTACCAACAGGATCCGGATATACTATAAGTTGCACAGGTATCTTACTGGTCTGTATTTTAGCTGGTGTAAATAAAAGTATCCTTCTTTTCGCGATAATCAGATTCATCCTGCTTTTATTTTTTCAATACGGAAAGTTTGGCTCAATGGGCTATGTTATCTTGTTAGCGATTTTATTCCATGGTATTCTTGGTAACTTCCTTTTAAAAAAATTTAAATTCAAACATACTTTAATAAAGTTTTTGATAATTTTAATTTCTGTAAATATATTGATTTTAATATTTAATTACCTGATCACCCCGACCAACTGGACTTTTTTAGACTCTGATTTTTTCTTTATCCAGACGTTTAATATATTGCTTATATCCCTGGTGGAAAGTATAATATCAAAGATGATTCTGTTGCAGAGAGAGCAGATCAAAGCAAACATAGCAAAAGTTAATACTGATGAAATGGCCTAACTTTAAACCAATCCCCATTTATCTGAATAAGCTACCCGAATCAATAAAAACGGTTTTCTTACTAATCCTATTGGTTTTCAATAATCTAATACCTCTTAATAACTGTTATTTTTTTCATATCATCCTGTCCGGCTATCTTGCTTATCTTGTCTGGTTATCGGGGATAAGATTCAGGAGATTGATAAAATCAATATTTTTACTCACACTGTTTACAGTTCTGTTACTAGTGGTAAATGTATTGGGAAATTATCCAAATTTCACAAGAATACTTCTATTTATCTTCCAATATCTAAATGGAATATTGATCATAATGATATTCATTAAGACAGTTGATTTTTATTCTCTATCCTGCTTATTTAACAAGATCGGGTTTTTGAGTTTTATATTCCTGGTTTTCCTTTACCTTAAAAATTTCATTAATATATTTTATAACAAGTTAAATAATTCAATGAAATTTATAGGTGACAAGAAATCTGGAAATATTTCTTTATTAACTAAATTAGGAAAAGAAACTTTTATCTCATCGAAAATAAGGACTGATATGATTTATCAAAGGTATGTAAAATTAAAATGCAGATGAAAAGCCTTGAAATTCAGGACCTTTCCTTCAAATATGCAGATAGTGGATTTAGACTCCTGATCCAGGATCTAATTTGTGAAAAAAACGAATCACTAGGTCTTATTGGACCTACAGCTTCGGGAAAAACCACCTTACTTAAGATAATCGTGGGTTTCCTAAAATTTCAGGGAAGGATTAGCATTTTCGGTAAAAAAATGGGTAAATCTTTAAATACCGAACAGAAACAGAAAATCTATTATCTGCAGCAGAATCCCGAAAATCAGATAATCTTTAACACACCCTACGAAGAAATAGCTTTCAATCTTGATCAAAAAGGTGTATCAAAAAGCAAACTCAAAGATTTGATCAAACAATGTGCTGTCGGGATGGAAATCGAGCATATCCTACATCACAATATAGGGCGGCTCAGTTACGGTCAGAAGAAAAAAATATGTCTAGCCCCGATCCTGGGTAAAGAATTCGATCTTTTACTGCTGGATGATCCTGTTGCGGGTCTTGCTGCAGGTGATCACAGTAAACTCGCCGAGAACCTGAACGAACAGAAAAAGAGTAAAATAATAGCTTCGACCGATCTTGATTTTATCTTAAAGACCTGTCGCAGGGTAATAATCCTGAATAATGGTAAAGTAGTAAGCTCGGGAAAAGTTAATGAAATTATGAGTAATCAACAACTTATGGAAGAAAACGGTCTGGTTGTTCCCTTGAATATAACCCTTTATAAAAGCATCTATATATAAAAAATAAATGTGAGGTTAAGATGGAAAAAACTGAGATCAAAGTTATGAAGAAAATACTGAACCTGAATGATACTATTGCCAGTTCGCTGAGAAAGGACCTAACCCGGAAAAGAATTCTCTATCTCAATTTAATGAGTTCTCCCGGTTCAGGTAAAACAACCCTGATCGAAAAAACAGCTGCAGTATACAGCAATAGGATCTTTGTGATCGAAGGAGACATCCAGACTACTCTGGATGCTCAAAGAATCGCGAAAGCCGGTTTGAAAGCCTATCAGATAAACACCGGACCCTTTGGTGGAGATTGCCATCTGGAAGCTGGCTGGGTTAAATCTGCTCTCGAAGAAACCAGTCTTGAAGATATCGATATCCTGTTCGTAGAAAATATAGGCAATTTAGTCTGCCCAGCCGAATTTGATGTGGGAGCTCACATCAATGCCGTTGTTCTCAGTGTGACAGAAGGTGAAGACAAACCGTTGAAATATCCTCTTGCTTTTCGTAATTCCCAGCTTTGTCTTATATCCAAAATCGATCTTCTTCCCTATCTAGAACTTAATCTCAAAGAATTGAGAAATAACATTCTTAAGATTAATCCAAGGATGAACATAATTGAGATATCCGGCAAGACTGGAAAAGGCTTGGCAGAATGGACGTCATATCTGAAAAATAAGTATACTGAAATAATAGGTTGAAAGCATTAAACCTTAATAATAAGTGTTTATTTATACAAAGGGGAAAATAATGAAAAAATTGATCTGTTTTTTTATTTTGAGCACTTTTTTTATCTTAATTCAAGCCGAAGAAACTTTTGAAAAGTTAGAAGCTCAGGAAATTATCAATATTCTAGATCAAGATATAGCCGAATACGAAGTTAAAGCCTGGGAAGCCTATCAGAAACAGGATTATGAAGCAGCGATCCAGAATTATTTTCACTATCTTAAATACAACATTACCCATAGTAATGCTTTATATAATCTTGCCTGCTGTTACGGTCTCACAGAAAATGAAGATCTGGCATCAAAATTTTTATTGTATTCCTTTGAATCCGGATTCGATGATCTGGATCATATCAAAAAAGATCCTGATTTTGAGTTAGTTCGGGAGAGTAAAATATTTTCAGAAACTATAAACAAAATTGAAAACAGATTAGCAGAAAACCAAAAGGCAATTGTTGTTGAAAAATTTTTAAAATCTCCAATTATGAATCGAGTTCTAATATCACTTCCAGATAATTTCGAGGAGAAAAAAAGTTACAAATTGATTGTGGGGTTGCATGGATATGGAAGTAATGCTGAAAATTTTTTAAAGTTAATGAACATGTGTTCCAGAGATTCTCTGATCTTTGCTGTACCTTTTGCACCTTATGCTTTTTCTTTAGGCAAGGAAATCGGATATAGTTGGAACCTGCGATTGGATAAGGAATTAGTCAACAAATCAAGTATTACAAGTAATGATTATATCCTCAACTGCATTGAGCAAATGCGCAAAGATTTTAAGATCGATGAAACATATCTGTTTGGTTTTTCTCAGGGAGCTTATTTTTCCTTTGATATCGGGATTAGAAATTATGAGCTGATCGACGGGATAATACCATTTGGTGGTGGTTTGATCGACCAGCCAGAGATCGAAAAAATAATTAAACGGGTTGAAGACCTGAGAGTATTTGTTGCACATGGTAAAAAGGATAACGTTGTGGAATTCTCAAACAGTCAGAAGGCTGTAGAACTTCTAAGAAATAATGACATCGAGGTAGAGTTCATTGAATTTGATGGTTCCCATCAAGTTCCTGTTGAGATATTGCAAAATGCATTTAATTGGGTTGTAAAATAAAAACAAATGGTTTTAAAATGAGGTTTTTCTTTCTGTATATCCTAATTATTCTGATCACATCCACCTTATCTGCTTTATCATTAAAAGAAGCTTTTGATGAGGCTGAACCGGATTTTGGTTATGATAAGTATCTTGAACTGAACACAGGTGAAATCTATAAGGGTGGACTTCTGATCGGTAAAATCCTCTGTCCGATCAGTGATGAACTCGAAGGTGAAGAAGGATTAGATGTAAAGATCCAAGGCAATGGGGCAATTATTGATCTTCAGGGAGAAGAAATATGCATTTCATTTTGCAATAATGCTCTTTCTATAGAGGATTGTATCATCATAAACGGAAACATAAGGTACCGGGGTATTGCAGCTGGTTATGACATCTTTCCCAATGGGAGTGTTAAATATGTAACTTTTTACAATCCTCATGATTACGGGGTGAGAATATATGCTGCTGGTAATGGTATATCGCTGGAGAACAACATTTTTGTCAATGCTCAAAATACTGGTAATGATTACATATATACCAATGGTATCTCATCCGAATTCTTGCCAACCGGATCAAATGTAACTATCAGCGCTATTTACGGTTATGGCATTCCCGATCTGATCGACAACTGGTCTTATCATACCGATATTCACATTAATGCTGACTCATTAAACCACTTTATGCAACTTTGTGAATATGGCTGAATAGAGCCAGCACCTGTCAGTTGGGCATGGAATAATAATGTTATTGGAATCGATCCTATGTTGATAGATCCTGAAAATGGCAATTATCAATTAGCAGAAGATTCACCTGCCTGGGGATATGGATGCCAGACTTTTCCTGATGGGAATAGATATTTCACTGTTAATACCAGGGAATCCCATACGATTTATCCAAAATCTTTCGGACGAAGTACCATAGAAGTTTCCGGTTTGTTATCCGAAGACACCCTCTGGGAAGTTGACACGGTAAAAGTTATTGGAGATGTCATCATCGATGAGTTCGTTAACCTGGTAATAAATCCGGGAACAAAAATTGAGTTTCAAGGATATTATGAATTCCTGGTATTAGGTAGTATCAAAGCAATCGGAACTCCCGATAGCTTAATTAGATTTACCAGTTATAATCCAGATATTTTCAGTTTTGATGATTCAATAGAAGGTAGTTGGAATGGAATCAGATTTAATAATACATCTGCCCTAAACGACTCTTCCAGATTCGAATACTGTCTCTTCGAATTCAGTAAATCTATAAATGATTACGAGCCCGGAGGAGTGTTTTACCTGTATAATTTTTCTGAACTAAACATTTCAAATTCTATTTTCAACAAGAATTATGCTCATTACGGAGGAGTTATTTCCTGTTTTAACAATTCCAATCCCAGTCTTGTCGGGAACCTGATAACAGCAAATTATTCTTCTGTAAGCGGTTCCGTTCTCTTTGCTGCTTTTTCCTATCCGAAATTTATTAACAATACAATAATGCAGAATATCAATCTGAATGAAGATAGTTTCTGGGCCACCTGTGCCCTAGACAACTATATATCAAAAGGAGCCTATAAAAATAATATCATCAGAGAAAATAACACGTATTTCTTTCTGGGTGGTCAGTTATTGGAAAATAAAGATTATTATACTTCCTACAATAACATCGAAGGTTACGAATATATAAACAACAATATAGACGATGATCCGCTTTTTACAGACTTCGGTGAATATCCCTGGAGCTTGCTGCAAGGATCACCTTGTATCGATGCTGGTGATCCCCAAATCAGCGGACTACCCGAATACGATCTTGCTGGCAATCTCCGAATTTACAACAATATCGTTGATATTGGAGCTTACGAATGGTGTCCACCGGTATTTAATGGACAAGACTTCATAATAGAACCAGTTATTCAACTCCAACAGAATTACCCCAACCCATTCTGTCTGGGAGAAAATGGATCAAGGCAGCAAATCTCAATTCCCTTCGAGCTAAATATCCCAAGCTGGATAACACTTTCCGTTTATAACCTCAAGGGACAAAGAATCGTCACACTTATTGATCAATTTAAAAATCCGGGTTTTCATACAGTTACCTGGGACGGCAGAGATTTTAAGGAACAAATAGTTGAATCCGGGATTTATTTCTATAACTTGAGTTGTCAGGAAAGCAATATAAGCAAGAAGCTATTGATAATTAGATAAGCCTTAACTTTTCCTAGAAAAAATAAAGTACAGAACCGGAATAAATGTCAGGACAAAGAAGGTTGAAACCGATAAACCACCAATCGTTGAAAGGGCAAGTAACCTCCAGAAATCATTTCTGCCCAATTCTGTTCGGAAGACCATGGGAATAAGAGCCATTATAGTTGTCAGGGACGTCATCAGGATGGGTCTGCTTCTATCTCTTACAGCCTGAAGAATTGATTCCAGAAGTCCCACCCCGTTTTTACGTAACATATTTATATGATCCACCATAATAATGGAGTTATTAACAACGATACCGGCCAGCAAGACAAGCCCGATTCTGGCTGAGGAACCAAAAGTTTCATCATTGAAATGAAACATATAAGTAACTCCGATAAAAGCCAGGGGCAAAGTCAACAGGATAACGAATGGATATTTGAAAGATTCGAAAAGAGAACTAAGGGACATATAAACCAGGATCACTGCAAAGATCAGGAGATAGAGCAGCTGAGTCCGTTCTGTCTTACTGCCGAAATCTTCTTCATCTTCAACAAAATAATAACCATCAGGCATGGGGAAATTTTCCCTGATATACTTTAAGAATTTTTTCCCCTTCCTATACGAGCCTCTGTAATCAAAATTGATTCTTCTAACATATAATTCGTCCTCTCGATTTATCTCGGGCATGATCTCAATCTTATCTAAGCTGGCAAATTCGGACAGTTTTACCTTGGAACTAAACTCATTTGTCAAAAGAAGATTTAGTAAGTCTGAACCAGTAAAACTTTCATAACCCTTTTCTTTAACCAGGACACCAATTTCGTCATCAGCCATTTTTTTATAGATCTTTCCATATGGACTATCCAATCTATCAAATATTTGCGACACAGCATTTAGTATACTAATTTGATATGCGGTCATCTTAACACGGTCGAAACTCAGTTTATACTCATACAATTTTTCCTGTTTCCACCATCCTGTTGCATTAATATCAATATCCTGAACCCTTTTGCTCAGAAGCTTCATATAATCTGCAACATCGTTAGCAACTTCCTTAAGCTGCATGTAATTGTATCCTTTCAGTTCCACAGAGAAGTTCGCTGTTGAAAATCCTCCCCCGCCAAAACTTGGACCAAAACCACTGATCCAGACATTGCAGTTTCCAAAGTTAGTAGCATAAGCTTTCAATTTTTCCCTTAGAATAAGCGGATGAGATGTCCTTTTCACTTTATCTTCGTAGTCTATCCTGATATAAGCATACCTTACCCAGACCTGCGTTTTTACCGAGGCAATATTTTCATTTTCAAGGATCTTATTTTCGAACATTGTAGCTATTTTATCAGTCTGATTGATGTTAGATCCCACAGGTAAGGATATTTGCACCGAGATATAATCGTCCTTGGGGAAATTCCAGACAATTCCCTTATCTACTTTATCTACATAAACATAGATTGTAAATCCCAGTAAGATCAGTACCAGGAATAACCATATCCAGCGGAAACGGATCAGAAATCGAATGAGCTTTTGAAAAAAAATCAATTTGGGATTAAAAAGCTTTTGGGGGTCAAGATTATTACTTTGGAAATTAATCCTGATGAAATTTGAAGCAACTAATGGAATATAGGTAAAGGAAACAAATAAGGATGAGCCCAAGGACAGAACCATGGCATAAACGAAAGGAAGATAGAATATTTTCAAATCTCCGTGCATATACAAAAATGGAGCAAAAACGATAATAGTAGTCAGGGTTGAAGCTGTTATTGGTAAAGATACTTCTTTTACTCCTTTAAATGCTGCTTCCTTCCTATTAAAACCTTTGCTCTGATAACGAAAGATATTCTCATAGACTACAATCGAGTTATCAACCATCATTCCAAACCCGAGAGCAAGTCCAGCTAAAGAAAGCATATTTAGACCGATCTTGAGATAATACATACAGATGAAGGTCAAAGCCGTAGAGAGGAAGATAGTTGATATCACCAGAAATGTTGAACTTGGTTTTCGCAGGAAGATCATCAATACCAAGAAGATTATGATAATGGAAAATAATCCTCTTTTATACAGGATTTGAAGATCCGCTGAGATCTTCTCTGACTCATCTTCCAATTTAATGACCTTAAGATCAGCGGGAAGCATTTTTTTTCGCTCAGATACGATCTTCTTTACCCTACGAGCAAGTTCAAGAGAATTGACGTCATCTTTGCTCTCGATTGACAGAGTGATCTGAGGTTGTCCATTATAACGCATTAATTTATTAGGATCAGGATGGGTTTCCTTAATCTCTGCAATCTCACCCAGTTTTATTTCTTTACCATTATTGTCTTTTAAAATTATATTTTTAAGATCCTCCAGATTGGTAAAATCTTCTGACATAAGTACGATAAAATTACTACCCTTCTCCTGTAGATTGGTGAAAGTATGTCTGTTTCCAAATTGATTTATTTTCTCTTTGATCTCACCTGGAGAAATTTTGATAAGTTCGGGACAAGTTAAACTTACTGTAATTTGCTTTTCTTCTACACCTTCGGTAACAACAGCCGACACACCTTCCAGAGAAGATAGTTGATATTTCAGGGTTTGTTCAATATAATCATTGAGCATGGAAGTATTGTAAGGGCCGGATATACCATATTGCAAAAATTCTGATTCCCTGAATTCACGAGGAATATATTCTCTGATCTGAGGAACTACATCTTCCGGTAATTTCCCCTTTAGAAGCTGCAGTTTTTCATTCAGTTCGAAACGGACAAAGTCCATATCGGTATTTCTGGCAAATTCCAAGCTAACTACAGATTGTATCCTGTAAGAAGTTGACACGATCTTTTTTACACCAGTTACTGTGCCTCCAATTTCTTCGATAGGAGATGTTATCTTGGCCTCGACTTCCTCCGGCGTTGCATCCTGCCAACTAGAGACAATTGTTAGTTTGGGATAATTAAGGTTAGGAAGCAGTGAAAGGGGAAGATGGATTATCGCATAGACCGCGATTAGACATAAGGAAATAAATACCATCGAGACCGAAATCGGTCTTCTGACAGCAAGCTTGGTTAACAACAAAATCTTCTCGGTATTAACTATTATAGATCATAGATCCTTATCTCAAAACCGTCATCTTCATTACCCGTGAAATCATATAATTTTCCTTTATAAAAGTAGCAATTCTTAAAGTCATCTTCAGAACTGTACACGCGGTTAGTAATCTTTCCGTTATCATCAATCTGGTCAAAGAAAACCTCTACTTCGTTCTGAGTTAACACCCAAAGGGTATTATCCGGAGCAATTAATAAAGTATTAACTGCAAATTCATATTCATAATCTTTAAATTCTATGTCAGCACCGTAACCCTGCATTTGTTTCTTAATCTCATCAAATTTCGCTTTAGTCTCTTCAATCTCTTCCTCGGATTTTTTGACCTTTTTATAACTCTTAATAATATCAAAAAAGTATTTTCCTTCAAGATCATATTTTGATATCCGATATTCTCTGGGATTTAAGACTGATATATAGATTGCATCTTCTGCAACAGTATAAACAGGAAATCCGAAACTAGAGATATTCAGTTCCAGGGGGCTGAAAGCACTTTGGTACAAAATTTTGATTGAATCCTCAAGCACAAGTTCAAGTGTAGGCTTAACCAGGATTTTACCTTCTTCCTGATTTAAATCGATTCTCATGATCATATTCAGGTATCCTGTTTCAATCTTTATTCTGTCTAGAGTTATGTCCAATCCTTCGAAAATAATATCTTCGATATAATTACCATTGTAATCGAAATAAGATGTTCTCCTGTTCATTTGATCAACAACGCCGAATCTATTGTTTTCTGGATCATTAATGAGGTTTGTAGGCATCGAAAACTCACCCGGTCCTTGTCCTGTTTCTGAGATAGTTTTTATGACCTTTCCCCCAAGATCCATGATGTGAACCATTTTGGAAGCTACGCTGCAAACAAATATCTTGTCTTCATGAATGAAGAAATGCTCAAAACTATCAATTTCATCACTAATTTCCAGGATTTGAATGAGAGGTAATTCTTTCTTCTGTTGGTTATCGCTGTTTTCATTTTTGATCTCCACTGATTCCAAAAACAGGGCAATCATCGTAAAAAATAATATAATCACTGTTATTTTCTTCATCTCTTAAACTCCTTCTAATTGTATTTATGTAATAAATCCTGCCCTGTCAGTCTCTGCCATTCCAGATAAGTACTGAGGAATTCAAATTGGATTCGTTTCAATCCCAATTGGGCAGCATTCTTTTCTTCTACCGAACTGCTGTAATCCAGAAAACTGATCAAACCTGACCGGAACCTTTCTCGAGCCAGTTCGAATTTACGTTCTGAAAGAATAAATCTATCTCGTTGCAGATCGATCTCCTTTTTTTTGAGATCAAGATTTGCCTCCAGATTTCTAATCTTTAACTCTAATTCATTTTCAATAATTTTAGTTTTATTTTCCTGGATAATTAATTCCCGAGATGCAATTCTGTAATCATAAACATTTCGGATCAAGTTTCCTAAAGGATAGTAAATGTTTAAAGAAACTTCCCAATAATCCTGGGTTGCATCACGAGAAATAAAGTTACCTTCATAGTCATATATTTTA
>Ga0272442_10002155_pt1 | contig 28934 bp, 36 predicted proteins | sample SSMForm2O_FD_200262 | JGI IMG/M metagenome (GOLD analysis project Ga0272442, IMG submission 200262) | Marine sediment archaeal communities from Little Sippewissett salt marsh, Falmouth, MA, United States - SSM-Form-2O | ecosystem: Environmental > Aquatic > Marine > Wetlands > Sediment ...
GACTTCTTGAGCGGAAAACTAAGCCCTTTTCCATAAAGGGTTTATAATTGGCGGGGGGAGGATTCGAACCTCCGACCTCCGGGTTATGAGCCCGACGAGCTACCAGACTGCTCTACCCCGCGATCAAACACTATCTTTTAGCACGCTTTAAGCATACTATCAAGTCCCTTATTTTCAGAGAGCCAGATTTTTCCGAATTTTTTCAGCGATCACCGCCGCTCTTCCATCCGGATACTGGAATGCAGGCCAATGCTTAACGACGCCATCATTCGTTTTCCGAGGAATAATGTGAAAGTGCATATGCTCTACCACCTGTCCCGCAGAAGCGCCGTTGTTACAAAGAACATTATACCCGTCAGCACCCATTGCATTTTTGACCGAAGCCGTCAGTTTCGGCAACATTTCGCCAATTCGAGCCATTGCCAGAGGTTCGGTTGAATCCACTCGTGATGTATGCTCCTTGAGAACAACCAGCGTATGCCCCTCACTGATCGGATGAACATCCAAAAACGCAAGAATCTGATTATCTTCGTAAATTTTCGTACACGGTATCTGTCCGGCAATGATCTTACAAAAGATGCAATTGTGATCGCTCATCCGACAGCAACTCCCTTCCGCACAAAAAAACAACCGGGTTGATTTGAACGGATTTTACTCTTTGGCCTGTTCGACCAACTGCAGCAGAACCAACCGACCGCCGTCTCCAAGCCGACACTTTGGCAGTTTGATAATGCGGGTGTATCCGCCCGCCCGGTCCAGATAACGCGGTCCGATCTCACTGAAAAGCTTTCCGACAACAGTGCCTTTTTTAACCATCTTGCCATCTTCTTCAGCATAGATCGCACGATTGTTAAGCAAAGCGATGGCGCGGCGACGAGCCGGCAAGGTGCCCTTCTTGGAAAGCGTAATCAGCTTTTCGGCAAATCCGCGCACTTCTTTGGCTTTTTCCAGTGTCGTCGAAACGGTTTCGTGCTCAAACAGTGAAGCAACAAGATTTCGACGCAAGGCAAGGCGATGCTCACTGGTTCTACTTAATTGTCGTCCTGTAACTCGATGACGCATATTACACTATCCTTTTTACTGCTTTGGAATTTCTATTTATTTAAACGGTTTCAATCAATATCGGTCATTCCCAGCGACAATCCCAGATCCGACAGCTTCCTGATGATTTCCCGAAGGCTGGTTTTTCCGAAGCTGCGGATCTTCAATAAATCCGCCTCTGTCATCTTAACCAACTGCCCAACCGTCAGAATATGATTGGACTCAAGACAGTTGTATGACCGTACTGTCAGGTCCAGCGATTCAACCGACATCTCAAGCTTGGACGCCAGTTCTTCATCCACACCCTCGTCCTCGGCTTTTTCGGTCCAGACTTCTTCCTCGACCGTATCCTCCCCCAGTTGAGAATATTGCACAAACGGGTTAATATACTTGCGAAGGATTTTACCCGCTTCGACCAGGGCCATCTCCGGTGCCACGGTTCCATCGGTCCAAATCTCAAGAACCAGTTTATCATAGTTGGTACGCTGGCCGACACGTGTATCTTCGGTTTTATACCGAACACGGACAACCGGAGAGTAAATCGCATCAATATCAATAATTCCGAGTTCCTGTTCAAAACGATCCGCTTCGGCAATTCGCTCTGAGGCGGGCGAATAACCCCGTCCGTTACCGACTGTCATTTCAATCCTGAACGGAACATCTTCGGTCAATGTCGCTAAAACAAGATCTTTGTTGACAATCTGAACCGAAGCGTCACATTCGATCATTCCCGCCGTGACCGGGCCGGCTTTGTTCACCTCGACGGCAATGGTTTTCGACTCATCACCCTGTAAGCGAACGATCAACTTTTTGATATTCAGAATGATATCCGTCACGTCTTCCATGACACCCTGAATCGACGTAAATTCATGGTCAACACCGGAAATCTTAACGGATTCAACCGCGCTGCCTTCCAGCGAAGACAATAAAACGCGCCGCAGACTGTTTCCAATCGTCGTCCCAAAACCACGCTCAAATGGTTCAATATAGAACCGTCCATAATGCTCCGTCGAAACACGGTCATCTTTTTCAACCCGCGTGGGTAACTCTAAACCTCTCCAGGTAATTCTCATATTTTTGGCCTCCATTTAATCTGGCGAATGTTCTCAGCAATCCGGCGATCAGGCCCTGATCGCTTCGGGCTGCTCTCTGGTATCCACCAACATTCATATTATTATCTTGAACAGAACTCCACTACCAACTGCTCTTCAACCGCTAACTGCACATCATCCCGTGTCGGCAATGCGACAATCGTTGCCGCCGGCTTGGCCGCATCCAACTGAAGCCATCCCTGAACCGTAAAATTCGTGTTGCTCTCCAGTTGTTCCTTGACGATCTTGCGGCTTTTATCTGAATTCTTCAGGGTGATTTTGTCACCAATCCGAACCGTTATATCGGGCACATCAACACGGCGGCCATTCAAATAAATGTGGCCATGCGTAATCAACTGCCGGGCTGCTTTTCGTGACGAGGCAAAGTTCAGTTTATAGACAACGTTGTCTAGGCGGCATTCCAGCAATTGAAGCAGTATTTCGCCGGTGTTGCCGGTTCCCCGTGCGGCCTTACGGTAATAGGACATAAACTGTTTTTCCATCAATCCGTAATACCGTTTGACTTTCTGCTTTTCACGCAAACGAACGCCGTAATCACTCCGGCGGCCGCGGCGCCAGCCGTGCATCCCCGGCGCCATGCTGCGTTCGCGTTTTTCAATTGCACATTTGGCAGTTTCACACCGGGATCCTTTGAGCATCAGTTTCATACCCTCTCGGCGGCAAAGTCTGCATGATGGACCAAGATATCGTGACATCGTTTATCAGTTCCTTATTCTAAAACCTAATCAACCTATTGTATTCCTGTTAGACTCTTCTGCGTTTGCGGGGACGGCAACCGTTATGCGGAATCGGGGTGACATCTTCAATGGAGGAAATTCGCAACCCCGCCTGCTGAATCGCAGAAATTGCGGATTCACGTCCGGAACCCGGCCCCTTGACCCGAATCTCAACTTCACGAAGCCCCACACGCATCGCTGTATGGGCACATTTTTCCGCGGCTCTCTGGGCGGCGAACGGAGTACTTTTACGCGACCCCTTAAAACCTACAGAACCGCCGGAATCCTGGCAGACAACATCACCATCAGCATCCGAAATGGTTATCAGGGTATTGTTGAAGGTCGCCTTAATATGAACGACTCCGCGAACAACATTTTTTCTAACTTTTCGTTTGATATTTTTTGCCATTTTCTATTTGTTCCCAAGAATTTCAGTCTGTATGCGATACGGCCGCAAAAAAGAATTAGCGAAGTTCTTTCACGCCTTTCTTCCCTGCAACGGTCTTTTTCTTGCCCTTTCGGGTACGAGCATTGCTCTGGGTCTGTTGGCCGCGAACGGGCAATCCGCGACGATGCCGCACACCTCGATAGCAGGCAATATCTTTTAAGCGGACAATATTCTGCGAAACACGCCGACGCAGCGGGCCTTCAACTTCATAGTCACGATCGATGATCTGGCTGATTCGGCTCACTTCATCTTCTGACAGTTTCCCGGCACGAACCGACCCGTCGATCCCTGCCTCGATAAGGATTTTTTTCGACCGATAAACGCCGACACCATGGATATAAGTCAAGGCGATCCATGACGGCTTATTATTTGGAACATCGACACCCACTATACGCGGCATAACAACTCCTGTATCTTGTTAAATAGGATTCATTCTCATCGTTAGCCCTGACGCTGTTTATGACGGGGATTCGCAGCGCAAATCACACGCAAAACGCCTTTGCGTCGGACAACTTTGCATTTTTCACAAATTCGTTTGACTGAACTTCTAACTTTCATAAGTACACCTTCAAAATTCAAGGTTTTCTAATTTCTCAACACAATGCGCCCGCGGGTCAGGTCATACGGACTCATTTCCACCATGACCGTATCGCCCGGCAGGATGCGAATAAAATGCATCCTCATTTTCCCCGAAACATGGGCCAGTATTTGATGCCCGTTTTCCAGTTCCACCCGGAACACCGCATTCGGCAGGGCTTCAATAACCTTCGCTTCAAACTTAATTGCGTCTTTACTCGCCATACGTTTTCTATCGTTTATCTTTATTCACGATACCGCCGTCAAGACTTCACAGCCATTTTCAACGACCGCAATCGTATGCTCAAAATGCGCTGAACATTTCTTATCTTTTGTCACCACGGTCCATCCATCGGACAGCGTTCGAACACCCGCTTTGCCCATGTTCACCATCGGCTCAACCGCTAATATCATGCCTTTCTTTAACACGATATCGTCCCTGAGCAGTTCCCTGCTGACGAAATTGGGAACCTTGGGGTCCTCATGCATTTCGGTCCCAATGCCGTGGCCGACATAGTCTTTCACAACCGAAAAACCCGCCTGCGTTGCGGTTCGCTCCATCATTGCGGCAATGGTACTCCATTTAATTCCCGGGGCCATGTGTTCAATGGCGATATCCAATAATCTCTTTGTCACCTCCAGCAGTTCCTGTCGGTCATCCGAGATGTGTCCGATTCCGACCGTAAATGCCGCGTCGCCGCAATAGCCGTTGAGCTTGGCGCCAAAGTCAACCGTAAGAATATCGCCGTCTTTAAGAACCGCCGTCCTGGAAGGAATTCCATGCACAAGCTGCTCATTAATGGAGGTACAGATACCGCCGGGGAAGGGCTTATTCATATAGGGACATGGCACGCCCTTAAATAAAGCCACCGCTCCGGCCTGATGCGTCATCTCCACCGCGATCTCATTCAGTTCAGCAGTACTGACACCCGGTTTTGCATGTTTCTTTAATTTTGAAAGAACATTCGCAACCACCAATCCAGCGTTGCGGAGCATTTCAATTTCTCGTCTGCTGCGAAGCGTTATAGGCATTGTCTCTCAGACTCATGCGTTCAGGGTATCGAGCTTTGAAAAGATATCAGCCGTTACTTGATCAATATCCTGATTCGCATTAATATCAATAATGTTATTGCCGTTTCTCTGATAGTACCCAATGACCGCCGCTGTTTGTTCATGGTACGTTTTGAGCCGATTCGAAACCACTTCCGGCGTATCATCTTTGCGTTGGACCAGCGGGCCGCAACTTTTATCGCACTGACCTTCAACTTTCGGTCTCAGGTTTTCAATATGATAAACCGCACCGCAAACAGGGCAACTGCGGCGGCCTGTCATGCGAGCCATGATCGGTTCATCCGGTACCTGAAGATTCACAATGGCATCAATTTTTTCCCCGGCTTTTTCCAGGGCGGCATCAAGGCCTTCGCCCTGGGCAATGGTTCGCGGGAAACCATCCAAAACATACCCGGCGGGCGCCTTTTTAATCGCGCCAATCATCATGTCAATAATCAGTTCGTCCGGCACCAAAGCGCCGCTGTCCATATAGCTCTGCGCTTTTTGGCCCAACTCACTGTTCGCTTTTCGTTCGGCACGCAGGATGTCACCGCTGGACAGATGCGCCATGCTGTACGTGTCAATAATCCGCTTGCACTGGGTTCCTTTTCCAGCGCCCGGAGGTCCTAATAAAATCAATTTCATCGAAAGGCCCCTTTTACTCTTGAGTCGCCAAATCCTTCATAGTTACGCATAATCAAATTCGCCTCGATTCTCTGGACCAGATCCAGTGAAACGCTCACAACAATTAATAACCCCGTCCCCCCGAGGAAGGATGCCACCGCAAACGGGACATCCAGATATTGAGCCACTAAACTGGGAACAACCGCAATAATCGAAAGAAACGCCGCTCCGAAGAACGTAATACGAATCATAACGGTTTCAAGGTATTCAGCAGTTCGGTGCCCGGGTCGAAGCCCGGGAATAAAACTGCCGCGGTCGCGGAGATTCTTGGCCATGTCTTTCGGCTGAAACTGAACCGTCGTCCAGAAATAGGCAAACAAAAAGATCATCACAACGAAAACAACGCTATAGGTGAAGGCCGTCGGACCAAACGCTTCGTAGAGTGTCGCCACCACATTGGATTCGGGCATCAGCTTCTGAAGCTGGCCCAAAACAATCTGCGGGAACATCATTAAACTGGATGCAAAGATAATCGGCATCACACCGCCGTGATTGACACGCAGCGGCAGGTAGTGACGGGCGCCGCCATACATGCGATGGCCCCGCATCTGCTTGGCCTGCTGAATGGGGATTCGACGCTGTCCCTGGGTAATCAAAATCGCCCCGGCAATCACAAAGACAAATGCCGCAACCAAAAAAACGATTGTTCCAGGGCCAAATTTGCCCGGGTCGACGCCGACTTTGAGCTCCGTATTCTCCCAAACCTGCATAATCGCCCACGGCATACGTGACAAAATCCCCGCCATGATGATCAAACTGATCCCGTTACCGATACCATATTCATCAATCTGCTCACCCAGCCACATCAAAAACAGTGTTCCGGCGGTCATCCCCACAACACCCATAACGATGGCCTGCACTTTCATACCGGGGTACACATACTCGCCGCCGGCAAACATCTTCATATACATCAGGGCCTGAATAATACATAACGGCACGGTCAGATAACGCGTATATTCCTGTATTTTCTTATGGCCGGTTTGGCCTTCCTGCCGAAGCTTCTTCAAGGCAGGAAGCACCTCCCCCAACAGCATCAGAATAATGGAGGCCGAAATATACGGCATAATCCCCAAACCGAACAAGCTCGAATGGCTCAGGGTTCCGCCGGTAAACATCTGCAAGTAATCTGCAGCACGCCCAAGCGGAGAATCATCCTGCCGGTCTTCGGCAACCTGCTGAATCTTTCCGGAATCAAAGCCCGGCACCGGGATATGAAAGCCGATCCTGTAAATACACAACAGCGCAAGCGTAAACAGGATCTTGTTCCTTAGATCCGGCACCTTAAATATGTTAACAAATGTCCCAAGCATGTTTAACCCTTCCTTAGCTCACGGCTTAGGCGACCACCTTGGCCGAACCGCCGCAACTGGAAATCTTTTCCTGAGCGCTTTTACTGAATTTATGAGCTGTCACATTCAATTTCTTCGTCAATTCCCCGTCACCGAGAATCTTGACCTTGCAGCCGCTTGAACCGATAAGACCGGCGCCCGCGAGCTCACTGAGGCCCACTTCGGTTCCGTCATTGAAAAGACGGTCCAATTGGGAAACATTGACGACTTCGTAACGGGTCGCGAATTGAGTATTATTGAAGCCCCGTTTGGGTAACCTTCGAAACAGCGGCATCTGACCGCCTTCAAAAGCCCGCTGAGCATAGGCGCCTGAGCGGCTGCCATATCCCTTATGCCCCCGACCACAGGTCTTTCCGTTCCCGGACCCTTTGCCGCGACCGACACGATTTCGTTTCGGATCAGCTCCGACGATTGCTGTGATTTCATTGCTTAACATGTCGTTATCACCACCTTTTTTCAACTTCGATCTCTACGCCACGCAGAGACTCGACCATTTCTTTCTCACGAAGCTTCATTAAGCCGTCCATAACCGCTTTGACCACATTCTTGGCAGCGCGGCTCCCGTGTACCTTGGTCAGAACATTGCGAACGCCGGCATATTCCAGTACCGACCGGGCGGTCGAACCGGCAATAACACCCGTTCCCGGGCTGGCCGGCAGCAATGTCACTTCTGTCGCACGACACTTGCCGATAATCGGATGCGGAAGTGTGCCGTCCACAATCGAAACATGGTGCAGATTTTTCTTGGCGTCCTTAACCGCTTTCTCAACCGCAGGGGGAACTTCGTTGGCCTTGGCATAACCATACCCAACCGTTCCATTGCGGTCTCCAACGACCACCAATGCGGAAAAGCTGAAACGACGTCCGCCTTTGACCACCTTGGCGTTACGGAAAACCTTGACGACCGTATCTTCCAGCGGTTGTTCCGTTTGAATGTCTGTTCTGATTTCTTCAGCCAACTTCTATCTCCGATTCTATCAATTTCGATTTATTTGGGTTAGAGAGCCAGTCCGGCTTCACGGGCCGCATCGGCCAACGCCTTCACCCGACCGTGATACTTATAGCCATTACGATCAAAGCACACTGCTTTAATCCCAACATCGCCGGCCTGCTTGGCAATCGCAGCCCCAACACTCTGGGCCGCCTTTTGATTTCCGCCATAAGAAAGCCCCTCCCGCACGGCCTTAGCGCGTGTGCTTGCCGAAGCCAATGTCACACCCGCCAGATCGTCAACGATCTGGGCGTAAATATGACGACTTGAGCGAAAAACGACCAGCCGCGGACGGTCGGATGTTCCAAACACTCTCCGCCGGGAACGCCAGTTGCGTCGTTGACGCGATTTTTTTACCTTTTCTTTTTGCATTGTTACTAAATCCTTATCTTGTTCATGGGCCTGCGGCGTCACAGCCGAAATCCAGCGATCAAACTCTGCCGATTAAGCACCCAGGGCCTTACCTACCTTACGAATCACATGCTCATCCGCATAACGAATTCCCTTGCCCTGATACGGTTCCGGCGGACGAACCTTACGAACCTCTGCGGCAAACTGCCCCAGTTCGTGCTTGTCCGGACCGGACAGCGTAAACAGTGCCGGAACATCATTACCGCGGGTGGCGGGTGTTTTGATTTCCACTTTTACACTCTTGGGCACTTTCAATTCGACCGGATGGCAATACCCTACATTCAGCACAAGCTTGCCGCCCTGCTCCTTGAGATTGTAACCGGTTCCAAAAATCTGCATCGGTTTTTCAAAACCCTTGCTGACACCGACCACCATGTTATTCAACAAAGCCCTGACGGTACCGTGCAACGCCCTCCGCTGACGATCTTCCTGATCCGAATTAGACACAAGAATAGCGTCGTTTTCAACCGTTACGTCAATATCGGGATGGGCATCCATTTCAAGCGTCCCTTTCGGGCCGGTAATCTTAAAATGACATCCTTTTTGTTCGACCTTGACACCGCTTGGCACCGGTATTGATTTTTTTCCTATGCGACTCATTTAGCTCACCGTACAAATCAGTTCCCCGCCGACATTTTCCTGACGGCATTGTCTATCACTCATTACGCCTTTATTCGTTGAAACAATCGCGACACCCAGTCCGCCCATCACACGCGGCAGATTTTCCTTGCCGTTATAGACGCGGCATCCCGGTTTACTGACACGCTCAATCGTGTTGATCACAGGGGCCCCGTCCGGGGTGTACTTCAGGGCAACGCGAAGCAGGCCCTGCTTGCCATCATCAATCCGGTCATAGCCGAGGATATAACCCTCTTCTTTGAGAACCTCGGCGACGCCCTGGCAAATCCTGTTCGCTTTAATGCTCACGTCCTGCCGTCCGACACGGGAAGCGTTTCGTATCCGTGTCAGCATATCTGCAATGGGATCACTTAAACTCATCTAACGGACTCCGTTTTATATCCACTTTCAAGACATTCTACTTTATTTTTCACCAGCTTGCCTTTTTAACGCCGGGAATTTTACCTTCATTAGCCATGGTGCGGAAACAAATCCGGCAAACCTTAAACTTTCGATAAACCGCACGGGCACGGCCGCAAATCTGACAACGCGTATACCCGCGGCTTCTGAATTTCGGTTTCATCCTGGCTTTATTTTCAAGTGCTGTTGTTGACATTAAGCAACTCCAAAAACTATTCCTGTTTCGTCGACTTAAAAGGCATCCCGAACAACCGGAGCATCTCGTAGGCCTCGTCGTCGGTACTCGCCGTTGTTACAAACGTAATATTCATCCCCTGCTGGGTTTCGATGCGAGCCGGATCAATTTCCGGAAACGCACTTTGTTCATCCATTCCCATGGAGTAATTGCCGTGTCCGTCAAAGCCCTTGGGGTTCAAACCGCGAAAGTCCTTCACACGCGGTATCGCCAGGTTGATCAGACGATCCATAAACTCAAACATCCGTTCTTTGCGAAGCGTTACTTTCAAGCCTGTTTTGTCGCCTTCACGGACCTTAAAGTTGGACACGCTTTTCTTCGCCTGGCAGATCAGGGGTTTTTGGCCGGTAATCACGGTGATGTCTTTTATCGCGTTATCCAAAAACTTCTTCTCCTGGACGGCTTTTCCGACACCCATGGAAACAACGATCTTTTCCAGTTTGGGAATCGCCATCGGACTGCTGTAAGCAAACTTTTCCTGAAGCGATGAAGCAACTTTACTTTTATATATATCTTTTAAGCGAGCCATCTTTAACCTTTTATCTTTGACTCAAATCTCTATTTCTTAGCTGCCTTTGTAACGACACCGATCTCGGTGCCGTCAACAGCAACACGTTTCTTATTTCCTTTGGCATCCGTCTCAAAGCGAACCCGGCTGCCGATCGAGCTTTTGGGATTCACCGGCTGCACATTGCTGATATGAATCGACCGTTCAATCCGAATACGCCCGCCCTGCGGGTTTTTCTGTGAAGGACGCACATGCTTGTAGGCCAGGTTGACCCCTTCCACCAGGACGCGGTCCTTGTCCGGGAATACCCGCATGACCTTACCGGTGGCGCCTTTATTCACGCCGGCTTTAATTTCTACCGTGTCACCTTTTTTAATATGTCGTGCCATTTCGTTCCTCTTTACGCTGACTGATGGACTCTATACCACTTCACTGGCCAAAGAGACAATTTTCATAAAATTCTTGTCACGCAGTTCTCGTGCCACGGCGCCGAAGATGCGGGTCCCTACCGGATTCTTGTCCGCATCGATCATCACCGCCGCGTTGCTGTCAAATCGAACATAGCTGCCGTCCGGCCGGCGAATCGGATACTTCGTCCGTACAATCACACACCGATGGACTTTTTTCTTGTCCAACTGACAGTTCGGAAGATGCTTTTTGATCGCAACACAGATAATATCACCGACACCAGCGGTCGGACGGGTATATTTCCCTCGACTGGATGCGCACTTGCCCAGTACTTTAATACACTGCGCCGATTTTACGCCGCTGTTATCGGCGATTTCCAACATGGTTTCCTGCTGAATCAATGGTCCGCCCTTTATTCAATGACTGCTTTTTCCAATATTTTCACCAGCCGCCAGCTTTTCGTTTTGCTAACCGGTCTGCATTCAGATATTTCTACTTTGTCGCCGACACCGGCCAGATTGCTCGGGTCATGGACGCCCAGCTTGGTGCGGCGACGAATATACTTCCCATAACGCGGATGTTTGACTTTATAATCAACCTGACAAACAACACTCTTGTCGCCGCTCTTACTGACTACAACTGCATTTTGGTTTTTTTTGACGTCTTGTGTTTCCATGCCCTTACTGGCCCTTTACCTGATCTTGTCTGATAATGGTTTTGATCCGCGCGATATCGCGACGAACATTATGGATCGCATGCCGGTTTTCCAGATTCTCCGTGACGGCCTGGCTGCGAAGACTAAACAACTGCTTCTGCAGGTCTGCGAGTTTTTCGTCCCGTTCATCCGGTCTCAAATCTCTGATTTCAGAAGGTTTCATTGCGTTTTCTTATTCCTTATCCAAGAGTATGTCTTCGGGTTACGAATCTGCATTTCACCGGCATTTTATGAGCCACTCGCAGCAGCGCCTCTTTGGCCACTTCTTCTTCAACGCCGCCGATTTCATAAAGCATGGTGCCGGGCTTGACAACAGCAACCCATCCCTCAACCTCAGCTTTACCTTTACCCATGCGCACTTCAAGGGGCTTGGCGGTATAAGAGTGATCCGGAAAGACCCGAATATACACTTTACCTTCACGTTTCAAAAAGTGAGTGGCCGCCACACGGCCGGCTTCGATCTGACGACCCGTGATCCAATCCGGTTCCAGTGCCTGCAGACCGAATTCGCCAAAAGCAACATAGTTCCTGCGTGACGCGCTGCCTTTATTCTTGCCGCGCATTTGTTTGCGATATTTTACTCTTTTTGGCATTAACGCCATGGCTTCAAATCCTTATAAATTCGATTATTCGTTTGTTTCACTCGTCTGCTCCGGAGTACTTACCGGGGCTTTAGGCGTCTCTGGGGCCGGGGCTTTGGGTGCCTCTGGGGGTGAGGCCGGCTGTGTTCGTTGTCCTTGCCGGGGAGCACGAGAACGGCTGCGTCCGCCGCCGCCAGCGCCACGACCGCCTTTAGGACCGCCGCGACGTGGTTTGCTCTGAATGATCGGAGTGATCTCATGGCCAAACTTACCTTTATAAATCCACACCTTGATACCAATGGCTCCATAAGTCGTACGCGCTGTGGATGTCGCATAATCAACATTCGCATCAAGCGTCGAAAGTGGAATACTGCCCAGTTTCTGCACTTCACTGCGGGCGATTTCAGCACCTGACAAGCGCCCACCGCAGATAACCTTAACTCCTAAAGCCCCCGCATTCATTGCATTTTCACACGCCATCTTCATGATACGGCGATGAGCAGCACGTTTTTTCAATTGTTCAGCAATACTCTCACCTACCAGCTTCGCATCCAGGGCCGGTTCCTTAATTTCAATCACGTTGACGCTGATCTTTCGGTCAATCAGCGCTTCAAGCTGTTCACGAAGCTTATCGACTTCGGCGCCTCGCGGGCCGATCACCATACCCGGTCTGGCCGTGTGCAAGGTCACCTTCACTTCATTACGTGTGCGGGCAATCTCAACCTTGGCCACCGCGGCATAAGGCGGCTGGCGATTGAACATTTTATCGATGAACTCGCGAACCTTGTAATCTTCAATCAGAAAATCGCCATAGTTGGCCTTCGGAGCAAACCAACTGCTCTGCCATCCAAGCGTTATCCCTGTCCTGAAACCAATTGGAGATGTCTTTTGACCCATAAAGATCCCTGTCTTTCGATTAACCTTCCGATACCGTTATATGAATATGACTCGCTTCTTTGCGAATCGGATGAGCGCGCCCGCGATCTTTGGGGTGCCACGCCTTGGTTCCGATTCGGCGGCCCGCCTGATCAACCCGGGCCTCTGAAACGAATAAATTATCAACATCCGCTTCCTGTTCATCCGCATTCGCAATCGCGCTTTGAAGCAGTTTTTTAATCGCGGGTGCAGCGCGTTTATGCGTAAACGTCAGCAGATCCAGAGCATCCTGAACGTCTCGTCCCGCAATCAACTGTGACACGAGCCGTGCTTTCCGAGCGGACATCGGTGCATACCGATAACTGACGCGCCATTCTGAAATAGCGCCAACGTCAACACCCAGCGCCGTGGCGAGCCGTTCAACATCCTCTTTGCCGGGGGTCGGCGAATACAGGCATTTTTTCCAGTTGCCGACAGCACTGATCGCATCGTCCTGGCTCATGCCGCCGCGTGCCAGATGTTCAGCCAACTGGCCGTCACTGACGCCCTGCTTTTTACATAGATCTGTTAATTTTTTTCCACTCAGCATTTTTTAACCTTTGCTCTCTGGCAACTCTTCAATCATGCGGGCCACTATTTCCCGCCGGAATGTCCTTTGAAGGTACGTGTCAACGAAAACTCACCTAATTTATGGCCAACCATGTCCTCGGTAACAAGCACCCGGTGAAACATTTTGCCGTTGTGAACCATAAACGTATAGCCGACAAATTCAGGGATGATCGTGCAAGCGCGTGCCCAGGTCTTCATCGGATCCTTGGTCCCGGCATCAATCTGCTTTTGCACTTTCAAGTACAATTTCTCGTCCACATACGGGCCTTTTTTTGTTGAACGTCCCATTCAAATTCCTCTGTATTCTTTTAGCTTATTTCTGTTTCCTGTTGATTAATTTAGAGAACCAACTGAAGACCCCGGTTGTTCTTTCGCCGGCGAATAATGCGTTTGCCCGTGGCTTTTCTGGGATTTCGCGTCTTACCGCCCTTGGCCAGAACACCGGTCGGCGAACAGGGGTGACGTCCGCCGTTAGCACGGCCTTCACCGCCGCCCATCGGGTGAGCCACCGGGTTCATCGCTTTGCCGCGAACATGCGGTTTTCGGCCCATGTGACGTTTACGTCCCGCCTTGCCGATCTTCACGTTCTGATAATCGCCGTTGCTGAGCTGACCAATTGTCGCCCGGCATTCTTTGCGAATCATTCGCATTTCACCGCTCGGCAGAATAATCGTCGCCCAATCCCCTTCTTTGGCCATCAGCCGAGCCACACCGCCGGCACTGCGAACAAGTTTGCCGCCTTGTCCGGCGTTCATCTCGATATTATGAATTTCAACACCCACCGGAATCCCGGACAGAGGCATCGCATTGCCCGGTTTGGGTTCCACACTCTGGCCGCTTTCGATCTTGGTGCCCACTTGGAGTCCCGCCGGCGCCAGCACATAACGCTTTTCACCGTCCGCATACTCAACCAGTGAGATAAAACAGTTGCGGTTCGGATCGTATTCGATTGTCTGAACGGTCGCAGCCATGCCGTCTTTGTTTCGTTTGAAGTCAATGGTGCGATAGATCCGACGAGCGCCGCCGCCGCGGAAACGCACGGTCACCTTGCCATGATGATTACGCCCGCCGTTTTTCTTAATACGCCTGCACAGTGTCTTTTCCGGCTTATCCGTTGTTAAAACGGCCTTGTAATCGATCACCGAACCATTTCGGCGTCCGTTGGATGTCGGTTTGTAAATTCGTATTGCCATAATAATAGAACCTTAATATTCGTGTCCGCGATCGTTTTACTTAAAACAGGTCAATATGATAATCCTCGTTAAGCACCACAACCGCCTTTTTCCAACTCTTGGTCACGCCGATATTACGACCTCGGCGGCGGGGCTTGCCTTTGACATTGGCGGTACGGACATCGGTTACCTTAACATTGTACAGCTTTTCAATCGCACCGCGAATCTGAACCTTGTTGGCCTTTTTGTTCACTTCAAAACTGTATGCATTTTTGGTGTTGGCAAAATGCATCCCCTGCTCTGTCACCAACGGCCTGATAATAATGCTGTAATCGTCCACGATAATATCCTGTTTACCTAATTGATTTTCTTCTTATCCAGCAACGCCATGAATGCGGCTTTCGTAAAAAGCACTTTCTGCTTCATACAAATATCCCCGGCATTCAGCTCATCGATCTTCAAGACATCAACCTTCTCAATGTTCCTGGCAGACTTATAAACATTAACATCCGGCTCAGGGAGCGCGACCAGGCAACTGCGATCAATGTTCAGATTTCCTAAAACCCGTGCAAATTCCTTGGTTTTCGGGGCATCGAAACTCAATTCATCAACCACCACCACACTGCCGCTCTGCATCTTGGCCAGCAAGGCCGAATCACAGGCAACACGACGCTGCTTCTTTGGCATATCCTTGCCGAAGTCGCGAGCCGTCTTAGCAAAGGTAACACCGCCGCCCACACGAACTGGAGTGCGAACTGTACCGGCACGCGCGTTACCGGTTCCCTTTTGCCGATACAGTTTTCGGGTTGACCCATCCACCATACCACGGCTCTTGGTCGCGGCCGTACCGACACGTTTATTGGCATGATACATCACAATCGCCTGCTTCAGCAATGCCGCCCGGACGGTGCCGCCAAACAGTGCTTCATCCACCTGCACGCTTTCCAGTTCTTTGCCTTCTCGATTATAGACTTTTACGTCGATCATCTTAGTTATCCAATTATCCATTCAATTTCTTTAGCGCTGGGATTGCGTTCGCGAGCTGAAAACTTCCACATAACTGCCCGACGGCCCCGGAACAGCGCCTTTGATCACCAGTAAATTCTGTTCTTCATCGATGGAAACGAGTTGATGGCGTTTCGTGGTGACACGGTTGCCGCCCATACGGCCCGCCATGCGTTTGCCCTTCTTGACATTTCCACCATGACCGGCGTCAGATGCGTGTGAAGCAATCGAACCAGGCGCACGGTGCTTACGCTCTGTACCATGGGAGCCCGGAAAACCGCCGAAGCCATGTCGCTTCATCACACCGGCATATCCTTTACCCTTACTGGTTCCGGAGACATCAACGAACTTGATCTCCGAAAACGCAGCTACATTGATCTCATCGCCCAATGCATATTCCGGCTCATCTTTGACACCCAGCCGCCATTCACGAATAAACCTTTTGGGAGATGACTCAGCTTTTTTCGCATGACCTTCCGCCGGCTTTTTAATACGGCTTGCCTTGACATCGTCAAAACCAAGCTGAAGAGCTTTGTAGCCGTCCGTTTCAGGCGTCTTAACCTGCATCACTTTGCAGGGACCGGCCTGGATCACAGTCACCGTCACCATTTTCCCGGATTCATCGTAAATCTGGGTCATTCCAATTTTTTTCCCAAGCAACATTGCCATCGTTTCTACTTCCTTCGTACGTGTCGCGAATAACTGTCAATTTCGATTCATTTTCGCGTTTACATAGTCCATTTTAACGGTTAAGCAGGTCAGGCCTTGATCTTAACAAAAACTCCCGTAGGAACAACCAACCTGTTCAGGGCTTCAACCGTACGGGAGTTGGCATCAAAAATATCAATCACACGCTTGTGAGTGCGCATCTCAAACTGCTCACGGGACTTTTTATCCACATGAGGGCTTCGCAGCACAGTATAACGTTCGATCCGTGTCGGCAACGGAACCGGGCCGCTAACCCGTGCATTGGTCCGGCGGGCCTGCTCGACGATTTCCTTCGCCGAGCTGTCCAAAGCCCGATGGTCATACGCTTCCATCCTGATTCTAATTCGTTCGGTATCTGCCATGGCTTACCCTTATTTTCTACCTACAGTATCGCTATCAAATTATTGAAAGCTGGTAAAAATACACACATTTCTTCATTTTTACAAGAAGAAATCCGAAAATACCGTCATTTTGTCAAAAAAACGGCATCTTGTTCAAGGCAGGAAAGACATCTATTCGTCTTCCTTAATCTGGGGCCCAACTACAATCGGGCGTTTGGAGCCATTTTCGGCCCATTTTAACAGGTCAAGCCCGTCAAAACAGCCGCCATTGGCCCTCATTGCCATCCCTGTATCATCTCTATTTCTCGAAATGCACAGCCCAACTCGATACGCGGTAAATTCCTTTTGCCGCTCGCTTCGGCTGGAAAACATTCTTATTTATCAAATCAATCCGATCTTGTCAATAGCCCATTAAGATTTTTTCTGAAATTTGTTCCGGAACTTTTTCATAACTTAACGGTTCCATCGAAAAACTGCCCCGGCCGCCCGTTGCGCTGCGGATTTGGCCGGAATATCCAAACATTTCCGCCAAGGGGACTTTGGCGTCAAGAACACGCATATTCCCATGGAGATGCGTATCTGTGATTTCACCTCGCTTGGCGATAAGACTGCCCTGAACGGTTCCGTAGTTGGCATCCGGAACAACTGCCTGAACACGCATGACCGGTTCAAGCAAGATAGGGCCTGCGTTTTGCATCGCCTCCCGGACTGCCAAAACACCCGCCTGCTCAAATGCGATTTCCGATGAATCCACCGCGTGGAACGACCCGTCAATTAACGTAACTTTAGCTCCAACAACAGGATAGCCGGAAAGCGGCCCGCTTGACAACCCTTCCATAACACCATTTTTCACAGACCCAATGTATTCCTTGGGTATCACACCCCCGACAGTCGCATTCTCAAACTCATTTTTACGGGAATAGTGCCCATCCTCTTCAAATAAGGGTTCAATGGAGATGACAACATGGCCGTACTGGCCGCGCCCCCCTGTTTGCCGCACAAACTTACCTTCCGCTTTGGTCGCCTTGCTGATGGTTTCCTTGTATGCCACACGGGGCTTGCCGACCCGCACATTAACCCCAAGATCACGCACCAGTTTATGCTCCAGCACTTCCAGGTGCAGTTCGCCCATCCCGCTGATGATGGTCTGGCCCGTTTCTTCGTCAAACTTAAACACAAATGTGGGGTCTTCTTTTCGAAGCATCAATAAGGCCTCGGACAACTTCATCCGATCCGCCGCGGAACGCGGCTCAATCGACATACTGATCACCGTTTCCGGAAAAGAAATGCTTTCAAGCAGTACCCGGTGGCGAGCGTCGCAAAGCGTGTCGCCGGTAAGGGTCTCCTTCAGACCGACAACTGAGACGATGTCCCCCGCATGCGCAGCGTCAAGAATGATTCGGCTGTTGGCATGCATCTGGAAAATACGCGTAATATTTTCCTTCCGATCACGATTGATATTCAGGACCCGGCTCCCTGTTTTCAACGTTCCGCGATAAATCCTGACAAAATACAGATCGCCATGCTTGTCAGCTGTGACCTTAAACGCCAGTCCGATAAAAGGTTCCTCAGAATCACAAACAACCTGGATCGGTTTTGTCTCATCGCCTTTTTCAAAGCCGACGGCCGCAGGGCATTCAAGTGGAGAGGGCAAAAACACTGTAACCGCATCCAGTAAACGACGAACCCCCATATTCCGAAGCGCCGACCCGACCAGCACCGGCTGCAATTTGCCCTGCATGGTACCCTTACGAAGACCACTGACAATCAATTCCGGCGTGAGCGGCTCATCATTGAGATAGGTCGCCATCAATGTCTCATCATAGTCCGCAGCCGCCTCAATCATGGCATGGCGATAGTCCTCGGCCTCATCTCGAAGTTCCCCGGGAATATCGCCTTCCCAAAAACTTGCGGCCGTTTCCTCCTGCTTGAAAAAAAGCGCTTTCATGGCCAGTAAATCCACAAATCCGGAAAAATTAGACTCGGCGCCAATGGGAATCTGTACCGGCACCGGATGGGCCAGAAGTTTATCACGAATGCTTTGCACCGACATCGCAAAATCGGCGCCGATCTTATCCATTTTATTGATAAAGCAAAGGCACGGAAGACGATATTTCTGGCCCTGCCGCCAGACGGTTTCGCTCTGTGCCTGGACCCCTTCGGACGCATCAAAAACCGCCACCGCCCCATCGAGAACACGCAACGAACGCTCCACTTCAGCCGTAAAATCAACATGCCCCGGAGTGTCGATAAGGTTGATATCGTACCCCTTCCAAGGACATTTCGTCGCGGCCGAAGTAATTGTGATGCCCCGCTCCTGCTCTTCCTGCATAAAATCCATAACCGCGGTTCCATCATGAACCTCACCGATTTTATGGGTCTTTCCGCTGAAATACAGAATGCGTTCGGTCACCGTTGTCTTGCCCGCGTCAATGTGGGCCATAATCCCGATATTTCGAACGTGATTCAGTTCAGTTGCCATCTTTCCTAATCCCAAAACACTCGTGTCAAATGCCGCGGTGTCTCTGTCAACCCATACATACACGATATAGATATAAAAAAACTGCCGCGGTCTTGATCAAACAAATTCCGCGGCAGTTGAAAATCGAATCATTTACCAGGCAAAATGGGCAAACGCCTTGTTGGCTTCGGCCATACGATGAACATTTTCACGTGTTGTCATGGCCGTGCCCTCTTTTTTGTATGCATCCAACAACTCAGACGCTAATCGAAGGGCCATCGGCTTGCCTTTTTTGCCGCGAGCCGCCGCAAGAATCCAGCGAAACGCCAGGGATTGCTGACGCTTGGAGTTAACCTGCATCGGAACCTGATAGCTGGCCCCGCCGACACGTTTGCTGCGAACCTCAAGCAGCGGTTTCACGTTACCGATCGCCGTTTCAAAAACTTCCAAGGGCGGAACATCATTGATTTTTTTGGAAATCTGGTCCATCGCGTCATAGAACGTTTTATAAGCAATGCTCTTTTTTCCGTCCAGCATCAGACAATTAACAAACTTGGAAACCAGCTTGCTGTTGTATTTCGCATCGGGTTTTAACTGCTGACTTGACGCTGTGAATTTCTTTGCCATTTGTGTATCCTAAACGACTTTTATTCTCTCATTACGATTTCTTTGCGCCGTATTTACTGCGGCCCTGCTTACGATTCGCCGTACCGGCTGTATCCAGTGTGCCGCGAACAACATGATAACGAACACCGGGAAGATCGCGAACACGTCCGCCGCGAACCATAACCGTGCTGTGCTCCTGAAGGTTATGATCAATGCCGGGAATATAAGCGGTCACTTCCTTGCCGTTGGTCAACCGGACACGGGCAATCTTACGCAGCGCAGAGTTGGGTTTCTTGGGCGTCTGTGTTCGAACAATCAGGCACACTCCCCGCTTCTGCGGGCAACCGGTGATATCCGATACACGCTTTTTCCCTTTTTTACTTCGACCGCGTCGCACTAACTGATTAATGGTTGGCATAACGTCTCCGAACAACTTCTATTTCAAATAATATTCTTTTATTCAAGACCCAGGGCTGCTTTCACTGCCTTATCCGCAGCCGCTTCGGCTTCCTTAACTTCCCGCAGTTCTTCAAGCTGCTTGGGCACCGGCGGTTCCGCCAAATGCTTAACTTTCATCTCCAGATACGGCTTAAACGCCGTACCTGCAGGAATCAGGTGACCAAGGATAATATTCTCCTTGAGACCATGCAAGTCATCTTTTGTACCAGACAGGGCCGCCTCTGTCAAGACTTTTGTTGTTTCCTGAAAACTGGCCGCCGACAGGAAGCTGTCCGACTGCAAAGAGGCCTTGGTAATGCCCAAAAGCAGGGTATTTGCCGTAGCCGGACGCGGTTTTTTGCCTTTTGCCGGCTCTCCGCCGAGCATTTCCGCCTTTTCATTGGCTGCTTCGATCTCTTCTTTTGTGGCTAATTGGCCCACAACCAGGTCTGTATCGCCTTTATCAGAGATTTTCAAGCTCTTGGACAGTTCCATGTTGGCACGCCGGAACTCAAACTTATCCACAACTTCGCCCGGCAGGAACGCGCTGTCACCGACATTCTCGATCTCAACCTTATTCATCATCTGCGAAAGGATGATCTCGATATGCTTATCGTTGATCGTAACGCTCTGGGCACGATACACATTCTGGACCTCACGAAGCAGGTATCGCTGCAAGGCCTCTTCACCCTTGATTCGAAGAATATCGTGCGGCACCAGCGGGCCGTCTGTCAAGGCGTCACCGGCATCGACATGGTCGCCGGTATGATAGTTCAGGTGACGGTCGCGCGGAACGTGATGTTCCTTTTCCATGCCCGATTCATTCCGGACAATAATCGTCATTTTCCCACGACGTTTATCGCTTTTCAGCTCGACCGTACCCGAAATCTCCGCCATCGCTGCCGGATCCTTCGGCTTACGGGCTTCAAAGATTTCCGTTACACGCGGCAGACCACCGGTAATGTCCTGGGTTCCGCCGGAACCGCGCGGCAACCGAGCCAACAACGTACCAGCCGTAACTTCCTGGCCCTCCTCAACCTCAATACGGGCTTTGGCGGGTAAGTAGTGGACGTCCAGAATTTTGCCTTCCGCATCTTCGATCATAACCTGCGGATGCTTGTCGCCTTTATGCTCAATGACGACCGGGTGGCCCTTTTGTCCTTTGCGCTCTTCTTCGACACGCATGGTTTCGCCTTCAATGACATCCACCAAACGGACAAAGCCGGCAACTTCCGCTAAAATCGGGACGCGGTGCGGATCCCAGGTATATAACGTCTGGCCCCGCTTAACGCTGTCGCCCTCTTTGACCTGAATCAGGCCGCCATAAGGCACTTTGAAACGCTCCAGTTCACGATCTTTTTCATCCACCAGCAACATTTCACCGTTGCGGCGTAAAGAAATCAACTGAATCTTGCCGTCGTAGTCGGCTTCCACGACATTCAGGTCAATGTATTTAACGATACCGTCACGGGGCGCCTTCTGATCGTTTTCAATCAGCGTAACCGACGCGATACCACCCGTGTGGAACGTTCTCATTGTCAACTGCGTACCCGGCTCGCCGATGGATTGAGCGCCGATGATGCCGACGGCCATTCCTTCTTCCACCAGGCGGCTGGTACTCAAATCCCAGCCATAACACTTGCCGCAAACGCCAACGTCGCTTTCACACGTCAGCGGACTGCGAACACGGATCGCATCCAACCCCATCTGTTCAATCTTGTCAGCGGCTTCGGGGGTAATGACCTCGTTTTCCCTTGCGATCATTTCGTCCGTAATCGGGTTGCGGATATTATCACGAGCGGTACGCCCGATAATCAATTGCTTCAGCGGGATATCAATCGTCTCACCTTTGTAAACGGTGCTCTTGGTAATCCCCTGCAAGGTTCCGCAATCGATCCGGCTGATCATGACATTCTGTGCAACATCAGCCAGTTTACGTGTCAGATATCCTGAGTCGGCTGTTTTCAGTGCGGTATCGGCCAGGCCCTTACGCGCCCCGTGCGTCGAGGTGAAATACTCCAGAACGTTCAAACCCTCACGGAAGTTCGATTTAATCGGCGTTTCCATAATCTCGCCGCTCGGTTTGGCCATCAACGCACGCATACCCGCGAGCTGCTGAATCTGGTCAATACTGCCGCGAGCACCCGAAAAACGCATCACCCAGATCGGATTCAGATAGGGCTTGCCGTCACGGGTGTCGTTTTTCATCGCTTCCATCATGGCATTGGTTACCGCCACACGGGCATGAGTCCAGGCATCAATAATCTGGTTGTAGCGTTCGCCCTCAGTCAGAATACCGTTTTGGTAATTTTTCATAACGCGGTCAACTCGCTTTTGAGTCGCGTCAATGATCCCGACTTTCTCATTGGGAATCCGCAGATCCGTCAGGCCGAAACTCATGCCTGCCAGCGCCGCCCGCTTAAACCCAAGCTCTTTGATATTATCGAGCAGATCAATCGTTTCACTGCTGCCGCAGATTTCAAAACAATCGTGGATCACCCCCCCAAGCTGTTTCTTATCCATCACAATGTTATAGAACGGCATCTTTTCCGGCAGGATGTCATTAAACAGGCACCGACCCGGCGTTGTTTCAATCAGGGGGCCTTTTTCATAGCCATTGGCACCGCGGACTCGCTTGTCTTCCGGCAAACGAACTTTGACTTTCGCGTGTACATTGACCTTCCCCATATCCATCGCGGTAATCGCCTCAGCCGCATCACGGAAGAGCATCCCCTCGCCCTTCATGCCCGGGGCCATATACGTAATGTAAAAGTTGCCCAGTACGATATCCTGTGACGGACTCAGCATCGGCGAGCCGCTGGCCGGCGAGAAAATATTGTTCGTCGCCATCACCAGGGTATGGGCCTCCACCTGCGCCTCGATGCTCAACGGCAGGTGGACCGCCATCTGGTCACCGTCAAAGTCAGCATTAAAGCCGCCGCAGACGAGCGGATGCAGCATAATCGCGTTACCTTCCACCAACACCGGTTCAAACGCCTGAATACCCATACGGTGAAGGGTCGGGGCACGGTTCAGCATCACAGGATGCTGATGAATCACTTCTTCCAGAATATCCCAGACGTATTCTTCACGCCGTTCGAGCATCCGCTTGGCGCTCTTGATCGTATCGGCCAGGCCGCGGTCCTTGAGTTTGCGAATGATAAACGGCTGGAACAGTTCCAGGGCGATTTTTTTCGGCAGACCGCACTGATTCAGTTTCAGACTCGGGCCGACAACAATGACCGAACGGGCCGAATAGTCCACACGTTTGCCCAGCAGGTTCTCACGGAAGCGGCCCTGTTTGCCCTTAATCATATCCGTCAGCGACTTGAGCGGGCGATTGTTGCTGCCCAGCACAGGACGACGGCACCGGCTGTTGTCCAGCAGCGAATCCACCGCCTGCTGCAGCATGCGTTTTTCGTTGCGGATGATCACTTCAGGGGCATTCAGATCGATCAGTTTCTTCAGACGGTTGTTGCGGTTGATGATCCTGCGATACAGGTCATTCAGGTCGCTGGTCGCGAAGTTGCCGCTTTCCAGCATCACCAGCGGACGCAAATCCGGCGGGATAATCGGGCACACATCCAAAACCATCCAATCCGCGCTGTTTTCACTGGACTTAATCGCGTTGACGATCTTCAGCCGCTTGGTCAGGTCTTTGATCTTCTGCTTGCTGTTGGTTTCATTGATCGCCAGTCGAAGCTCGGCGCCAAGTTCTTCCAGATCCAGCCGCTGCAGTAATTCCTTGCACGCTTCGGCGCCCATGGAGGCCTTGAAACAGTTGCCGTATTTATTTTGAGCGTCCCGGTATTCGTCTTCCGTCAAAAGCTGCTTGGCCTTCAGCGGACTTTGACCGGGATCCGTCATCACGTAATCCTGAAAATAGACAATCTTTTCAATATCCGAGGTTTTCATTCCCAGCAGCGTACTGAGACGGCTCGGCAGGGACTTGAAAAACCAGATATGCACGACAGGCGCAGCCAGGTTAATATGCCCCATGCGTTTACGCCGAACACGGCTGTGCGTCACCTTCACGCCGCAGCGGTCGCAAATAATCCCTTTGAATTTGGTCCCTTTGTACTTGCCGCAGGAACATTCCCAGTCGCGCTCCGGTCCAAAGATGCGCTCGCAGAACAAGCCGTCTTTTTCCGGTCGATAGGTTCGATAATTGATCGTTTCGGGTTTGCGCACTTCGCCAAACGACCAGCTCCGAATGTCATTCGGACTCGCTAACATAATCTTTACCGAACCATAATCATTTATGCGATCGTAAATTGATTCCACCATGTTCAAACCAACTCCGACTTAACGTCTCATTTTTTCCCGTCAACTGCGGGCGTTTAGTACGCTCCGGTTATTCGATCCGCCGCTATATCGGGGTCGAACCCAGCCGCTTCTTTTCGAGCTGGATGTTCAGGCCCAGACCGCGGATTTCGTTGCAAAGCACGTCAAAGGAGATCGGTGTTCCGGCCTCCAGTGTATTGGTGCCTTTGACCATCGATTCATAGATTTTCGTGCGGCCCTCAACGTCGTCGCTCTTGACCGTCAGCAGTTCCTGCAGGGTATAGGCCGCGCCGTATGCCTCCAGCGCCCAGACTTCCATTTCACCGAACCGCTGACCGCCCGTACGGGCCTTTCCGCCCAGCGGCTGCTGTGTAATCAGACTGTAAGGACCGGTCGAACGGGCATGAATCTTATCATCCACTAAGTGATGCAGTTTCATCATATAGATGTAACCAATGGTAACGCTCTGATCGAAGGGTTCGCCCGTGCGGCCGTCATAGATACACGTCTTCAGACTCGGCGGAATTATGGTTTCGATTTCATCAGTGGCGAAAGTAGTTTTGTTTCCGTAATTTGACAATTGATAGTCCGCTTCTTCAACAAAACGATCAACAAAATTATTCGCACTACGTCCTGAGTTAAAATGAATACTTAAACGCTGTCTGAGGTTCTGTTCACCTTTACCGCCAATACCAATATAACCTTCATTAACTCGACCCGTCAGACGATTTTTAAAGAAGTATAAACCCTGACGTTCTTTTACTTTATCCAAAGATTCTTTACATGCTGGAAGCCAAGAATCATCACAACTTATCGCATCTTTACATCTTCTAAATAATTCTGATAGTCTTTGGCTGTTTGCAACTTGATTTCCATATTTCCTAATATCATCAGGATTTTTAGGTATTCTGTTAAATCTAGGTAAATGTCTTCGTTTTTCATCCCGAGGCAAAGAGTCTGGATAGTCGCCAATCAAAGCATTTTCTAACGCTTCTAAATCATCAGGAGAGAGAGCTTTTCCGTTATCATCGGTGTAAACAACTTTAAAGGAACTTAGCCAGTAATCAAAACCAATATTTAAAAGCTTCTTATGGTCTCCATCTGCATTCAATGTCTTCAAAATGCCTATTTCATTTCGAACAAAGTTAAATTCAAAATTTTCCCTTTCTGCCGAAACAAACGCGTTCGCCTCTTCGGTCACATTAAAGATATCCTGCTCGGTGGCCCCGGCAAAGACCGGTGTCACCGCGTCAAAGCCAAGCACTTTGGCCGCCCAGCCGAGATGCGTTTCAAGAATTTGACCCACGTTCATACGAGACGGCACACCCAACGGATTCAGACAAATATCGACCGGGGTGCCGTCATCAAGGAACGGCATGTCTTCGACCGGCATGATTTTGGCGATGACGCCCTTGTTTCCGTGACGGCCGGCCATCTTGTCGCCAATCGACAGGATCCGCTTGGTTGCAACATAGATCTTGACCATCTCAAGAACGCCGCTGGGCAGCTCGTCGCCATGCTTCATGGAATCGATCTGTTGTTTTTTCTCCTCCTGTAGAGTCGCGATCTTAGGCCAGAATTCATCAATGATCTTTTGAGCGTCGCCACGAGCTTTTGCGGGTTTGACCCATGCGACATCAAACTCTTCAATCTGCTCATAAAGAACGTCATTGTCTTCGCTGGCACCAACTTTCTGGCGTGTATTGGGATCAACCACTTCAATCCCAAGCCGATCATGAATCTCATCCATCATCTGCCTGAATACATCGCATTCCTTGGCAGCCATCTCCGCCTCGACTTTTCGCATCTTCTCTTTCAGCGCCTTTCGCTGCTCATCCGTTTCCGCCGCACGGCGTTTGAAATGGCGGGTCTTAATGACCACGCCCTCATAACCGCTGGGCACATCGAGCGAATCATTTTTCACATCTTCGCCGGCTCGCCCAAAAATCGCGTGAAGGAGTTTTTCTTCCGGCGTCAGTTCGGTTTTGCTCTTGGGAGAAACCTTGCCCACGAGAATATCATCCGGGCCGACCCGCGTGCCTTCACGAACAATCCCGGACTCGTCGAGATTCCGCAGGGCCTTTTCGCTGACATTGGGGATATCGCGGGTAAATTCCTCGCGTCCGAGTTTTGTTTCACGAACTTCAACGCTGAATTCATCAATATGGATGCTCGTAAAAGCATCTTCTTTAACCAGCTTCTCGCTGATCAAAATCGCGTCCTCAAAATTATAGCCGTCAAACGGAACAAACGCCACCAGCACATTTCGGCCCAGCGCCAAACAACCCTGGCTGGTGCCGCCGCCGTCGGCGATGATCTGGCCTTTCTTGACCTTCTGCCCCAATTCCACAATCGGTTTTTGATTCAGACAGGTCCGTTCGTTCAGCCCGACAAATTTCTCCAGCGGATACACGTCTGTTTTGTCAATCACAATGTGTTTGGCGTCCACTGCGGTCACGGTACCCGACGTGCGTGCCCTGGCAACCATACTGGAGTTCTTGGCCACTTCCACTTCCATGCCCGTTCCCACCAGCGGGACCTCGGTATTCAGCAGGGGCACCGCCTGACGCTGCATGTTCGAGCCCATCAAGGCACGGTTGGCGTCGTCATGCTCCAGGAACGGAATTAACGCCGCCGAAACACCCACCGTCTGCCGCGGCGAAACGTCCACATAGCTGACCTCGCTGCTGTCGCACTGGGTCAGGTCGCCTTCCTTGCGTGCCAGAACGAAACCTTTGCGAAGTTCGTTCTTTTCGGTATCCACCATGCTCGGCGGAGCGAAGATGGCCTTCATTTCCTCATCCGCACGCAGATAGACAACTTCGTCAAGAAGCTTTTTATTTTTAACCGTTCGATACGGCGTAATCAGGAACCCGTACTCATCGACCTTCGAGAAAATACCCAGCGAACAGATCAGCCCGATGTTGGTCCCTTCCGGCGTCTCAATCGGACACACACGGCCGTAGTGACTGATATGGACGTCGCGCACCTCAAAGCCCGCGCGCTTGCGGTTTAGACCGCCCGGCCCCAACGCGCTTAAACGCCGCTCATGCGTCAACTGGCTCAGGGCATTGGTTTGGTCCACCACCTGGCTCAGTTCACCGCGGCCGAAGAAGAAGTCGATGCTGGAGGAAACGCTCTTGCTGTTGACCAGATCGGCCACCCGCGCAATATCCTCCGGGGCTTTCATGCTCATCCGCTCCTGTACGGTCCGGCGAAGTTTCAGCAAACCCTTGCGAATCTCACCGGCCGCCAGTTCATCAATGGTCCGCAGGCGGCGGTTGCCCAAATGGTCGATATCATCGATCTCGCCCTGGTTGTTCCGCAGCGTCAAAATATATTTCATCGTGTGCAGAAAATCGTCTGCCCGCAACGCCATTTCCTTCAGGTCAACATCGGTCCCGAATTTGCGGTTCAGACGAAAACGCCCGACGCTGCCCAGACGATACCGGTTGGTGTCATAGAACTTTTCTTCAAAGAGAACCTTCGCTTTTTCCGCCTGGGCCGGATTGCCCGGACGCAGCCGCGAATAGATCTTCATCAGCGCTTCTTCGTGACTGTCGGTTTTATCCTCAGCCAGCGTATTCAGCACCAACACATCCGCAACATTGGCGATCACTTCAACCGAGTCCAGTTCGCTGGCCTGTATCGAAGCTGCCGCATCGCCGATTTGGGTACCGGCATCCACCAGGATCTCCCCGGTTTCCGTATCGACAATCGGACCCACCGACCACATCGTCGGCTCCAACTTCTTGACCTTGACGGATTTGGTTTCGTAAAACATCCGGATCAGGTCTTCGGTCTTGCCGTACTTTTCGTCCATGGCCCGCAAGAACGTCGTCGCGGGAATCTTGCTGGACTGATCGATCCGAATGACCAGAACGTCTTTTTTGGTCACCGTCATCTCGATCCAACTGCCGCGTTCCGGAATGATTCGCGCGCCGTGAAGAACGCGGTCCCCGTCTTTACTGTCAATCACAAAGTCCACACCCGGACTGCGATGAAGCTGATTAACGATCACGCGTTCAGCGCCGTTAATGATAAACTCACCGCCGCCGATCATCATGGGAATTTCACCCAGATAGATCGCCTGTTCGGCAATATCATCGGCATTCTGCCGTTTGAGACGGCAATGCACTTTTAACGGATAGCCGTAAGTCAGACGAAGTTCGCGGCACTGCTCAAGCGTATAGCGGGGGTTCTCCAGTTCATACCCGATATACTCCAGCTCCATCGTCTTGTCATAGCTGATAATGGGAAATATCTCCCGGAACAGCGCTTCCAGCCCGGCGTCTTTACGTTTAGTAAAAGGCGCACCGGCCTGGAGAAACCGGCTGTAGCTCGCAAGCTGCACCTCGACCAAGTCCGGCACTTCTATCGCATCATCGATCTTACCGAAATTCCGGATAGTACGTGAATTCATTCGACCTGTCTCCATAAGGACACGTTTCTTTTTTCATCCTGTTTGACACAATCCGAAAGGCTGACCGGAAAACAGCTTTCCGGCCGCCGATTTAATTTCCCATAATGTCAAACAGCTTCACAAATCTGATTTAATTGCATCCTGCGAA